>Ga0209289_100075_pt1 | contig 62690 bp, 48 predicted proteins | sample GXS110809BmetaG_FD_184121 | JGI IMG/M metagenome (GOLD analysis project Ga0209289, IMG submission 184121) | Hot spring microbial communities from Gongxiaoshe hot spring, China to study Microbial Dark Matter (Phase II) - GXS 110809B (SPAdes)... ... | reverse complement strand
TGCAGTCAGGATGGGTGCGCACGTTCCCACCGCCGCCGGGCACGCATACGGTGACGCTCGCTCTCAATCAGACGGCCTCCAATATCAATTTCGGCAACCGGCCGATTATCGTTCCCCCTGACCTGGTCGTGAAGAACCTCCGGGTGCTTCCGCCGACGATTCCGCGTGGAGGGATTGCCGTCGTCTCCTTCGACATTGTGAACCAGGGCGAAGGAGAAGCCGGTCCGGCCGCCCATCAGGTGCGATTGATTATACGCCGCCCCGGCGCCACTGACATTGATGTGCTGCTGGGGACGGTGACGACGGGGACGCTGGCGGCGGGCGCTTCGCAATCCTTCACCGTGCCGATTCGCATTCCCGGGGATGTTCCGACCGGCGCGGCCCTCATTCGTGTCGTGGCCGATAGCGGGGGCACCGTCAGCGAATCGAATGAGGAGAACAACACCGCCGAAGTTCAGATCACCATCACCGGAGGGCCGTAAATCTGGTATCATTCCTGCTCCACCGTTAGGGAGCGGCCATCGTAGTAACAACACAACGGAAAGGAGACGGAAGGACATGAAGTTTGACAGAACGTTTTCGCGTCACCTGATGCGACCTATCGCGCGTATTCTGAGGCTGAAAGTATTCCGTAGATTTTTCCCTCTTACGAGGGGCGGATCAGCAACCGGCTTGCCGATTGTCGGATTGATGCTGGTTTCGGTGCTTCTCTCGCCTGGGATGCGATCCCTTGATGTCGCAGGAGTCTCGCCGACAGCAGGGGGAACACGCGCCGCCGCTCAAACGCCGATTCCATGCAGCGTCGTGCCGAATACCGGTATGCAAGCGACAACCCTATCGGCGACGATTAGTCTCGGTCCTCACATGACGGTCTCTCAGCTCATGGCCATGATGACACCGCAGCAGATGCTGGCGGCGACGAGTATGAGCTTCTCGCCCGGTGGTGTTGAAGTAGCTTTGCTTCAGACCACCTTCCTCCCGACGCAGCAAGTTATCTACAGCGGGATGATCACGATCCCGGAGGATGCTCTGCTGGGCGCGCGCAATTTGAGGGTTACGATACAGCCACCGGGGGCCTCACCGGTTGAACTCATCTGCCCGCTGGCCTTCACGGTGGAGACGCCGGAGGAGCGGTTGCAAAGGGCGAACGAAACGTTTCGGTCTGAGGTTGCCGCTGCGCTTCAGGCCGTCGGAAGGCAAGCGGGGATACCGGTGCGAACAGAGGATTTCGCTTTTGCTTTCAACGGGAATCCACCGCTTGTCGTCAATGCCATGATCAGGAGCGCAGAGGACCTCACGCTGGAAGAATTGGCGCGGGGAGCTGATCTGTTGCTGGTCTTTCTCCGCCTGCCGGAGGGCTCGGCTTTGCCTTCGGGATTTTATATCATCAGGGTTTTTCAACAGCCTCCTGCCGGGCCATGGTGGGCAGAGTTTAAGGACACGAGTGGGCGCGTGGTACTGCGGACGCCGATAGAGGTGGAAGTCCGCCCAATCGAGGACGAGGCCCAGAAGCCACGCTATCAGCTCACGGCAAAGGGTAAGCTCATCCCGCCGACCCTGATCATTGACTGGCATAAGAAGAAGGACAAAATCCAGGTGGATGCGGAGATCGAGCTGTCCATCGGCGCCGGTGGAGCTGATCCGACGCCGTTGCCTCGGGAAGGTCAAGCCATCGTGAACGCCGCCAATGCCTTCTTGAGCACCGCCCGGGATGCTATCGCTGCGGGAGCAAAGCTCACAAAAGCCGATGCCGCTCGCACCATTGGAGTAGGGAGCCTCGCGCACGTGTTCGTCGTTTGGACCTACATTAATGGCCTGGAGCGTGCCGGCATCGAAGAGCTGGCCCGGGGTCGGCCCTCGTTGCTCACGTTTGGAGCGGGCAAGTTCTGGCTCTATCGAATCCGACGAGATGAGAATGGCCAGTGGTTGACCACCTCCCAATCCCCGAACGGAGAGTCCTATACTTCGCCGGCGGAAGTTTCACCTTCCGGCGTATCAACGACGCTGCCCATTTTATTAACGAATATCGAACCCGATGACATCTCTCCCACGATTGTCACTCCGGCAGGGCTCGTCATCAAGGAGCCGGATTGCGGTTGCAAGGGGTGTTGTCATCCTGCGCCTCCTCATAAATAAAAGAAGCCCCACGATGGGGGAAGCAGAGGAGAGGCTGGATGGGCGGCTCGCTGTAGCCGCCCGCTCTTTTCCAGCAAGCAGTAGGCTCACTGCGAGGCCCCTACACATCGGCCCGCTATGACCATTTAACTGACCAGACCGGTGGTGACTGCTTCCCGCCTCCCGTCAAAGTCCAGCATGGCGGACTCCAAGCGCGGTTGTCCGCGCTCATAGGCGGTTCCACGGGATTCGCGCACAGCGACAAAGGGGGACGCTTCGGTTGGGCCGGGCTTTTCTCGGCTGTCCGCCGAGGGCTGGAGCGCCCGTCCACGCGGAACCAGATTTGTGCTTTTGCTGAGCGAAGTGGAGAACGTGGCTCTTTCCCCACCGCTGGAGAAGTGAGAAAATAAGGCGGTGAAAGGAGGCGCATGATGAACCGAGAGAACGTCATTGTCGGCGTCCTATTGATCACCGGGCTCTTCGCTCCCCTTCATCTCTCCCAGCAAGGGCGCCCAGGTGAACCGGAGCTTCAAACGCTGAGGAGAGAGCTGGAAGCGCTCAAGGAAGGGCAGGCGCGAATTGAGAAGCAGCTTCAGGAGATTAAGAACCTCCTGAACGCAATCCTCGCTTCGCGCCCGACCGAACCACGTGAGGTCATGCTCAGCATGGACGGTGCGCCGTGGAAAGGGGTGGAAACGGCCCAAGTGGTGCTCGTTGAATTCTCCGACTACCAATGCCCGTTTTGCGCGCGGCACGTCCGGGAGACGTTGCCTCAACTTGAGCGTGATTACATCCAAACGGGGAAAGTTCGGTATGTGGTGCGGGATTTCCCTCTGCCCATACATCAACAAGCCTTCAAGGCGGCAGAAGCGGCCCGCTGCGCAGCTGATCAAGGGAAGTTTTGGGAAATGCGCGCGCAGCTCTTCCAGAACCAAGGGGCGCTTGGGATCGAGACCATCACGCAGTATGCCCAGACGCTCGGCCTCGATCTCTCGAAGTTTCAACAATGTATGCAAGAGGAGCGACACGCTAAGGCGATCCGCCGCGATCTCGAAGAAGGGCGGCAGGTGGGCGTTCGTGGAACGCCGACTTTCTTCCTCGGCTCCCTTGAACCGGATGGCACGCGAGTGAAAGTCCAGAGGGTGATCGTCGGCGCTCAGCCCTATGCCGCCTTCAAAGAGGCCATTGAGAACCTTCTTGCCGCGCCCAGGCAGTGACCTGAGGGGCTCGCACGTAAACGCCTCTTGGAGCTGACGTGGAAGCGATACTGACTCCCTTTGAGGAGCAGACACAAAGAGCAGATTCGAACTTGACAACGCCTCCTAAGCCGATCATAGTTTGGCCACAACCTCGAAGTAAGGGAGGCGTAGGTATGAAGAGGCGACGGTGGTTCGTTCCCATTTTTCTCACCTTGGGCCTGCTGCTCTGGTTCCCGGGCCGCTTGGTCCTCTCGGCTCAAGCGCCGGGAGCCCAGCAAGGTTATTCAGTGACGATCATGAACATCTGCGGATCGTCCCAGGCTCCGGAGACGATTCACATCCTGCGGGTGACGCTGGCCATGGTCGCCACACAGGCTGGTCCTCGTTCGCTGAGCACCGGACAGATGACGACCTTTCAATTCCCCGTCTCGCAATTTCCCATCCTTGGGGTCGTCACCCCAAATCACGTGAGCATCGAGTGGAGGCGCGGAGAACAGACGTTTACTACTCTGTTCTTCCCTATTCCGCTTGGCCAACCCCAAGAGCAAGCGTGCCTCCGCGTGCTTCTCATAAGCGGCCTGGAAGGAGAAACGGGAACTGTCTTCGGGCAGGTGCGCAGTTTGATCTCCAACACGGCCAGCCGACTCAACGTCTCTGTAGACCCAAATCAAGCGAAGCTCTTCCAAATCGGTAATGCGCCGATCGTCGTAGCTCCGGCGACGACTGGATTTCCCACACTCGGCGCCATGGAGCTAGGAACTCCAATGAACATAGATGGCGTGCTGCTCCCCCCAGGGAGCTACAAGCTAGATCTGGATTTCTCGACCAGGAAGGTCCTCTTCCGCGATCCCATGGGACTCATCCGAGCCCAAATGGATGCTCGAATCGAACCGGTAGCAGGTCCGTCGGCGATGACGCAGGGACCACTCGCACTCACGGTGACTTCAACGTGCCAAGCCGCGACCTCCTCTGAAGAGCCTCTGGAGCCAATGGCTTTCATGGGATGCATAGGGCCGACGATCAGCTTCAGTCTGACGTTCATTCCCGTGCCGCCGTTCGTACTCCTGCTGACATGCATTGGCTTTTTGTGCCATCCCTTTCACCCGGCTCCGCCTTATATCTCTGTCGGCTTTTGCTTCTGAGCGGGCGATCTCGTCGAGATTCTGATCCGAGAGAGCCCACCTTCTCGGCGAAGGGGGGAATTGAAAAAAGGAGGGGTCAGACATGAAAAATCGCAGGACGCTCCCTGAGCAATCCATTCTCACGGCACTCGCCATTGCAGGTGCGCTTTTTCTGTCCGCATTTCCAACCGGAAGGGACGGCTCGCGTAGCCTTTCCCTTGCAGGATCGGGGTCGCCTCAAGGAATTTGCGAAGAGCTTGCCCCATGCGTTGTGCTCTCGCTTGAATCCACGGGTCCAACCTGCTGTTGGAATCTGAAAGTGGAGCTAAAGAGCGGCTACTGTCCTTCATCGCTCCCGCTTCAAAATCTCACCCTTCAGCTCAATCCACCCTTTGAGTTCATCCAGGTGAATCCGACTCCCGGTTGGACGCTCGCAGGAACTATTCCCGGGTTTGGGCCGATCACGTTGACTCCCCCAGGCCCCCTCCCTACAGGCACGACGACCATCGGGCGAATCTGTGTGAACTCTTTCAACTTCAACCCAGGCACGCTCACGGTTCAAGGGACGTTCGCTGAAGCGACTTGTTCTACCACTCTGAACTTTCAGTGCCCGGCCGGCTGCTTGATCTGTGGGAGGAAATGCCGAGACCTGAATGGAAATGGCGAGTGCGACCGCTTCGAGCCTCTACTTTCCGATTGGCCGATCACCCTCACCGATAGTCAAGGCAATTCGGTAACGATCAAAACGGATAAATGGGGACAGTTTTGCTTCTTCAATCTGACTCCCGGCTCCTACACCATCTCAGAGGCCATACCATCCGGCTGGGTGGCGGGAGAGGTATCGTGCACCAAATTCATCCCCGTCGAGGTTCCGGGCTACCCGAAGGCGGTAGATTGCGACCAACAAGCCGGAGCATGCCAACTCACATGCGAATTCTTGGAGAACATCAACCGCTACGACTGTATCATGTGTCGGTTCCCGAACCTGCGCGCGGAGGATGTGGCGGAGAAGAAAGAATGCGACGATCGGCCGGAGATCCTCAACACCGGATGGGACCAACGCATATCATCTACGATCTCTCTGAGCGATCCCGATGAGGAATGGGTGGTCATCCAAGACCCCGATCCGAATACGCCGGAACCGCGGCCGGCCACGGTGATCGCCAATCCAGGGACGAAGAAGGAGCCGCAGTCAGAGTGGATCTCCGCGGATCAGCTCGGTCGAGTTCGCCGGACGGGGCAGTACGTATTTCAGCGCTGCTTCTGCTTGGATCCGGATGATCTCCCGAAGGCGAATATGTGGCTCAAGCTCTGGGCGGCCGATGAGGCCATCGTCTTCTTGAATGGGAACCAGATCGGCGTGACGCCTCCGCGCTCATACGCGCAACCGGATCCGCTGACGATCACGACCTCGACGGGGTTTCGTGCGGGCCTCAACTGTTTGCAAGTCGTCGTCACCGGTGGGCCAACGGGCTTCCCCCTCGCCCCTCAAGCCGGTTTCGATCTCGTCGGCGAAGTCACAGCCGGCAGCGATCTCTGCTGCGATGGCGGAGCGATCTGTGGGGTGAAGTTCCATGACGGCAACGGCAATGGGCAAATGGACTCCGGAGAGCCATTGCTCGCCGGATGGACGATCGTGTTGCGCGATGCTCAAGGAACAGTCGTGAGGACGGCGGTCACGGATCGAAACGGCGCCTATTGCTTCGATCGCTTGCCGCCCGGACAATACGAAGTCTCGGAAATCCTCAAAGCGAGCTGGCGGCAGACTGCCCCACCTCCGCCGGGGATTCACCGCGTGGATTTACAGCCCAAGCAGTCCATCCTTCACCGGGACTTCGGGAACCGGCCATAGGGCTTGGGAGCGTGAATCCCCCTGCGCGCTCTCAGGAACGCGTGGGGGGATTTCTCCTCCTGTCGAAAGGATGGCTTATGACCCGGGGCAAAGGGATCGCTACACTCTCTCGCTTGGTCACGCTCATCGGGTCACGACACCGTAGCTTCGGCCATTTTCGACGGCGGGAAATGGCCAAGGTCATAAGCCTGAGGAGCTCGAGAGCTGCTGCAAAGCCCTTTGGCCGCCTTAAGCCTCGGTTCTCGGAAGCCGTAAGATCAAACCTTTTGGGAAGAACCGGGGAGGAGATCACAAAAACAAAACCCTTGGCGGGTGACGACTTCTCCTTTGACGACGGGCACGGGCCTTTGAAAGATCGGCCCGTCGAAGACAAAGGAATGGAACTCGCCGTTCTCCCCGCACGGATCAACGGACGAGGGGAGATCGTTCAAAAAACGCTCGTCAACCACGCGTCCCGCGAACGAAGCATCCAGGACTTTCAAATCCACGCAAACGACGATGGCCTGAAATCCGGCGGCTAAAAAGGCACGCGCGAGTTCGCGCGTGTCGCGCTTCCAGAGGGGGAAGAGGCCGTGCATCCCGACTCGCGCCAGATTCCGCTCGCGATACTGTCGCACGTCCTCGAGAAAAATGTCGCCGAAGACGACTGCGCGCACGCCCAGCTCCCGATAAGCCCGAAGCGCGTCTTCCATCCGAGCCTCATACTCCGCATTGTCTGCACTCGGAGAGAGGAAGACTTCCTGAAGCGGCAGGCCAAGAGCGCGCGCCTGCTCGGCCAGGAGCGTCCGGCGAACCCCATGCATACTCACCCGATCGTAGGCCTCGGTCACCGTCGTGAGCAAGGCCACGATCTCATAGGCCCCCGCCTTTTGAATCTCCCAAAGGGCCATCGCGCTATCTTTCCCCCCGCTCCAGGAGACCAGCACCTGCTCTCCCATTGCCGAAAGCCTCCATTCTCCCTCGCCTTGCGAACCCCAAAGGAGTATACTCCACGGCTGAGAGCGAGGGAATTCGTGGAACCGGGGGAACGGTTCCCGCGTGATTGAGAGCGCAGACGGCACAATTTTCACCAGGAAGGTGATGGTCATGGCCGGAAACGGATTTCATCGCCCCTTGAAGGGCGTACCTATTGGGCTCCTCGTGTTTCTCCTCATCGGCATCGAGAGTCCGCTTCCTCTCGGACAAGGCGCTCCTGCCCGGCCAGCGAAGGAGCAAGAGAAGGCCGGCGCTCGCCCCGAACGCGCCGAGCAGGAAGAGGAGCGAGAAGCTGTGGAGCGAGAGATGCAGCAGGTCGTCCAACTTCTCCGACAGGCATATGACTTGGCCCAAGACATTCCGGATCCTGTCGTGCGCGTCCGCAGTTATGCGGCGATCGCCGAAGCCCTGTGGGAGCAGGATCAGGCGCTGGCCCGTCAGCTCTTTCGCGCGGCTTTCGAGGAGACCAAGCGGGTCCCGATTCCAGAACGGCCAAAAGGCGTGCGCGCCTGGATTGGCAGCATGCGCGATCCGGATGGACTACGCCGGGAACTCCTCGCCAAAGTGAGCAAGCTCGACCCCCCCTTGGCAATGGAGTTGGCCAAGAGCCTGGAGATCAAAAAGAGCGAGGCAGAAGAGCCCAAACACGAGGAGCGCCAAGAGGCTCACCGTATGCCACGCCCCGCTGGCTCAGAGCGCACGCGAGCGCTCATGCACCTGGCTCATCTTCTGCTGGAAAAAGACCCGAAGAGCGCCGCCGAAGCCGTCACGGCCGCCTTGAGCGAAGGAGTTGCAGACCCTTTCGTCCTCGTTCGATTCCTCATGGACCTTCGCTCGAAAGATTCCGCGTTGGCCGATCAGCTCTTCACGCATGCTCTTGGAGTGACCGCTCGGAACACCCCGCCCTCTCTCTACGAGCTGATCCCGCTTGGTTCTTACGTCGCCCAGGACTGGCAGCTCCCCATGCGCTTCATCGCCAAATCGGAGCCGCCACCGGTGAATCCAACCATTGCCGCGCAGTATCTGCATGTGCTTCTTGAAGCCCTCGCGCAGTACGTCGAGATCGCGCTGAACCCGATGTTGGCGCCCGGATTCCCTCAAACGGACATCACGAACCCGCGCGCCCTCTATCAAATCCTCACCGTCATCCGACCGCGGGTCCAACAGTATCTTCCTGATCGCGCGGCACTGGTTGATGGGCTCCTGAACCAACTCGCGATCAAACTCCCCGCTCGGGCGCAAGCCGAAGTCGAGGCCGCGGAGGCGAAACGGGCGTTCGGCCCGGAAGAGAGAATCGCCGATTTTCTTCGACAGGCGGAGCGCACGAAAGATGCGGAGGAGCGAGACGCGTATCTCTTCCAAGCGATCTCCGAAGCTGTTTTCGCTAACAAATTCGAGACTGCGGCGGACCTCGTCCCCCGCCTCAGCGATTTGAAGCAACGCGCGGAGGCCTCGGATTTCGTCCATTATCGGTGGGCCGAGCATGCGCTGGAGAAAGGGGACTTGGAGACTGCCCGCCGAAGCGCAGGGGAGTTGAACAACCCGGAGCGACTCGCCCATGTGTTCAACCGGCTCGCCCGAAAGCTCAAGGAACGAGAGGAGGAGGATGCCGCGCTCGCCCTCCTTCAAGAAGCCGAGGCCCGAATCCGGCGCTTGCCAGTGTCCATTGAGAAGGCGCGCGCGCTCATCTTGATCGCGGAAGCCCTGCTCCCACTGGATGCGGATCGCGCATTCGAACTGTTCGCTCAAGCCATCGGCCCGCTTAATCAGCCAGAGGCCGTGGCCGAGAGGCCGGGCGCCAATTTCCAATTCAATTTCAAGGACGTGGGCTTGGTCATCGGCGTCGCTGAACAGGACATCATGCTCATGCTCGAACGCGTCGTCATAGCGTTCACCTCCGCTGATCCGGCGCGCACGTTCACACTCCTCCCGAGCTTAGAGAATCCCCCGCTGCGTTTGATCGCCCAGATCGCCTACGCCCGTCGCCATCTCGAACTCCTGAAGGAGAAGAAGGCCAAGCTCGCCGAGAGACGATCCGGATGAGCTGACCTCATCCGAATGCGCGCAGTACGTTCCACAGGTTCAAGCTCACGATGGCCACGCCGATGATGCCTTCCAGCGCTCGTCTGGGAAGATGGCGGCAGAGATACGCCCCACATGGAGCCGCGGCGATCCCGCCGATCATCACGGCAATTGGGAGCCAGAGTGGGAAATCGGAGGACTCGAGCGTACGGAGTAGCCCGATCGTGCTCGCGCCGGCGACGAACAGCTCGGCGAGACTCACGGTCCCAATGGCGTAGCGAGGATGCTCCCCTCGCGTGAGCATCAAGAGCGTGGTCATCACTGGCCCATACGCTCCGCTCATTGCATTGAAGCAGCCGGCCACAAATCCGATGCCGACAAGCGAGAGGGAATTTCCCTGCTCCACGCGCTCGCTCGAAGCATTGGATCCCGGATCAAGCCGGGAGAAGAATCCGTGGGTTAACGGCTCCTCTCGCGTGAGGAAGAAGAAGCGAAAGAGGAGCATCCCGCCAAGCCCAAGCAGCGCCGCCGAGACCCAGAGGCGAACAGCGCCTTCGGGCAATCGGCCGACAAGCGTTGCCCCAGCGAACGCGCCGACCACGCCAGAGATGGAGAGTGGGATCACCCAATCTCGGCGCACATTGCCGAAACCCCAATGGGCGAGTCCCGCCATGAGGCCGTTCCCGACCTTCACCAGATTCACCGTCGCGACGACCAGAACAGGTGGAAGTCCGACGGCCAGCATGAGGCTGCTCGAGATGACGCCAAACCCCATCCCTGTCAGCACGTCCACGAATTGCGCGATGAGCCCCACCAAAAACGCCACCATCCAAAGCTCGATAGGCATCCTCACCCCCTGACGTCATGTCCTGGGCCCCTGCGAATGACTCCTCACCGGCCGATACGCCTCACGGATCGCGCAGGCGCCGTTTCCTCGTTCCGCTTCACGAATTCGACTCTGCGCTCGAGGGAAGCACGACTCCGATGCTCCCGGGGTCATAGGAGACGTGCAATCCGCACTCCTGAAGGGCAGGATTCCGCTCCCACCACCAGCGTCCGGCGCGCGGATCTTCGCCCGGTTGAACGGCGCGCGTGCACGGCGCGCACCCGATCGAAGGATACCCGCGATCGTGGAGCACATTGTATGGCACGTCGTGCCGACGAATGTACGCCCATACCTGCTCCCACGACCAATCCGCCAGCGGATTGAGCTTGAGGCGACCGCCATGGAGGACATCTCGTTCGATCTTGGCGACCTGCACGCGCGTCACGGCCTGCTCTCGACGCAACCCCGTGATCCACGCATCCAACCCCGCGAGCGCTCGCTCGAGCGGCTTCACTTTCCGGACGTGGCAACAAAGCTTCCGCAGCTCGACCGAACGATACATCAGGTTGTACCCGTGCGCGCGCACCATCTCGGCGACGTCTGTCGGATCCGGCGTGTGGATCTCCACCTCGATTCCATAACGCTCGCGAATTCGATCAATGACGTCGTAGGTCTCCGTGGGTAAGCGCCAGGTATCGAGCGTGAAGACGCGTGCGTCCGGCCGAAGGCGCCAGAGCATGTCCACAAGCACGACATCTTCAGCTCCGAAACTCGAGGCTAGGGCGATGCGCGGATGAAAGCGTTCGAGCGCCCATTCCAAAAGCGCCTCGGCCGGCTTCTCGGCGAACGCCTCATTGAGGCGGCGAATGTCTTCCAAAGATAACGCGTGCGACTCCCGAATGGCCGCAGACGACGAGGATTCGACCTCCCGATGAACGAGCAGCTCACTCATAAGGCATCACCTCCCGAAGCGATGTCCCGCAGGTCTTCCGACCAAGAGCTTTCGCTGGCCCAGCGCTCAATGAGAGCGCGGGCGTGTGCTTCGGCGGCGCTCCGTTCTCCGGCGCGCAGCAAATCGAACACCTCCGACTCGACGAGGCGGTGAAATACTTCCGCCCGCCATTTCGGATCGGGGATGCGCTCCTGCACGAGCGGGCGCATATGGCTGAGCAGCTCCGCCAACGCCCCATACTCCGGACCGATGATCGCGGCGATCTTCTGCTTGAGATGAACGGCCAGAGCCGGACTCTGCCCGCCCGTCGAAATGGCGATCGCCACCGCTCCGCGTCGGATGACGGCGGGAGCGAGGAAGGAGCAGAATGCGGGCGCATCCGCAACGTTACAGAAGCGCCGATGGCGAGCGGCCGCCTCCGCGACTCGCCGATTCACCTCGGCATCGTCGGTCGCGCTGATGATCAACCATGCTCCTTCGAGATCGGCTTCCTCGAACTCTCCCGCACGGAAGGCGATCCGCCCGCATTCGGCCAGCGCTTTGAGCGAGGGCACGAACGTCCGACTGACCACGCGCACGCGGGCACCAGCCTCAAGCAGCGCGCGCACCTTTCGCTCGGCGACGGTTCCCCCGCCGACGACCACAACCTCGCGATCCCGCAGATCGAGGAAGACGGGATAGTACGTCATGCGCTCTTCCCTCCTACAACCGAGCTGACGCGAAGACGTCCCTCTCTTCAAACCAAGCCAATGGTTCCCGTAGCGCCACGACGTCTCCCACGACGATCAAGGCGGGAGAACGAACGGGCTCCTCCGCCACGTGCGCGAGGATCGTCCCCAGCGCGGCCACGCGCACGCGTTGATCCGAATACGTCCCACGCTCGATGATGGCGATCGGCGTCTCCGGAGCGAGCCCCGCACGAAGCAGCCGCTCGACGATCTGCGGCAACCGACTCGCCCCCATGAAGACCACGAGCGTGTCCACAGCGCGCGCTACCGCTTCCCATTGCACCGGTCGTGGCGACTCCGCGCATTCGTGTCCGGTCACAAACGCCACGCTCGAAGCGAGGCCGCGATGCGTGAGCGGGATCCCCGCGTACGCGGCTGCCGCATGTCCGGCCGAGACCCCCGGCACGACCTCAAACGGGATGCCGGCCGCTCGAAGCGCCACCGCCTCCTCTCCCCCTCGCCCGAAGATGAACGGATCACCCCCTTTCAGGCGCACGACCCGAAAGCCACGTCGTGCTCGATCAATCAGCAGGCGGAGGATCTCCTCGTGCGTCAGACGATGCGCCGCACGCGCCTCTCCAACGAAGATGCGTTCGGCTTCGGCCGGCGCGTAGTTCAGCACCGCCGTATTCACCAACGCATCGTAGACCACCACATCGCAGAGGCTCAGCACCTCCGCGCCGCGCACCGTCAGTAGCCCCGGATCTCCCGGACCCGCTCCCACCAAATAGACCTTCCCGAGACGAGGCTCTCCGCTCATACGTTCCCTCCCATGGAAATCCTCACGCCGCGCACTCCCCGGGCCCCATCTCCGCGCGGAAGAGATCGCCTTCGGCCCCGAGATCGCGATAGAGCTCCGGTGCATCTTCAAACGTCGGCGTTTGCTGAAGCGGCGCGAGCGCCTCCCGAAAACGATCTGGGCCGACGCGCGCGACGAATTCTCGAAACGATTCGCCCCCTCGACGCTCACCGCGATAGAGCGCGAGCACGCGCGCGAGAGCCTCCGGTGCCCACTGCGCCGGAATGCGAGCGATGGCGCGCCCGAACCGCACGTGCTCGACCTCCGTGTACCCCCCAATGAGCAAGACGTATTGAGGAAGAGCGCGCCCGGCGACCTCGCTCGAAGCACCGTAGAAGCCGATGTCGGCGATGTGATGGTGCCCGCACGAGTTCATGCAACCGGAGATCTTGATCGTGAGATCGCCAAGCTCGGAGAGCTCCTCAAACCCATCACGGATGAGCACGCGGCGAACGGCTTCGGCCAAACCGCGCGAGTGCGTGAGCGCCAATTGGCACGTGTCGGCGCCGGGACAGCGCGTGACATCCGCCACCACCTGCGCGTCGGCGAGTCCAGCCGCCACAAGCTCTTCGTAGACCCACGGCAAAGCAGCGTCCGGAACCCAACGCAAGAGCACGTTCTGCGTGATCGTCGTGCGCACGCGCCCGCCGCAGAACCGACGAGCGAGACGCGCCAGAGCGCGCAATGCGTCGCTCGTCAGATCGCCCAAGGCGCACCGAACGAGGACGGCCACATACCCCGCTTGCTTTTGCGCCATGACGTTCCGTCGCCGCCATCGCTCATATGCCGGCGTGGGCGTCCAAAGCGCGGGCGTTCCCTTCGGGAGCTCGACATCTGGCGGCTCCTCCTCTTCCTCTTCAATCTCATACCTCACCAAGCCCGAGCGTGTCGCCAAAAGCACACGTCGCTCAGCGAGAATGGCAGCGCGGAGTCGCTCGATCCCCCACTGCCGCGCCAGAAACTTCATCCGCGCCCGCATGCGAAACGTGTGCTCGGGCCGGCGCTCCCCATACCGATCGAAGATGCGGAGGACAGCCTCACAGGTGGGGACCAAGAGATCGGCCGGCGTGAAATCCTCAAGCCGCTCGGCCGCGCGTGGCTGGGCGCCCAATCCCCCGGCGATATAGAGCCGAAATCCGCGCTGCCTCTCGCGCACGACGGCGACAGCGCCGATGTCGTGAATCCTCACACGCGCGTGATCCTCGCGACACCCCTCGAAGGCGATCTTGAACTTTCGCGGGAGATTCTGCGCGATCGGATTCCGCAAGAAGTAGCGCGAGACGGCATCGGCATAGGGCGTCACATCGAAGACCTCCGTCGGCGAGATGCCCGCCAGCGGACAGGCCGTGACATTGCGCACCGTGTTGCCGCAGGCTTCGCGCGTCGTCAGTCCCGCGCGCGCGATGTGCGCGAGCACGATGGGTACATCCTGACGTCGCACTCGATGAAACTGGATGTCCTGTCGCGTCGTGAGATGAACCCGCCGATCCGGTGTGAACCGATCGGCGATGTCAGCTAACGCCTCCAATTGCTCCGGCGTGATCCGACCGAACCGCACTTTCACCCGCACCATGTGCAGATCCGGAGCCCCGCGAATGCCATAGACTCCGTTCTCCAATCGAAAGCGCTTGAAATCCTCCGGATCGCGCCGCCCGGCCTCCAGCGCTTCGATCTCCTCAACGAATCGGCGGATCTCCGCCTGCACCTCTACGGGCAATCCCACGAGGAGCTCCTCGAGCTGCCGTCCGTCTTCCATATCCCCCCTCCATAACGAAACGGCCCGCTCCGGGAATCCCGAGAGCGGGCCTCGCTCCGATCGTTCGCCTCGCCTTCACATCCCGTCACCTCCGCGAGGGCCCGCTACCGGCGCGCCGGGACACATACACATGCTGGGACACGATCCCCTCTCGCCCTTGACGCTCGCGGGCCCGTTGAACGAAATGAGCGGACGTTCGGTCATATCATCCCTCCACGCCATGCGGAGGTGGCCCCGGCCACGGAGGAGCGGCCATGGCCTCCACCTCTCCCCCCACGAGCATCGCACGCAGTTCAGCCTCGCTGTGGCGCCAACAAAATTCGTGAAAGCGTTCGCCCGGCCGACGGCGAACCAAGTATTCGCGCAGCAAGCGTTCGAGCACGTCCGGAACCGCCGACGCCGGGGCCTTGAGCCCGATACGGCGCGTGAACGTTGCACCTCGACCGACGGTTCCCCCCAAGAGGATGTCGAAAGCGTCCACCTGTTCCCCACCGACCTTCATCTTGCACCCTTGGAGCCCGATGTCGGCGATCCAATGTTGTCCGCAAGAGTTCGGGCACCCGTTGACGTTGATCTTGAGCGGCTCGGCGAATCCCGGCAGCCGTCGCTCCAATTCCTCCACGAGCCATCGCGCGAATGACTTCGTCTCGGCGATCGCCAATTTGCAGAACTCCGTCCCCGTGCAGGCGATCGCACCGCGCCAGAACGGCGAGGCCTCCAATCGAAGATCCGTCTTCTCGACCTCTCGGAGGAAAGCGCCCAATCGCTCCTCCGGGAGGTTAAGGAGGACGAGATTCTGCATATTCGTCGTCCGCAATTGCCCGTCGCCATACCGATCGGCCAAATCGGCTGCGCGACGCATCTGCTCGGCCGTGATCCGCCCCCGCAGGATCGCGAAACCCGCATAGTAATACCCCGGCTGCTTTTGCGGATGAAGGCCCACGTGATCGCGATAGACGTGATCCGGTAGCTCTTCCTCCACGGCCGGATCGAGCCGAAAGCCAAGGCGCCGTTCCAACTCCTCTTGGAACCGCTCGGCCGTCCACCCATGCTCGAGGAAGAGGAATTTCAACCGAGCCTTTGCCCGATCTTGTCGCAAGACGTCGCTGTCGCGAAAGATCTCGGCAATCCCCCGCACGACCGACAAGACCTGCGACCACCGAACGAAGGCATTCAAGCGGATACCAAAATGAGGGGTGGTCGAAAGCCCCCCGCCCACGCGCACCGAAAATCCAATCTCGCGTTCCCCGCCCACCGTCACGCGTTCGACAGCCGTCAGCCCGACGTCGTTGATCTCCGGGTACGAGCACCAGACGCGGCAACCCGTGATGCAAATCTTGAACTTGCGCGGCAGATTGTAAAAGGCCTCGTTCCCCACGAGCATGCGCGTCGCTTGCAGGACCAGAGGCGAAGCGTCGCAGATCTCATCGCGGTCAATCCCGGCGAGCGGACAGCCCGTGATGTTGCGCGTGTCATCACCGCAAGCCCCCATTGTCGTCAGCCCCACGCGAAAGAGGCGAAGGAGAATATCGGGCATGTCTTCGATCCGCACCCAATGCAACTGGATGTTCTGCCGCACGGTGATATCCGCGAAGCCCCGCGCATATCGCTCGGCCAACTCCGCGATCGCGCGCAGCTGAGGCGAGACGAGCAGACCGTTCGGAATCCGAATGCGCACCATGAAATACGGCATCGCGTGGCCGAAGACGCCACGCCCATCGCCTTGCGTATAGACCCCCCACCATCGGAAGTAGGTCTCCAACCATTCGCGCGGGATCGCCTCATGCCCCTGTTCGGCGAACCGAAGGACCTCTTCCAAGTGCTCCCACGGATTCTTCTCCGCCTTCAGTCGCTCGATCCGCGCGGCCTTCGTTTCCTTTTTTGTCTCCTTCGATGGAACGTCGCCCATAATGATGAGCTCGCCCCCTCCGACGGGAGTGCGCATTTCTCGCGGGGAGAAAACTACGACCGTGAGCGTTCAACGACGACAGACGTCATCGGCGAGGGCGCTGCCGGACTCCGAGGCCCAAGGCCCTCGGGAGATGCGGACATCGGCCTTCACGACGCGGCCCTGAGGATGCGCTGTGCTCCGCACCGTCCTCGGCTTTTTGGCTTCGAATCCCACCATGTGTTCCTCCCGACGACGCGAGTCGGGCAGTAGTATAGCCCAAGTATGGCGACTTTGTCAACGAAAATGTATAAAAACTTGTGCCCGACGAATCCGCCGCGCCAGCGGTCAAGCGGCGCGCCGAGCGGCAAACGGTCACTCGAGGCGGCGCGCCAAAGGGGACGAATGGCGGGATGCCGTGGCGAGGGCGCGCTTGGACGGCCTCGCTTCGATACGGGCGCGGCGCCTGGACAGAAGGCGCGTGCGGTTCGCCACCTTTTGCGCCACTGTGCGTTTGACGGCCACTCGGGATGCGCGCGCTCGGACAGCCGGGGTCTCGCTCAACCCCACCGTTTCGGAACGGGCGGGGACGGGAGCGAGCGCCGTCACTCGAAGCGGCCGACGTTGAACTTCGTTCGTCGGCCGTTCTGAAGCCGTGTGTCCGAGAGCTTGCGAAAGCGGGGCGGACCGCAGCGCATTCGCCAGGGGTGGTTGTAAGAGCGGCGTCCTCGACTCGCGTCGAGGCTCGCCATGAGCGCCGTTGGGCGGCATCTCAGCGCCGGTCGGGAGAATCCACAACTCCACACGACGATTCAACCGCCGTCGTCCGCTCTCGTGAGGCCGCTCGGCGCCGAAGCTTCGGACTCGAATCCGCGCGCGTTCGATCCGGCGCTCCCGGATCAGGTAGTCGGCGGCATTTTGCGCCCGCGTGCGCGCCACATTCGACCGCTCGGCTCGATCCTGATGGCCATCAATCAGGAGCGTGGCGCGCGGGTCCTGTCGCAGCCGATCGGCCGCATCATCGAGTACAGCCTTATGCAAGTTTGTGATGCGCGCCGCATTCAACCGGGCGAAGAAGAGCGCGGGCAGTCGAATCGGCTCCGGCCGCTTCACGGCGACGACGGTGATCGTGTGCGAGCGACTCTCGGTCCCACCCCGACCGTCATCCACGGTCACGGTGATCGTTACCGCAACGGGTGGTCCTCCGGGCCCGGTGGTGATCCCCGCTGTGTCGAAGGTGATCTCGCTGCCGATGCCCACCCATCGTCCAGCTGTCGCGCTCCAGCGGTAAACGAGCACATCGCCATCGGGGTCCTGAGCTATGGCGCGAACGCGCAGGAGATCGCCATCGGTGATCTGCCCGGGCACCTGCGGCGTCCCGACATGAGCGACCTCGATCGCTTGGATGACCGGAGGACGATTCGGCGGCGGAGGCGGTGGTGGCGGTGGTGGAGGCGGAGTTGGGGGTGTGGGCGCAGTCACCGTGATCGCGCGCCGATCCGAAGCTGTTCCTCCACGTCCGTCCTCGACGTGCACGGTGACGGTGAAAGTGCGCGGTGGCGCGCCTGGCGTGGGATTCAATCCCGTCGTATCGAGCACGAGGCGATTTCCTGGTGGTGCTCCCGGAGGCACGCCGATGGCCTGCATGGCTTCGCGCGGGACCGGTGGCTCAACCGCCCATACGTAGGTGAGCACATCGTTATCGGGATCGAACGCGCGCGCTTCCAACGTCACGCGCTCGCCATCACGCACCTCGGCGCGATCCACAAAGAGCGTGACGCTCGGCGCACGATTCGGCGGCGGAGGGGGTAAGAGCGAAGCGCGACGCGCCAGGGCGAAGTTGAAGACGAAGCCATTGACGTCCCTGGAACTGATATCGAGCGTGGAGACGCCCAGACCGGGTTGGAAGACGGGGATCGTGCGTGCGTCGGATTGGTTCAGGAATCGCCGCCATCCTCCTCCCACCTGGATGCGTCCCTCATAGCCATAGAGGCGTGCGCCGAGGAGTAAATCGGAAGGGTTGACGGCGTTCAGACTCGGCGTTCCCGACGCGACGTAGATCGTATTCGCCCATTCGGCGATGAGAACCAGCCACTGCACGGGCGCGATCTCCACCCCGGCATTGAGCAGAAGTTGATCGCGCCGATCCAGGAGTTTCACCCCGCTCAGCTTCGGATCTCCGGAATGGATGTAGCCGATGTTCTGCACCAGACGAAGGCGATGGTTGAGATAATTCTGGCCGGAGATCAAGAGCACGCCGACATCGGTCGCCCCCGAGCTGCGCCCGCGCGCGAGCGCTTCCAGATGCCGCGCCGAAGGCAGCCGCAACAAGGCGGCCAGGGCGATCGGGAAAGCGCCGGAAGGTTCCGTCAACGCCGCTTTCAAGCCGACGGTCATATCCCCCAGGCCGTTGGCCGAGCGCTGCAGGTCGAAACCCAGCTCGCGCGAGAGAAAGGTTGCCGGCCCAAAGAAGGGCCATTCGTGGACGAAGCTCGGCCGATCGGCTAAAAGCGCCGGACCGAAGAAGCTGCCCGGCGGCGGCAGAACCCCCCCAAGCCGCGCGCCGCTTAACGGAAAGAACGCGGCCGCCGTCTCCCGTCCTCCGACGGGCAAGCCGAAGGCGACGAACGGATCACCGCCGAAAGCCTTTCGCACGCCGTGAAACTGATAGCCCGAGAGGGCGAAGGGCTGTCGCGACGTCACTTGCTGAAAGACGTTCGCCGTCACGAACAGCTCTAGCCGGTTCGTCAGTCCGAGCGTGAAGCTGACGGGGATTTGATTGATGTCCAGATCGCCCGGATCGCGATCGAAGTTGCTCCAAGACGTGCTGAAGGTATACTCACCGCGGCGAAGCGTTCGCGCGCCGAGCGTCAGAAAGAGTCCCGTGCTCGTCCCCCCTGTTGTCGTTGAGGCCGTCTGATTAGCCGGTTCGATCGGTCGCGGCTGCTGCGCAAAGCCTGCGCAAGGTGATCCTACACTTGCGAACAGAAGAACGAGCGCACGAACACGTACTCGCGCAGGAGATCGAGCCCCCATTTCTCCCTCCTCGAAGACGGCAAATCCCCCATCCGTCGCCAGTGCGATGCGATGAGGTCGCGAACGTGCCTACTGCACATCGCCGGTGAAGAGCGTCAGCGTCTCGCGCGCGGTCATGAGGACGGCCGTGGCGACGTTCCTTCGCACGTCAATATTCACCGTGAGCGTGAGTCCTTCGGGCCCTGTCCCCACGATGCGCATTTGCGCACCATCGCCGACGGTGCGCGCGATCTCGGTGATCGCCCCGGTGAACGTGCGACCGAGACGATCGGCACGAAATTCGAACGTATTCGTCGCCAGATTGAGGACGAGCCGATTCCCGCTCCGACGACTGTCATCCAATCGGACGAGGTTTTGCACGACGACATCTACGGTGTCCGGAACGCTGTTCATCCGCCCATCGCTCACGACGAGCGAGAAGGTGAGGCGAACCGAAACGGCCTCGGTGACGGCGAGATTCGGAGCCGTGAAGCTCGGGCGCGGCGTCGTCGCTCCCGTGAGCGTCACCGCCGGACCCGCCGTTTGCGTCCAGCGGAACGTGATACCGTCTCCATCAGGATCAAAGCTGCGCGTCCCATCCAGGGTGACGAGCACGCCATCGGGGACGGTTTGATCGGGTCCGGCATTCGCGATTGGACGCCGGTTGATGGTGACCACAACCAAATCGGGCGCACTGCTCAAGCGCCCATCGCTGACGACCAGCTCAAAGGTCACGGTGACCGGCGGAGGAACAGTCGGGGCGACCGTCGGCGCCGTGAATTGTGGTCGAGGCGCCGTCGCCTCCGAGAGCACAACCGGTGGGCCAGCCACCTGCCGCCACCGGAAGGTGATGGGATCGCCGTCGGGATCGCGACTGGCCGTGCCATCGAGCGTGACCGTCGCCCCCTCATCCACCTTCTGATCCGACCCGGCATCGGCGATCGGACGCCGATTGACGGTGATCACAACCAAATCGGGATCGCTCTCAACGCGCCCATCGCTCACGATCAGCTCGAACGTGAGGCGAACCGGCGGCGGGACTGCCGGATCCACGATCGGAACCACGAATCGAGGTTGCGGCGAGGTCGGATCCGAAAGCGTGACCGCTGGACCGGAGACCTGCCGCCACCGGAAGGTGATGGGATCGCCGTCGGGATCGCGACTGGCCGTGCCATCAAGCACGACCTCCGTTCCCTCGTCCACGAGCCGATCCGGTCCGGCCTCGGCAATCGGCGCGGCATTCACCGGCACGCACGCCGAAAACTCCGAGGTATTTCCCTCGGCATCGGTCGCCGTCGCCGTGACGAACTGACCGAACGCCGTCACAGGCAACGTGGCCGTGAACGCCGCTGGATTCGACGCGTCGCCTGTCGCCCGCACGGTGATGGCTCCAAGGAACCTCTCCCCTTCTCCGAATCCCGAAGCGTGACAGGCCGAATTCGCGAAGAACTCCACGCGGACGTCGCCCGCTCGCGTATCGAGGATTCCGGTGAAGACGAGCCGATTCGGGCGCTGCACAGCCGTCACGATCACGGGAAAATTCTGCAGATCGTTCGGTCCTGCATCGGCATCGCCCGGATCGTTGGCCGTCGGCCCATCCCCACGCAGATCGATCCCAAGCTCGCCATTGTTCCAGATCGTGTTGCCCAGGATGCGATTCCCGCGCGAAGCTCCGCTGATCTGAATGCCGACGCCGCGTTGATGGGCGATGAGATTGCCTTCGCCGACTTCGGTCCCTCCGATCACGTTCTCACTGCCGCTGCTGATGGCAATACCTGTCACGCGATTGCCCAGCGGAGCACCGCTTAGGCTCACACCGATGCGATTTGCCTGTACGATGTTTCGATCGGCGCTCCCGGGTGCGCGAATCCAGAGGCCGTTCCCCACGCTCGCAGCGATGACATTGCCCGCGCCGGGCGCTCCCACACGATTCCCATTCGCTCCACCTTCGATGCGCACCCCATCCACATTGGCGAGCGGAGCTTCGCCATCAGCCGTCGTTCCAATGAAATTCCCCAAGATGAGATTGCCCGTCGTCGTCGCTCCGCGAAGGAGAATTCCGGTCGTGCTCGCCGAGATGACATTGCGGGCCTCAGCGCTCGCTCCACCGATGCGATTCTCGCGCGCTCCTTCGATCAGGAGCACACCCGTCGTATTCCCGGCTGGCCCCCCGCCTGTCACATTCGTCCCGATCAAGCATCCTTCTACGACGTTCTCCGCTCCCCCGCGGATCACAATGGCCGCTTGATCGGCCCCGATGAAGCGCGAGAGGATGAGTCGCCGCACGGCGTTGCGATCGCTGGCGAGGACGAGTCCAGAGATCGTTCCCCCGATCTCGCCAGTCAGGACGATGACCGGGCGATCCCCATTGGTCGCCCCCGTGAAGGCGATCTGGCTCGCCCCGTCCAACGTGACGCCCCCACCCCGAATTTCCGGCAAAGGACTCCGCAAGCGGATGAAGAACGCGCCGGCGAAGAATCCGGGGTCCGAAGTCGGAATGCGAAAGCGAATGATGTCCGGCCCCGAACTCGCATTCGCCTCTTCCAACGCCTGCCGCAACGATCCAGGACCATCATCGCTCGTCGTCGTCACGACCAGCTCATTCGCTTGCGCCGTCGCCAGATGAAAAGCGCTCGGACAACTCCCAGTTGAGGTCCCGCGGCTCGTGATGAGGAGATCATCCACCCCTGCCCCTGAAAGAGAGAGCGCCTGCGCGGTGACAGGAGCGCATCCGACTGCCAAAGGGATCGAGATCCCCTGCGCGCCATATGCGAGTGCATCGGCGCGACGCATATGCCGCAACCGCTTCCCCGGCCAAAGATCAAGCCGCGCCGCATGAGCCGCGAGGATCACGAGATCGGCTGCGCCGTCTGTGTCCAAGTGCGCCGACGCCAGCGCCTGAGCCACCTCTGAGAGCGCGATTGGCGTCGTCTCCAACGAGGCGTTCCAGAGAATGTCCACGCGACGACCGGAGTCGTCCAAGAGGGCCAGATCCGCGCGCCGATCTCCATCGAAATCGCCCACCGCAAGCGCGCGCACGAAGATCCCCAACGAAAGGATCTCAGGAGACGTCAGTCTCTCCCGCGCGAGATCGGAGAAGATCAAAAGCCGATCGCCGCCGACAACGAGCAGATCGGCGCGCGCGTCGTCGTCCCAATCGGTCGTGACCGCCGAAGCGGCATGCCACGCGGGCGGCACCGGCAGCGCGCCGACATCGGCCACCGCGAGCTCACGCACGCGAACGACCCCCCACCGACCTTCGAGCTCTCCGATCGCGAAGAGATCAACAGGTACGCGAAGAAGCGCGTGCATCGCCGGCCGAAGCGGAGGGCCAACGCGCGGAGCGGAGGCCAGAAGTCGCGGCACAATGGGCAACGTGATCTCCCGAGGAACGGCGAAATGACCCCGGCCATCGCCGAGGAAGACAAGCGCGCGCGCCGCCAATCCATCAGCGATCGCGATGTCCGCATGCCCATCGCCATCGAAATCGCCCGCCTGAAGCGCCCTCGGCTCAATCGGTATGTCAACGGCGCGCGCCCGCAAGCGGTCCTCTCCCCGCACGAACGACCCGCCAAACGGCAGGACGAGCGTTCCCCCCCACGGTGCGAGGAATCCGACGACGGCATCGACGCGCCCATCCTCATCGAAATCGGCGACCGCGAGCGAGAGGGGGATGAGCTCCCGCGACTCGAAAAGCCTGCGCACGCCTGAGCCCATCTCAATGTCCACAGAGAGCGCCCGAGGAAGGTGTAAAGCCCAAACGAACTCCGATGCGCTTTCGGATCGGATGGGATCGCGGACCGGAATGCGGGGACTTTCCCGCAGATGCGCCCTCTGGCGAATCAGACGAGAGATCGAACGCCCAACAACCTCAGCACCTTCGGGAAGCGCCCGATCGCCTCGGAGCGAGAGCACGAAAATGGCCACGATCGCACAAACCCACCGCCTCACGCCGTCCTCCTTGAGCCAGGCAAACTAGGAGACCCACATTCACCCGAACTGTCCGCTCCTTTGCGCTCTTCCTCATGCGCACCCGCTTCGTGCTCAACCCTCCGCAAAAGGCCAATAGGCCAAACGCGTACGTGGGCATTTTTACTCGATTGGCCTCAGAATGTCAAGCACGATTTGTCCACACTCCCCCCTGTCGTATAATTTCCGAAGGCCTATCGAGACCGATCTCGGAAGGAGGTCCGCCGATGCCGACAGTCACGCAAGTCGCCATTACGTTGGAGAATAAGCCGGGGGCGCTGCACCGCGTCTGCGCGGCCTTGGCCCAGGCCAAGGTCAACATCACGGCGGTCTTCGTCCCCGAAGTCAAAGAGAAGGGAAAGGTGCGACTGGTCGTCGAGGACCTGGATCGAGCGCGCGATGCGCTGCGCGCCGCGCGCATTCGCTTCTCCGAAGAGGAGGCTCTCGTCTTCTCGGCCGAACATCGGCCCGGAGCGCTGGCCGAGATCACTGAGAAACTGGCTCAGGCCAAGGTCAACATCAAATATGCCTATGCGACGACGATTCCGGGACAAGCGCACGCGACGGTGATCATGGCCGTGTCTAACATCGAGAAGGCGCTCGCGGCCATTGGTCGCTGATGACGAAGAGGCCTTGCTTCACGGACCGCGAGCGCACCTAGGGTCCGTTCACAGGGGATCTCAGAAGCGGAACCGCTCCCTCCCCGCGCGGGAGGGGTGACCGTCCACTAGAGGTCAATGCGTGCGGCAGCTCGTCCCGTTGCGGAGGCTTCAGCCGGATGTCGCGCCTGATTGAAGAAAACGCCATGATGTGTGCTGGAGAACGAATCCCCGAGACAGCGGCAAATCGCTCGCCACCGAAGGGGCTTGGGAGAGAGCGTTGAGACGCGGCCTGCGAAGACCCTCCGGTCGGGTTCATGGATCATGGCCACATGAAGAGTTCTTCAGGAGAACGTCCCCACGGCGACGCGCATCGGTCGAGATGCCGTCTCTAAGTCGGCCAAGAGAGCGCTCAAGCGCTCGCCCTCTTCGCTCAACCGATACCACACGGCCACTGGGCGCGTCGGGCTCACCTCTCGTCGGATCACGCGCGCGCGCTCCAACTTCTCCAACTTCTCACTGAGCACCTTACGGCTGATCCCCACAAGTTGCCGCTGCAGGTGACTCGGGCGCTGCGGCCCTTCTCGTAAGATCCCGATGATCTCCCGAAGCCAGCGGCACTTGAGCACTTCGCTCAATACAGGCAAGGGAACAGCATACCGCTGACACAGGGAGACGATGTGCAGAAGTCGCCGCCCCCTCTCCGTTAAATGATACTCGGCGCGCCGCGGATACCCATCGAAGATCAATACGCGCACGAATCCATCCCGTTGCAGATCGTGCAGCCGCTCGTAGAGCACCTTGGTCGAGAGCCCCGGAATCGCTCGCTTCAACTGTCCGGGACGCGAGATGCCTTCCGCCAGACAGCGCACAAGAAGCGGCGTCCACTTACACCGCAGGTGTTCCAGTGCTTGTGCGTCCTCCCACATACCTCACCTCTTTGTAGCTAAGGCACCAAAAAGTGCCTGATTGACGCTCTGGCAAGCGAATCCTATCCTAGCATATCTCGCACGAATGAAGAAGGGCGTCGAGCAAGCGCCCGAAAATTCTGACGAGGAGGTTGAGGAGATGACGCGCAGAAAGCAACTCATGATCGTGATCGCAATCGCCGTAGGGGTTGGTCTCGCGGCTCAAAAACCGGCCCCGCCGCGACGAGCCGCCGCGCGAGGCGACGTCGAGAGCCTCACGCTCCCGAACTACCGCAACTGGACGCACGTCAAGAGCATGGTGATCTTCGATGAGAAGCATCCGCTCTTTAACTCCTTCGGCGGCATCCATCACATCTACGTGAACGCTATCGGACGGCAGGCGAGCGCCGCCGGAGGGCCCTTCCCCGACGGCAGCCAGCTCGTCTTCGTCCTCTACGAACATGTGAACGAGCAAGGCGCCTACGTCGCGGGGAAGAAGAAGGTCGAAGCCATCATGGTCAAAGACCGGCGGCGTTTCCCGGAGACGGGCGGGTGGGGCTTTCAGGCCTTCGATCCGCAGACGCGCAAACCGCTCATCAAGAACGCCGACGTAAAGTCCGCGTGTTTCGAGTGCCACGCTTCGCAACAGGAGAACGACTACGTCTTCTCGCGTCTGGTCCCATAAGCGCGCCTTCGTGGAGGACGAGGAGAGCACCCGCGCGATCTTCGTCCTCCGCGCGATCTCGATGGACTTCCCATCACTAAAGGCTCGGACGCCAGCTTCCTTGCGTGTTCTCCCGCGCGGGACTACAATTCGACTCGGTATCGAGAGGAGCGAGATATGGAACCGCGCGTCGTGCAAGGAGCGCTGCGAGCCGAAGGCCTCCGATTCGCTATCGTCGTGAGTCGATTCAACGACTTCGTGACGAATCGGCTGCTGGCTGGAGCCTTAGATGCCCTGGAGCGACTGGGCGCTGAACAGAAGAACGTCACCGTCTACCGCGTGCCCGGTTCATTCGAGCTGCCGCTCATGGCCAAGCGGCTCGCCACCAGCGGTCGCTGGGATGCGATCATCTGTCTGGGAACGATCATCCGGGGGGAGACGCCCCATTTCGATTACATTGCAGCCGAGACGGCCAAGGGCATCGCCACAGCGGCGATGGAGACGGGCGTGCCCATCGTCTTCGGCGTGATCACTGCCGATACGCTCGAACAGGCTATTGATCGCGCCGGCGCCAAAAGCGGCAACAAGGGGTTCGAAGCGGCGCTGACGGCCGTGGAGCTGGCGAACCTCTATCGCGAGGTGTGATCCTTCGGCGCGGTCCCGCCGATGTTGTTTGACAGCTCGGGTGGCCTATGGGGTCCCGGCGCAAAGCGCGAGAATCCGCCATGCAGATGCTCTACCAGTATGACGTCGCCCGCCCACCGGTTGACGAGTTGCTGGAGACGTACTGGAGCGAGCTGCGCCCGGATGTGGATGACGATGTGCGGCGGTTCGCGACCTCACTCGTCGTGGGGACGATCGAGCATCTGGAGACGATTGATCAGCTGCTGGCCAGCCGCGCTGAACATTGGCGGATCGAGCGCATGGCGACCGTGGATCGCAACATCTTGCGCCTGGCCGTGTATGAGCTGCTCTACGAGACGGAGACGCCAAAGGTCGTCATCATCAACGAAGCCATCGAGATCGCCCGCCGGTACTCGACCTACGAGGCGACGCAGTTCATCAATGGCCTTCTGGATGCGATTCGGAGGCAGCTGGAAAGCGCTCCTCCGCTGAGCCCGACCTCACGGGACCTCTCCGCTCCCTCCACGACCGTTGGCGCTCCATCTTGGCATTGGGATGAGGACGAACCATGATGAGACCACTGCCGCTCATCCTCTTGCTCAGCGCCTTCGGCGCTGTCCTCTGGTCTCCCACGAGGGACGAGCGCGCGCTCGGGCAATCGGGCCGCACCGATCCCCGAAAGATCGAAGCGGAGAGAGAACGCTTGGATGTTCCGACGCCGAGACGCTCGCGGCTGGTCCTCAGTCTCATGAAGCGCGATGAGCTGCACGCCTGCGGGCTCACAAAGCTCTCGGAGGAGGAACTCGATCGGCTCGATCAGTGGATCCTCCAACTCCTACTGACGATGAGCGCGGCACCTTCGGGGGAGCTTCGGCCGCGTTCGCCCACGGAAGAGATCTCCCAGAATCTGCAGCGCCAACAGATGGAATTGGAATTGAGCGATCTGCGACAACGACTGACCGAGATCCGGCAGGCGAGCGCGCAGCTTGCGCTCGATCTCGCTCGCGCGCGGCTGGCCGCCGAGCGGCGCGATCTGCTGAGCGTGACTTCCTTTCTCTTCTCGGCCGAAGGCAGCGCCGCGCGCATTCAGCGCGCCGCACAGTGAGCGTCCTTCAGAGCGGCATGAGCCAGAGGGGAACTCCTCGCAGCGCCGCCAGAAGGACGGCTTCTTCCGGCACGCGCCTCCACTCGGTGAAGAACCGTGCCAGGAGTCCGCGCTTTTTGGGCATCGCCTCGATGACGACCGGCTCGCCGACGATCCCCGCCATCTCCGCTGCCAGCTCGATGGCGCGCTGCACATTCCCCAATTCGTCCACGAGCCCATAGGCTTTGGCTTGTTGTCCGGTGAAGATGCGACCATCGGCGAAGGTCTGCACTTCCGCAGACGTCAGCCCGCGCCCGCGCGCGACAGCCTCCACAAACTGCGCATAGGTATCGTCAATGACCTCCTGCAACAGCGCGCGCTCCTCTTCCGTCAACGGACGGAAGGTCGAAAGCACATCCTTGTACGGGCCGGACTTGATGACCTCGGATTCGATGCCGAGCTTTTGATAGAGCCCGCGCAGATTGTTCGTCTTCAAGACGACGCCGATCGAGCCAGTGATCGTCCCGGGATTGGCGACGATCTTCTCACAAGCGACGGCGACGTAGACGCCCCCTGAAGCCGCGACGTCACCGAGCGAAGCGACGACCGGGATCTGCCGACGCTCGCGCACTCGGCGAATCGCGTGATGAATCTCCTGACAAGCACCCACGGTGCCCCCCGGGCTGTTGATCCGCACGACGAGCGCGCGCGCCTTCATCTCCTCGGCGCGTTTCAGAGCCTCCAGGACGTGCTCCCGCGATGCCCCGAAGCTCATGTCCGTGATGATCCCCTCGATCGAGACGAGGGCGACACGATTCTTCTTTCGCCAACGGCGGAAGGGCCACATCCTCATCCTCCCCAATAGCCCCACCCAACCTTCATATTCGGCAAGAGGGAAGCGGGGAATGAATTCGCGAGCAAGGCGCTCAGCAGCGTATGTGAGGCCACGAGCGCCAACAGGTTCGGCTCCCGCTGAAAGGTCCACGCCCACACATATCCCCCCAAGAACGTCCCGGCGACGAGGACGGGATTCGGCAGATGCAAGGCCGCGAAGATGACGGCGACCCACAGTGCCGTTCGGTTCCCCTTCCCCAACAGATCTTGCAGGCGCCGATGGACGAATCCCTGAAGCGCGTACTGTTGGACGAGCGTCCAGAGCGGCAGCGTTCGCAAATGGAAGAAGAACCGCTCCCCGAGATTCACGCTCCCGAAAGCGAACCCGATGGCCAGGATTACGAGCGCGGCCGATCCCGTCGGTAACGCCAGCAGCCGCAGTGCACGCCCGAGGTTATCCACGCGCAGGCCGATCTCCCGCAGCCCATCACCGTGAGTGACGTTGGACACGAAAGCGACCGAAAACGCGAGCACCGAAAGCCAGAAGTTCGTTCGCCAAAACGTCGCCCGATCCTCAATGAGAAGTGGCGTCACCCACATGATGCTCAAGACCGGAAGCAACCCGAGCGCGATCTCGATCAGAGGATGGACGCTTGAGGCCCGCATCGCCCATTCCCTCCGAACCTTGGCGGTGGTGAGATTCAGAACGATCATCCGAGAGCCGATCCGCTAGCGGAGACGAGCACGCGAGGCACGCGCGCGCTGATCCCGCAGGTGATCTCGTAGGAGATCGTCCCGCACAGCTCGGCCAACTCTTCGGCCGTGATGCCTTGACCGTCGGCTTGGCCGATCAAGATCACCTCGTCCCCCACACGCGCGTCGGGGATGTCCGTCACGTCCACGAGCGTCCAATCCATGCTCACGCGCCCGACGACCGGGGCGAACCGCCCGCGCACGAGGACGCGTCCGCGATCGGAGAGCGCTCGCCGATAGCCATCGTGATACCCGATCGGTAGTGTAGCGATACGACTCCGACGCGCGGTGACGAACGTGCTCCCATAGCCGAGCGGCGTCCCCGCTTCCACCTCCTTGAGGAAGACAATGCGCGTGTGGAGCGAGAGGACGGGTTGCAATGCGTACTCCCCCATCGGAGTTTCAAGGACGATCTCCGCGCGGGACGATGGTCGAGGACCGCTCCAGAGACCGTAGAGCAATCCCCCCGGACGAACCAAATTCCCCCACGCCTCCGGATACGCGCGCACGCCCGCGCTATTGGCCAGATGCCGATAGGTCGGATGGAACCCCCGCGCTTCGAGAGCGCGCACCACTTCGTGAAAGCGCGCGATCTGCGTGCGCGTGAATTCGGCTTGGGCCGGATCATCGGCCGCCGCTAAATGCGTCATGAGCCCATCCAAGCGCACGTGGCGGAATCGCTCGAAAGCTCTCAGGGCCGCCTCCAGTTCCCGAAGAGGGACGCCAGTACGCCCCATCCCCGTATCCACCTCCAAATGCACATCGAGGACGGCTTGATGTGCGCGCGCGCACGCATCGAGTCGTTCGATCTGAGCGGCATCGAAGACGACCGGCGTCAACCGATATTCGAGCACAAGGGCCTCTTGTCCCCGAGTGACGCCAAAGCATAAGATCGGGCGCACGATGCCCGCTTCTCGCAACGCGATCGCTTCCTCCACCGCGGCGACGCCGAACCAATCCGCCCCGACCGACTCCAAAGAACGAGCGACGGCTACGGCTCCATGCCCATAGGCCTCGGCCTTGATGACGGCGCAAATCTTCACGCTCTCGCCCACGCGCGCTCGAATCGCCCGGAAGTTGCGCGCGAGGCGATCCAAGTGGATCTCCGCCCATGTGGGCCGAGAGGCGGTGGGAAGACGCTCAAGCGTCGTGATCGGCATACGCCTCCTCTCCCGACGCGCGTACGCGCTCGCCCATGCCCCTTTTGGAAGAGCCACCCAACTCGTCGCAAAGGCGTTCACAGCGGGGGTTTGTGCGAGAACGGAAAGGCACGTTCATACGCATGCGCGGCGCGCAACAGCGTCGCCTCCTCGAAGTGGCGCGCGTGCAGCTGCAACCCAATCGGCAATCCCTCGCGCGAGAGCCCCACGGGAATACTGATGGCCGGAATCCCCGCCAGATTCGCCATGATCGTGTAGATGTCCGAGAGATACATCGCCAGTGGATCCTCGGTCTTCTCCCCCAAGCGAAAGGCGACCGTCGGCGAGGTGGGCCCGACGATGAGATCGCATCGGGCGAAGGCCTCGCGGAAATCGCGCTCGATGAGCGTACGCACTTTCAGAGCCTTCAGGTAATAGGCATCATAATACCCGGCCGAGAGGACATACGTGCCGAGCATGATGCGTCGTTTCACCTCCGCTCCGAATCCCTCATTGCGCGTACGCCGATACATCTCTCGAAGCGTCGTCGCCCCCTGAGCGCGATACCCGTAGCGCACGCCGTCGTATCGCGCGAGGTTCGAGGACGCTTCGGCCGTGGCGATGATGTAGTAGCACGCGATCGCGTACTCGGTGTGTGGCAACCGCACGTCGACGATCTCCGCCCCGAGATCGGCGAATCGGTGGATGGCTTGCCACACGACGGCCCTCACCTCTTCGTCGAGTCCCGGGCCGAAGTACTCCCTCGGCACGCCGAGACGCACGCCCTTGATCTCCCCATCGAGCGCCGCCAGATAATCGGGCACCGGATGATTCGAGGACGTCGAATCGCGCGGGTCGCGTCCGGCGATGACGCGCAGCACGCGCGCAGCATCGGCGACGGTCTTCGTGATCGGTCCAATCTGATCGAGCGAAGACCCGTAGGCGACCAAACCGTAGCGCGAGACCCGCCCATAGGTCGGCTTCAGTCCAACGACTCCACAAAAAGCGGCCGGGAGGCGAACCGAGCCTCCCGTATCCGAGCCGAGAGCGACCACACAGAGATCGGCGGCCACAGCTGCGCCTGATCCTCCCGACGAACCTCCCGGCACGCGTTCGGCATCCCAGGGATTTCGCACGATGCCGAAGGCCGAATTCTCGTTGGAGGAACCCATGGCGAACTCATCGCAATTGGTCTTGCCGATGAGGATGGCTCCCGCTTCGAGCAATCGTTCGACAGCCGTCGCATTGTATGGGGGGATGAAGTTGTGGAGGATCTTTGAGGCACACGTCGTCCGCAGTCCCTTCGTGCAAATGTTGTCCTTGATGGCAACGGGAACGCCCGTGAGAGGTCGCAGCGGCTCGCCGCGCGCCAGGTCGCGATCCAATTCCTCCGCTCGTCGAAGCGCTTCGTCACGGTTGACGGTGAGGAAAGCGCCGAGCTGCGGATCAAGCGCCTCGATGCGCTCAAGCGTCCGCTGGCACACTTCGGTCACGCTCGTCGCCCCCGCCCGCAACGCCTCATGCAACCGATCGATCGTCAATCCGATGATCTCCATCACCCCTCCTCGATCACCTTCGGCACACGGAAATAGCCGCGCGCCGGATCCGGAGCGTTCGCCAACGCCAATTCCGATCCCAGCCCTTCGCCGACGACATCGTCGCGTTGTGCGTAATCGGCGCGTTCGTCCCGACCAGCGTGCGCCATCGGGGGGACATCGGTCGTGTCCAGCTCGTTCAACTTCTCGACGTAAGCGATGATGGCCGCCAGCTGAACGGTGAATTGCTCCTTCTCCTCCTCGGTGAGTTCCAGATGGGCCAGCTCGGCGATCTTCTCGACCTCCCGCTTGGTGATCGGCATGCGACGATCCTCCAACCACGATTTGCGACGTTCAATCATAGCGCGACCCTCGGGAGCGCGACCAGAGCGAGGGCCCCTTCCCTCAATCGGCGGACTCGAAAAAGCGCCATCTTGACAGCCCGCCGCCTCCTCTGCTAAATTCTCTGGCGTTGAATGACAGGGTTAGGCGCGTAGCTCAGGGGGAGAGCACTACCTTGACGCGGTAGGGGTCAGCGGTTCAAATCCGCTCGCGCCTACCATTTTTATTTGCTATCCTTGCAGAACGAGCGGCTCTGAATCGGGAGGAGAGCGCTCGCTAAGAGGATATGGCGAGGATGCGAAGCGGAGATGGGGATTTGGGTTCGTCTTCCTGGGAAGGAAACGGTTGAAGTCCCTTCGGGGTTGACGGCGGGCGAGGCGATCGCCCATGCTGATGGAGAGCTGGCCAAGCGCGCGTTGGTCGCTCGCGTCAACGGGAGGCTCGTGGACTTGGCGCACCGACCCGAGGAGGGGAGCGTCGTCGAACCCGTGTTGATCGGCACCCCGGAGGCGCTGGAGGTCTACCGCCATTCGACGGCGCACCTTCTGGCAGCAGCCGTGTTGGAGCTTTTCCCGGGCACGCTCTTGGGGATCGGACCGGCGACCGATGAGGGATTCTTCTATGATTTCCTGCGTTCGGAGCGCTTCACGCCCGAGGACCTCGAGCGCATTGAGGCGAAGATGCACGAGCTGATCGAACGCGACATCCCCTACGAGCGGATCGAGATCCCGAAGGAGGAAGCTCTGCGTTTCTTCGCACAGGCTGGGGATTACCTGAAGTGCGAGCTGATCACCGACAAAGGAGGGGAGGTCGTCAGTTGCTACAAGCTCGGCGAGCACATGATCGACTTCTGCACGGGGCCGCATATCCCCTCGACCGGCTACATCAAGGCCTTCAAGTTACTCAGCCTGGCCGGCGCGTACTGGCGCGGCGATGAGCGCGGCCCCCAGATGCAGCGTATCTACGGAACCTCGTTCTTCACCGAGGAGGAGCTTCAGGAGTTCCTTCGCCGCCGCGAGGAGGCCGAACGGCGCGATCATCGCCGGCTCGGGCGCGAGCTGGATTTGTTCAGCATCCAGGAGGAGTATGGCCCCGGATTGATCTTCTGGCATCCCAAGGGGGGGATCATCCGCAAGGAGATCGAGGACTTCCTCAAGGAGGAGTTGCTGCGGCGTGGCTATGGACTCGTCTACACGCCGCACATCGCGCAATATCGGCTTTGGGAGCGATCCGGCCACACGGAGTTCTACCGCGAGTCCATGTACGCGCCGATGCGCATTGATGAGGTCGAGTACCAGCTCAAACCGATGAACTGCCCGTTCCACATCGGCATCTACGCCTCGCGGCCACGCAGCTATCGGGAGCTGCCGATACGGTTAGCCGAATTCGGAACCGTCTATCGCTACGAGCGCAGCGGCGTACTGCATGGGCTTTTGCGCGTGCGCGGCTTCACGCAGGATGACGCGCATATCTTCTGCACACCGGAGACGCTCAAGCAGGAGATCATGGGTTGCCTTGACCTGGCCCAGCTCGTCTATCGCACGTTCGGCTTCACATATACGGTCGAGCTCTCGGTGCGCGATCCCAAGGAGCCGTCCAAGTATATGGGCGGCGATGAGCGATGGACTTGGGCCGAACGGACGCTCGCCGAAGCGCTGGAGCAGATGGGCTTTGCCTATACCGTGATCGAGGGAGAGGCGGCTTTCTATGGGCCGAAGATCGACATCAAGGTCGTGGACGCTATTGGCCGCCAGTGGCAACTGGGGACGATCCAGTTGGACTTCAACCTCCCGGAGCGTTTCGATCTGGAATACGTGGGCGAGGATAATCGGCCGCATCGTCCGATCATGATTCATCGAGCGATCCTCGGATCGCTCGAACGGTTCTTCGGCATCTTGATCGAGCACTACGCGGGAGCGTTCCCGTTATGGCTCGCCCCGGTGCAGGCGATTGTCCTGCCGATCACGGACAAGCAGAACGACTACGCGCGCGATGTCCGGGAGCGGTTACGCGCGGCCGGACTCCGCGTAGAAGCCGACCTGCGTGGGGAGAAGATCGGCGCGAAGATCCGTCAGGCGCAACTGCAAAAAATTCCCTTCATGCTCGTCGTCGGCGCCCGCGAGGTCGAGACGGGGACCGTCTCAGTTCGCGAACGCGGCCGCGGAGACACGGGGGCTGTGCCGGTGGAGGCCTTTCTTGAGCGCGCGCTCCAACTCATCCGCGCGCGCGCCCTCGGATTGGAAACGACGAGCCCACAGATCGGCGATGTTCATCCCACACCCACTAGGGCATGAATCCCGCATCCCCCCGAACGGGTATCTCGGGCGATCCGCACGATCGCGCCGAGCCCCTCGGATCTTCATCGAGAGACCATGAGAGGCCCACACAATCTACGCTATCGCGTCAACGAGCGCATCCGGGCCGAGCGCGTCCGGGTCATTGATGAGAACGGGCAACAGATTGGCATCATGAGCGTGCGGGAAGCGTTGGCGCTGGCCCGCGAACGCGAATTGGATTTGGTCGAGGTCGCTCCGCACGCCGATCCGCCGGTCTGTCGCATCATCGACTACGGCAAGTATCTCTACGAACAGAAGAAGAAGGCGCAAGAGGCCAAGAAGCGGCAGACGATCATCACCGTCAAGGAGATCAAATTGCGTCCGGCCACCGACGACCACGACTACGAGTTCAAGATGCGGAACGCGCAGCGCATTCTGAGCGAGGGCGATAAGGTGAAAGCCATCGTCCACTTTCGCGGGCGCGAGATCGTGCACAAGGACCTCGGTGAACAGATCTTGCAGCGGCTGATCAACGACCTCGCTCCGGTGGCCATCGTCGAATCCCCCCCGCGCCTGGAGGGGAACAATCTCGTGGCCGTCTTCGCGCCGAGGAGACATCCTAAGTCGTAACAGGCACCCGAAAAGGGGCGCGATGCTCGGCGCACACAAGGAGGAGACATGGCGAAGCTGAAGACGCATAAAGGAGCGTACAAGCGATTTCGCTTCACGGCGACAGGGAAGATCAAACGCGGCCATTCGCACGCCCGTCATCTGTTGACGAAGAAGGCGCCCAAGCGCAAGATGCGGCTCGATCGGGACACGTATGTGGACCCGACCGATGCCAAGCGCGTCAAGCGCCTGTTGCCCTACGGCCGTCCGTGAGGACCTTGCGAGAGGGAGAGGACAATCATGCCACGAGTTAAACGCGGACATAAGCGAGTCGAACGTCGCAAGAAATACCTTCGCCTGGCGAAGGGCTATTGGGGAGCCAAGAGCCGGCTCCATCGGTATGCGAAGGAGGCCGTACAGCGCGCGTGGAAGTTCGCCTATATCGGGCGGCGCCTGAAGAAGCGCGATTTCCGTCGCCTCTGGATCATTCGCATTAATGCGGCGGCGCGCCAGAACGGCTTGAACTACACGCAATTCATGCACGGTCTGAAACTCGCGGGCGTCGCCCTGGACCGAAAGGTCTTGGCCGATCTGGCCGTGCGTGATGCGGCGGCCTTCGCGGAGCTGGCCAGCGTCGCCAAGGCGGCTCTCGCCGCCCAGACGACTTAAGCGCGCTGTCCGAAGTTGGGAGCAAATCGCATGCGCGAGCGCGTGGAGCAGGTTCGCGCCCAGCTGCATGAGGAGTTGGCGCAGGTCGCTGATCTGGCGGCTCTGGTCCGCGTGCGCGATCGGTATCTCGGGCGAAAGAGTGGCTTGATCACGCAGCTCATCAAAGGGCTGGGGACGCTCCCGCCCGAGGAGCGGCGAGAGATCGGCCGTCTGGTCAACGCCCTGAAGCAAGAGGCCGAAGCTGCGCTGGAGCAGCTCCGCCTTCAACTCGAAGAACGAGCCGAAGCGGAACGCTTCGAGCGCGAACGCTTGGACATCACCTTGCCGGGGTTGCGTCCGGTCTTCGGCGCGCGCCATCCGATCACCCTCATCCGAGAGCGGATCGAAGACATCTTCGTCTCGATGGGCTATTCGGTGGAGAGTGGTCCCGAAGTCGAGACGAGCTATTACAACTTCGACGCGCTCAACATCCCTCCGGGCCATCCGGCGCGCGAGGCTCAGGACACGTTCTACCTGGGCGAAGATCTCGCCCTGCGGACGCAGACTTCGACTGTGCAGATCCGGGCCCTGGAACGACGACGTCCTCCCTTGCGCATCATTGCCCCGGGGAAGGTCTTCCGTCGCGATACACCGGATCCGACGCACAATCCGATGTTCTTCCAGGTCGAGGGGCTGGCGCTCGATCGGGAGATCACGATGGGCGATCTGAAGGGGACGTTGCAGGAGTTCGTCCGACGAATGTTCGGCCCACAGGTGCGGACGCGCTTTCGCCCGAGCTATTTCCCCTTCACCGAACCGAGTGCCGAAGTGGACTTCAGTTGCTTCGCCTGTGGGGGCTCCGGATGTCGCGTTTGCAAAGGGGCGGGATGGATCGAACTCGGCGGATGTGGCATGGTGCACCCGCGCGTGCTACGCGGAGCGGGGGTGGATCCGGAGGAATTCACGGGATTCGCCTTCGGCCTCGGCCTGGATCGTATGGCCGCCCTCATGTATGGCCTGGAGGATATCCGGCTCCTCTATGAGAACGACCTTCGGTTCCTCGAACAATTCGGCTTCTAGCGCGGCGCGAGGCGGCGACTTGCCGAGCGCGCGATCTCTGTCGCGGGAGCATACGACGGCATGAGGGTCAGTTACCAGTGGTTGAAGGAATTGGTGGATTTCGAGCTTTCACCGCACGAGCTGGCCGAGAAGCTCACGATGGTAGGCCTGGCTGTGGATCGGGTAGAGGAGGTGGATGGGGATGTCTTGCTGGAGCTGGATGTGACGTCGAACCGACCCGATTGCCTGTCGCATCTGGGCGTGGCGCGCGAGATCGCCGTCCTCTGCGGCACGAACGTGCGGTATCCGGAGACGCGCCTGGAGGAAGATGAGGAGGAGACGATCCGCGCCACCTCGGTGGAGATTCGGGATCCTGACCTCTGCCCGCGATACGTCGCGCGCGTGATTCGGGGAGTGCGCGTCGGCCCGTCACCGCGTTGGGTGGTGGAACGATTGGAGCGGCTTGGGCAGCGGAGCATCAACAATGTCGCGGACATCACCAATCTCGTCCTCTTGGAACTCGGGCATCCGCTCCACGCCTTCGATCTGGAGAAGCTCATCGGACGGCGGATCGTCGTGCGGCGCGCGCGCGCTGGCGAACTGCTGGTGACCCTCGATGGCGTGAAGCGCACGCTTCGGGAGGACATGCTCGTGATCGCGGACGCCGTGCGCCCGGTCGCGCTGGCCGGCATCATGGGAGGCGAGGAGACGAGCGTCTCTGAGACGACGCGCGATGTGCTCCTGGAGAGCGCCTACTTCCATCCCCTCTCGATCCGACGCACGGCGCGCGCGCTCGCGATGAGCACGGAAGCCTCGTACCGCTTCGAGCGCGGGGCCGACATCGAGGCGCCGCGATGCGCGGCCGATCGCGCGGCCCGCCTCATCGTCGAAGTGGCTGGTGGACGCATCCTGCGCGGCGCCATTGATGTCTATCCGAACCCGTTGCCACGCGCTCCGGTGCGGCTTCGCCGGCAACGGCTGCGACGGCTCCTGGGTATGGACGTACCGTGGGATGAGGCCGTGCGTTTGCTCCGAGCGCTCAGATTTCACATCGAGCGCGCCGATGGCGAAGAGATGTGGGCGACCCCCCCGAGTTTCCGCGTGGACATTGACGGCGAGGACGATCTCGTCGAAGAGATCGCCCGGCACGTCGGCTATGACGCGATCCCCACGACGCTCCCTCAGTGGAACGGCTACGGGGAACTCCTGCCGGGTGAGGAGAAACGGCGCGCGCTGCGCGCGATCCTCTCGGCGCTCGGCTTCAGCGAGGCGATCACCTTCAGCTTCGTCCCCGAGTCGTGGGATGCGCTCTTTCGATCAGAGGAGATGCGCATCTGTCGGTTGCGAAACCCCATTGATGAGACGCGCGCGCAGTTGCGGACGAGCCTGCTGCCGGGATTGCTCGAATCGCTCCTGCACAACCTGCATCATGGCGTACGCTCGGTGCGCCTTTATGAGATCGGCACGTGCTTCTTCGCCGAGGGAGAGGGCGAGCGCCCGATCGAGCGGGAACGGTTGGGGTTGGTGGCGACCGGGCTCCTCAATGAGCGCGCGTGGCAGGACCATCATCGCCCCTTTGGCTTCTATGAGATGAAGGGCACCTTAGAAGTCCTGCTCGAAAAGCTTCGCGTGCGCCGCGTCACCTTCCAGACGTCCCCACAAGAGCACTTGCATCCGGGCCAATCGGCCCGCCTTCTGGTGGACGGCGAACCGATCGGCGATTTCGGCCAACTCCATCCGCGCATCGCCGCCCTCTTCAAGTTCAAGCAACCGGTCTTCGTCGCCGAGCTGGATCTAGAGAAGCTCCTTCAGAAGGAGGGCGAGGCGATCCGGTATCGTCCGCTGCCGCGCTTCCCGACGGTCGTCCGCGATTTCTCGCTGCTTGTCCCGCGCGAGGTCTCGTACGCCGAGGTCGAACGCGGCATTGCGGAGCTGGGCATTCCGGAGATCGTCGAAGTACGCCTCTTCGACGTCTATACGGGACCGAACGTCCCGACCGACAAGCGCTCGCTCTCGATCAGCGTTCGTCTGCGCGCGGAGGATCGGACGCTGACCGAGGAGGAGATCGCCGCCATTCAGGGTCGGCTGCTCGCCCATCTGCAGGAGCGCTTTCGGATTGAGCCGCGCATGTGATCGGCGCTCGTGCGCGCAAAAAGGAGTTGCCAGATCATGGCCGTCGGAGTAGAATACCACTCAGCTGTTCGTCAAGCGGAGGGATGATCGTGGCGGGATTGAGCGGTTTGGAAAAGTTCGCGCACCTGGAAGATAAGATCTATCGCGCGATCGAGCAATTCAAAACCCTGCGGCAGGAGAAGGAGGCTCTGGAGAAGGAGGTGGCAGCCCTGCGCCGAGAGATGAGCGCGCTGCTGGCGGAGAAGGACCGGCTGGAAGCTCAAGTGGAACGCCTGTTGACCGAACGCGATGCCATCAAGCTCAAGATCGAAGCGATGCTGGAAGCTCTCTCGGTCTTGGAGCAGGAGATGGTGGATTCCCTGCGATGAGGAGCGGACCGGAGCCTATGGAGACGACACGCACACAGACGGTGAAGGTCGAGATCTACAATCAGACCTACAATCTGCGTGCCGACGGCAACGCCGAATACATCCAGCAATTGGCGGCGTATGTGGATCGGCACATGCGAGAGATCGCCTCGAAGACCCTCACGGTGGATTCGCTCAAGGTCGCGATCCTGGCCGCGTTGCTGATCGCGGATGAGCTGCATCAGATGAAGCAGCGCTACGAGCAGTTGGATGCGCAATTGGCGCAGCGCAGCGCGGAGGCGGGCGAGCTGCTCGACCAAGTGCTCAAGAGCTATCGCTCCGGCGACCGCCGGGCTGGCGACATGCCGGACGCCGCATCCGAACTGCGGCATCCCTGAGTGCCCTCAGGTCCAGTGGCGATGTGTACGGCGGGGCCCGCCGGCTGAAGGGATGACCGTCTCCGTCACCCAAAGCGCCTCCCTGAAGGTCTCGCGCACACTCTCCTCAAAGCGTCGGCTTCAAGTATAATCATGTGTCACGATGCCGAGAGAGCGTGTAATCCGGAGGGTGGGCGATCTCGTGAGAGTCACACGATGCCGCAGCGCTCAGGACTTCTCCGAGACCTCCCCGAGCGTGGGATCGCACCGGGGGTTCGCCTGCCCCAATCCTCAATTTAGGAGGACGTCGGCATGATCATGGATGATCTCTTCCGAGTGAAAGTCGGATTGGCCGAGATGCTCAAGGGGGGCGTCATCATGGACGTCACCAACGCCGAGCAGGCGCGCATCGCGGAGGAAGCAGGAGCCGTCGCCGTGATGGCGCTCGAACGTGTGCCCGCGGATATTCGCGCCCAAGGGGGGGTGGCGCGCATGGCTTCGATCAAGCGGATTCGCGAGATCATGGAGGCCGTCTCCATCCCCGTGATGGCGAAGGTCCGCATCGGCCACTTCGTCGAAGCTCAGATCCTGCAGGAACTGGGCGTGGACTTCATCGACGAGAGCGAGGTGCTGACGCCCGCGGACGAAGAGCATCACATTGACAAGCATCAGTTCAAGGTCCCCTTCGTCTGTGGAGCGCGCGATCTGGGCGAAGCCCTGCGGCGCATCGGAGAAGGCGCGGCCATGATTCGAACCAAAGGGGAAGCCGGTTCGGGGAACATCGTCGAAGCCGTCCGGCATCTGCGGAGCGTGATGGACGCGATCCGTCGCCTGACGGTCCTGCCCAAGGAAGAGTTGATGGCCGAGAGCAAACGCTTGGGCGCGCCCTATGAGTTGGTCTGTTGGGTCGCCGAGCACGGTCGCCTGCCGGTGCCGAATTTCGCCGCCGGAGGGATCGCCACGCCGGCCGATGCCGCGCTCTGCATGCAGCTGGGCGCAGAAGCCGTTTTCGTCGGTTCCGGAATCTTCAAATCCGAGGATCCGGCGCGGCGGGCGCGCGCGATTGTCAAGGCCGTGACCTACTACAACGATCCGAAGAAGCTCCTGGAGGCGAGCGAAGAGCTGGGCGAGCCGATGCGCGGCCTGGATGTCTCGCGCTTGGCCAAGGAAGAACTTTTGCAAACGCGCGGGTGGTGAGCGATGCGGATCGGCGTTCTGGCCGTTCAAGGTGACTTCGCTGCTCACGGGCGCATCCTACAGCAGCTGGGCGTGCCTTGGTGTGAGGTCCGACATCCCGAGCAATTGCGCGAGATCTCGGGCTTGATCCTTCCGGGGGGCGAGAGCACGACGATGTTGAAGTTCCTGCTGGAGGAGGGATTTTGGGAACCGCTTCAGGAGTTGGCCCGTCGCGGCGGTGCGTTCTTCGGCACGTGCGCGGGCGCGATCCTGCTGGCGCGAGAAGTCACCAATCCACGCCAGCCCTCGCTTGGCTTCATGGACATCTCGGTCGAGCGGAACGCCTACGGCCGCCAGATCAACAGCTTCGTGGATCGCGTGCTCAGTCCCGTTTTCGGACCGCCCCCCCTGGAGATGGTCTACATTCGGGCGCCGATCATCACGCGCGTCGGTCCAGGCGTCGAGGTCCTTGCCGAACACGGTGGATACCCGGTACTCGTCCAGCAGGGACGGTGTGTGGCGGCGACCTTTCACCCCGAATTGACCAATGATCGGCGCGTTCACGTGCGGTTCCTGCAACTGGCCGAGGCCGCATCCGCGCGATGATGACAAGAAGCGCGCCCCGCTTGGCGTCCCCCCCCGGCTCGCCCTGCGCCTTGACAGCCGCATGGGCGACCGCGATAATACGGCTCTTCGTATGCGCGGGAGCCGGTCAACGAGTTCGCGACAACGGCGCGTGCTGTCCGATGGCATCTACGATCGTCTCAAGGCTGAGATCATCACGGGCGCGTTGAAGCCCGGATACTATTTTTCGGAGACTGAACTCGCCCGGCGATTCCGCGTGAGCCGCACGCCAATCCGCGAAGCGTGCGCACTTCTGGAGAAAGAAGGACTCCTGCAAAGCATCCCTTACAAGGGGTACCTCATCCCCCCAATCACTTTTGAAGACTTGCAGAAGCTCTACCAGGTACAGCTCATCGTCGAAAGCGCGTGCGCCGAACTGGCTGCTCGCGTCATCGCTTCCGAACATCTGCGCACGCTTGAGCAACTCTGCCAGTCCTCGTACACCTTCGAGGATCGAAAGAGTTACTTTGAGTTCATCCGCGCGAACTTCCACTTTCACGCGTTGATCGCCGAGGCGACGGGCAACGATCTGCTGCTCAGGATCGTGCTCGATGTGGAGAACAAGCTCCAACGATTCTTCTACCAGACGATCGGTCTGGGAGCCTATGGCCCGCAACTCGTCGAGGAGCACACGGCCATCGTGCGCGCGTTGCGCGAGGGCGATCCGCAACGCGCGCGCCGCGCCATGGAGCAGCACATCCAGAACACGAGGGAGCGGACCTCGAAGTTATTTTTGAAGTGAAGAGCGACTTCGTCGCACGAGCTCGTCTTGTCCGGAGTCGAGCGCGCGGGAGGGAGACGGAGATGAAGAACACACACATCCGCAAGAGTCTGACAGGGATCAGCCTTCTGCTTCTCCTCCCGTTCCTTCCGAACCTTCGGGCGGCACCTCAGCCGGCCGTCTCGCTGATCGAGCTCTGGGTGGATGCATCGGAGGCTCCGCGCAAGATCTTTCACGTGCGGATGGCAATCCCTGTCTCACCAGGTCCGCTGACGCTCGTCTATCCAAAATGGATTCCGGGCGAACATGGTCCGACCGGCCCGATCGTGAACCTCGCTGGGCTGCGGCTTGAGGCCAATGGCCGTGAACTCCCGTGGCGACGCGACTCGCGCGATCTGTTCGCCTTTCACACGGAAATTCCCATGAGCGTGTCTCGCCTGGACGTGTCGTTCGACTATCTCTCCCCGACGTCCCCCGGTGGCTTCAGCACGAACCCTTCGGCGAAACTGGCCGTCATCGATTGGCATCTGTTTCTCCTCTACCCGAAGGGGATCGACCCCGAGAAAGCGCTCGTTCGCCCGACGCTTCGCCTTCCCGCCGGATGGCGATGGGGGGGAGCTTTGCAGCAGCGCATCGAGCGTTCAGACGAGGTCGCGTTCGAGCCCATCCCTCTCTTCCTGTTGGTGGATACGCCCATCGTCATCGGGGCGCATTATCGGCGGATCGAACTGGCCGGCGCACCCGATGGTCTTCCGCCTCATGTAATGGACATCGTCGCCGATAGCGAGTGGGCGCTCGATATCCCGGAGTCGCGGCTCTCCGCCTATCGCCAACTCGTTCGAGAGGCGCGGGCGCTTTTCGGCGCGATGCACTATCCGCGATACCATTTCCTCGTCTCGCTCAGCGATCACATCAGCCACTTCGGCCTGGAACACCATCAGACGTCCAACAATCAGGTCCCGGAGCGATTCTTCGTGAATGACGAAGTGCATCGGCGACTGGCCGATCTGCTCCCTCACGAATTCGTCCATTCCTGGTGTGGCAAGACGCTCCGCCCGCACGGCCTTGTGACGGCCGACTACCAGCAGGAGATGTTGACTGATCTGCTCTGGGTGTATGAAGGCTTGACGCAGTACTACGGCATCGTGCTCGCCGTGCGCAGCGGGCTGCTCTCGATGGACGAAGGCCGTCAACTCTTGGCCGCGTACGCGGACGAGTTGAACCATCAGACGGGGCGCCGATGGCGACCGTTACAGGACACGGCGACGGCGGCGCACATTCTCTACACGGCCCCCGTGGAGTGGGCGAACTGGCGGCGCGGCGTGGACTTCTATCCCGAAGGCGCCTTGCTCTGGCTCGAGGCCGATGTCCTCATTCGCCGATTGACGGACGGACGACGTTCGCTCGATGACTTCGCGCGAGAGTTCTTCGGCGCCGGCACCGGATCGGAGGGCCGGATTTTCGTGAAGCCGTACGCGGTCGAGGACATCTACGCGGCATTGCAGAAGCTCGCACCATATGATTGGAAGGGCTTCTTCACCGCGCGGCTCGCGGAGAAGCAGCCACGCGCCCCGATGGGTGGCCTCACCGAAGGGGGATGGACGGTGAGCTACAGGGAGATGCCGAATCCCTTCGTTCTCTCACTTTCGGAAGAGGTGCTTCCGCTTCCCTCCTCGCTCGGCTTGGTCGTGAAGGAAGATGGTCTGATTCTCGACGTGGGACGCGAGACGCCAGCCTATCGAAGCGGCCTCGGCCCGGGGATGCGGATCATCGCTGTCAACGGACGGCGGTTCAGCCGCGAGGTCTTCCTGCAAGCCCTCGCTTCAGCGCGCGACGGCCGCCCGATCCAACTCCTTGTGGAGAACAATGAGTTCTTCACCACGCACGAGCTGCGCTACGTGGGAGGTGTGCGATTCCCGTACCTGACGCGGGACGAGCAGAAGCCGGATTTATTGTCGCGGATTTTGGCGCCGCGCGCCGCCGGACGATGATGAACCGAGGAGGATGATGGGCGACGAGATTCGAGAGGAGGCTGCCCGGGCGATCTCGTCAGAATCTCCACGCGCCCTTCGGGAAGGTGCTGGACGCACGGCGGAACTCTTGGCCTGGCTCCGACAGGCCTCGCCCGAGCAACGCCGAGCGCTGGTGGCCGCTTGCCTGGGATGGATGCTCGACAGCATGGACGTCATGCTCTACGCGATGGTCTTGGCTCATCTCATGCGCGACCTTCAGATGAGCCCCTCGCAGGCGGGTCTCCTCGGATCGCTCACCTTGCTCGCTTCGGCCGTGGGGGGAATCCTCTTCGGTCTTCTCGCGGATCGCATCGGTCGGACGAAGGCGCTGATGGCCAGCATTTTGATCTACTCCGTCTTCACGGCGGCCTGTGGCTTGGCGCAGAGCATCACGCAATTGGCCGTCTTCCGCATCTTGCTCGGGCTGGGCATGGGAGGAGAATGGGCGACAGGAGCTGCGCTCGTCTCCGAGACCTGGCCGGCCGAGCACCGCGGGAAGGCTCTGGGGATCGTCCAAAGCTCTTGGGCCGTCGGCTACGCGCTCGCCGCTGCGATCACAGCGCTCATCCTGCCCCGATATGGATGGCGAGCCGTCTTCTTCTTCGGCGTCCTGCCGGCCCTGCTGACCTTCTGGATTCGACGTGCGGTCGAGGAGCCCGCACTGTGGAAGAGCGCACAACGAGAACACACGCTCGCGCAAGCGCCGGCACCCCGCATCGTCGAACTCTTTCGCAGAAGGTTCCTGCGACATACGCTCACGACGACGCTCATGAACACGAGCTCGATGTTCGCTTGGTGGGGATTGTTCACGTGGATCCCGGCTTATCTGGCGCTTCCCCCGGACAGAGGAGGAGCGGGCTTGAGCATCGTGCAGACGTCCACCTGGGTGATCCTCATGCAGGTCGGCATGTGGCTCGGCTACGTGACCTTTGGCTTCGTCAGCGATTGGGTGGGACGGCGGCCCACGTATCTCGTCTATTTCCTAGTGGCCGCGGCGCTGGTCCCCATCTACGGAGGGACGCGACATCCGCTGCTTCTGCTGCTGCTCGGTCCGGCCGTCGCGTTCTTCGGGACGGGATACTTCAGTGGATTCGGGGCGATCACGGCCGAACTCTTCCCGACGCGAATTCGCGCCACCGCACAAGGCTTCACCTATAACTTCGGGCGTGGGGTGAGCGCGCTCGCTCCCTTCGCCGTCGGACATTACGCTCAGGCGTATGGTCTGGGCATCGCTTTCTCGCTCACGACGATCGCCTTCCTGATCGCCGCTGCCTTCGCCCTCGCCCTCCCCGAGACGAAAGGCCGAGCGCTCGAGTAAAAATCCCCATTGACAATGTGACCGAATCTCATAAAATAGGGGCCGATTGTATACAATGTGGATACAACAAGGGCGAGGGAGAAGATCGAGCGAAAGGAGGATGGCCATGAGGAACGGGATCCAGGGAGGATGGACCGTCATCGCCCTCATGCTCGCCTTCACCCTCGGGCCGGTCCATGCTCAGGGTGAGCTGGCGACGCTGAGAGGCAAAGTGACCGATGAGACGGGAGCGGTGATCTCCGGAGCCGTCGTTACGGCGACGAATGTCGAGACGGGCCTTCGACGAACGGCTCGGACGTCGGATTCCGGGGATTATTGGCTCCCGGCGCTTCCCCCAGGAACCTACGAGTTGACGGTCGAAGCGAGTGGCTTCGCTCGCCAGGTCCGGCGGGGTATTGTCCTGACCATTCGGCAAGAGGCGACGATTGACGTCGCGCTCAAAGTCGCGGGGATCGAAGAGACGGTCGTCGTCACCGCAGAAGCGCCGATCGTGGAGACATCGAAGTCCGAAGTCACGACCGGAGTGAGCGAGCAGATGATCCGCGATCTGCCGGTCAATACGCGTCGATGGCTCGATCTGGGCTTGCTGACGCCCGGGGTGAGTCAGGACAACATTCGCGGCTTCTACTACAACAACCTCAACATCGGCGGCGGCTCTCGCTGGTGGGCGAATGGCTTCGTCGTCGACGGTGTCACTAACACGTGGGCCGAAATGGGCGAGCCGCGCCAGAACTTCCCTCAAGATGCCATCCGCGAGTTCAAGGTCAACACGATGCAGTTCAAAGCCGAATATGGTCTGGCCAGCGGAGGACTTCTGACGGCCGTCACCAAATCCGGGACCAATGAGCTGCACGGGAGCGCGTTCCTCTTCTTCCGCGACAAGCTCCTCAACGCGCGCAACTTCTTCGAGAAGGCGCGCCCGGACTACCGGCGCTATCAATATGGCGGGAGCCTTGGCGGACCGATCGCGAAGGATAAGACCCATTTCTTCGGGTCCATTGAACGGACGGATGAAAACCGCTTCTTCACCGTCTTCACCGGCGGCCTCTATCCGCAGGAAGAGGGAACGTTCTTGAGCGATCAGTGGCGGACGATGTTCGTCGTGCGGGTGGATCACCAGTTCAATGAGAGCCACAAGCTCTTCGCACGATATGCGCAGGAGGATGAGTATCGGCCATTTCTCACCGCCGGAGGGATCAACGCGCGGAGCGCGGGCTTCGGATTCGCCGTTCCCCGCCGAGCCCCGGTCATCGGGTGGACGTGGACGATCTCGCCGAGGGCGTTGAACGACTTTCGCTTCCAGTACGCTTTCGCCAAGTACATCGTCTCCCCGGCCGATACGGGGAAGCGCGGCCATTCGTTCGATCCGGGCGATTTCCCCAAGAAGCGCTTCGACGATTGCGCGCAGATCATCGTGCGGCCCAGCCTGGTCACCGGCAACTGCAACTCGCAGATGGGACCGGAGAAGCGATGGCAGTTCGTGAACAACTTCTCTTACCACGTTCCGAACCGGTATGGCAAGCACGAGATCAAGGCGGGCGTGGATTACAACTGGATCGACTTCGCCGCCGACATCTTCATCAACGTGAAGGGAACATATTCTTTCGCCACGGACAAGCCGTATGACCCCAACGACCCGACGACCCGTCCGTATCTTTTCACCATGCAATTCCCGGCCTACACGCGGAAGCCCGTGACGCACTTCTCCGCCTACGTCCAGGACGATTGGTCGCCGATCCCGCATCTCACGTTCAACCTCGGGGTGCGATACGATGTGCAATTGGGCTCCTTCAACGAGGACATCGACAAGATCCAGTTCCCTATCCCGGTGCCGTATATCACCTCCAAAGGGCGCGGAGATCACAACAATTTTGGACCTCGATTTGGCTTCGCGTGGGATCCGACGCGGAAGGGCAGGGCCGTGATCCGGGGCGGATATGGGATCTACTACGAGAACGTTCGGACGCTCACGAACTTCGCCGAGCGCTGGTGGCCGCAACAGAAGCTGATCGTCATCTCCAATCCGGCCTATCCGGATCCCTTTCAAGGGAGGAGTCCGGAAGAATTCGTCTCCAAGGCGCCGCCGAACATCACCGTTTTGGCCAACGATAGCGTCAATCCGTATTCCGAACAGTACAACCTCGGGCTCAGCCTGCAACTGACGCCGAATCTCGCCGTCACCGTGGATGGCGTTTATCATCTCGGGCTCAAGCAGTGGCGGGCCATAGATGCCAACTACTTCCCCAGCCCGACGGTGCGCGTGCGTCCCAATCCCAACTTCGCGCGCGTGACGCGGCGGGAGACGGCGGCGAAGTCCCACTACAAGGCGCTCTATCTCAAGGTGGAAAAGCGCTTCAGTCGGAATTTCACGTTCCTGACCCACTACACGTTGGCTGAAGGGAAGGACAATTTGCACGATGGACTGCCGCCGGATCAATTTCGGCTGAGCGACGAGTGGGGACCGAGCCCGACCGATCGCCGCCATGCGTTCGTCTTCAGCGGTCTGTGGCAATTGCCTTATGGGTTCACTCTGGGGACGATCGTGCAGCTTCGTTCGAGCTTGCCATTTGAGATCACGGCTGGGATGGACCTCAATGGCGATGGCGTGGCCGGAGATCGCCCTCTGGGGATCACGCGGAACATGGGCTGTCGCGCCGTAGACCTTCAAGCGCTCAATGCCTATCGGCAAGCGAATCGGCTCGCCCCGGTGAGCGAACGAGATATCCTCTGCCCGGGATATGCGAATGTGGATTTCCGACTGACGAAGGCGTTCGCCCTCAGGGAGGCCGCGCGCGTGGAGGCGATCTTCCAGGTCTTCAACCTCTTCAATCGAGTCAACTTCAATCCCCCAACGGGGAATTTGCGTTCCGGACTTTTTGGGAGGCCCACGACAGCTCTGGATGCGCGCCAACTGGAGCTGGCACTGCGGTTCAACTTCTGACCGGAACAGGGCTCCGGGCGATCAGGACACTGCCCGGAGCCCTTCATCGAAGACGCAGGATCGGATCCTCATGCGGATTCGCCGTGAGCACGGATCGGTCGAGTTTAGAGGAAACATTCCTCTGGCGCTTCCGTTAATTCATGCGTTAACGTTCTGAAACGTGTGACCTGAAGGAGGGGGAACTATGGATGCGCAGCGTCCGGCGAGGATCATCCCACTTCTTCTCACCATACTCCTTGCGCCTTCGGCGCAAGGACAGGAGCGATTGTCGAGTCTCGCTCAGGTATTCTCGAAGGGGTATATCCTCCAGGATCGCAACGACGATGGCGTCGTTGACTTCATCGCATTGGCGATCGTCGCCCCCGGGGAAGCGACGCCGACTGACGCAGTGGTCCTTGCGGACATTGGTGCGCGTCTCGGTTTCGAGACGATGAGCTTGGACCTTCCCCTTCTCTCCCTCGATACCGAGAGTACTTTGCCGCAGGCTCCCTTTGTGCTGCTCGTCGGAAATCAAAATCGGTGGGTGCACAAGCTCGCGAGCGAGGGGCGTCTGGACCTGGCGGCCCTCGGCCCCGGAGAGGGTGTGATCGCCCTTCTCCCTTCTGCGTTTGAGGGACGGGACGCGCTCGTCATTGCGGGACGCGACGCCGAAGGCCTTCAAGAGGCTGGGCGATTCTTCGCCGCGCGCATGCCCTATCTCTGGCGCGTAGGGAAGGAAACGCTTCGGCAGGTCGAAGAGGAAGCGACGACGTTCTTCGAACGACAGGGCCTCGGGCGTCCTCCAGTCGCTGCGCGCGCCCTCACGGTGCGAAAAGGTGCAGAGGAGATCGCCTCGTTGCTTCTCGCAGTGCAGTTCCGCAATGCGACCGAACTGGTTCAAGCTGCCCAACGGCTTCGGGAACTCGCCGCGGCGCATGAGCGAAACCAGCGCGAGGATGTGCTCAACTACGCGGGTGTGGCGCGGGTGATCTTTCAGCTTCACGCGGAAGCCACATCGCAGCGCGTGGAGGTCCCTAGAAGTGGCCCCCCGCGAAGAGAACCGCTTCCCCTCGTGCGCGAGAGTCGGGACCCCGCTCGGGAATTGAGCCTCGCCAACATTTACTCCACCGATGGACTTCTGAAGGGCTCGCCAACCGAACTCCTTCCGAATCGGGTGGATACGACGATCATCGTCGGACCGGACCGAGATGCCGCGTGGGCCGCGGAGATCGCCGCTCGTCTCGGCCTAGAATCTACGGGCGTGAGATTGCCCCTCGCCAAATCGGCCGAGGAGATCAAAGATGAAAAGAGCGAAATGAATCCGATTCTCATTGGGAGGGAGAATCGCCTGGTGCGCGCGCTCGTTGAAAAAGGGAAGCTCGCGAATCTCGCCGAGCTGGGGCCGAATCAGGGATTGGTCGAGATCGTCCACGAGGCGTTTGAGGACTCTCCGGCCGTCGTCGTCGTGGGTTCGGATGAGAGGGGGACGCGAGAGGCCGCGCGCTATCTGGCGGCTCGCGTGCCGTATCTGTGGGAACCCAAGAAAGGTCGGCTGAGCCTCGGCATGATTGAAGACGAAGCGCGGCGGTTCTTCGCCGCGCGCTCGAGTGCCGGACAAGCAGCCACGGCGCTCTATAAGCTGGATCGCCTCATCGCCTCAGAACTGGCGGGGAAGGAGATCGAATCGGTCACGGCGAGTATCTTCGTGGAGGGGGCCGATGCTGGGTTCGCCCACTTCGCGGAAGAGTATCTTCGTCCCAAACTCAAGGCCGAGCGCACGCACATCACGGTCAAGAACATTGATCTCGCTCACACCACACCCGTTCTGGAGGAATCGTGGGAGATCCCTTGGGAAGTCCACGACGTCTGGAACGTGTTGCGCGCCCGCGTCCTGCCTCGCGTGAAGAAGGGTTCGCGTGTGGAGATCGAGGTGCGAGTGAGCGAAGCCCCGCACATCCGACGCGAGCTGGAACACGCCATTCGCGCGGAGCTGCGCAAGCGAGGCGCTGCCGAGGAGAAGATCGTCGTCCGCGTGCTCTCCGCCTACAAGCAGGGCTTCAGCTGGATCGTGGATGTCGTGCTCCCAGCGATTCGGGAGAAGCGGCAGGAGATCGCGAAGATCCTGATTCGCTTCGCCCCACTGGAGCGAGAGAAGGAGAAGCCGGAGTTGCGGTGGCAGACCATCTTCTCCCCGATCCGGTGGCTGCAAGAGCTCTATCCCATAGACGAAGTGCTCGCGCGAGAGTTGGGCCTCCCCGTGGAGGCGATCGTCTTCGAGAAGGCGGCCTCCTCGAAGTCTCCGATCTATCACCTCGAAGTCCTCGATCGAGCAGGGCGGATCCTCTTTCAGGGTGATTTCGATCCGAAATTCGTGATCCAACCGCTCTTCCGCCAGTTCCCCGATTACGAATCGGTTCGCGTGACGACCGGATGGATCACAGCGGACGTGGATGGGAGGCGCGTGGCGGATGAGCGGATCGTCACGGATCCGGAGAGATTTTGGGACCTCTATCAGACGAAACTATTACCGCACCTGTTCGCCTATATCATGGACCTCTACGACGGTCAGCCCAAGCCCGAGCACGCGCCTTATTTCGGCGAATTGAAGGTGGAGCTGACGTTGAGCGAGCCGGATTATCCGTTGGGGATCGATCAGGAGCAGATCTCCTCGCTTGAGGCTGTGCACGAGGACCTCTACTTCGGCACCCTTGCCTTCCTCGATCTCATCGGGTTGAAGTTCGTCGGCGAACGCCTCCTCTATCCGGGACGAATCATCCCGATCCTCTCTCCCCCCCGCCATGGAGAGAACGGACGCGCGCGCATCGTCCTCACGGGGAAGGCGGCGGGCTCTCCACGCGTCGTCCTGGAATGGACGGAGCGGGGGAAAGGGGAGACGAACAAGCGCTCGCTTGATATCGCGAAGGTGGCTGTCGAAGATCCGCGCGTCGTGGCGGCGATCGTGGAGGCCGGGCATGAGGGCGTGCGGCGCTTGGATCTCGCGCTTCGCACCGATACGGAACGAGATGAGCGCGAAGAACTGGTCAAACGGGCCCCCGAAGAGGTCGTGGATCGGACGATCCTCTCAGCCGAACAAGCGCGTGCCATGCTCGATCTGTTGCGACGATTCCATCGGGCAGGGCTCTTCACGGCCACGCTCGCGTATCCGCAGCTTGATCGCATTCGGGTTCGCCTCATCTCCCCGGAGAAGACGACGCGTGAGGACGTGCCGAACCCGGGCTCGACCTTCCCCGTCAAGGATCTCGAAGCACGAGCGCGAGGGTATCGGTATGCGGGCGAGCGGATCGTGCAGTGGGACGAACCGATCAGTCCCGAGGAGTGCGAGGAGATCGTCGCGAAACTCAGCACGTTTCCGGAGATCACGGCGTATTGGGTCGGCCGATCGTATCTCGGGCGCGACATCTGGGCGATGGATGTCATGTCGCCGATAGAGGCGAAACTCTGGTCGCATGCGAAGGCGACGACCTTCAAGCCGACGCTCTTCATCTCCGGCCGACAACATGCCAACGAGGTCTCCAGCACGAGTCATATCCTTCGCCTCGCCGAATTGCTGGCGACCGATCCGGAATACAAGAAGTACCTGAAGCGCGTGAACCTCGTGCTGCATCCGATCACGAATCCGGATGGGGCGGCATTGGCGCATGAGTTGCAAAAGATCACCCCGCACTTTATGCTTCATGCTGGGTATTGGGGAGCGCTGGGCGTGGACGTAACCGTCGGTCAATGGGAGCGCGACCCCATGTATCCGGAGGCGAAGGTGAGGCGCGAGATCTGGCGCACATGGCTACCGGACATCTTTTTGAACCCGCATGGCTACCCCTCCCATGAATGGGTGCAGCTGTTTGGGGAATACGCCGGATGGGTCCGCTCGCGCGTGCCCGAGCGTGGACGAGCCTGGTGGGCGCCGCGTGGCTGGTTCATCCCCGGATTCTCCTACGTTCAGGATCCCCGATACCCGAAGCACAAAGAGGTGGCTTTCGCCCTTCGCGATCGCATCGCCGAGGCGATCAACAGTGACGCGCGCCTTCGCGAACTGAACCAGCGGATGTACGCTCGTTATCGGAAGTACGGCGTGCAGTGGGATCCGAAGACCTTCAAGGAAGACCTCCACAAAGGCGTGCGGATTTACACGGCCATCAAGGGAGTGCGTCCGAGTCCGAATGCGCCGAGCTTCATGGGGCGTTACCCCGGCGTGACCGTCTTCGAGAGCGGGACGGAGGCTCCGGACGAGACGGCGCGCGGGGAATGGCTCGAGCTGGTAGCGACGGCGGGATTACTTTTCGATCTCGCTCACGTGCGGTTCCTCTACGAATCCCAGTACGAAGTGAAACGGAGCGAGGAGGAGACGGCCAACGGGGTTCGGCTCGCCGTGAGCCGCAAGCGCCCGGTGCTCCCGCCCAAGACGGAGGCGCGCGACGCAGAACGCTCCACCCGATGACGGCGCGAATCCTCCGGAACGCGGACGGAGCGGAGGCGCGGACGCCAGCTCGTGCGACCTTTCGGATCGAATTCGGAGGAGAGGATGCTGCGGATCGGCGTGGATACAGGGGGGACGTTCACGGATTTCATCCTCGTGCGCGATGGCGCGCTGGTGACGCTGAAGGTGCCTTCGACGCCGAAGCATCCCGAACAGGCTGTGCTCGCGGGGGTGCGGCAACTGCTTGGCGAGAAGGATTCGGCGTTCGAGTTGGTGCACGGGACGACGGTCGGAACGAATGCGCTGCTCGAACGCAAGGGGGCGCGCACAGCTTTGCTCACGACCGAGGGGTTCGAGGACGTTTTGGAGATTGGCCGGCAGAATCGGCCGAGACTCTATCAGCTGGCGGCGTCGCGTCCGAGGCCGCTCGTCCCTCGGTCGCTTCGCTTTGGCGTGCGCGAACGGGTGACGTCTTCGGGAGAAGTGCTCGTCCCGCTCGATCGAGAGCACGTGCGCGAGCTGCGCGCGCGGCTCGCAGAGTTGGGCGTGGAGTCCATTGCCGTCTGCTATCTCTTCGCCTTCCTCGAGCCGACGCACGAACGGGAGACGGCCAAGCTGTTGGCCGATCTCGGCGTGCCGATCTCGCTCTCGCACGAGATCCTGCCGGAATTTCGCGAATATGAGCGGACTTCGACGACGGTCATCAACGCCTATTTGGCGCCGATCATGAGCCGCTACATCTCGCGCTTGGAAGAAGGGCTGGCTCACCTGGGCGAAGTGCGTTCCTCTGGCTCCCCCTCGCTCCGCATCATGCAATCGAACGGAGGTTCGATCTCGGCGCGTGCGGCTACGCAGCAACCGGTACGCACGGTGCTCTCCGGTCCTGCCGGAGGCGTCGTGGGCGCCTTTGCCATCGCCCAGCCCATTGGGCTCTCGAAGATCATCACCTTCGACATGGGGGGGACTTCGACCGACGTCAGCCTCGTGGATGGTGCGATTCAGACGACTCACGAAGCCCGCATCGCCGAGCTCCCCCTCGGCATCCCAGTGATCGACATCCACACGGTCGGCGCCGGAGGCGGATCTATCGCGCACGTGGATGAAGGCGGAGCGCTGCGCGTCGGCCCAGAGAGCGCAGGAGCAGATCCGGGTCCGGTCTGCTACGGGCGGGGCGAGGAGGTCACCGTCACCGATGCGCATCTGCTACTTGGACGACTTGATCCCGATCGGTTTCTCGGCGGCGCGATGCCCCTTGATCCCGCGCGCACGTTCGAATACTTCCAAGCCTTTCGCCGCCGCTTCCCACGTCCGATGTCCGAGATCGAGATCGCCCTGGGCATCCTCGATGTCGCCAATGCCAACATGGCGCGCGCGATCAAGGTCATCTCCATCGAACGCGGATACGATCCGCGCGATTTCACCCTCATCGCCTTCGGGGGGGCTGGTGGGTTACATGCCTGTGATCTCGCCGAGATGCTTTCGATCCCGCGCGTTCTGGTGCCGCCGCATCCCGGGTTGCTCTCGGCGCTCGGCGTCCTGCTTTCGGATGTGGTGAAGGACTATTCGCAAACGGTCATGCTCGCGCACGAGGAGATCGCGCCGGAACGCGTGGAGGCCGTGTTCGCGCGTTTGGAAGAGAGAGCGCGCGCCGATCTTCAGGCCGAAGGATTTCCGCTCGAGCGCATCCATCTCTTGCGCTTTGTAGACGTCCGATACGCCGGACAAGCGTTCGAGCTCTCCCTGCCACTGACGCGCGACTTCGTTGCGGACTTCCATCGCGCGCATGAGCGCCGCTACGGCTACGCCGACCCCGCGCGACGCGTCGAACTGGTCACCGTACGCGTCAAGGCCTGCGGAATCACGGAGAAACCGATCTTCCGCCCGAAAGCACGTCGCCCGACGCCGACCGAACCTTTGACGCGTCGCTTCGTCTACTTCCGCGAGGGGGATGCTCCGATCGCGCGAGAGACGCCGTTTTACTGGCGCGAGGCGCTCGCCCCAGGCGCGGCGATCATCGGGCCGGCTGTCCTCCTGGAGTACAGCGCGACGACGATCGTTCCACCGGGATGGCGAGCCGACGTGGACGAATATGGGAACGTGATCCTCTCACGGGAGGATTGAGGATGGCTTTCGATCCGATCAAGCTGGAGATCTTCAAATCGCTCTTCACCTCGATCGCTGAAGAGATGGGCGTCACGCTGCGGCGCACGGCCTTTTCGCCGAACATCAAAGAGCGGCGCGACTACTCTTGCGCCATCTTCGATGGCGAGGGACGTTTGGTCGCCCAAGGGGATCATATGCCGGTCCACCTCGGTTCGATGCCGATGTCGGTGAGAAAAGCCATCGAGGCCGTCACGCTCGAACCCGGCGATGTGGTCGCGCTCAACGATCCGTATGAGGGCGGGACGCATCTGCCCGATGTGACGCTCGTTTCGGCCGTCTACATCCAGGGGCGACCGTTCTTCTACATCGCCAATCGCGCGCACCATGCGGACATCGGCGGCATGTCCGCCGGCTCCATGCCGCTTTCGACCGAGATCTTCCAGGAGGGCTTACGCATCCCGCCGATCAAGCTCTACGAGCGCGGACAGCTCAATGTCTCGGTCATGCGCCTGATCCTGGCCAACGTGCGGACGCCGGTCGAACGCGAGGGCGACCTCACGGCGCAACTGGCGGCCAATCGCACGGGGGAGAGGCGACTGCGCGAGATGGTGGCGAAATACGGCATGGAGGAGGTCGCCTTCTACATGCGCGAGCTCCATGCCTACGCCGAACGGATGGTGCGCGCGCGCCTGGCGGCGATCCCCGACGGCGACTATGCGGCCGAGGACTACCTGGATGACGACGGGATCACCGATGCACCCGTGCCGATTCGCGTCACCATTCGCATTCGCGGGGACTCGGCCACGGTGGATTTCACCGGTTCGGCCCCGCAAACGCGGGGGAACGTCAACGCCGTCTATGCCATCACGCTTTCGGCGGTGTACTATGTCTTCCGCGCGATCACCGGTGGGGACATCCCTGCGAATGCTGGCGTCTTAGCGCCCATCACGGTCATCGCCCCGGAGGGGACGGTCGTGAATGCCGTCTTTCCCGCCCCGGTCGCCGCGGGCAATGTCGAGACCTCACAACGGTTGGTGGACGTGCTGCTGAAAGCCTTGGCACCGGCTTTGCCCGAGGTCATCCCGGCTGCCAGCAGCGGCACGATGAACAACCTCACGCTCGGGGGGATTGATCCGCGCACGGGCACTCCGTTCGCCTACTATGAGACGATCGCCGGAGGAATGGGGGCGAGCCCGCAAGGCGACGGGGACAACGGCGTACACACGCATATGACGAATTCGCTCAATACCCCCATCGAAGCGCTCGAATACGCGTTGCCCGTGCGCGTCCGTCGCTATAGCTTGCGCGTGGGCTCTGGAGGACGCGGTCGTCATCGCGGTGGGGACGGGATCATTCGCGAGATCGAATTCCTCACCGACGCGGACGTGGCCATCCTCTCCGAACGGCGACGATTCGCTCCCTACGGACTGCACGGCGGAGAGCCCGGGCAACCGGGCGAGAACCTACTGATCTCCGACGGCGTCGAACGCCGACTGCCCGGAAAAGTGAACCTCCGCGTGAAGAAAGGGGACGTGATCTCCATCCGAACCCCTGGCGGAGGTGGATGGGGATCTCCCTCGGAACCGTGAGCGCGTCGGAAGCTAAGGCAGAGACGGTTCGTCGCGGCTCTCCACCCATGCCGTGTACCAGAGACTGGCGAGCATGTGAGCCGCAACCGCCAATCGTTCGGCGGCGAAGCGTCGAGCCTCCGCGTGCGTCGAGCCCGGAGCGAAGCCTCCCACGCGATCCAGCTCATAGAGCCGCTCCAGGAGGGCATGCGATTCCCGCAGATAGCGCATCGTCTCTTCAAAGAGCGGACCGAGCCGACGCGGCCGCGCAAGCAGCGGTCGCACATCGGATTCTCGGACGGCCTCGTTCACAAAGTCGTTCTCGAATCGGAGATGGATCCCCCGCTCGGTCGTATAGCCGCGTGGGTTGGGCGCGAAGGTCGTGTTCCAGCCGTCATAATGGACCGTCGTATGCAGTGGCTGCGCACCATCGGCGACGAAGTGAGCGAGCACGCCGGCGATGAAGAGGATATTCTGCTCGATCTGACGACGCTCGGCCCGCTCGGGCACCGTGCGTCGCGGCGCGCGCCGCCAAAGGCGGAATTGCCCGCGCAAGAGTTCCGTCAGCTCGACGATGCGATAGGGCAGGAAGCCGATGCTCGCCGGCGTCACGTCACTGCGAATGACCCCCCGCTCGACGAGCCGTTGCAGGAATTGATACCGATCCGGAAGAAACGATCCTTCGGGCACGCGCTCGAGATTGATGAAGTGCTCGGGAGCATTCGCGGCGTTGAGCGTCGGCTCCATCGGCGATCGCCATCGGTCGGGATCGTAGCCGAGATATTCCAGCTCCCACACGGCGCGCCGAAAAAAGAGCGGCATATCGTGGGGCAGCGATCGCACAGCCAAACGCGTGACCATGCGATGGCCCTTCTCCCCCCATCCCCAAGTGCAGGGTGCGATCAGGAGCACCAGTGCCACCGCGCCGAAGGCCATTCGTTTGTCCCTCATCCGTCCCTCCCCTCATGAGGATTCGCCAGAAGCGGGTCTTCGCCGCCTTCCGCCGGAAAGAAATAGGCATAGGGCCGCCACAGGATGCGCTTCTCCAGTAGGAATGTCAGAAGCGCCGTCCCTACGATGCTCAATAGGATCACGGCGTAAACGATATCTTGAATGATGGCCCCGCGTTCGACTCCCGCCTGCAGTGGGAGTGACGCGAGCACCGCCGCCGCCAATCCCTTCGGGATCATGACCGCCGCGAGCGCGCCGTCCAGTCCCGGCACACTCTTCCCCAAGGCGCCCCACACCACGGGAACGCGCACGAGAAAGAGCACAGCCATGATCCCCACCCCGATCGCGAAGGGCCCGATGTCCGTCAAGCGGATGGACAATCCGATGTAGACGAAGAAGAACGTCTTCAAGAGGAAGACGATCTCCGAGAAGAAGGCTTCCTCCGATTGAGTGAGCCGAACCGCTCGTCCGCGCAAGAGACCTCGCAACGCCGAGGGCGAGAAGTTCTGAACGTTCCCCAGCACGACCCCAAACGCCAGTGCGGCGATCGCCCCGCTATAGCCCAACAGCTCGGCGATGCTGAAGATGACGAAGACGAAAGCGGGGGTCAGAAACATGCTATTCTCCAAGTGCCGCACGCGCTGCAAAGTGGCCGACCAAAAGAAAGCGGCGAGCGCCCCGATGACGGTCGCGACGAGGAACGAGGCGATGATCTGTCCCAGCATCAGCGTGGGCTTCACTTCGTGATAACGAGCAGCTTGAATGAGGGCGAGCGCGGTGACGATACAGAGCACGTCGCTGAACGTGGATTCCAGAAGGAGGATGGCACGCGTCTCCACACGCACCGGGAGTCGCCCGACCATCGGGATGACGATGGCCGATGAGGTGCCCCCGATGATGGCTCCCAACAGCAGCCCTTCGAGCAAAGACATCCGCACCCCAAGGACGACGATCGCCGCTGTGACGAGCATGGTCACGATGAAGTTCAAGACCGTGAGGCGAATCCCCGGCAGGAGCGATTCGCGAAGCGTCGCCAGATGCAGCCCCAACCCACTTTGAAAGAGAATGATGATGAGCGAGATCGTCGTGAAGACGGGACCGACTTTGCCGAGCGCTTCCGGCGTGATCAACTTCACGCCCGGACCGATGAGGAGGCCTAGGACGACAAGCGGCAACACATCCGGGATGCGCGTGCGCTCGAAGAGGGCGGCGAAGAGATGGGCCAAGAAGATGAGCAATCCGACGAAGCCGATAGCGAGCGCAGTTTCCATCTCCCCCTCTGGTCGAGCCGCTCAAGGCAGAAGGATGACGCGCACATCGCGGATGGCCGGAATGCGTCGAATCTCCGCTAACACATCGTCCGAGACGGGCGAATCCACAGTGAGCACGCCGATGGCCATGGCCTCCGCGCCGCGCGCCAACGCGAAATTCCCAATATTCACGCGCGCTTCGCCCAGGATCGTCCCGATGCGCCCGATGACCCCCGGCACGTCTTCGTTGCGAACCAATACCATGTGAGGGGCCAACGGGATCTCCAAGCTCACGCCGTCAATGGAGACGAGCCGCAAATTCCCATGATGCAACACCGCTCCCTCGATCCAATCCACATGCCCCTGGGCATCGCGCAATTGCACGCTGATGAGATTCGCATAGCTGCGCGCGCGGCTGCTTCGCGTCTCGATGACCTCGATGTCGCGCTCCTCGGCCTTCGTCCGCGCGTTGATGAGATTCACCTCCTCATCGAGCATCTGCCGCAGGACGCCGCAAAGGATGGCGTTCGAAATGGGATAGACGTTGACGTGATTCAGCTCGCCGTAATACCGAATGCCGATCTCGCTCGGGCGCACGCGCGCAATCTGGGCGATGAAGGCGCCGAGTTTCTCCCCCAGTTCGAGGAAAGGCGCCAGCCGCTGCCGCTCTTCGGGCGGCAGCGCGGGGAAATTCACGGCGTTTCGAATGACGCCCGATTGCAAGTACTCCTTCACTTGAAGAGCGATCTCCAGGCCGACCTGCTCCTGCGCTTCGACCGTCGAAGCCCCGACATGAGGGGTCGCCAGCACGCGCGGATGCTCGAGGAGCCGACGATTTCGCGGAGGCTCCTCGGCGAAGACATCCAGGCCCGCTCCCGCGATCCGTCCCGAATCAAGGCCTTCGAGCAGCGCCTCCTCATCCACTAACTCGCCGCGCGCCGTATTGATGAGGATCACCCCAGGCTTCATCCGCGCGATAGCCTCCCGATCAATCATCCCTCGCGTTGCGCGCGTGAGCGAGGCGTGAAGCGAGATGATGTCGGAGGTCGCCAACAGCTCCCCGAGAGGAACGAGCCGCACATCCAGGTCCTGCGCGATCCGCTCCGCCACGAAGGGATCGTGGGCGATCACCGTCATGCCGAAGGCCTTGGCGCGCTTGGCCACCTCCTGCCCAACCTTCCCGAGCCCAATCAGGCCGAGCGTCTTGCCCTTCAGTTCCCGCCCGAGGAACAGCCGTCGCTCCCACTCCCCGCGCTTCACCGACTCGTTGGCCGCCACAATATGTCGGACGAGGCAGAGGATCAATCCGAATGTATGTTCAGCGACGCTCACGCTGTTGCTCCCCGGCGTATTCATCACGAGGATGCCTTGAGCCGTCGCCGCCTCCAGGTCAATGTTGTCCACGCCGGCGCCCGCGCGCCCGATCACCCTCAAGCGCTTCGCCGCGCGAATCGCGCGCGCCGTCAGCCGCGTCTGACTCCGAACGATCACAGCATCGTAGTCCCCGATGATCGCCTCCATCTCCGCCGGCGTCAGCGCCGAACGCACGTCCACGTTCCATCCGGCGTCTTTCAAGACCTCGATCCCAGACGGAGCGATCGGCTCCGCGACGAGGATGTTCATGCGCTCGTCCTCCGAGTTCGTCACTTCGAGTCATTATGTTGCCAAGGCTCGCGAAGCGTCAAGACGGCGGAGCTTCACGATCGTCTCGACGTGAAACGTCTGCGGGAAGAGATCGAGCACCACGATCGAGGAGATCGCATAGCCGCCAGCGAGCAAGAGTTTCAGATCGCGCGCCAGCGCCGCCGGATGGCACGAGACGTAGATGATCCGCTCGGGCGCCACGCGCAGGAGCGCGCGGATGAGCGTGCGCGAGAGCCCCGCTCGCGGAGGATCGAGCACGACGAGATCCACCGGTCCCAGCCGCCCCCCATTTCGCACGATCCAAGTCTCGGCGCGCTCGTGCTCAAACCGACCATTCGTCACGCCATTCTCGCGCGCATTTCGGCGCGCGAACCACACGGCGCGCGGATTGCTCTCCACGCCGATGACCTCGGCGAAGCGTCGTCCAAGCGGCAGCGTGAAGAAACCCACGCCGCAGAAGAGATCAAGCGCCCGTTCCCCTTCCTCTCCTTCTGTGACCAGGCGCAGGAGGTCCGCGAGCAGAAACCGATTCGCCTGAAAGAACGTGCGCGCGTCAAACGCATAAGTGAATGCGCCCACCGACCAAGAAACCGTCGTTCGCTCGCCCACAGGGTGAATGGCGACGCGCCCGTCCTCGCCGTGAGCGAGATCGAGCGCGCGTATGTCCGAGAAGCGCTCCGGCGCTTCGCGCCGCAGGCGTCTCAACGCATCATTCAACTCCGGGCTGAGCAACGGACATTCCGCGATCGAGCATACCTCATGCGACGCCGGCCGATAGTATCCCATCTCCACGCGCCCTTCTGAAACGCGCACCTTCAACTGCGCGCGAAGCCGATAGTGGAATTCCTCCGAAGCGACGAGGGGGAGCGCATCGGTCCAGGCGATGCCGCCAATACGCCCAAGCGACTCTCGAACGAACGCCACCTTGGCCCGCTGTTGCGCGGCGTACCGAAGGTGCTGGAGCTGACAACCGCCGCACGTCCCGTAATACGGGCAGGGCGGATCGCGCCGATCGGGCGAAGCCTCCAACACGCGCACAATCCGCGCCCGCGCGAAATCGGCATGCTCTTCGACGATCTCCACGAGCACGCGATCTCCCGGCGCGGCATACGGGATGAGGAGGACTCGTCCCTCATGGCGTGCCAATCCATCGCCGCCATAGATCACGCGCTCGACGGTGACCTCGATCACGCCTCCCTCCCCAAGCGAGAAGGAGCCTAACTCTCAAGGCCTGGGCCAATGTCCTTTCGCTCGAAAACCCATACGGCCAGCGCGAGCATGACCGCCGCGTAATCGGCCAGGTGAAGGAAGAGCAATCCCACCGCAGGAGTGTCCAGCAGTTGCCCGCTCAGCATCCCGTATAGGAAATCGAGCCGATCCGTCGCTGGGAAGGGATAGCCTAAGAGCGCGCGCGTGCGTTCGGACACCGTCCCCACCACCGGACGGAGGAGAGACGCCAGCAGCGCGGCGAACGAGTCTCCGTAGTAGACGATAAGAGCCAGCGCCGCAGCGACCCAGGCCGAGGTGAAGAGCGAGAAGAAGAAGGCCGTGCTGAGAAGCACGAGCGCGAGCAACACGCGTCCCAGCAGGATCCACGCATGCGTTCGGGTGACCTCCACCTCCAGGACGTAAGCGAGTCCGAGGAACAGGAGCACGAAGATCCCCCATACGAGCATCAAGAAGAGCACACTTCCCCCATAGCTCCCCACGACGTAGGCCCATCGCGAGATCGGTTTGGAGAGCACACTGAGGATCGTCCCCTCTCGCAGATCTGTGCGCACGAGCGTCGCTCCCAGAACGAGCGCCACGAAGTTCCCCAACCCTCCCGCCAGCAGAGCGAACAGCACCATCACGCCCTCGGATCGCACGGAAGATGATGTTCCCTCTTCGACGACGACAGTGAGCCCGACGCTCGTGAGCGCCAGGATAAGGAGCGCGAGGAGGACAACGGCGAGGACCATCCTGCTCGCCATCGCGCGCCGCACGGTCAGCCGCGCTTGAACGAACAAACCGCTCATGCTTCCTCCGAAGACGAGGGCGCGAGGTAGCGGCCGGTGAGTTCGAGAAAGACCTCCTCCAATGTGCGCATGGTCGGAATATACGCCTTCAGTACCCCGCCACTGCTTCTCACGACCTCCACGATCCGTTGCGCGAGCAGTTCATCTGTGACGAATGTACGACATTCTCCTTCGACCAGCTCGACATTCGCCCCGAGGGCTCGCACCCGATCCAGCATCATGCGCTCAATGGGAGCGAATCGAATCTCATACCCCCGATGCCCGCCGATCAACTCCTTCAGGGTCCCTTCTCGGACAATCCGTCCGCGATCCAGAATGGCCACACGATCGCAAATGGTTTCGACCTCCGAGAGGATATGCGAGCAGAGGAACACGGTGGCGCCCTCGGACTTGTACCGCAACAGCAGCTCGCGCACCATTCGGCGTCCGCGTGGATCGAGGCCGGAGGTCGGCTCGTCAAGGATGAGCAGCTTCGGGTCGTTCACGAGCGCCTGCGCCAATCCCAAGCACTGGCGCATGCCGCGCGAGTACTTCCCAATCGGGAGAGTACGAGCCCGCCAGAGATCGAAATCTTTGAGGATCCGCTCGATCCGCGTCCGTCGCTCGGCGACCGGAAGACGAAAGAAGCGCCCAAAAATGTCCAGGAGGATCGGGGCTGCGAATGCGGTGTAGAACGCATATCCTTCGGGCAGATACCCGATTCGCTGCCGCGCCTCACGAGCTCCGGCCGGATGACCGAGGACGAAAGCGCACCCCCTTGTCGGCCTGAGAAATCCCATCAAGAGATTGATCGTCGTCGTCT
>Ga0209289_100074_pt1 | contig 62691 bp, 55 predicted proteins | sample GXS110809BmetaG_FD_184121 | JGI IMG/M metagenome (GOLD analysis project Ga0209289, IMG submission 184121) | Hot spring microbial communities from Gongxiaoshe hot spring, China to study Microbial Dark Matter (Phase II) - GXS 110809B (SPAdes)... ... | reverse complement strand
CGGGCTGGATCGCCCACTGGCTCGAGATGTTGCAGGACCCCGAGCAGAAGATCGCCCGACCCCGACAAATCTACATCGGCCCACCTCGCCGCGACTACCTCCCCATCGAAGAACGGGAGAAACGGACAGCCGCTGCCACACCCACGTCCTGAGATCGTATCGGGCAACGCGTATCGCTTGCGGCCTTGGCCCGTCTGGGGGTGTTATGTCGGTTGCTCGGCTCGTGGGGTGATGACGTGGTGTAGGGAGTGGGGGATGGGGTTCATCTCGACGCCATCCGCGATCCGACCGCACTGCGGACATCGGTCGTGAACGATCCGGTTCGCCAGCAGGGTGGAACCAGCCCTCTCGATGAGCACCGTTCGACAGTGGGGACAAAACGTGCTCGTGCATGCTGAGCCAGGCAGGTCGTGACAGTAGACATAGTGTAAGCCGACGCTCCGACCGATCATGTAAGCGCGCTGAACAGCTTCAATGGCAGCAGGAAGATGCTCCTTCATCTTGTACGCCGGGAAGAAGGCGCTCACATGCCAGGGGATGCTATAAGAGAGGGAAGCGAGGAACTCCGCGATGGCGCGTAGCTCTGCATCCGAGTCGTTGTGGCCCGGAATGATCGGCGTCGTCACCTCCACCCATACACCCATGTCTTTGAGCTGACGCAAACACTCGAAGACAGGGCGCCGGCGGGCGCCGCACATCCAGCGATGCCGGCGTTCGTCGAAGCCTTTGATGTCCACATTGGCGGCATCCAGATATGGGCGGAGCATGCGAAGAGCGGCTGGGGTCAGGTAGCCGTTCGTGACTATGAGGTTCCTGAGCCCGTGGGCTGATCCCAAACGCGCTGTCTCGAACACCAGTTCGAAAAAGACCGTGGGCTCCGTGTAGGTGTAAATGAGACTGTAACACCGATGTGTGAGCGCCGTCTTTACGATCTCTTCAGGGGGGAGGCGACGGCCAATGATGCGTCCGTGCGGACCTTTGGGCATTTGCGAGAGGGCATAACTGGCGCAGTAGCGACAGCGCCAGTTGCAGCCCACCGTCGCCAGGGCCAGCGCATATGTCCCCGGCCGGAAGTGGAAGAAGGCGTGCTTCTCAATGGGGTCAATCGTCAAGGAGGCCACCCGATCGAAGACAAGCGTATAGAGCGTCCCGCCGATGTTCCCGCGCACGCCGCAGCGCCCTCGGCGTCCGGGCTTGATTCGACATCGGTGCCAACAGAGGTCGCACCGGACATCCTCTGGCGTGAGCTTATGATAGAGCATCGCCTCGTGCATGCGCCTCTCCTTCTTGCTAAAGCGCGAACGCTCTTGCTGCCCTCTCCCTTCGAGATCGGTCTTCACCGAACCTCACGCGCCATCAGCGTTTCGCTTGGATCGCTTCAATATACCGAGCCAACGCGTAGATGTCCGAGCGCATCAAGGCCTCACCGCGCGCCCGTCGAAAGATCGTCCCCCAGATCGGCATCTCGCGGCTCCCGTGAGCCGGGACGACCTTTTCCCCCTCAATCACGGTCATTACGCGGTAGATCGGAAACGCTTCGCCCTCTTTCTGCAGTTGCGTGAGATCCGACGGGGGGACTTTCAGTGAGGTCGCCACAGGTCCATTCCCAGTCCCATCACTCCCATGACAGGCCGCGCAGTGCCGAATATAGAGGCGACGCCCCTTTTCGATAAACCCCTTCTCTTGGGCGATGAGGACCACCGCCGAGATAACGAGTACGAAAGCGCTCTTCGCGATCTGTGATGCTTTCCGCCAGTCCATTTTCCTTCCTCCCTTCGCAATCTCAACCAGATGAACGATCCCGCTCCACAACTATGCAAATCTCATGCCGCAGCGGGAAAAGGGTGCGTGGAGTGCGCCGTCATCCTTCCACACGAGGCGAAGCCAAGCTGAAGCAAGGCAAGAAGCTCTCTCGGCTTTTTCGCTGAGGCCTCGCCACTCCCTTAGCTTTGGAGCGCTTCATGCCAGCTTCATCTCCCTTCATACTGGAGTGGGGGGAAGCGCGCAGAGGTGGGGAATAAAGCACGGGGGCGTCCTCCGCATCTGGAGGGAGCAGGGGCTAACTCATTGATGCTTTGGCATTCCCATCGAGTCCCAGCGCCAATCCGACAACGGCACGCAATTTGCATCTTTCTTGCGCGGAGTGAAGAGATGTCTCAGAGGGGGGCAAAAGGCGCAGCATTATGGCCTTGCCTGAGCGCAAGGGATGACCACGTGCCCCTCTCTCAAAATCTCTGGGCAAGGAGGTGGTGAGCATGCGTCGACGATCATACATGAAGCTCTTGGCCGTATGTGGGACGTTACTCTTTTTCGTCGTCATTCTGACTGTCGGGCGCTCATCGGCCGTGGCACCACAAGGGAATCCGGCCGCCGAGTGGCAGCGCAGCAAGCACGCGAACCGCGAGACGGCCATCGCGGAAGCGACGGTCGAACGCCGAGGAACGACGGCCGCTCACTGCGGGCGCTGCCATAGCGAGCAGGGATTCATCGCTTGGGTGCCACAACTTCTGGCCGGAGACCCAGGCTATATCAAAAAACCGGATGGATCGGCAGCCGATACGGCGTATCTTCAGAGCCTTGGGTTGACCGTCGACAAGGTGCAGCCAATCACGTGCCGGGCGTGCCATGGGGATGACTTCAAGCCGCGTATTCGCGGCAACACGCCGATGCTGCCCGCGGGCTTCGAAGCGTGGGCCGTGGGGGAGGGAGCGCTCTGCATGACTTGCCACAATACGCGGAACGGTCGCATCCAGTGGGACACGGCCGATCCCGGTCGCTACACGGCTCCGCATGAGTCGGCGCAGGCCGATGTCATCATGGGGAAGAACTCCTTCTTCCTGAACGACACGGTGAACGGCGCTTCTCCCCATGCGCTCTTCACGAGCGATAGCTGTGTGACGTGCCACCTGACGCTTGGCAGGAACGGACATACGTTCCAGCCCTCTGAGACCGTGTGCGCGAATTGCCATGGCCCGTCCATGACGATCGAGTTTGTGCAGAAGCCGATCGAGACGTTGCTCGAGCAGGTCAAGGCCGCGATCGAGCGACGCGTCCTGGCCGTTCGCGATCAGATCGGCGTCGTTCGCAAATGGGATCCGGCGACCGATCAGTACACGGACAACTTCCCGCTCGATGGCAAGCAGATCACGAAAGTCGCCGAGATTCTGAGCATTCACGGGCAGATCGGTTTCCGCTTCACCTTGGCCGATGGGACGGAGGTATACGCGCGAGCGGGAGAGATTTGGGATCAGCCCAACGGACGGCGCATTTTCGTGACCTCGGACCCGATCATCCGTGCGTGCTGGAACTACCTCTTGATCGAGCACGACGGGAGCCTCGGCGTGCACAATCCGAGCTTTGCGCGTGATGTCCTCACAGCCACGTTGAGAGCTCTGCGGTGACCAGTGCTCTTGGAACCCTCGCGTGACTTCGCAGGTCGCGTGAGGCGAGAGACGTGGGGAGCAAGTAAGCTCCCCGCGTCTCTTTTTTCGTTGATCAGCGCATCTCCCATCGGAAGCGATGGACGACTTGGCCCGTGTACATGCTCTTCAGTCGCCGGACCATCGCGATGCGCTCTTCGACGAGACGATCGGCTGCTTGGAACGTAGGAATGTTCTCCCGTCGGGAGATGTCGAAGACACGGCGCAGATTATAATAGATGCCGCGCGTCATCCTGAGCGCGCGCTCGCGATCATATCCCTCTAGCTCGACGTAGACGTTGATCAACCCGCCCGCGTTGATCACGTAATCGGGGGCGTAGAGAATGCCCCGACGATGCAGTTCTACGCCATGCCGATCCTCTTCGAGTTGATTGTTCGCCGCGCCGGCGATGATCTTAAATTTCATGCGGGGGATCGTGTGATCGTTCAAGACGGCGCCGAGCGCGCAGGGGGCGAAGATGTCCGCATCCACGTCGTAGATCTCCTCCGGGTTGACGATCTCGATCTTCAGTTCGCTTCGCGCCCGTTCCACCTTCTCCGGATCAATGTCCGTGCCGATGACATGAACGCCCTCCTCGATGAGCCGCGCGGCCAGATTGAAGCCGACATGTCCGAGCCCTTGGACGGCGACGCTTAACCCCTTGAGGGAATCCCGACCGAGCTTCTCCTGCACGCAAGCCTGTAAGCCCTGCAATACGCCGAACGCCGTGACGGGGGCCGGATCCCCCCCACCACCGTGTGCGGGCGACAAGCCGGAGACATACCGCGTCTCCATGTACATGTACTCGATATCGTTGACGTCTATGCCGACGTCTTCGCCGGTGATGAAACGTCCCTTCAAGCTCTCGACGAAGCGTCCGAAAGCTCGAAAGAGCGCTTCGGATTTGTCCTTCTTCGGATCGCCGATGATGACGGCTTTCCCTCCGCCAAGATTCAGACCGGCCGCCGCCGCCTTGTACGTCATCGCCCGTGAGAGCCGGAGCACATCCAACAGGGCTTCTTCCTCCGTCTTGTAAGGCCACATCCGAGTCCCGCCCAGCGCTGGCCCGAGCGTCGTATCGTGAATGGCGATGATCGCTCGCAGCCCGACGTCCTTGTTCTGGCAGAAGATAACCTCCTCGTGCCCGTACTCTTCCATTTTCGCCAGTGGGGTCATAGGCCCTTCCTCCTCTACGATGGGTTTCCGGCCAGATTATACCCGACTTGAAGCCCGCGCTCATATCCGGTCTCGAAGGCCAGCAGGTTCAACTCAATGGCGCTCTTTGGGAGCGAGGAGCGCAAGGCCTCTTTCATCCCCGAGGGGGAGACGATGGGCGCGAGCGCACAGAGGAAACCGAGCATGACGATGTTCGCGACGATGCGATGGCCCAACTCTTCCGCAATCTTCGTCGCCGAGAGCGCGTGAAGCCGCACGCCCGAGCGCACGAAATCGGATCTCCCCGTATCGAGTGCGACCAGATCCCGCTCGATGAGCAATAGCCCGCCCGGTTTCACCTCGGCAGCGAATTTCATGTACGCCTCTTGGGACATGGCGATCAGCACGTCCGGTTCGGTGACGTAGGGGTAGTAGATCGGCTCATCGGCGATGATGACCTGGCTGGCGCAGGCGCTCCCGCGTGCTTCCGGTCCATAGGATTGCACCATCGTCGCGTGGCGCCGATCGTAGACGGCCGCCGCTTTGCCGAGGAGATACCCGGCGAGGATAATCCCTTGTCCCCCGAATCCCGCGATCTTCACCTCCCATCGGCTCATGATTCGACCTCCTCGGCCTCGATCTCCTCGCGCACTTTCTCCGCGTACGGTTCGATGAAGAACATCGCCAGTTGCTTTCGCATTCGCTCTTGATAGGTCGGACGCTCGATGTCCACGAACTTCCCCAGGATGAGTTTGCCCCCCATTTCGATCCCCGCTTCGGCCGGATCAGCTCCATGTCGGATCTCGCTCTGCGCCTTGAAGTAGCGCATCATCTCCAGAGCTTCGCCCAGCTTATTCCGGCGCAGATACCCAGTCGGGCAAGGGGAGAGGACTTCCACGAAGCTGAAGCCCTTTTTGGCGATCGCCTCTTGGAAGGCCGCGATCAGACGCCGGACGTGAAACACGGTCCAACGAGCGACGTAGACGGCGCCGCTGGCGGCCACAAGAGCCGGAAGGTTGAAGGGGGGCTCGAAATTGCCGTAGGGCGTCGTCGTGCTGCGGGCCGCAAGCGGCGTCGTGGGGCCGAATTGGCCACCGGTCATGCCGTAGATGAAGTTGTTCACACAGATGACGGTCAGGTCGAGATTGCGGCGCGCGGCGTGGATGAGATGGTTCCCGCCGATGGCCGCCAAATCCCCATCGCCGCTGAAGACGATCACCGTCAGATCAGGATTGGCGAGCTTCAACCCCGTCGCGAAGGGGATCGCGCGACCGTGCGTCGTGTGAAATCCATCGAGCCGCACGTATCCGGCCACGCGCGCCGAGCAGCCGATGCCCGAGACGACGACCACGCGATCCAGTGGCCGTCCCAGTTCTTCCAGCGCGAGCACCAGACAGCGCATCGCGATTCCGATACCGCATCCCGGGCACCAAATATGCGGCAGCCGATCCGCTCGAAGGAGATGATCCAAGGGATGCTGCGCCTCAGTCATGGAAGGTCTCCTCAATGATCGCGAGGATCTCGCGGGGATCGTGGACGGCGCCTCCAGGCCGCAGGACCGGGATCGTGCGCGCGCGCCCGGCGGCACATCGTTCGACTTCTCGGACGATTTGTCCGAGATTGAGCTCCGGGACGATGAAGGCGCGCACCCGGGTGGCCAGATCGCGAATGCGCTCCTCCGGAAACGGCCAGACGGTGATCAACCGCAGCCATCCCACCCGACGCCCGGCTGCGCGCGCCAGTTCCATCGCTCGATACGCGACGCGCGCCGAAATCCCGTAAGCCACAAGCACGACCTCGGCGTCCTCTACCCCGCGCTCCTCCATCCGGATGATGTCGCGCGCATTCCGCCGAATCTTCTCCACGAGCCGACGGACGAGTCGCTCCTGCACTTCCGGCGACGTCGAAGGATATCCCCGCTCGTCATGCGTCAGGCCAGTGATATACACCCGATACCCCTCGCCCGCCGCGACCATCGGCGGCACCAGATCCTCATCCGGGAGGTACGGGAGATACGCTTCGCGCGGGCCCGCGAACTTCTTCCGATTCACAATCGGAATCTCCTCCTCAGCAGGAATGACCACCCGCTCCGTAATGTGACCGATGACGGCATCGCTCAGGAGCAAAACGGGCAGACGATACTTCTCCGAGAGATTGAACGCCGCGATCGTCAGGTCGAACATCTCCTGCGCGGAACTCGGTGCGAGGACGATCGTCTCATAATCCCCGTGCGAGCCCCATCGGGCTTGCATCATGTCGCCTTGCCCCACAAGCGTCGGCAATCCGGTCGAAGGTCCCCCGCGTTGCACGTTCACAATGACGCACGGCGTCTCGGTCATATAGCCGAAGCCCAGATTCTCCATCATGAGGCTGAATCCGGGACCTGAAGTCGCCGTCATCGCTTTCACGCCCGCCCAGGAAGCGCCGAGCACGGCACTCAGGGAAGCGATCTCATCCTCCATTTGGATGAATGTCCCCCCGATTTCCGGCAAGCGCTCGGCCATGCGCTCGGCGATCTCCGTGGCCGGTGTGATCGGGTATCCGGCGAAGAATCGGCATCCGGCGGCCAATGCACCCTCGGCGCACGCGACATCTCCGTTGAAGAAATGAACGCCGGTCAGGACCGCTGGCCCTCGCTTCATCGTTCCTCCCCTTCAATCCGGACCACGTAGATGGCAAACTCCGGGCAGAGCAGTTCGCACATCTTGCAATCGGTGCATCGTTCTTCGGCGATGACGATGGGGATGTGATATCCCTTGCTGTTGAATCGGTCGGACATCGCCAGGACTTGTCGAGGACAGAACTCGACGCAAAATCGGCAGCCCTTGCAGCGTTCGGCGAGAAGAAAAACGTGGCCATGCGACCGACGCGCCGCACGCGATTGCGCCTGAACAGCAGGTTCAGTTTTCATGCCTGTGGACTCCATGCGCTTTAACTCTTCGAACATGCTCGGCCATCTCGCTGTGCGGAGCCCGCTGTGCCTGCGGGTTCCAAAGCGTCCATCTAGTCGCCTCCGCCGACGTCAAGGCAAAAGACCTCTTGGATCAGCCGATTCTCCCTCCATTCGTGCTCCCGTATGGCTGAGAGGAAGCGATGGCAGGTCGCCGCCCACGCGTCCATCGGTTGACCTTCCGTCGCACGACCGCTTGCTTCAAGAAGGTCCTCCGCCTCCCGGAGAAGCCGCTCGTGCTCCGCACGAAGCGCTTCCACTCGCGAGGTGGCGTGCGGCCAGCGACGCAAGACCTCCTCCATGAATCCTCCCTCTTCCTCCAACTCGAAGTGACGTCGAAGATGGTCCTTGAAAACGCGAAGCTCTTCACGCAAGGAAGCCCACGAGGAGCAAAAGGCCGCCACGTCCTCTTGCAGCCGTCGCAGGAGCGACGCGAGCCTCTCATGCTCTTCGCGAATCTCACGCCCTACGTCTAGCATAATCCCCCCGTTCGCACAAACGAGGTAGCAATCACCGTGCCATGCGAAAGCGGCCGGAGGGACATCCGTTCCACGGAGGCATGCGGTTTCTTTGCAGGAGATTAGAGGGGGAAACCATGCCCGAGGACACTTCGGGCGGGGCGCTGCCTGGGAAAATACCCCCGTAGTGGGTCAAAAGACCCGACGTTCGCCCGACGCTACGGCGGTCGGGCCTTCCATCGCCCGGAGATCGGCAAGCGACTCTCTTTGCGCGAAATAACGCCGATTGCCGAGGTGCGGCCAGACCGGAAGAGGCGAGCCGGTACGGCGGTTGCTTGAACGATTGTTTGTAGGGCATGCTTATGTCACCGGCGCCGAAGCGAAAGAAAGTCATCCTCGTCGGGAACCCGAACGTAGGGAAATCGGCGCTTTTTCGCCATCTCACGGGCCGCTACGCTTTGGTCTCGAACTATCCGGGAACGACGGTCGAGATCTCGCGTGGTCGCTTGGTCTTGGAAGGGATCGAATATGAGGTCATAGATACACCGGGGGTCACCGGCCTCACCCCCCAATCTGAGGATGAGCGCGTGGCGTGCGAAGTGTTGCTCCGAGAGAAGCCAGATGTCATCGTGCAAGTCGCCGATGCGAAGAACCTTCGCCGCACGCTTCGGTTGACGCTTCAACTTGTCGAGCTTCGGCGACCGATGGTGCTTGTCCTGAATATGGTGGATGAAATGCGCGAGCGTGGGATCGAGATCAATGCGGACGCCCTGGCCGAGCTCTTCGGCATCCCCGTCGTCGAAACCATCGCGACTTACGGTTATGGCCTCCGTCAACTTCTGCGCGCGATCCCGCGAGCGACCGTTCCGAAGAATCCCTTGCGCGAACAGCAGCGCGAAGTCCTTGGGACATCGCCGGAGGAGGCCGATCTTCCCCTGGGCTTGATCGTCGAGTGGATGGAAGTCGGAGATACGCGCTTTCAGCGTCAGGTGGAGCAACTTTTAGGGCGCTCGCGTCTCTCTCCTGTACGGCCTCTCTTAGAGCTTTCATCTGCGCCGAGGGGATGCCATGGATGTTCGGCTTCGCGCTCGCTTTGTCGGGCGCTCGAACACGCTCGCGCGCAGTTCTTGGAGCAGGCGGTCCTCACGCTCCGAAAGAGGGGGAGAGCACGACCGCGGCGCGAGCTGACACCTTTGGCCTTTCGCATGTGGATGGGACTGCTCTTTTGCGGCGTGGGCCTCCTGGTGTGGGATGAGCTCGGCAGGCGCTTCTCATGGCCGACTCCCACCGTGTGGCTCCGCGATCTCCTCTTACGGTATGTGGCCGAACCCACATGGGCGCTCTTCCACGCGAATCGGCTGGATCTCGTGCACCGCCTCCTCTTCGGTCATCCGGACACGCTTGAGTGCGGGGTGCTCGTTGAAGCTGTTCGCGTGCTCGTGCTCCTGGCCCCGCTTCTTGTCCCCACCTTCGTGCTCATGCGGCATAGCGCGCGCTTTCTTCACCAGCTGGGGCGATGGACGCGCCAACCGATGTCCGGCATTCCGATTCTCGGGGTGATCCTCATCCTCGTTTATGAGCTGGTCGGGTACACGGGAGCGCAAACGCTCGTCGGCGCATTGGAGGATGTCCTCTTTGGCGCCTACCTCGTCCCGTGGCTTCGATCCATGATCCCCTCCGGCTTCCTTCATGAAGTGCTCGTGGGGCCTTACGGGCTCATCTCTATGGGGCTCACCTATGCCCTCGCCATTATTCTGCCCGTCGTAGGGACGTTCTTCCTCGCCTTCGGGGTATTGGAGGACAGCGGGTATCTGCCGCGTCTGGCAATTCTGTCGGATCGCTTGCTGCGGTTGATGGGGCTTAACGGGAAGGCCATCCTGCCGATGGTGCTCGGCCTTGGATGCGATACGATGGCGACGATGACCACGCGCATTTTGAACTCTCCGCGGGAGCGATTGATTGCAACGCTCCTTCTGGCGCTTGGCATCCCTTGCTCGGCCCAGTTGGGTGTGATCCTCGGGATCGCTGCGGCCTATTCCCCTGCGGTGCTGTTCACCGTGTTTGGGGTCGTCGCTTCGCAGCTTGTGCTCGTCGGGCATCTCGCGGCGCGGGTGATCCCGGGTGAGCGAAGCGATTTCATCTTCGAGCTTCCGCCGCTTCGCGTCCCGATCCTGCGAAACATCCTGTTGAAGACATGGCTGCGCTTGCGCTGGTTCTTGGGAGAGGTCGTGCCGCTCTTCCTGTTGGCGACGTCGGCGCTCTTCCTCTTGGATCAGCTACGGCTTGGCGCGCGGACGGGAATCGAATGGATCGAGCACGGCCTGCGTCCACTCGTCGTCGGTTGGCTCTCTCTGCCGGCGGAATCCGCACGTGTGTTCATTATGGGGTTCTTGCGGCGGGATTACGGAGCCGCCGGACTGTTTGATCTGGCGCGCCAAGGCGCCTTAACGACGACACAGATCGTCGTCGCCTTGGTCACGATCACACTCTTCATCCCTTGCTTGGCGAATTTCCTCGTTATTGTGAAAGAGCAGGGATGGAGACGTGCGCTCGCCATCGTCGGCTTCATCCTTCCCTTCGCCTTCGCCATCGGGGGTATACTCGGGCGGCTCTTGAAGGCGCTCGGCGCGTTCTCGTGAGGAGGAAAACATGGAGGTGGATCGGGAACTGAGCGAGCTGCTCGAAGCTTTATGGACGTTGGAGGAGCAAGGGGAAGCGCTCCCGCAGGACGTCTGTCAGATCGCCCATACGGAGGTGACAGATCGACTGCTGGAACGCGCCGTTCACGAAGGGCTCATCGCGTGGCAGCCCTCGGGACATCTGCGCCTCACATTGAAAGGACGGTCGGTAGCTACGCCCATCATCCGCCGGCATCGTTTGGCCGAGCGGTTGATGTGCGATATTCTGGGCGTGAACGTCGAAGAGACCGAGGCGGCCGCATGCGAATTCGAGCATTTCATCGCGGAGGGGATCACGCGGGCGATCTGTACGTTGCTCGGCCATCCGCGCGTATGTCCGCATGGGCGTCCGATCCCCGAAGGTACCTGCTGCCGACAGGCTGAAGAGCACGTGAGCGCCCTCATTGTACCCTGCGATCGCTTGGCACTGGGAGAGACGGCGCGCGTCGCCTATGTGAGCACGCGCTCTCATCCTCGCCTTTTGAAGCTCTCGGCCTTGGGCATTCTGCCCGGCGTCTCTATCAAGCTCTTGCAAAAGTGGCCGAGCATCGTCCTTCAGTGCGAGGAAACGGAGATCGCGTTGGACGAAGAGACCGCTCGCGAGATTTACGTCTGGCGCTCCAGCGGAGAAGAGCCGGAAGGGGGCGCGCCCCTCCCGTGAGGGCCTTCCTCTCCTGGGGGATCGGGGAAATGGCTGGGATGTTCATTACTGTGCGAACCCATTGACAGTAGCGCGCTCATTTTGCTAAGCTATCCCCCGAAATGCTCCTCAGTAGCTCAATTGGCAGAGCGGCCGGCTGTTAACCGGCGGGTTGGAGGTTCGAGTCCTCCCTGAGGAGCCAATCCCAAGGATCATTGCCAGAGATCACGACAGCGGATTTCCCCATCGACTCGGTTGACAACGGTGGCTTCTTCGTTCATCGTCAAGTGAGGTGGCGGATGAGATGAGGTGGTCGCTGGGGCTCTGTAGGATAGTGCTTGTGGGAATGCTCCTCGCCCCCTGCGCGCGAGGTCCTCGACCGGACTCCCTTGAGCCGAAGGTCAAGGCTTTTGGACATCAAGCATTCGCCGGAGTTGCATCGGGCCACGGGCGCGCGCTCTTTCCTCCGGATGCCCGGAGATCGAGGGAGATGGCTCCCGGGACGGATCAGCCGGCCAAAGAGCCCCCAGCGAATCAAGATGTGGAGGTCTTCTGGAGATTGAAGGAGAGGGAAGGATTTTCTTTCGCTTCGGGAGCGCAACCGGAGTGGGGCCCCATTCGCCTCCAAGCACAAGTGTTGCCCGTACGCACGATCCGCATCGGATTGAACCCCACGCGCTTTTCACCCTCCGGAGATGTGCTTGCTGAGTTTGATACAAGCACCCAACAGCAGCACCAACACATTACGATCACGGCCACAGGCCCTTTCGTTCTCATGGAGCTATCCCCGAATCCCACGGCTCAGGTGGCTCCGGGTCAGAATGGTGTTCAAGCGCTCTGCGGAGATACGGCCATCCCCGTTGCGGTTGAACAGGCGGGAGCAGAGTTCTCCTTTACTGCCACTTCAGGAGGGATCATCATTGCTGCCCCCTGGGGGAGTTTCGTAAGCCCAACGGCTCTTTGCGCGGCCCCTTTGTCCGATAATGCCTTTTTGGTCGTCACCAGTTTGCGCCGTCGGAATCTCAATCGAGCAGGGAATCCTTTTGAACCGCCCCGCTATCGCGGCGTGCTGGAGATTCGCCACAGCCAGAGTTTCGCCGGAGCAGAGGTGCCTACGCCCCCTTTGAGTGATCCCGGGGCGAATTCCGCTGCCGAGGGACCTCGGCTTCGGCTCATCAACATCCTCGATCTGGAAGAGTATCTGCAGGGCGTCGTCACGAACGAAATGCCGGCCTCTTTTCACCCTGAGGCGTTGCGGGCTCAAGCGGTCGCTGCCCGCACCTTCGCCCTGGCGAACATCGGCCGATTCGCTGATCTGGGATTCGATCTCGATGACTCTACGCGCTCGCAAGTCTATCGGGGCGTCCTCTCGGAGCACCCGAACGGTACGGCCGCGGTTCGCAGTACGCAGGGTTTGGTCGTCGTTCGAGACGGAGTGCTCATTCCCACGTTCTACTCCTCTTCGATGGGAGGGCATACGGAGGGCAATGAATGGATTTTCAACTCTCCTTCGGACCAGCTTCCCGGAATGAATGCACATCCGGCCCTGCGTCCCATTCACGATGGAGATTTTCCTGTGCCGGCGGATCTCTCGACTGAAGATGGGGCGCTGAGGTTTTATAGTGAGACATGGGATCACTTCGATAGTCCGGGACGAAGTGGGAATCCGTACTATCGGTGGGTGGTGAGTCGCCCCGCCGCGTTCATTGCCGACCGACTGCTCAGCCGATATGGCATCTCGCTTGGGCCGATCACGGCGCTGATTCCACTGCTTCGGAGTCCATCGGGGCGCATCGCGCGATTGCAGATCGTAGGCGAGCGCGGGACATTCATTTTACAGGGATGGCGGACGTTGAGGGACTTCTTTGACCTCCGCAACAGTCCGAGCGCCATCGTTTCGCGGAGCGAGACCGACGGGACGCTGAGCTTTACTTTCTATGGCGGCGGCTGGGGGCACAATGTCGGCCTGAGCCAATACGGCGCGCATGGTCGGGGTCGTAGCGGACAAACGTTCCGTGAAATTCTCGCCGCCTATTACACCGGGGCGAAGGTCGTCTCCATCGAGGAAGCGATCTCCCTCTGGGAGAGGAAGGTCCTCCGGTGAGATGCCCTGCTGAGGATCAGCGATCTCTGGCCGGAGGACGGGGAAGGGGGGAAGACCCCTTCACCTGATGGGCTTCGGGTTTGGCCGGGATCCTTCGACATTGGCTAAACTCGACCTTCGTGGGGAACCGGAAAGGTGAAAAAGGCGAGTGTGGCGTATGGGACCATGGACGATACTCGCTTTCCTACACCTCCATGCGATCCCACGTCTTCTGAGCGTTTACGTTTCGAGACGGCGCAGGGCCCACTATGACGGGACTGGACTGGCTTGTTTTAGGAACCTATTTGGCGGCCATCGTCCTCATGAGCTTCTCTTTGGCGCGAGACCAGCGCTCGCCGGCTGATTATTTTCTGGGCGGGCGCAAAATCTCCTCTTGGGCGATTGCCGGTTCGATCATGGCAACGCAGGTGAGCGCCGTGAGTTTGATCGGCGCTCCAGCCTTCGTGGCCATCAAAGTGGGAGGCGGACTGCGTTGGCTGCAATATGAATTCGCCGTGCCGCTGGCGATGATCGGTCTGATCATCTTTTTCGTTCCGGTCTTCCATCGCCTGCGTATCGTCTCGATCTACGAATACATCGGGCGGCGTTTTGGACCGGCCGCGCGATCGGCGCTCAGTTTGATCTTCTTGATCAGTCGGGGGTTGAGCACGGGAGTGAGCCTGTACGCGACCTCAATCGTGCTTTCGGTTTGCCTCCGGTTGCCACTCGCCGAGATGATGCTACTGGTCGGCGCGATCACCGTGCTCTATACGACGGTCGGCGGCATCAAGGCGGACATCTACTCGGACGTGCTGCAGCTCCTCGTTCTCGCGTTGGGAACGATTGCGGGCATCATCAGCCTGCTGCTGCTTCTTGGAGACGCGCGCGAGGCGATCGTTCTGGTCAGTCCCGAGAGACTCCAGGCGCTCGACTTTAAAAATCACGGATTCGGCGACGGGGAGACCTTCTCCTTCTGGCCCATGCTCATCGGCGGCGTGTTTCTCTACCTTTCGTACTACGGATGCGATCAGAGTCAGGCGCAGCGATTGCTCACCTCCGAGACTGAGAAAGAATCGCAGCGAGCCTTATTCTTGAATGGGCTGCTTCGGTTTCCGCTCGTGTTGCTCTACTGCACATTCGGTGTACTCTTGGCGGCGTTCTTGATCCATCATCCCGACTTCGCCCAGAGAATTCCGGCCGAACATCCCGACTATTTGGTGCCTCTCTTCATGGTCGAGTATCTGCCTCCCGGCATTACGGGGTTGGTGATGGCGGGCATCTTTGCGGCGGCCATGTCGAGCCTAGATTCGGCGCTCAACTCGATGAGCGCAGTGACAATGAGAGATTTCATTGGGCGCGGTGAGAAGCTGAACCACTTAACCGAGCGGCAATCCCTCCGATGGTCTCGACTCTGCACCGTGATCTGGGGCGTCTTCTGTACGGCCAGTGGGTTTTGGATGAGTCGGACGGAGGCGACCGTGATCGAGTTGATCAACATGATCGGGTCGGCTTTCTATGGGCCGACGCTGGCCGTCTTTTTGCTCGGCTTATGGACAAAGCGGGCTAATCAGCTCGGTGCGATCGCGGGCCTCATGGCAGGTGTTGCGGGGAACATCCTTCTCTGGGTCTTCTTTCCTTCTGTCTCCTGGCTTTGGTGGAATGCCATCGGATGTTGCACCGCGTTCGCCGCCGGTTATCTGGCGAGTCTGCTCTTTAGGACGCCTGTCCACGGATCCATGCCGGAAGTACTGTGGGGAGATCAGCGTTTCCTTCTCAGTCAAGCCGTCCGCCACTGGAGTCTTCTGCTCATTCTCGCCTTCATGGGCATGATCGCCGTCTCGATGCTCATTGAGGAATTGGCGATTCCTGGCTGATCAGGGGGAGAGATTTCCTCACATCAGTTCCTCAAGCGGTTCCAGGTCAAAGCGATCCATCCGAAGAGGCGCGGGAGATCATACGCGGATCTCGCCCTGCGGGTTTCAAAAGTGGTAGCTCAGGCCGAAGACGCCATGATGCGTGCGCAGGAGCGATTCCGCAAAGCCGGCAAAGACCGAGCCTCGTTGTCGCGTGCGCGTGAATTTGTACTCGCCGAGGGCATATAAGCTTCGCCAGATGTGAAGCTCTGCTCCTGTGCCCCATTGCCATACGGCGCGTCCCCATTCGTATTGTTGCTGTCGCTCGCCCTCGATCGTGCTCTCCGTGTGAGGAATCGTAGGGCCGAGGCCGAACCGGGTTGCCAAGACGAGACGGCTTCGGGAGCCATCCGGGCTCCAAAGGATTCGCCAGCGCGCGGCGAGATTGAAGAGAAGGAGATTCGCACCATGGGAGATCGAATATTCCTGAACGATCTGGCCAAGGGGCAGTTCCTGATCAAGCGGAGCACCGCGACGTAGACCCGTCACGCGAACTCGCTGTGTGGGATCGGAGTAGACCTTCATATGGATGAACTCGGCCTCGATGCCCAGAAAGGAGAGGCCTCGAATGAAGTAGCTCCCGCGAACCCCATAATAGAGGGGTGGATCGAACGAACGGCCATCAAAGCGCACGGCGTCGAAAACAAGTTGCGTGTTCAACGCCGGTTGATTGATCCTCAACGTCGAGGCAACGGTGCGAGCGCCGCCGAGATAAGCGGCGATGACCCACTCTTGTCGGTCCTTCGTCGGTGCCTTCTGAGGAGCTTGCGCTTCGGGGATGCGCCTGACGCCCTGAGCGAACGAAGCCGCAGCGACCAGCCCCATCCCCAGGAGGGCAGCGAGCCATATAAACACCACTTGTGGGATGCTTCTCCTTCGGCCCATCTCCTCGATCCGATGCGCGGAGAGAGGGTCCCGCTCTCCTCCCCGTACGCGACGCCCTCCTCACGCGCCATCTTGGACGAATGGCAAACCCAAGCGCAGGCAGAGTTCCGCTCGCATCAGCTCCCGCCCGAGGTACGCAGCGTGGTCAAGCTGCGTGACCAATCCCAGCTCGATGATCGCCGCACAGAGGGAACGGGCGTCTTCCCCTTCAAAAACATGCTGCAGTCGGTCCTGATAGTCGTAATGCTCGACAATGAGGCGCTTATCCTCCGGTCGAGGGATGATGACGAAGTATCCCGCCTTGTCTAATCGCAATGGGTGCCGAGATGGGTGGACTTGGATCCGAAATCTCGATGGCGTGGGCGCCTCTTGAAGAGGAGCGACGCGATGTGAGCCCGGATGGACACACGCGCGCGCCTCCACCTCAGCCGCGAGGCGCTCGGCATCGTCGCAGCCCATGAGATCCACGAGCTTGACCTGTTGCCGAAACCGCTCGATCTCCTTCGGGGTAACGTTCCGAAGGAACGGGCGCTTGCCTCGAGCGCCGATAATGCGCTGCTGCTCATCCACGCCGTTTTCCATCAAGGCCAAGAGCGCTTGTCCGCTTTGGTGACCCTTCGACTCTTGCCCGGCGACGATGAGGATCTGCAAGTACGGGTTCGTGACGACGTTTTTCACCACTTTATCGACGCCAATGTTCTCCGTCTCCAGCTTGCCGACGATGGCTAGACCCTTGGGCCGTAATTCGGCCAATTTTCCCGGCAGATCGGCGCTGGCCAAAGTGGAGACGGCGATCGTACCTTGTCGGTCGAGAACGCGGTATTCGCCTGCCACAACGGGCCACTGGCCGACGGGGCGAGGCGTAAAGGCGCAGGGAGAGGGTCGAACCATTGGCAGCCGTATGACGCCTCCGGCCATCTCAAAGATGTGATTTTCGGCGATCGCCGGAGGACAAGGGTCACATCCCAAACAGGCATATTCTGTGATCTCCAAGCCGTTCAGAAAGCTGGCGATATCCGTTCGCAGCGCGTCCGCGTCTTCGCCCATAAGGTGATCGGTCGCTTGCTGCATGGCGATGAGGACGTCCCGCAGGCAGCCACACTTTCGACACTTGGGCGTTTCAAAACTAGCCTTCAAATCCGCCTGCAGTTGGCGCAAGATCCCCTCACGCATAACTGATCCCTCACCTCTGTGCTTAGATTATGCTCTTGGGGAGGTGCTCTGTAAAGGAGTGGGATAGCTCGTGCATCCTGGTGGAACGAACCTGCCTGAGGTTATGTCCACTGGAAAGGGCAGCGATCGCCGCTGACGACGAAATGCATGCCGTGCTCCTCGACGAAGCCTTGACGTCCAACGGCGGAAATACTAGGGGATCTCGAGGGGGGTGGTGCTTTTTACGGTGATCCGGAGAAGGGCGGTCGAGCAGAGAAACTGGAAAGAGCCAGTCGCGAAGCAGGCGAATGCTCCACTGAGCGATCTTGACCCGCGCGAGCAGCGATTTCCATCTCGCTCATCGCTACAAGTAACGCGGCTCGCTCAATCTACCCCATTTCGCCCCGCCCCATCCACGTGCGGACTCTCGGCGAGCGTTTCGTTCTCGAAGAGAAGGCGAATTCTCGACATTTGAGATCTCTTCGCGTATCCTTTCCCACTTATCAAACGAGCGTTTGTCAAAGGCGTCGTCAAGGGGGGACTCATGCCGACACGGGAGGTCTACTGGAACATCCATCACGTTTGGGCGATGTACGCCCTGCTCGTCCCAACCCTACTGATCTTCGGATACGGAATTTATCGCCGGTACCGACTGTGGCGAAGAGGGCGGCCGTATCCGCTCCGATGGGGGGAGGTGTTCCTACGTACGAAGGTCGTCGTCCTGGAGGTCTTGGCGCATCGGCGCATGCTCCGAGAGGCTTACTCCGGATTCTCTCACTTTGTCCTCTTCGCTGGATTCCTCATCCTCTTCGTGGGCACGCTCGTCGTGATGATCCATGAGGATTTCAAGGTCCGGATCATGCAGGGAGCATTCTACCTCTATTTCCAATCGCTTGCTTTGGACGTGTTCGGCGCGTTGGCCACTCTCGGCGTCGTGATGCTTGCCGCAAAGCGCTACCTCGTTCGGCCGGCTCGATTGCACGCGAACGTCCCCGAGCGGGCCGGCGCGATGCGGCAGCGACCCTGGGAAGATGCCGGATTGCTCGCCCTCATCTTCATCATTTTGGTCACGGGCTTCCTCGTCGAAGGATTACGAATCGCTGCCACCGATGATCCCTGGGGACGCTGGTCACCCGTCGGCTGGTTTTTGGCTCAGTTGTTTGAGGCTCAATGGGACGTTAAGACGATGCGGAGTGTGCATCGGTTCCTGTGGTGGTTTCACCTGGGGCTCACCTTCGGGCTCATCGCATGGTTGCCGTATACGAAGCTCCTGCATATCTTCACCGCGGCGGCAAACGTCTTTCTCCGTCCCCTTGAGCCTGCTGGCGCGCGCCTCAAGCCGCTCGACGTCAAAGCGTCCGAAGTGCTGGGCGTCGCTCGCATCGGGGACTTCGCCTGGAAGGACTTACTCGACTTGGACGCATGTACCGAATGTGGGCGATGTCAGCAAGAATGTCCGGCCACCACGACGGGGAAGCCGCTTTCGCCGAAAACGCTCATTCTTGATCTTCGGGAGGCCCTGTCTGCGTCGGAGAAGGAGAGCATTCCGCTCATTGGGCGGTTCGTCCGGGAAGAGACGCTTTGGTCATGCACGACGTGTATGGCCTGTATGCAAGCTTGTCCGGTTTTCATCGAACACGTGCCGAAGATCGTGAATCTGCGGCGGTATCTCGTCATGGAGGAAGCGCGCGTGCCGGAGTTAATGGCTGAGGCGCTTCGATCGCTCGAGGACCGGGGACACCCCTTCCGAGGGACAACGTTCTCGCGGACCGAGTGGTACCGCGATCTCGCGGTGCCGCACATTCGGGAAGTCGATTCGGTGGACTTCCTGCTTTGGGTCGGGTGCGCGTCGGCGCTCAACGAGCGCAATCAACGGGTCGCTCGAGCTTTTGTCCGCGTACTGCGAGAAGCTGGCCTGCGATTTGCTATCCTCGGCGTAGAGGAACGCTGCACCGGAGATCCGGCCCGTCGGATCGGAAACGAATATCTCTTCGAGCAGCTCGTGCGTGAGAATATCCAACGCCTGGAGAGGTATGGCGTTCGGAAGATCGTGACCATGTGCCCGCATTGTTTCAACTGCCTGGCGCATGAGTATCCACAGTTCGGCGGGCGTTATGAGGTGGTCCATCACAGCCAGCTTCTGGCCGATCTCGTGAGGACGGGACGACTGCGTCCTCGCTGCCTCTCGACCCCAGCGGTGACCTATCATGATCCCTGCTATCTCGGGCGATACAACGGCCTGTACGACGCTCCGCGGGAAGTCGTCCGAGCGTGTGGGCACAAACTGCGGGAGATGTCGCGCAGCCGCGACCACGCCTTCTGCTGCGGCGCCGGAGGTGGATTGATGTGGATGGAAGAGTTAGGGCAGCGCGTTAATCATGAACGCGCAACGCACGCTCTCGCAACGCAGGCTGAGGTCATCGCCGTCTCCTGCCCCTTTTGCTTGATCATGCTGGAGGATGGGGTCAAGGCGAAGGCCGAGGGGCGAGCGGTCGAGGTCCTCGACATCGCCGAGCTTTTGGAGCGGGCCCTGGACGAGAGAGGAGGGACAGCGGCGTGAGTCGCTCCGAGATTCTGCGAGGTGGGGGGTCCCACTATCCCATGACGTGCGATGGAGATAGTGCCGGCCTCCGTCGAGGCCTCCGCGCGTCCCTCTACGAGGCGGGCGGACGAAGAAAGGGCTTGACTCGATGGGCGAAGTGTGGTAATTTACCAAACGGTTGTTTGATAACGGATGCGGGGGCTCGCGTGGGATCGGGGAGCGATCAAGGGGTCGGTCCTGCGCTCCTTGAAGAAGGCGCTCATCAGCTGCGTTCGAGCGGATGTGAAGAGGTCGGACAAGGGAGAGAGGCATCGAGGCGGTTACCCTTTGGTGACCGAGACGGCGGTAGCCTGCCAAACCCTTGTGGACACCTCCTCCTGATAGTTTTCGAGGGTGACGCTCAGCGCATTTGGAGAGGGCGGCGTGTCAAGATCTTCACCAGCGTGCATCTCCATGAAGGCTGTAGATCATATTGCCATCGCCATCTGGTCCATTGAGGAGGCCCTTGTCCTCTTCCGAGATCTCCTGGGCGGCGAGTTCCTCATGGGTGGGGATGACGAGGAGCTGGGCATTCGGACCGTTCAGTTGCGTCTCTCACCGGGCGTGAAGATCGAGTTGTTGCAGCCGACGGGAAACGCTCCTTCGGCCGAAATTCGCCTTCGGTGTCCTCATACTTGACCTTTGAGTCGGAGAAAGGGGGCGAGAACCATGTCCGTTCGAAGAGTCGAGATGACTGGTGTTCCGAACTCCTACTGGTCGGCCATTGATAATCTGATGGCGCAAGAGATGCTCGAGGGGACGTTCCGCAATACGGTTGTCGTGCTCCGTTTCAGCCAAGAGCGACCCTCCTTGAGCATCGGGGTCAACGACGACGGAGATCGGATGGACACGCGGCGCGTACGCGAGCGCGGGCATGTTCCGTTTCGTCATCTCTGTTGCGGGGGTGGAGCGGGGGCGTTCACTGAAGGATTGCCCTTGATCCTCTACTACTATCGAAAGTCCTACGAGAAACCTCACGTTACCCTCCTCTCCCAATCCGATTTGAACGGCTGGGCGAACGCGGCGGCGCTTCGTCGGCTTGGCTTTGCCGCTGAGTATCGGGCCATCGGGGATACGGAGATTCTCTTCGGGGAGGCTCGGTATAAAGTGATCGCCAGCTATGCCGGCAATTACGCCTTGCCTGACTATTGGTCGGCTTGCAGTTCGATCATTTGGGGGGCACTTCCTTCCCACACAGCGCAGGCCTATGTCGAGTGCCTCCATCATTATCCGGAGAAATTCGAGGACAAAGAGACGAAGACGCCACAGGCGCGGATGAAGCCCCTTCAGGAGGTGACCCAGCAGCAGGGGATTTCGATCAGATTGGAAGACGTCATCGAAGCGGTGATTCGGGAGAACGTGAAGGCCCTCATGGGAGAGGAGATCGTCGTTCCCGAATCCTGGACGCGGGAGGAGGAGGAAGAATTGGCGCGAACCGTGCCCTTTTTCGAGAGCGAGACATGGATTAGGCGGCTCTCCACGAAGCGGATGTGCGCGATGGCGCCCTCGGGAAGCCGATTGGGCAGGGCGGCGTACAAATCTCGCAAGTTAATCGTAGCGAGTCTCGTCGTCGATGGGCGTGGGGAGATCCGGGATTGCTTGCTCACGGGCGATTTCTACTGGAGGCCGCAACCGACGCTCTTCTCCTTCGGTGCCTTGGAGTACTTCCGCGACGCTTTGCGTGGAGTTCTCGTGACCAAGGAAGATGAGATTCGGGACGCTGTCGAGAGCGTCTTCTCCCGGCCGGATTTCGAGATGCCCTTGATCCAGCCTGAGGACATCGTCCGGGCGATTCAAAAGGCGGGTGAGCGGCTCATCCCCGTCGAGGCATATGAAGAGCCGTTCAGGGCTCAAGTGAAATAGGAGGATCGAAGATCATGCACGGCGCCTATTGGGATGCTCACTTGGAGGTGATGCCGCGCGAAGAGCTTCTCCGCTGGCAGTGGGAGCGCGCGCAAGAGCAACTCGTCTACGCCTACCACAGCTCCCCCTACTATCGGAGTGCTTTCGAGGCAGCCGGCGTCAGACCGAGGGAGATCGCCAACCTGGAAGAGTTTCTCGCAGCCGTCCCGTGCCTCACCAAAATGCAGATCATCGAGGATCAGCGCGAGCATCCTCCTTTCGGCCGACTGCTGGCGGTGAAGCCGGAAGAGTTGATCCGCATCTACTGGTCGCCCGGACCGGAACTGATCGTCTTCACCCCAGAGGACTATGCCTATGTCGTAGATCTCGCGGCCAAGGCGTTCTACACCTGTGGGGTCCGTCCGGAGGACATCGTGAATGTGACGTGCACGTATCACTGGGTCATCGCCGGGACGGTTATTGATGAAGCGTTTCGGAGGATTGGATGTGCGGTGATCCCTGGGGGGGCCGGACAGAGCCGAATGCATGTGGAGGTCATGCGAGCGACGCGGACGACGGTGCTCTTCGCCTTCTTCACCTTCGCTGAGGAGTTGGGCAAGGTCGCTATGGAGATAGGGCTCGATCCCGCACGTGATCTCTCGCTGCGTTTAGCCATCGTGACCGGAGAGGTGCGAGCGCGGACGCTTCGTCGAGAGCTGGAACGAACCTTCGGGTTTCAAACGCGCGAGATTTACGGGACGAGTGAAGTCCCCTTTGTCGCCGCTGAGTGTCCGGAAGGGGGGGGCATGCACGTGGATCCTCGTTTCATCGTGGAGGTCCTCGATCCGCATACGCAGCGGCCGGTCCCGGAGGGCGAGCGCGGGGAGTTGGTGGTCACCGATCTGATGAAGCGGGCTCAGCCGAGCATTCGGTACCGGACGGGCGACATCACCGAAGGGCTTGACGGCGCGCCGTGTCCATGTGGGAGGACGACGCCTCGGATCGGACCGATCCTCGGTCGGGTCGGGCAGATTCCTCGCGTGAAGGGGCTTTTCATCGTCCCGCGGGAGGTAGAGGAGGTCATCGGCCAGCATCCTGAGCTCGGGCGGTTCCAACTCGTCGTGGATCGCCCGGGGATTCGCGATCGGCTCACGGTGAAGATCGAGCTCAAGGGCGCGGCCGACGAATCGAGCTTGAAGGAGGTGCTCGCTCGAGAGTTGAAAGAGAAGATCCGCGTGACGGCCGATGAGATCATCTTCATCCCTACAGGGGCTTTTCCCGCCGATGCGCCGGTCGTCGAAGACCTTCGGCGGGTGTGAGTGGACTGATGAAGCGTTGAGCGAGAGGTCGTTGTCTTCCGCATCACCCACGAAGGTGCGGATCTTCAACCGGGAGGAGGCAATCCGCGCCGGGGGGACTGGCCTTGACGTGGGGAGACGCGGCGGCTTCCTCATCGGGTGAATGGGGGAGCTCATGACGGCGAAGAAGGCGAATAAGATCATGTCCTTGGCTGAAGCGGCGTCCCTTGTGCGGGATGGGGATATTGTAGCGCTGCAGGGCATGGGGACGCAGATGAGCCCGCTTGCGTTCGTGCGAGAGTTGATCCGGGTGGGTAAACGCGATCTCACGGTCGTGATGATCGTTGGAGGGATTGGGCTCGATTGGCTCATCGCCGCCGGATGCGTGCGCCGCGTCATCGCTATCATCGTCAATCTCGATGAGTTCGGTATGGCCCACGCCTTTCGCCGAGCCGTGGAAACCGGCGAGGTCGTCATGGAGGAGTACAGCGAGCATCAACTCCTGTCGCGTCTTCTGGCTGGCGCCTATGGACTTCCCTTTCTTGTCACGCGCTCCGGGCTCGGTACAGACCTGCTGGCCATTCACCACGAGACGTTGCGAGTCATCGCGTGTCCCTTCACGGGGCGAGAGGTCATCGCTTGCCGGGCCTTAGAGCCGGATGTCGCCATCCTCCATGCGCATCGCGCCGATGCTTATGGGAATGTGCAATTCTTCCCGAAACCCATCTGGCTTGATGTCGATGTCTTCCCACGAGCGGCGAGGCGGGTCATCGTCACCGTTGAGGAGATCGTCGAGAACGAAGAGATTCGGCGAACGCCCATTCACACGGGTATTCCGTATTTCCAGGTGGACGCCGTCGTCGAGGTCCCGTACGGGGCCCATCCGTGTTCCCTCTATCCGTTCTACAGCTTCGATCGAAGGCTCTTTCAGGAGTATGCGTCCGCTTCGCGCACGGTCGAGGGGACGCGCGCCTTTTTGGAGAAATACGTCTATGGCCCAGCTACGCATGAGGAGTACCTCCAGCGAGTGGGAGGGGCGGAAGCGCTTCTTCGTCTTCGGCAATGGGCCTGAGCTATGGTTGCGATCGCGCGGGAGTACACGATTGATGAGCTGATGGTCGTCACGCTCGCTCGACAGTTTCGGAGCGAGGACATCGTTCTCAATGGGACGGTCTCCTTCATCCCGGTCGCGGCGATCCTGTTGGCACGGGCCACGCATGCGCCGGGACTCACGTGGGTCGCCGGAGCCGTTGGCGTGGACGCTCAGCCGGAGCCCCTTATCGGCAATACGCTCGATCCGACGATGTGGAAGCGGTGCGTTATGTACTTGCCGCAGGAGCATATGTGGTCGTACGTGCATCGTGGCGTTCTGGAGACCTTTTGTATCCGGGGCGCACAGATCGACCAATACGGCAACATCAACAACACGGTCATCGGCGACTACGCGCGACCGAAAGTGCGATTGCCGGGGTCGGCGGGGATGGGCGACATGGGGTCGCTCGATAAGCGCATCTTCATCTGGACGACGACGCATACACCACGGACGTTCGTCGAACGCGTGGATTTTCGTTCCTGCGCGGGGTATCTGGATGGGGGGGATTCGCGCGAGCGGTTGGGATTGAAGAATGGGCCGCAGCTCGTCATCACGAATCTGTGTGTGATGGATTTCGAGCCGCAGAGTAAACGCATGCGGTTGAAGTCGGTACATCCGGGCGTCACGGTCGAAGAGGTCCAAGCACAGACGGGATTCCCGTTGATCATCCCCAAGGAGATTCCGCGGACGGAGCCGCCGACGGTCGAAGAGATCTGCTTATTGCGAGAGGTCATTGATCCGCATGGGATGAGGCGACGTGAGTTCCGCAGCGCCTCCGGACGGGAGTGAAGAAGGATCACTCTATATCGCGCGGAGGATTCGAGGGCGCGGTGCGGTGCCGTGTCGAAGTTGGTGCGCCCGGTGGGATCATGCCGCCGTTCGAGAAGGTTCTTCAGCAAGCGCAACGGGCGGAGGCGAAAGGTTATGACGCCATTTGGTGGCCCTGTCATCTGATGGGATGGCATCCGCAGGCGATTTGGCGTCCGGAGATCACTCCGTTGGCGAAGATGCAACCGAACGCTGATACGTATTTCGACCCCGTGGCGACGATCGCCGCTGTCGGCGCGCACACGACTCGTATTCGGCTGGGGATCGGAGTCACCGATGTGATCCGTCGGCATCCGGCCATGCTCGCTCAGGCAGCGCTCACCCTCGATCACATCACGCGCGGACGGGTGATCCTAGGGCTTGGCTCGGGCGAGCGGTTGAACATCACGCCTTATGGACTTGACTTCGATCAACCTGTCTCCCGGCTCGAAGAAGGGCTGGTGATCATTCGCCGGTTGTGGGAATCCGGTGGGCGACCCGTTGATTTCGAGGGGCGATTCTGGCGCTTGGAGAGCGCTGTGCTCGGCCTCGGTCCCTATGAGAGCCGATACCCCCCAATCTGGATCGCCGCACACGGACCGCGCATGTTGCGACTCACCGGGCGTTATGCTGATGGATGGCTACCTACGAAGATGACGCCAGCCGAGTACAGCGAGAAGTTGGCGCAGATTCACCGGGCCGCTCGCGAAGCCGGACGCGATCCCGTGGCGATCACGCCGGGCATGCTCGCCTATGTGCTCGTAGATGAGGACCGCGCAACCGTTGCTCGAATGATGGAGGCGGTCCTCGTGAAAGCCTTGTGCTTGCTTCTTCCCGCTGAGGTCTTCATTCGCTTCGGTTATGAGCCGCCGTTTGGGCCTGAAGCGAGCGGTTTTCACGCGTACATCCCCGCGCGCTTCGGGTATGCGGAAGCGATGGCGGCGATTCGGAAGGTGCCCCGTGAGGTCGTCGCCTACTTCACGCTTCATGGAACGCCAGAAGATGTCGCTGAGCAAATCGGCGCACTCGCGGAGGTCGGGCTGCGACATATCGTGCTCTGGAACATCACGCCCTTCGCCGATCCTGCGCGCACGCGCGCATCATTTCAAGCTCTGGATCGGGTGAAGGAACTCATATCCGCGATCGCCTGATTGGAGGGGGAGCGAAGATGCGATTGCTCGGCAAACGGGCGTTGGTGACCGGGGGGGCGTCGGGCATCGGTCGAGCGGTGGTCGAGCGATTCGTCGCCGAAGGCGCGGCCGTCGCTCTCGCCGATCTGGATGGCGAAACGGCACGAGCCGTCGCCCATGCGTTGCGCACTCGTGGCGCGCGAGTCGTGGCCATCGTCGGCGATGTCTCACGACTCGAAGATGCCGAACGCATGGTCGCCGAAGCCGTCGCTTTCTTGGGCGGACTCGATATCCTGATCAATAACGCGGGGATCGAGACCATCGGTTCGGTCACAACAGCGCGCGATGATGAGTGGGAATGGCAGATCGCCGTCAATCTCAACGGCGTCTATCGCATGAGCCGGTTCGCCATCCCTGAGATCATTCGGGCTGGTGGGGGAGCTATCGTTAATGTCGCCTCGGTTGGTGGTTTGGTGGCCGTGCGCGAGTTCTCCGCCTATGGAGCTTCCAAAGCGGCCGTCATTCAACTGACGCGGAGCATGGCTGCCGATTACGCCGAGCACGGTATTCGGGTCAACTGCATCTGTCCGGGACCGGTGGATACCCCCTTGCTCGAACGCGCCTGTCGGCGCGTTCCAGGTGGGAGAAGCCCGGAGGAGGTGCGACAGATGTACGCCAACCTCACGCTCCTCAAGCGAATCGCGCGGCCCGAGGAGATCGCCGCCTGTATCGCATTCCTCGCCAGCGATGACGCCAGCTATGTGACCGGTGCCGTCTTGGTCGCTGATGGGGGATTCACGGCTCAATAGCCGAGAGCTTTCTCCAAGGAGAGTGAGAAGTGAGCGTTGAATCCGAACGGATCGTCCGCACGTATTTCGCCGCCGTGAATGAGACGCGCCTCGATGATCTGGTCGCGCTCTTTGCGCATGACGCCTCGCTGCATTTCCCAATGTCCGATCCCATCATCGGGCGCGAGGCGATCGGTCGGTTCTATGCGAACGTCCTGCAGTTTTATCCTGAGCGGTTTGATGACGTGCGTCGGCTCTTCTTCAGCCCGGAAGGCGATGTCGCCGTCGAGATTCACTTTGAGGGGACGACGCGAACTGGACAGCGGGTGGTCTTCGAAGCTGTAGACCTCTTCACGATTCGGGACGGGCAAATTCGGAAGCTGCAGATCTTCTACGACAGCGCGCGCGTCCTGGAGATGATCGGAGCGCTTCCAAAAGCCTGACGCCTCGGCCGCAAGGGGAGGAGGGGGGATGACGCTTTATGAAGAGGTCTTCGAGTGGCCGCGTCTCACGTATGGAGCGGCTTTGGAACGTTTGGCCGCGCGATCTCCGGAAAGAGAGCTCTTCGTCTTCCATCACGTCGAGATCCCCGAATCCGATGGGAGAGCCACTCGTCGAGCGTATACGGCGGCCGACTTTTTGACTGCAGTGAATCGATTGGCTTGGGGGTTGCTGGCGCTCGGCGTTGCTCCGGGCGAGCGCGTCGCCTTGTGGTTGGCCAACCTGCCGGAGGCGGCCATCGCGCAATTCGCTATCGCCAAGATCGGAGCCGTCGTGGTTCCTCTCAACACGCGGTTCAAAGCGGGAGAGCTCGAATATGTCTTGCGACAATCTGAGGCGGCGACGCTCATCACGATGGATCGCTTCCTAGACGCGGAATACGAAGCCGTCATCCGTACTCTCTGTCCGGAGGCGAATGTCTATCCACCTGGACGACTTCGGTCGCGCCGATTCCCAAATTTGAAGCGCCTGATCACGCTTGGGCCCGGAGCGCCCGGGATGTTCGCCTACTCCCACGTGCTCGCGCTCGGCGCGGATCCTCATTGGGAGCGCGCGCTTCGCCAACGAGAGGCGGATGTCCGCCCGGATGACGTCGTGCTCATTCAATACACGTCCGGGAGCACAGCCTTTCCGAAGGGCGTCATGCTCGCACACGATCAGACCTTGCGCAACGCCTTCCTCATGGCCGGACGCGCGGGCTTCGACGAGAGCGATCGCGTACTCTCGGCCATGCCGATGTTTCACATCGGCGGTTCGGTCTGTGCGCTCCTTGGGGCCGTCACGCGCGGCTACGTCTTACACATGATGACCAAGTTCGACGCCGGGGAGACGCTGCGACTTTTCGAGGAAGAGCGGATCACCGCGTATATTGGCATCGAGACGATGTTCCTCATGCTTCGTGATCATCCTGATTTCTCGCGTCGGGATCGTTCGAGTCTGAGGAAGGGATGGGCGGCGGGCCCTCCGGCGCTCCTGCAGATGATCGCCGATGAGATCGGCATCCGGCATGTGTGTTCCGTCTATGGGCTCTCGGAAGCGAGTCCGAATGTTTGCATCACCGATTGGCGAGATGCACGGGAGAGGCGGTTGCGAACGAATGGTCGACCCCATCCGGGCGTTGAGGTGGAGATTCGGGATCCCGAGACCGGAGAGCGCCTCGCGCCCGGACAAGCAGGCGAGATCTGCGTGCGCGGCTATAACGTGATGATGGGCTATTACAACATGCCGGACGAGACGGCTCGTGCCATTGATGCGGAAGGATGGTTACACACCGGTGATCTCGGCGCGTTGACGGAAGAGAGATATCTGGTCTTCCTCGGGCGATTGAAGGACGTGCTGCGCGTTGGAGGTGAGAACGTCTCAGCTCTGGAGGTCGAGAATTTCCTTCTGGCGCATCCGAAGATCATCGCCGCGGCCATCATTGGCGTTCCTGATCCCCAGTGGGGGGAGGTCCCGGCCGCTTTCGTGAAGCTCAAAGAAGGGGAGCGCTTGACTGAGGAAGAGGTCATAGCGTACTGCCGTCGACATCTCGCTCCCTTCAAGGTCCCGCGATATGTTCGTTTCGTTTCGGAATTCCCCATGACGGGAAGCGGGAAAATTCAAAAATCTCAGCTTCGGGAATCCTTCGAGAGGGAGAGGAGGGGAGGCATCGAATCCCCTCTCCCCGCATCGTGAGGAGATTCGAGGGAGGGCCGTGAGAGAGCGCTATCTGGAGTGTTCCCTTTGGCCAATCCCGGTAGGGACACATTTCCATTCAGGAGGTGAGGGTATGTGGAGGAGAAGCACGCCTCTATTCTGGGGCATCCTGCTCTCGTTAGCGTTCGGTCCTTGGGGGGGGGCATCGGCCTTCGCTCAAGGAGCAGTGACGACGGCGACCATCACCGGGGATGTCGCCGACAAGACCGGTGCTGTCGTTCCCGGAGCGCGCGTCGCCATCAAGAACCAAGAGACGGGATTGACCCGTGAGACCACGACGGGAGAGCAGGGACAATTCGTCATCTCTCAGCTCCCAGCCGGGCGCTATGACGTGAGCGTCGAAGCGCCTGGGTTCAAGAGGGCGATTATCCGGGATGTACCTCTCACGGTAGGGGCGACCGAGACCGTGCGGGTCACGCTCGAAGTCGGCGAACTGACCGAGAGCGTTGACGTGGGCGTGGAAGTCGTCCCCATCGTGGAGACGACCAAGGTCGAAGTCAGCACCGTCATCCTCCCCGTGCAAGTGCGCGAGCTACCGTTGAACCAACGAAGCTTCACGGCCTTGGTCACGCAGCAACCTGGGCTTGTGCGCATGACCAACGCGACGCCGCCGACTGTGCTCGGCGCGGCGACCAATACCGGGTCTTACATCAGCGCCAATGGATTGATGGGATCTTCTGTGGCGTACCTCGTGGATGGCGTGAACTTCAGCAATGGGAATTTCACCGCCCCAGGGACGGCGGCAGCTGGCGACATGCCGGGGGTCGAAGCCATTCAAGAATTCAAGGTGATCACCCATTCTTTCAGCGCGGCCTATGGCGGTGCCTCAGGCGCCGTAGTCAGTTTCGCCACGCGTAGCGGTACCAACGAGTGGCATGGCAGCGCCTACGAGTTCGTGCGTAACGACATCTTCGATACGCGCTCCTTCTTCGATCGGGAGAAACCACCCTTCCGACGCAATCAATTCGGAGCGGCCTTGGGCGGGCCCATCCGTCGGGATCGCGCATTCTTCTTCACTAACTACGAAGGGCTGCGGCAGCGACTGACGACGACTGAGATCTCCTTCGTCCCAAGCGAATGCGCGCGAAATGGGGGTCTTGGAGGGACGTGTGACTTTCCGGTCATCGGTCCCGGAGGACGACCCGTTGCCATCTCCCCGGCCGTGAAGGCCATTCTGGAGCTCTATCCACGGCCCAACGGGGCCGATCTCGGGGGGGGGATCGCCGAATATATCTTCCAGAATCGCCAGCCGACGCGCCAGGACTTCGGGCTCGTTCACATCACGTCCACGCTCTCGCCGAAAGATCAATTCTCCGGTCGTTACTCGATCACTGATGCCGACGCTCTCGCCGCCTTTCACTTCCCGACCTTCGAATTCGTTCGGACGGATCGCGTGCAGAACTACCTGCTCCGGTGGTCGCGCGTCTTCACACCCAATCTCGTCAACACCGCGAGCTTCAGCTTCCTGCGGTCCAACGTCTTCGCCGCCACCGAACCAACCATCTCCCTGCGCCCGGAGCAATATACGGGCAATCCGGCTCGAAAGACGATCGGCGTGATTTCCGTCGGTGGTGGGACGGCGGGTACCGTGAGCGGTACGTTGACGCTACTGGGGAATGACGATGCCAGCCCCTTCCATCTCGTGCGCAATAACTTTGTCGTCAACAATGACCTCGCGTACGCGCGTGGAAATCACACGGTGAAGCTTGGTGGGATGGTGAACCGCTTCCAGTGGAATTGGAATTCAGCGGTCATTCCGGGAGGGAGCTATACCTTCCTCACTCTGAATGATCTGTTGGCCGCAAATCCTGCCGTGCTGATCATTCGTCGGGATGGAGCCGATGCCAGCTTCGGTATCCGCACGACGCTCTTCGCTTGGTATGTGGAAGACGCTTGGCGGCTCTCCCCTCGCGTGACGTTCACGCTCGGACTGCGGCACGAATTCCAAGTGCCGGTCCTCAAGGATATCCACAATAAGTTGGGCAATTGGCGACGTCCCGAAGACACGCAGGTCACTGTTGGTCAGCCCTATGACAACTATTCGCTCACGCAGTTCCAGCCGCGCGTGGGCATCGCCTATGATCCCTTCGGCAACGGCAAGACGGTCATTCGCGCAGGCTTCGGTGTCTTCAATGAGTTCCTCGGATTCGAGGGGACGGCCCAGGGGATCCTCCAGTGGAACGCGCCTCAGCCGGTGCTCAACACCTTCTTCGGGGAGCCGCTCGCTCCGGGATTCCTGCCGCCGATCCCGTTCCCGCAGTGCGCGACGTGCACGCAGCCGACTCCGTATGTGGGGCTGGTCACGGGGCTCCTGGATCCCGTGAATTCGCCAACCTCCGTTCAGTGGCATTTGGAGGTCGCACGCGAACTGCCGGCGAAGTTGGGCCTGACGCTTACCTATGCCGGGTCCCAGTCATATCATATCCCGCGGAAGATTGAGGCCAATCACAACCTCCCGTGCCGGTTCGAGAATGGACAGCCCATCTTCACCGGAGGATGTGGGACGGCAGCCCCGGCAGTGAGTCGGATCGCCTTCTCCCTCTACGCGCGCCGCTTTGACACCACGGCGAACTATCATTCGGTGAGCGTTCAGGTGGCGCGTCGGCTCTCTGGAGGGTTGACGTTCCAAAGCTCTTACGCGTTCTCCAAAGCCCTCTCGGAATCCGATGCTTTCAATTCCAACAACATCATTCGTGGCGTCGCACAGGCAAGCCAGTATCCTCTCAATCGCAGGCTGGATCGCTCGGAGTCGCTCTTCAGCATTCGGCATCGCGCGACCGTGAACGCCGTGTATGAGCTGCCGGTGGGGCGCGGCAAGCGCTTCCTCAGCGATGCGCGCGGTCTGGCTCAAGCGCTCTTCGGGGGATGGAAGATTACCACTCTCGGCGAATTTCGTAGCGGATACCCTTTCTCGGTGTTGGCCGGATTTGGCATCACGGGCGTAGGGGACAACATAGATTTCCCTGATCGGCCGAACATCCTGCGGGCCAATCCCGTCATCGGACGCGTGGATCGGTATTTCGATCCGAAGGCGTTCGCATTGCAAGAGCCTGGCCGCTTGGGGAATGCTCCGCGCACATCCGTGCGTGGCCCTGGCTTCTCGAACCTCGACGTCGGGCTCTCGAAGGAGTTCCCTATTCGGGAGACGGTGCGCGCACAGTTTCGTGTGGAGGCCTTCAACGTCCTCAACCATCCGAACTTCGCTCTCCCGTTCAATCAGCTCTACATCGGCTTCGTTCCGCAATTCCGACGTGCCCCCACGCCGGCTGAGCTGGAGGCGCTGCCGTGCCGGCTGACGGCCGAGCAAGCGCAGATCCACTCCTGCAATCCACAAGCCGGCCGGATCACGAGCACTGTTGGGACACCGCGACAGGTCCAGTTCGCGTTGAAGTTGACGTGGTGAGGTAAGAGTCATGCGATCCGAGAGGTCGCGTCCCGCGAGGGGGTGACCTCTCAGGTCGACCTCAGGAGGTCGTGAGATGAAATTCGGCATGCTCGTTAATACGCAAGACCCACCTGATGGAGCGCGCATCGCGGAGCTTTATGACGAGATCCTGGAGGAAGCTGAACTGGCCGAGGAAGTTGGATTCGATGCCATCTTCGTGCCCGAACATCACATGATGCCTGACGGATACTTGAGTGCTCCGCTGGTCCTCTTGGCTGCTGTGGCCGCCCGCACGAAGCGATTGCGCGTGGGCACATCCATTCTGCAGCTTCCCGAGTGGCATCCGATCCATGTGGCCGAAGAGGTCGCCGTGCTGGACAATATTTCAAAAGGGCGCGTCATCCTCGGTGTCGGCCTCAATCTCGTCGAGTCCGAATTCCGGCTCTTCGGCATCGAGCGGCAGGGAGTAACCCGGCGATTTGTCGAGCAGATCGAGATCGTGCGACGTGCGTGGAGCGGCGAGCCCTTCTCCTTCAGAGGGGAATTCTTCACACTGGAGGACGTCCGAGTCACGCCGCGCGTCGTGCAGCGGCCACATCCCCCGATCTGGATCGGCGCCATGAGCGAACCCGCCCTGCGTCGCGCCGGACGCCTCGGCACAGGATGGATTTCTGATCCGCTGCACGTCATTCAGGTCATGAAGGCCTGGGCCGATATCTATCGGGGGTCGGCGATCGAGCACGGCCACGCGGATCGAATTGAGGTCGTCCTCATCCGCGATGGATGGGTCTCTTATGATCCCCAGGAGATTCGCCAGTTGTGGTGGCCGACTGTTCGAGACTATCACCTGTTCTACAAACATCTCGGGTTCTTCGAATCCGGTCGCTTCAACGCTCAGTGGGAGCCTTGGGTGCGCACGGCTCGCGATGAGGACTGGACTTATGAGCGCGTGGCCCCCAATCGGGTGATCGCCGGGACCCCGGAGGAAGTCGTCGCCGAGATCGAACGCTATCGCCGCGAGGTCGGATGCGAATACATCGTCTTCTACTTCCGTCATCCCACCGGGCCCGATCATCGAGCGACAATGCGATGCATCGAACTGTTCGGAAAAGAGGTCATCCCACACTTCCGCCAATGATCGGTGGATCGCGCCGGCGGAAGATCGCGAGGAGAGGAAAGCCATGAGGCTGCATTATCTCCTGGATACGCACGCCGGATCTTACAATCGCCCAATCCCGACGCGCGATGAGGTGAGTGCGTTCATTGATCAGCTCTACCGCGAGATCGAGCTGGCTGAGGAAGGGGGGTTCGATTCGATCGTCGTGCCCGAGCGACATGGGCGCACCGAGTGCTTCTTTCCTTCCTCTCTGGTGTTGCTTTCGGTTATCGCAGCTCGAACGAGCCGCATTCGCTTGGGTAGTTATATCCTCGTGCTCCCGCTCCATCACCCGATTCACGTGGCCGAACAGGTGGCCATGATCGATCAGGTCTCTCGCGGGCGCGTCATCTTTGGTGTCGCCGCTGGATACCATTCCGGATACAGTCGGATGTTCGGGATCCCCCATCATGAGCGAGGCGCACGATTTGAGGAGCAGGTCGAGATCATCAAGCTCGCTTGGACTGAAGAGCGGTTCTCCTACCATGGCCGGTACTATCAGTTCGACGATGTCGTGCTCACGCCGAAGCCTTATCAGAAGCCGATGCCCGAATGGTGGGTCGGTGGCATGTTTCCGAAGACGATCGCGCGAGCCGGACGCATTGGCGATGCTTGGTGCAGCGATCCATTTCCTCTAGATCAGCGAGTCTGGCTCGAGCAAGTCCACCTCTATCGTGAGGCCGCTCGTGCGGCCGGACGTTCCTCGAAAGTCGTCCTCATGCGGGACGGATGGGTAGCGCCCACGCGGGAGGAAGCCGAGGAGGTCTTCGGTCGTCTTGCTGTCGAAGAGTGGCTCTTCTATTTCCGCTGGGGCATCCTCACCCATCATCCGGAATTCCAATCCGAATCCGACTTCACCATCGAGCGCGCCAGCCGTCACTTCATCCTCGGATCGCCGGCAGAATGCATCCGTCAGATCGAGATGTACGCCCGGGAGTATGATGTGGACGAGATCGTCCTTCGTTTCCGGCTGCCCAAAGGGCCTCGGTGGGATCAGGTCTTGCAATGCCTCGCCCTCTTCGGGCGCGAGGTCGTGCCGTATTTTCACAGCCAGAACGTATGACGAAGATCCTCGAGCGAAACGTCAACGTGAAGATCTTCGACGATCGCGGGTCGACCCTGCGTGTGCAAGGGTCGCTCCTGGATGTCGAACACAGCTTCCATATTGAGTTGATCGTGGAGGTCGAGACCGGGCGGATTCTTCGAGTACATGCCGAGATGGTCAAGCGACCCTATCCCACGCTCTGCCTTCCAGCGTTGGCGAATGTCGCTCGCCTCGAAGGGGAAGTCATTGGACCGGGGATCAATCGGCGGATCGCTGAGCGACTCGGCGGGGCGAGCGGCTGCGTACATCTGGTCGAGATCGCGCAATCTGCTGTTCGATTCACGGCGACGTATCTCATTGATCGGCGCACGGGGATGAGCGAAGGAGGTTTGGGCGGGATCTCCGAACAGGAGCATCGCCAGCGCTGGTTGCCGTTGCTCAAAAATACATGTCAAGTCTTTCGCGTTGGCGAGTCCGATGTGGGAGTTTCAAAACGTTCGTAAACGAAAAGGTCCGATCGCCACGTTTCCATCATTCCCTCGTCGCGAGGGAGAAGGGAGGGAAGGATGCTTTGGGGGAATAAGATTGGCAGGAACCTTCGCGCGGATCTCTACGGGGTGATCGGGGGCACGTTGTTCCTGGCGGCCGTGGCTTTCGCTGGGCAGATGCCAGCGACGGCGAGCTTGAACGGCGTGGTGACCGATCCGATGGGGAACGTCGTGGCGGGAGCGCGGGTGACGGTGCGGAATCTCGATACGGAAGTGAGTCAGCTGGTGGAGACCGACACGCGTGGGAGCTATCGAGTAGTCTCACTCCTGCCGGGGCGGTACGAGGTGAAGGTCGAGGCCGCGGGATTCGCGGTGAGTGTGATTCCCGGCGTGACCTTAACGGTGGGACAGGCGGCGACTCTGGACATCGTATTGAAAGTAGGGGCCGTGCAGGAGATGGTCGAGGTCACGGCGCAAGCGCCCCTGGTGGAACCGACGCGGACGGCGATCGCGCAGGTCCTCGATGAACGGCAGGTGCACGCCTTGCCGATCAACACGCGCAGTTTCGTGCAGTTGACGCTCATCACGCCCAAAGTCGTTCCAGCCAGCGCGGCCAGCGGACGCGGGGCCTACATGGGAGATCGTTACAAGGAGAATCAATTCAGCTTCAGCGGACTGCGCTATCAGTTCAATTACCAAACGATGGATGGGGCCGATGCCTACGTGTGGACGGCCAATGTGGTGAAGTCCTTCTATTCGCTCGAGGCGGTGCGGGAGTTCCGGGTCGTCAATAGCTTATACACGGTCGAGCAGGGACATGCGATGGGAGGAATCATCAATGTGATCACCCGTTCGGGAACGAACGAGTGGCATGGGAGCTTGTACGGGTTTTTGCGGAACGACAAGCTGGACAAGACGGACATCCTGACGACGCCGGGCTTCCGGGCTTTTCGGCGAGGGCAGTTTGGGGGAACGATCGGTGGGCCGTTGCGACGAGATCGGTTCTTCCTCTTCGGCAACTACGAGGGACAGCGGCAAGCGAAGGCACCTCGATTCCCCGCCGTCTATTTGCAAAATCTGGAGGCCATCAACGCCGTGCTAGAGCGATTGGGGTATCTAGAGCGAGAGACGCCGAACGTGTTGCAGACTTCGGATGTGGATCAGTTTCTGGTGAGGTTAGATTTCGTCTTGGGAGAGAAGCATACGGGGATGGTGCGCTACAACTTCTATGATATGGAGAATCAAAACGATCGGATCGGGGCGTCGGGAGTGACGGGGGAACCGATCACAACGCTTGCGGCGCGCCTCCATACGTTGCGGGATCAGGGGGCGGTGCTGCTGCTCAACTCCACGTTCTCGCCGCAGCTGGTCACGACGATGGGGGTCGGCTTTGCCAAGCATGCCTACCAGTTGCGGCCGCGACCGGGGGTGCCCATGGTGGAGCTAGCCGTCGTCGGAGCGTTCTCTAGTGGAGTGGAAGCCGCCGATGAACAGGGGCTCGATGAGAAACGCTGGCACGTCTTCTCTCACGCGAATTACCTCCGCGGAAACCATCATGTGAAGATCGGCGCCGAGTATTTACGGACGGACCTTGCGAACCATGTCACGCCCGGGTCTTTGGCGGTCATCCCTGGATTAGCTGCCTTCACTGCCCCGAATGGTCCGCTCGTCTTTCAAGTCCGCATCCATCCGGAGCAATATCGGCTGCGCTTGTCCATGGACGCCGATCAGTTCGGGTGGTTCCTCCAGGATCAGTGGCAAGCGCGCCGGAACCTGACGTTCACCTATGGGGTTCGATATGACGTCGAGCGGATTCGCGGGATCACGACCCTCGTCGAAGGAGATCACAATAATTTCCAGCCGCGCGTTGGATTCGCATATTCGGTGGGGCAACTCCGTCCGATGGTGATTCGCGGCGGCTACGGGGTCTTCATCTCCGATCGTTACCATCCTTATCTACTCATCGACGGATTCGTCCACGGCTCCAATTTCCCGAGCTTCAACGAGGAATATGCGCGGGCGAATCCCTTCGTTCGAAAATACAAGCCCTTGCCGGACACAGTCGTTCCCCTCATCATCACCGGGGTGGAGGCAGCAACGGCGGCCTTTCTGGATTACGTGCGGCGGGGGGTGATCCCCACGGCTCCATCACCGCAGTTCATGGTCATCTCGGCGCCAGATATTCCGAATCCGTATGCGCAACAGTGGAGTTTGGAGGTCGAACGGCAGCTCTCGCCCTCCTGGGTCGTGACTATCAGCTATTCGGGCTTGCGTTCGTTCAAGCTCCCGCTACTCGTCAATCATAACCTGCGGCCAGCCGTCGCCCGTCTCCCCAACGGGAAGAACGATTATCAAGGGCGACTTTACGATACCCGCTTTGGCGTGACCTATATCGGGCAGCCCATCGGGTATTCGATCTACCATGCGGGGACGCTCACCGTGCGCCGGGTATTCGCGCGCCACTTCGGGATCACGGCCAACTACGTCTTCTCGCGAGCGATCGATAACGGGGCTGGCAACAGCACGTTCATCGCGCCTGAGGATCCGTACAATACGCGGTTGGATCGAGGACTCTCGGCTGAGCACGCCAAGCATCGCTTCATCCTGACCCTGAGTGCGGAGGCGCCGCCGCAACTCCCTGTCTTGAAGGGATTCGGAGTGCATGCGATCGCGACGGCGCAGAGCCCTCGGTATTTCAACGTGACGGTGGGCTCGGACGTGAACCGAGATCTCAACGGCGTCACGGATCGTCCGGATATACTCGGACGGAATACCCATCGAGGGGATGATTTCGTGTCGTTGGACCTGCGCCTGGTGCGACGCTTCCGCATGGCCGAGCGCTACAGCCTAGAGGCCATCGCAGAGTTCTACAACCTCTTCAACAGGGTGAACATCACCGATCTCTTCACCGTATGGGGACGACCGACGCTCGCGCAGCCGCCGATCGCTACCTTCAATACGCCGCGCGCTGTCGGCGATGCCTTCAAGACGCAGCTCGCTCTGCGATTCACGTTTTGAACCCGCGCTGCTTTTGAGGGCCGCGAGGGGACCTATCGGAGGACGGATATGCCGGCCGTCGAGCTGAAGAAGACGAGCGATCTTCCTCAGGATCTTCAACAACTCATAGCTTTGTATGAGGCATGGATCGGCGATACGACCTTCGCTCGCGTCATCGCCCATCGGCCTGAGGCCTTTCGAGCCTTTCACGAGCTGTATCTCTCGCTGCTTGGCGGTCACGTCGAGTCCGAGATCAAGGAATTGGCACGCTTGCGGTTGGCGCAGTTGAACGGGTGCGAATATTGAAAGGCAGCGAACCTCGCCTGGGCCAGGCGGAACCACATTCCCGAGGAGAAGGTCGAGGGCGTTGACGATCCCGAGCGCGGTCCGTTCACGCCGCGCGAGCGCGCCATCCTGCGAATGGCCGAATTGATGGCGCATCGCTCGGAAGCCGTGCTGGAAGGAACGGTGCTCGAGGAACTGCGGCGGGAGTTGACCGATGAGGAGCTCGTGGAGGTGGGCATGTATTTCGCCCTCGTCACGGGATTTCAGAAGTTCAACACTGTGTTCCGCATCGTCTATGCGTGCTCCTGGCGCGCGCCGCAGGAGAGCGATTTGACAGAAGACCCACCTATCGAGTAGAGTAAGAGCTACCAAACAAGCGTTTGGTAAAAGGAGACGATGGTGATTGGCGGATTGAATCACATCGCGCTTCTGGTCGCGGACATGGAGGCGAGCATCGAGCGGTTTCAGCGGCTGCTAGGCGCCCGGTTGTGCGAGCGGGGCTTCCTGCTGGAGTCACAGACCGAGGTCGCCGTACTCGAGATCGGAGGCATTCATCTGGAGTTGCTCAGTGCCACGGACTCGAATACGAAAGTCGGGCGCCTGCTTCGCGAGCGCGGCGAAGGCATCCACCATATCTCCTTTCACGCATCGGACCTTGAGGCTGAGCTTGTGCGCCTTCGGGAGCAGGGGGCGCGTGTCCTCGATCCGCAGCCGCGGGCGGGACTGCACGGGCGGAAGATCGCGTTCCTGAACCTGGGGATGCATGGGGAGATCCTCATCGAGTTGGCGGAAGAGCCGGACGAACGCGCGGAGGAGGGAAGCGCATGAAGGGGGCCATTGACGTTTGGTGTAATCCGTTCACGCCAGCAGGGATCAAGCATCTCTTCCTCGACAATGAGGAAGTCTATTTCATGATGGGGATTCAGTGGGGGCGCGCCGCAAACATGAAGGGCTATGAGCCCCGCGAATTCATCGCCATGATGGATCGGCTCGGCATCGAGAAAGTGTGTGTCCCCGCTCTCAAGCAGGCGTTCTATCGAAAGAACAGGATGGGGGCGGACTTCTCCTACGAGGAGATCGCCGCATTGGTTCGCGCGTATCCGGATCGGATCGTGGGGCTGGCGGGCCTCAATCCCTTCGATCGCATGGCGGGTGTGCGTCGGCTCGAGCATGCCGTTCGAGAATATGGATTTCGAGGCGCTCATATTCACCCTTACGGCTTCGGCTTGCCGCTCAATGCCGCCGAGTGGTACCCCTTCTATGCTAAATGCGTGGAGTTGGACATTCCCATCGTCATTCAAACAGGACATTCAGCCGAATTCATGCCGAGCGCTTGTGGGCGTCCAATCTTGCTCGATGAGGTCGCCCTCTATTTCCCCGAGCTGCGTCTGGTTGCTGCCCATACCGGGTGGCCATGGGTTGAGGAATTGATCGCTTTGGCGTGGAAGCATCCGAACGTCTACATCGCTGTCAGCGGGCATGCGCCCAAGTATTGGGACAAATCCCTGGTTCATTTCATGAATTCGCGCGGTATCGGGAAAGTCATGTGGGGGACGGACTATCCGCTCATCCTTCATGAGGAGAGCCTCACACAGATTGAGCAGCTCGGGTTGAAGCCGGAGGCTAAGCAAGCCCTCTTGCGCGAGACGGCCGTGAAGGTCTTCAAGTTCGAGGAGTGAGCGATGTCTGACTATCGCTTCCTAACGATCGCACGAGCCGATGGCGTGGCGGAAGTGGTCGTGCGCAAGCCGCCGATGAACACGTTGGATCCGGAATTATACGAAGAGCTCATTCGAGCGAGTGAGAATTTGGAGGCCGATGAGGAGACGCGCGCCGTCATCTTCGCGAGCGCCTTGGAGAACATCTTCATCGCTGGGGCGGACATCAAGCAGATGGCCGAATATCGGTTCGAACGAGAGCCGCTAGAGCGAAAGATCGAGTTGGTGCATGCGACGTTCAATCGCCTCGAACGTCTCGCCAAGCCCACCATCGCGGCCATCACCGGGCATGCGCTCGGCGGGGGATGCGAGCTGGCGTTGGCCTTGGATTTCCGCTTCATGTCCAAGGGAACGCCGCGCATCGGGCTGCCGGAGATTAGATTGGGCATTCTCCCTGGAGGAGGCGGAACGCAACGGCTCCCGCGATTGATCGGGCGCATGCGCGCGGCGGAGCTGATCATGACTGGAGAGCTATTGGATGCCGAGCAAGCGGAAGCCATTGGACTGATCACGCGGGCGTGCGAGCCGGAGCGCACGCGGGAGGAGGCGCGAGCGTTCGCGCGCCGCTTGGCGGCTCAAGCTCCTGTGGCGATACGCGCGATCAAGCGCTGCTTGGTCGAGTCGGCGGGGATGACGTTGGCAGAAGGGTTGGAGATCGAGAGGCGGTATTGCTTGCATGCGCTCCTCTCCGAGGACGCGCGGGAGGGGATCACCGCTTTTCTCGAAAAGCGCTCTCCGCAGTGGAAAGGGCGATGAGGCGGGTGGCGATCATCGGAGCGGCGCAGACGCGGTTTGAGGCTCGAAAGGCCTCGCTTGCGTACAACGAGCTGGTTTATGGAGTCGTCCGGGAGCTTCTCGATCGCACGGGCATCTCGATGCGCGAGATCGAGAGCATGGTGACGGCTTCGCAGGACGCCTATGATGGGAAGACCATCTCCGGGATGGCGATCAATGAGGTCGTGGGCGCGTACTTGAAATCCGAGGCGAAGGTGGCGGCCGATGGTTTGCAAGCGTTGCTCTATGGGGTCGCCCGCATCCTCTCGGGAGAGTTCGATCTGACGCTCGTCGTCGCTCATTGCAAGGAATCCGAAGGGCAGTCGTCGGCGATCACGAGCCTCATGTTCGATCCTTTTGTCCAGCGTCCGTTAGGGTTGGATGAGCTGACGGCTGCGGCGCTGCAGGCGCGCTGCTATTGCCGGAAACGAAGAATAACGTCGGAGGATATGGCGCTCGTCGCCGTGAAAGCGCATCGTCAGGCGCTCAAGAATCCATATGCTCAGCGGGCTGGAGAGTTCACCGTCGAAGACGTGCTGGCGTCACCCCTTCTGGCGGACCCTATTCATGAGCTGGAAGCTGCACCGCGTTCGGATGGAGCGTGCGCCCTGCTCTTAGCGAGCGAGGAGCGGGCGCGCAGGCTGGTCGATCGTCCGGTGTGCATCGCGGGTATTGGGAACTGCACGGACGCGTATTGGACTGAACGGGATTTGGCCGAAGCGCGGGCGCTTCAGGAAGCCGCGCGGCGCGCCTATACCATGGCGGGCATCAGCGATCCCGCTCGCGAGATTGACGTCGTCGAGATCTCGGCACGGTATGCACATGAAGAGCTGATGGCTATTGAGGCGCTCGGCCTTCACGCATCCCCGGTGGAATTGATCGCGCGCGACCGTGCTTCCTTCATCACCCCATCCGGAGGTCCGCTTTGCGGGAATCCGCCGACCGTTAGCGGGCTCGTGCGCGCCGTCGAAGCGTATTGGCAGTTGAGCGGAGAGGCCGGAGCGCGTCAAGTTGAAGGGGCGCGCGTGGCCTTAGCTCATGGCGCAGGTGGTATCTGCGGGCAGAATCAAACGGTCGTGATCCTACGGCGAGAGTGAGATCGTATGCCGCGACGCGTCGCCATCATTGCCACGGGGCAAACCAAGCACACGGCGCGACGGCTCGATGTCAACATTCGCGAGTTGATCACCGAAGCTGTCACTCGCGCCTTGCAAGACGCTGATCTGACGATGCGGGATATTGACGCCGTGCTGCTTGGTAACATGGAGCCGTTCGAGGGCTTTCTCTTTCCGGAGCTGTGGGCGGTCGAAGGATGGGGGGGATATATGAAGCCCTCGGTGAAGTTCAATACGGGAGGGACGGTGGGGACGACGACGGCCATCGCGGCGTACTACTATGTCGCCAGCGGCATCTATGATGTGGTGATGGCCGTGGGATTCGAAAAACAGTCCGAAGGGCATACGCAGACGGCCATCACGACCGTTGGCGATCCCATCTGGGAACGTTCGGTCATGGCTGGCGCTATCGGCAATTTCGCTGTCATGGCGACGACCTACATGCACGAGAGTGGCGTGACCGAGGAACAGGCGGCCAAGGCGGCCGTCAAGGCGCGGCGCAACGCCTGCCTCAACGAGTACGCTCATCTGCAGATGCCCGACATCACGGTCGAGGATGTCCTAAGATCGGAGGTGCTCGCCTATCCGGTGAAGCGGCTCGATATGTGTCCGCAGTCGGATGGGGCGGTGGCAGTCATCTTCGCCGAGGAGTCAAAAGCGCAGAGGCTCGCTCCGCGACCGGCATGGATCCGAGCCGTGGCGACGGCTCATGAACAGCAATACATGGGGGATAGTCCAAAGCGGCTTGCCGAGATGCGGAGTTTGATCGCCGCATCGCGTCGGGCCTATCAAGCGGCGGGGATCACGAATCCACGTAAGGAACTCGATGTCGCCGAGATCTATGAGGTCGCATCCTTCGCCGAATTGGCCATGTACGAGAATCTGGGATTTTGCGATCGGGGCGAGGGAGGGAAGCTCATTGATATGGGGGTGACGGAATTGACCGGGGAACTGCCGGTGAATCCATCGGGGGGCGTCATGTCCACGAATCCCATTGGGGCGACAGCGCTCATTCGTGTCGCCGAGGCGGCCTTGCAGATCATGGGGAAGGCCGGGCGGCGTCAAGTCGAAGGAGCGCGGATGGCGCTGGCAACGGGCTATGGGGGCAATGCGTGGACCGACGTCATGATTTTGAGTCAGGAGAAACCATGAGCGAGGAGTCACCAACGCTGCGCGTCGATTTCCTTCTGGACACCGAGTATCAGTACGCGGTCGGTCAGTACGGGACGCGATTCTTCACCGAACTGCGCGATCATGCGCGGTTCGTGGGCGTGCAGTGTCTGGAGTGTGGGCGCGTGTACGTTCCGCCGCGTCCGGTGTGTGGCATCTGCTATCGCGAGCTGCAGGAGTGGGTCGAAGTCGGCCCTGGGGGGACGATCGTCGGCTGGACTGTCGTGCGCATCCCGTTCATTGATCCGATGACGGGAGAACAACGTCCCGTCCCCTATGGATTCGCCATCGTCCGGCTGGATGGCGCCTCGACTAGCCTCTATCACTTTCTGGATGAAACCGACGAGCGCAAGATTCGCGTTGGACAACGCGTGTGTGCCGTCTTCCGCGAGAAGCGCGAGGGATCGTTGCGAGACGTTTTGCATTTTCGTCTCCTCGAGGAGTGAGATGAGCGAATGGATCGTTCGACAGAAGATTCGCATCCCCTTCCGGTATACGGCAGGCCGGGCGATGTCGCGCTTTCTGATGGGGCTTGCGGAGCGTCGCATTTGGGCGACGCGATGTGAGGGATGCGGGCGCGTGTACGTTCCGCCGCTTGGATTTTGCGGGCGGTGCTGGCGAGAGATCGCTGAATGGCAAGAACTGCCGGATGAGGGAGAACTGGTGAGTTACACGGTGCGGCCTGTGGGGTCTCCGGTGATCCTAGGCCTGATTCGGCTGGAAGGGGCGGATACCCACCTGGTGCATCGTCTCGGCGAAGTGGAGCCGGCCGAATTGGGGCGCGTGATCCGCGTTCGCGCCGTATGGCGCGAAGACCGGACGGGAAGCATCCTAGACATCGCCTATTTCGCTCCGGTGAGATCGGGAAGCCTCGGCTGATGGAGGAAAGGGAACAATGGACTTTGGCTTCACTGAGGAGCAATTACAGATCAAAAAGGCCGTGCGGGAATTCGCCCTTCGTGAGATCGCGCCCTATGTGGCCGCGTATGATCAAGAGGAGCGGTTTCCCGTGGAGATCGTCAAGAAGGCGGCGGCGCAGGGGTACATGGGCGGCGTCGTCCCGGTCGAGTACGGGGGCGCGGGTCTGGACTACGTTACCTATGCGCTCATCATCGAGGAGATTTCGCGCGTCTGTCAGGTCATCGGCTGCGCGCTCTCTTTCCCGAGCGGGTTAGCTGGTTCGGCGCTCCTTCGCTATGGGACGGAGGAGCAAAAGCAGCGGTATCTGAGGCCCCTCGCACAAGGTGAAGCGTTCGCTTCTGTAGCTCTTACCGAGCCGGGATCGGGTACGGACGTCGCCGCCATGCGCACGACGTGCCGGCGGGACGGGAAATCCTATGTCCTCAACGGATCGAAGGCGTGGATCAGTTTCCTCGACGTATGCCATTGGGTGCTGACGTTCGCCACGCTTGATCGGAGCCTCGGACATAAGGGGATTTGCGCGTTCATCATCGAGCGCGGGGCGCCGGGGATGACGTTCCGACCATATAAGCACAAACTGGGATTCCGACCCCTCTGCACGGGCGAAGTGGTCTTCGAGGACTGTCGAGTTCCGATCGAAAATCGGATCGGCGAAGAGGGCGAGGGATTTCGCGTCGCCATGTGCGCGGTGGAGAACGGGCGGTTGGGCGTTGCCGCGCGCGCCGTCGGGATGGCTCAGGCGTGTTTGGATGAGGTCATCGCATATGCCCGCGAACGCGTGGTCTTCGGTCAACCCATCGGGAAGTTCCAGCTCGTGCAGTCCAAGATCACCGATATGGTCATAGGGATCGAGAGCGCGCGCTATCTGACGTACCGGTTGGCGTGGCTCAAGGATCAAGGGGTGCCCGATGTGCGCCGCGAGGCTTCGATCGCCAAGATGGTGGCAACGGATGTGGCGCTCATGGCGGCCACGCATGCCGTCCAGATCTTCGGCGCTTATGGATGCTCGGCCGAATATCCCGTCAGCCGGTACTATCGCGACGCCAAGGTCTTCCAGATCGTCGAGGGCGTCAACGAGCTGCATCGCGTGCTGATCGCCGAATACACGTTGGGCTATCGGTAGGGAGCGTCATATGGCAAAGTACGATGTCATCGTCATTGGGGCCGGAGCGGCCGGATTGACGGCTGGCGCACTGCTGGCGAAGTTCGGGAAGAAGGTGCTCATCGTTGAGCGCGATGCGTATTTGGGGGGGCGCGCCATGGCCATCCCGTACGAGGGATATCGGCTCAACCTCGGCGGGCATCTGCTCGAAGACAGCGGATCGGGCATCACCCGCATCTTCGAGTTCCTCGGGAAGCGGCTCGAGCACGGTGTCGTCAATCAAGGACTCCCGTACTGGGATAATCGCGAGGGACGATGGCGACCCATCCAGGAACGCTACCGCGTGGACAAAAACGAGCTGAAGAAGGTCATTCGCATCCTGTGCGAGACCGAGTTCGAGGAGTTCGATCGGTATGACCATCTTCCGCTTCGGGCGTGGCTTTTAGAGCACACGCGCAGCGAAGGGGTCATCGAGCTGTTCGAGTACATTGCCATGGCTGAGTGTCTCACCGAGAAGTGGTACGATCACTCGGCCAGCGATAATCTCTACGTCCGCAAGATGCACTATCAGGAGAAGCAGACGGCCGGTTACTCCTTCTGGCCCGTCGGCGGATGGGATGGCTTGTTTCACACCCTTGCCGAAGCGGTCCGCGAGCACGGCGGAGAGATCCGGCTGCAGACGCGCGCGCATCGAGTCGTGATCGAAAACGGACGGGTCGTGGCCGTTGCGCTTGAACCGGTTCAAAAGGCTATTCCGACGGAAGCCTTCAACCTGGAGTACGTGGAGACAGAGGTCGTCATCTGCACCTTGCCTGTCTGGAATGTCTTGGAGATCGTATGGGAGCAGGATTTGCCGGATTGGTACGTGGCGCAGGTGAAGATGTTGGCGCAGGATCGCTTTCGCGTCTGTTGGTTGGGCTTCTATGTTGCTTCTCATGAGCCGATCTATACGGGCACGTCGCTCACGGAGCTGGCTGTGTGGTTCGAAGCGCCTTACAGCCGGCTGCCTGGATGGGCATTTCTGGTTTCGGGGATGGATGCGACGACGGCTCCCGCGGGGAAGCATCTCTTCAATTGCGGGTTCGCTTTTCAAGGCGTTCGCGATCGGGAGTGGATCGAGCGGAAGTTCGCGGAGGCCGAACGCGACTTGGCCGCCATGTATCCCGATACGTTCACGCCGAGAAACATTATCTGGAAGAAGCGCCATTTGGTGGCGCATCCCCCGTTCGGCGTCATCCAGAAGCCGTGTTTGGTCGGTCGGTATCGGCCCGATTATCAAGCGCCGAACGTCGAGGGGGTGTTCTTCGCTTCGGAGACCTTCCGCTCGCGAGGCATTGGTGTGGATCGCGCCGCGCGCGCCGCTCTGACGTGCGTCGAGCGAGTCTTAGGCTTTCGCATCCCAGAGTTCAAGGATTCTTGGCACTATTGATCGGGCCGATCGCCATGGTTCTGGAACGGAAATCGCTCGTCATAGACGAACGGGACGCGGCCTCTTGGATTCGCGATGGGATGACGATCGCCATCGGAGGATTCATCAACTCGAGTCATCCAATGGCGATTGTTCGTCAGATCATTCGGCGTGGGGTGAAGGGACTCACTGTCGTTGGGCCAGCCTCCGGTGGCTTGGATCTGGATCTACTCATTGGGGCCGGATGCGTTCGGAAGCTTGTGACGGCCTACATGGGCGGCGAACACTACTGTCCGGTCGCTCCGATGTTTCGCGCGGCCGTCGAGCGTGGAGAGCTGGAGGTCTGGGAGTGCGATGAGGGAATGTACTACTGCGCCTTGCGCGCGGCCGCTCAAGGCTTGCCCTTCACGCCGTGGAAAGCCGGGATCGGCACCTCGTTCCCTGAGATCAATCCCGATATCAAGGTCTTCAACGACCCCATCACGGGCGAGCCGCTTCTGGCTATACCGGCGATCAAACCTGACATCGCCATCATCTACGCCGCCCATGCCGATCCTTACGGGAACGTCCAGCACATCGGGACGGGGTTTGGCGATCGCGCCCTCTGGCGTGCGGCGGATCGAACGATCGTTCAGGTCGAACGGATCATTCCCAACGAGGAGGTGCGGAAGAACCCGCTGGCGACCTCGCTCTACGGCGTGGATGCCATCGTGCGCGCGCCCTATGGATCGCACCCCTTTGCCGCCCCGGGCTACTACATCGAGGATGCCGAACATCTGCGCGAGTACGTCGCCGCGGCGACGACCTACGCCAAATACGGTGACCGCGGACCCTTCGAGGCGTATCTCCGCAAATACGTCTTGGAGCCCGAGACGCACGCCGATTATCTTCAAGTCATCGGAATTAAACGCCTCATCGCTTTGCACGAGTACTAGGCCATGACTCGAGAATATGCGAAGGACTTCACGACGAAGGAGCTGATCGCGACATTCATCGCCCGCCAAGTGCGCGACGGTGAACGCGTGGCCGTCGGAGCCGGGCTCCATGTGCCGCGCGCGGGGATCCTGCTCGCGCATCTGCTCTATTGTCCCAACGTTCGGCTTTATGTGGTCATGACGTTCACCAATCTGCTCAAGGAGCCGAAGATGGAGCCTTTCTATACGGTGACCGATTTCCGTCCGGCGAAATGGGCCGAAGCTTATGTCTTACATGACGATTTCCAGGAGAATCCCCGCCTGGTCTCCAACCTGTTCGTCGTCGGGGCGCTCCAAATCGATCCATACGGTAACTCGAACCTCATCGGTGTCGGCGAGGACTACCGGCACTTGACATTCCGTGGCCCGGGGGCTGTCGGTACGACCTCGATGGCCCATTATGTGGATCGCTACTACCTCTACGTCCAGTCTCACGATCGCCGCATTTTCGTTGAGAAGTGCGACTTCATCTCGACGGTGGGATGGGGCGAAGGTGGACCCGATGGGCGCCGACGACTGGGCCTTCCCGACAACGGACCGATCTATTGCATCACGCCGCTGTGCATCATGGATTTCGAGCCGCAGACTAAGCGAATGCGGCTCGCGTCGGTTCATCCCGGCGTGACTGTGGATGACGTGGTGCGGAACACGGGATTTGAGCTGATCATCCCGGACGTTGTTCCGGAGACCGAGCCGCCGACCGTGGAAGAGCTGCAGGTGCTGCGCCAGCGAATTGATGTGGAAGGGATGTTGCGGATATGAGTTTGAAGCTGCTTGAACCCATCGCGTTCAGTGGTCTGCGAGCGAAGAATCGCATCGTCATGCCCCCGATGGGAATGGGATACGCTCATGAGGACGGCACAGTCTCCGATCGAGTGATCCGGTATTACCTGCGGCGAGCGCAGAGCGGCGTTGGCATGATCGTCGTCGAGAATTGCATCGTGGATCCCAACGTCGTCGGCGTGGGGCCCGAGCTGCGCATCCACGATGATCGATACATCGAGGGCCTGAGTCGACTCGTGCGCGCGCTCAAGCCGTACGATGTCGTCGTCGGCCTGCAATTGAACCACATGGGGCGGCAAACGACACTCGGCACGCCGATCGCGCCCTCGCCCATCCCGATCTCGCCCAGGGGGCCAGTCCCGCGCGTGCTCACCCCGGAGGAGATTCGGTTCGTGGTGGGGGAGTTCGTGGAAGGAGCGCGACGCGCGCGCGAAGCGGGATTCGACTTCGTGGAGCTTCACGGCGCGCACGGGTACTTGATCTGCGAATTCCTCTCGCCGGCGTCGAATCATCGTGAGGACGAGTACGGCGGTTCTTTGGAGAATCGGCTTCGATTCCTGCTGGAGATCGTCGCCGGGATTAAGGAGCGGGTGGGGGGGGATTTCCCCATTCAGGTTCGGCTCTCGGGACAGGAGTATGTGCCCGATGGCCTGACGCTTGCGGAGACGCGCGAGATCGCGCGGTGTCTGGAGCGAGCGGGTGTCAGCGCGATCAGCGTCTCGGCGGGGAATTGGCAGACGCTCCATTACATCATGGCGCCCATGTTCATGCCCAAGGGATATCTCGTCGAGGACGCCGCCGCGATCAAATCCGCCGTACGCATTCCCATCATCGCCGTCGGTCGCCTGCACGATGTGGAGGTGGCCGAACGCGTCCTGCAAGAGGGAAAGGCCGATCTCATCGCCGTGGGGCGCGGCCTCATCGCTGATCCCGAATGGGCGAAGAAGGCGATCGAGAACCGCGTCGAGGATATTCGCCCGTGTATATCGTGCAACTACTGCGTGGACTTCGTCTCGCGGGCACTGGAGGCGCGGTGCACGGTCAATGCCGAATTGGGGGAAGAATTCATCTTCCAGATTCGACCGGCGCGACAGCGCAAGCGCATTCTCATCATTGGGGGAGGGCCGGCTGGGCTGGAGGCCGCGCGCGTGACGGCCGAACGCGGGCATGAGGTGTGGCTCTTCGAGAAGGAAGGGCGATTGGGTGGGAAATTGCACGTGTCGGCGGCAGCGCCGTCGAAGACGGAGATCCATCGGTTCACGACGTATCTGACCCGACAGATCGAGAAGCATCGCGTTCGCGTGGAACTTGGGGTGACACTGGGGCGCGAGGAGCTGCTCGCGCTGCATCCCGACGTCGTCATCTTAGCGACAGGGAGCGTGCCGGCGATTCCCCCGTTGCCGGGAGTTGATCTCCCGATGGTGGCGGTCGCCGAGGATGTATTGCTCGATCGTGTTTCGGTCGGCCCTCACGTGGTGATCGTCGGTGGAGGGGGAACCGGGTGCGACGTGGCCGAGTACCTGTTGCATCGCGGTCATGAGATCACGATCTTAGAGCTGCTCTCGCATATTGGACGAGGCGTCGAGGCGATCACTCGCCGATGGCTGTACTACGAGTTCAAGAAGGCGGGCGTGCAGTTGCTGATGCGGCATCGTATCGCGCGGATCGAAGAGGGGCGGGCCGTCGCTCTGGACGAGCGGGATCAGGAAGTGATCCTCCCTTGTGACTCCGTCGTCCTCGCCATGGGTTATCGGCCGAGCGACGAGATGGCTTTCTGCTTGGAGGAGGATTTCCCCGTGCCCGTTTATCGGATCGGGGATTGCGTCCGCCCGGGGACGATCCTGGATGCCGTGACACAAGGCGCTCATCTAGCGGCGAAGCTCTGATCTGGGAGAAGCCAATGCTTGGTGTTCTCAGCGATCTCTTCGATATCCGAGAGCTTGCCGGGAGCGAGCGAGGTGAGGCAAGCTTGAGGTGCTGGGAATCTTTGTGGAAGGAGGTGCAACGGTGGTCGTTGCAAGAGAACGCGCGCGGAGACGCGCTCCCGAAGAGAGCCATCGGTTCGAAGAGATCCTGAGAGCTGCCGCCGAGTTATTCTACGAGAAGGGGTATCATGCGACGACGATGCAGGACGTCGCCGATCGAGTGGGGATGCTCAAGGGGTCGCTCTACTATTACATCGACTCCAAGGAGGACCTCCTCTATATCACGCTCGATCATGTCATCAAAAAGGGCGACGATTACTTCCTGCAAAAAGTCGCCTCGGCGCGCGATCCGATCGAGAAATTGCGTCGCGCCATCGAGGCCGAAATCGAGTACGTCATTCGAGATCAGGTGACCGTGGGCCTCTTCCTGCACGAGTTCGATACGCTCTCGGAACGGCGTCGGCGCCGCATCCTGGCGCGCATGCGTCGGTTTCAGGATCGCTACATCGAGATCATCCGCGAGGGGCAGGCTGCCGGGGTCTTCCGCGAACTGGATCCCCGATTGGCGGTCTATGGGATCCTAGGGATGTGCAATTGGGTCTACCGGTGGTATCGGCCTGACCTTGGCTTCACGTTGGAGCAGATCACGACCGTCTTCACGAACCTCATCCTTGAGGGCATTGTGAAGCGGGATTCGACGGCCTCAAATGTGCTGCGTCGTGCGAAGGGAACCGTGAAGGCGCGCTCCTTGGTGCGGCGGTGAGTGCTATAGAGGGGCCTCAGGGCAGCTGTGAGTCCAGAGAGAGTCTTCTAGGCTCAGGAGGTGAAGCATATGATCGGTCATTATTCGCAGCGAGGTGCTTCCCCCGAAGGAGGGCTGAGCTTCGACTTCGGAAAGGAGAAGGAGTTATTGCGGCAGAACATTCGGGCGTTCGTCGAGCGGGAGTGCCCGCGGGAATACGTGCGGGAGCTAGATGAAAAGGAGGAATATCCTGAACGCATCTGGCAGAAGCTCGCCGAATATGGATTCCTACAACTCCCCATTCCGGAGATGTACGGGGGGGTTGGCGGGGATATTGTGGATTTGGTGATCGTGACCGAGGAATTAGCACGTCGTAGTGGCGCCATCGCGTTGACCTTCTGGATGTCGGCTTGTTTCGGAGCGATGACGTTACTTCTGGCGGGGAGGGAGGAGCAGAAGCGACGCTATTTGCCGCAGTTGGCCGAAGGGCGGGTCAAGTTCGCTATCTCGCTGACCGAACCAGATGGGGGGACGGACGTGGCCGGAGCTATGAAGACGCGCGCCGTTGAGGATGGGGACGGGTACGTGATCACCGGGCAGAAGGTGTGGACGACGGCAGCGCATGTGTCGGACTATCTGATCGTCTTCGCGCGAACGAACGAGAATGTGGCGAAGCGAGTGGACGGCATCTCGGCGTTTCTGGTGGATCGGCGAAGTCCGGGGATCACGCTCCGGAAATTGGAGAAGGTAGGCATCCGCGCCACGCAGTCCTTCGAGGTCTTCTATGATCGGGTGTGGGTCCCGCGGGAGAATCTGCTCGGGCAGCGGGACAAGGGGATGTATCAGTTGTTCGGCATGTTGAATGAGGAGCGGATCCTGACGGCCGCCATGTGCGTGGGAGAGGCGCAAGGAGCGTTTGAGGATGCGCTGGCGTATGCGAAAGAGCGACGAGCGTTTGGGAAGCCGATCGGCCAATTTCAGGCGGTCCAGCACAAGCTCTCGTGGATGTACACGAAGTTGGAGTTGGCGCGGCTGATCACATATAAGGCGGCATGGCTACAGTCGCAGGGGCGGGAGTGCGCCGTCGAGGCCAATATGGCGAAGCTCGTGGCGGCCAATTTCGGTTTTGAGATCGCCGATATGGGAATGCAAATTCTGGGCGGGTACTGTTACAGCCGCGAGTACGATATGCAGCGCTATTGGCGCGATGTGCGGTTACATCGCGTCGGCCCGATCACGGATGAGATGGTTTTGAATTTCCTCGGAGAGCGTTTGGGACTGCCCCGGAGCTATTGATGGGATCGGCCCGAGCGTGAACAGTTCTGGAACGGCGCAGAGAGGAGGCGATGATCTCGTTGGAGGGGAAAGTCGCCATCGTGACCGGATCGGGGCGCGGGATCGGTCGGGCGACGGTGTTGACGCTGGCAGCGCTCGGCGCTCGCGTCCTCATCAATGATGTGGATGAAGAGCCGGCGCGAGAGACTGAAGCGCTTGTACACGAGCGTGGTGGGCAAGCGATCGTCGTCCTCGGCAGCGTCGCACGGGTGGACCTCGCGCCGAAGCTTGTGGAGGCTGCGCTCGCGCGGTTCGGGAGGCTCGATATCGTGGTCAATAATGCAGGCATTACGGCCGACGCCATGTTGCATCGCATGGCCGACGAGCAATACGATCGCGTCATGGACGTCGTACTTCGCGGCACGTTCTATAGCATGCGTGCGGCGGCGGCCTATTTCCGAGAAGCGTTCCGGCAAGATGAGCAGCGCGGCGAGCGCGTGCATCGCAAGATCGTTAACGTCAGTTCGATCGCTGGGATTCATGGCGCCGTGGGCAATGCCAATTATGCGGCGGCCAAAGCGGGCGTGATCGGCTTGACTAAAGCAGCAGCTCGCGAGCTGGCACCCTTTCGCGTCAATGTCAATGCCGTCGCGCCCGGATTCATCGAGACGCGTCTGACGGCCGAGCGCGGGAAGGGGGCTCCGCCGGGGCTTGGGCTTCCTCCAGACGTGCGCGAGCGCATCCTCAGACAGATGCCCTTTGGGCGTCCTGGGTATCCGGAAGACGTGGCGTATGCCATCGCTTTCCTCGCATCCCCACAGGCGGATTTCATCACGGGGCAGGTCCTTCAGATCGATGGCGGATTAGAATTCATCAATCCCGTCTCGGGACTGTGACCGACCCTCACAGCTCTGCAAAGGAGAAAATCGCCATGCCGAAGTTGAAATTCGATCATATTGCTTTCCTGGTGCGCGATCTGGATCAAGCCGTGCGGGATTATCAGCAGATCCTGAGTATCCTTGATCCCGAACAAGCGCAACAGATCGTGTGGGACGAAGGCGAGGCCGATGGATATAAGCTCCGATGGGCCACCTTCGTCAATCCCCACGGGACTTCGATTCAGTTCTTCGAGAGTCAACACCCGGCCGATCAGAGGCTCTTGGAGAAATATGGCGAGCGCGTCCATCACATCGCCTTCACGACGAGCGATCTCGCGCAAACGATCGAAGACCTGCAGGGGGCCGGGATTCCGCTGACGAGCGCTGAGCCGACGGGGCCATCGAACATCCCGTGGTTGAAGTGGGTTTTCATCCCACCGCGCAAAGCGCATGGTGTGCTGATCGAGGTCGCCACGCGGTATCGGGTGGAAGACAACCGGTGGGTGCCCGATGTGGACGAGACCTCATGAGGGGACTATGTCGCCAGTCGAACGGCAATCTCAGGAGTATTTCGAGCCAGAATGGGAGTTGATGCCACGCGAGCAGCTGGAGGCCGTGCGTGTGGAGAAGCTCCGGCGTCAACTCCGCTACGCCTATGAGAGATCAGATTTCTACCGCGAGAAGTTTCATCGGGCGGGAGCGCATCCGGGGGATATTCGCACGTTGGAAGACTTGCGTCAGTTGCCGATCTTCGTCACGCCGGAAATTCATCGGGAGAGCCAGGAGCAATCGCTGCGCGAGTTGGGGCATCCCTTTGGGATGTTCCTCTGTGCGCCGGTGGAGCACGTGGTCGCCGTCGCAGCAACATCGGGGACGACGGGAGAACCGACATTCTATGCCTTCACGCGACGTGACGTGGAGATCACCAATCGCCTTTGGGCGCGAGGATTCTGGCGCGCGGGGATCAGACCAGGGGATGTCGTGATGCACGCCTTCGGGCTGAGCATGTTCCTGGCTGGAGTGCCCGTCATTCGGGCGTTGGAATGGATGGGGGCGCGTCCGATCCCCTGCGGCGCTGAGGCCGGAAGCGAACGCTTATTGAAACTCATTCGATGGACGCGCCCCCGAGCGCTGTTATGCACGCCTTCGTATGCCGAATATCTGATCGAGGTTGCGCCCAAGGTCCTCGGATGCGAGGTCAGCGATCTCGGGATTGAGATCATCTGCTGTGCGGGGGAGCCGGGAGCTGGGTTACCCGAGGTGCGTCGGAAGATTCAAGAGGCATACGGCGCGCGCCTCTACGACATGCTCGGTGGTGCCCATGGGATCCTCAATATCTCATGCGATGCTCCCGAATATCAGGGGATGCACGTAGTGGGGGATGATTTCTCCGTCTCTTACGATCTCGTGGATCCGGAGACGAAGGAGCCCATTCCGGTGGTGGACGGCGCTATTGGCGAGCGGGTGAAGACGGCCTTGGAGTGGGAAGCGCAGCCCCCGGTTCGATATTCCGTAGGAGACATCTATCAAGTGTTTACGACGCCGTGTCCGTGTGGACGGCCGGGACCGCGCATCAAGGTGCTTGGGCGCGTGGATGATCTGTTGATCGTCAAGGGGGTGAAGGTGTATCCGGCGGCCGTAAAGAATCTCGTCGAGTCGTTCTCTCCGCGCACAACTGGCGAGATGCGAATCGTGCTCGATGAACCGGGGCCGCGCGTGACACCGCCGCTGCGGCTTCGGGTCGAATACCGTGCCGGGTTGGAGAGGGAACAGATCGAGCGCTTGAAGGCGGAGATCGCCGAAACGATGCACGCTCGCCTGCGCGTGCGTCCGGAGATCGAGATGGTCCCCGAAGGGACGCTCGAGCGCACGGCTCATAAAGCGAGACCCATCGAGCGACGGCATCAAAAATGATGGCACGACGGGAGAAAATCGTCTCGCTCCGCGAGGCCGTCGAGCAGATCGAGGATGGGAGCACGATCGCCATCGGGGGGTTATCTTATTTCAACGCGCCGATGGCTTTGGTGCGAGAGTTGATCCGTCAGCGGAAGCGGGACTTGATGGTGATCACTTCGGCGGTGACGGGCCTTCCGCTCGATCTGCTCATCGGGGCTGGATGCGTGCGTCGGGTGATCAGCTCCTACGTGGGATTGGAGGAGTTTGGTGTGGCGCCGAATTTTCGGCGTGCCGCCGAGTGTGGGGAGATTGAGATTCGCGAGGTTGGAGAAGCTTTCCTCGCTTTCGGGTTGAAGGCGGGAGCAGCCGGAGCACCCTTCTTCGCTCTTCCACGGGCGCTCGCGTATACGGATCTCGTTCGGGTGAACCCCGACTATCGCTTCACGCGCGATCCGTTCACCGGTGAAGAGGTCCTCTGCGTGCCCGCGCTCACGCCCGATTGGGCACTGCTGCACGCGTCGCAGAGCGATCCTTTTGGGAATGCGCGACATCTCGGATCGGCCTATATGGACTCGCTGCTGGCGCGGGCAGCGCGTCGGGTCATACTCAGTTGCGATGAGTTGATTCCGCACGACGTTGTGCGTGCGGAACCGCAGCGAACGACGCTTCCATCCATTTGGGTGGATGCGGTTGTCCCCATGTTCGGAGCCGCGCATCCAACGGCGAGCGAACCGTTTTACGATGTGGATCGCGAACATCTGCGGTTTTATCTCGCCCATGGCCGGACGCGCGAAGGGATGGCGCGCTATCTCCAGGACGTCGTGTTCTCGTCCGATGAATCGGGATACTTGAAGAAGGTGGTGATCGCGAGGGCATCGGAAGATCGTGCAGAAGAGGCGGCGGAAGTCGCACCGCCCTCATCAAGAGAGCTACTGGCCGTTATCTTCTCGCGCTTGGTCAGAGATGGAGATTTCGTCGGTGTCGGTACGGGATGTTCGGAGGTAGCGGCTGGGCTGCGGTTGGCGCAACTCACGCATGCGCCCAATCTCTCGTTCACCATGGGGGGAACGGCGGCGCTCAACCCGGAACTGGAGGAGCTTTTGCCCTCGGTGAATTCCGCGCGGGCGATCTCGCGAGCGGAAGCCGTGCTGCGGTTAGAGGAATTGTTCGATCTGGAGCTACGGGGTGCTTTCGACGTGATGTTCCTAAGCGGCCTACAAATCGATCGGCAGGGGAACGTGAACCTCGTGGGTGTGGGGACGTGGTCGGCGCCGCGGTTGAGGGGGCCAGGGAGCGCGGGATTGGAACTGGCCCCGTGCGCGCGGCGTCGTGTGGCCTTCTTTCGCCGGCATACGCCTCAGGTCTTCGTCGAACGCGTTGATTTCGTCTCGGCTCCGGGGTATGCTCACTCCTTCGCGGAGCTTTTGGTCGTCACCAATCTGGCGGTGTTGAATTTCGACGCTGAGGGACGGATGCGCGTGGTCTCGCGGCATCCGAGGGTAAGCGTGGATGAGATTCGAGAGAACACGGGGTTCGATTTGGTCATCCCGGCTAATGTGCCGGAGACGCCGCCGCCGACGTCAGATGAGCTTCGGCTCTTGCGCACGCGGGTGGATCGTCGTGGATTGCTGCGAGCAAGAGGGTGATTGAGCCTGACGATGAGACTTCTTGGGCTTTGGGGATGATCGGGATCACGGGACATGCTGTGTATCTACCGCGGCATCGGATCGGGCGGGAGAAGATCGCGGCCGCCCACGGGGGAAAGCCCGTCTTAGAAGGCGAGCGAACGGCCATTGGGTTCGACGAAGATGCGCTAACGCTCGCTTTAGAGGCCGTACAAGGATTGGGTCTCTCCGCTTGCGGTGGGATCTATTTCGCTTCCACGACGGCGCCGTATCTCGAGCGGATGAACGCCGCACTGCTGGCGGCGGCGTGCGATTTCCCGGAGGAGATCGCGGTCGCGGACTTCGCACATTCGTTACGCGCGGGAACGGTGGCGCTCATGGCGGCTCTGGATCGCGTGGCTGTAGGGGAGCAGGAGCCGATCGTCGTCGTCTCCGCCGACACGCGAGAAGCGTCGCCGGAGTCGCCTGAGGAGCAGTGGTTCGGGGATGGGGCAGCCGCTTTGGCCGTCGGGCGAGAGCACGTCGTGGCGGAAGCGAAAGCGCGGGCGAGCGTGAGCGATGATTTCCTCGATTTCGTCCGGCGGGATAAGGATGAGCGGGTCACGAGTTTCGCCTCTCGGTTTACGATGGAGGGGTATTGTCGGATCGTCCGTCGCGCGATCGTACGGGTGTTGGAAGAGAGTGGGCTCCAACCTTCGGAGGTCACGCGAGTGATCCTGCCGCCTATGGATCCGAGGCTGACGGTGCGGGCGGCGGCGGAGTTGGGCTTTCGTGCCGAGCAGGTGCAGGAGACGTTTCTGGAACGCGTGGGGATGATCGGATGCGCGACGCCGTTGTTTCTGCTGAGCGCGGCGCTTGAACGGGCACAGCCTGGAGATCGAATCCTCTTGGTCGGTTATGGAAGTGGCGCAGATGCTGTGCTCTTTGAAGTGACGCCGCTCATTGAGGACTATGTGGTGCGCGATCCGATCGCCGAACAGCTTCGACGCGGACTGCGATTCCCGTCTTACGAGCGGTTTCGGAAGGCGCGGGAATACTTTCGGCATCACGACGAGGGGCCGGTGCTCTCGAACGTCTTCTACGAGAAGGAGGAGGTGCGCGCGATTCGTCTGCGGGGGACCGAATGTGGGGAATGTGGCTTGCGGCAGTTTCCGCCGACGCGCATCTGTCAAAGGTGCCAGAGCAAGACGAGCCTGCGCGAGGTCTCGCTTGGTCGGCGGGGGGAGGTGTTCACGTATACGGTGGATTGGCTCACGCCGTCGCCCATGCCGCCGACGGTGTTGGCGGTGGTGGATGTGGAGGGGGGAGGGCGACTCTATTTGCAGATGACTGACGTCGAACCTTCGGAAGTGCGCATTGGGATGCGGGTGCGTTTGACGTTGCGGCGGTTGGGGGCTGGCGGGGGCCTCTATCACTACTACTGGAAGTGCCGACCGGAGGGAAGGAGTGATGGCGGAGAGCCTCAAGGATAAGGTGGCCATCATTGGGATCGGATGCACGAAATTCGGCGAGTTACATGACAAGAGCCTATCCGAATTAATGGCCGAAGCGGCGTTCGCCGCTTATGAGGATGCGGGGATCGAACCGGAGCGGGTGGAGGCAGCGTGGTTAGGGACGTTCTCGCCGGGATTCGGAGGGGGGAAGGCGAGCGTCACTTTGGCCGATGCCCTGCGGCTGTATGGGAAGCCGATCACGCGGGTGGAGAACTACTGCGCGACGGGAACGGACGCCTTTCGGAACGCGTGTTTGGCGGTAGCGGCTGGGGTATACGAAGTGGTGTTGGTTGTGGGCGCGGAAAAGTTGCGGGATCGGCCCGTGCGGGGATTGCAGCGGGAAGGGACGCATCCATATCTAGAAGCGGGGGCGACGCCGCCTGGCCTTTTCGCTCTGGCAGCGAATCGGTATTTCCATCGGTTCGGTGGTGATCGGCGCACGCTGGCGAAGGTGGCCGTGAAAAATCATCACAATGGTGCCCTCAATCCGAAGGCCCATTTTCGGATGGAAGTGAGTGAGGAGCAAGTCCTGGCAGCGCCGCTTGTAGCCTATCCGTTTGGGCTCTACGATTGCTGTCCGACGACGGATGGAGCCGCGGCGGTCGTCATCTGTCGGGCCGATCGCGCGCGACAATTTCGGGAGGATCCGATCTACGTCAAAGGGATCGGACTGGCGGTGGAGACCGGATGGCCGTTTTTCGATCCCACGTTCGAGTACATCGGATTTCCGGCGACGGTGGCGGCAGCGGCTGAGGCGTATCGCATGGCGGGGATTCGGAATCCGGTGCGGGAGATCTCCGTCGCGGAAGTGCATGATTGCTTCACGTGGACGGAGATCAGCAATTATGAGGACCTGGGGTTTTGCAAGAAGGGTGAAGGGCGATACTTCATCGAAGAGGGGCGGAGCGCGCTGGCGGGCGATCTGCCGGTGAATCCGAGTGGAGGATTGAAGTCGTTCGGCCATCCCATTGGCGCGAGCGGCGTCCGCATGCTCACGGAGATCGTCCTTCAGTTACGTGGTCAGGCTGGGGCCCGACAGGTGAAGAACGCCGAGTTGGGACTCGTGCATAATCTCGGAGGACCGGGCTCAGTCGCGTGCGTCGTCGTCTTAGGGCGGTGAGCTCCGGCGATCATCCCATGAGGTTCGCGAACTCCCGGCCATTTCATCGTGAGGGGGAAGAGGGATGCGCGTCGTCGTCTGTGTGACGCAGATTTTAGACCCGGAGATTCCGCCGAGCGAATTTCGGCTCAATGCGGAGAGGACCGCAGCGGCCGAAGGGATCGGGCAGCAGGTCATCAGCATCTTCGATGAGAACGCGCTGGAAGTCGCCTTGCAACTGCGGGAGCGGATGATCGAGCGTGAGCAGGTGGAGATCGTCGCGCTCACGGTCGGTCCGTCGTCGTCGGCGGATGTGTTGCGGAAAGCGCTCAGCCTGCGCGCCGATCGGGCGATCCTGATCTCAAGCGAGGGCGGACCTTCGCTGGATGGTTTCGTCGTCGCTCGCCTTCTGGCGGCGGCTGTGGGGAAGCTCTCTCCGGTGGATCTCGTGCTCTGCGGGCGTGAGACGGGGGATTGGCATGGCGGGCAGGTCGGATCGTTCCTCGCGGAAGCCCTCGGATGGGCGTGCGTGAACTTCGTCTCGCGCATTGAGGTGTCGGAGGGAGGCTTCCTCATGCGGCGGCAGTCGGACGAGGGATGGGAGATCGTGTGGGCGATGCGACCGGCGGTGGCGACGATCACCAATGATGAGGCGAACGTCCCGCGCTTGCCGAAAGTACGGGATACGATGCTGGCGGCGCGCGCGCCGATCCCCGTGTGGACGATCTCGGAGTTGGTGGGAGACGCGGCTGAGCTCTGGGGGGGGAGTGGACGCTTGCGGATGCGGGAGTTGGTCATTCCGAGCACGTCGAAAGCATGCGAGTGGATCGAAGGGGAGACTGTTCAAGAGAAAGCTGCGCGTCTTGTGCGGGCGCTGCAAGAGCGGCGAATCCTCTGAGTGAGGGAAGCGTATGCGCCTCATCTTAGTCGTTCTTCCGACACCTGAGATCGGGCGGAGCGAGCGCGAGGCCATCGGCGCGGCCCGCGCCCTCGCGACTGCGTTCGATGGAGAAGTGAACGTAGCCCTCATCGGTCCAGTTGCGGAATCCATCGCCGCGTATCGAGTGGGGGCGAGCCTCGCATCCGAGGCATCAGCGAACGCGCGCACGTTCCTCATCGCCCATCCGATGCTTCGGGAATATGCGCCCGAGTTGTATGTGAGCGCCCTTGAACAACTGCTGGCAGCCGTTCGACCGGACGTGGTCCTCTTCCCCGGTCGGACGATCGCGCTAGAGATCGCTCCGCGGCTGGCCTATCGGCTGGGGACGGCGATGGTGACCGATGCCATCGGGCTGCGGGCTGAAGATGGGGCGGTGGTCATCACCAAACCCGTCTATGGGGGGAAGGCCCACGCTGTGGTGGTTGCCCCTCGACCTCCTGTCGTCGTCTGCGTGCGCCCGCGCGCATTTGATCCAATCAAGGAAGGGATCGCCGAGGGGGGCATAAGATGGATCGAAGTGACGCTCGATCCCTTATTGAGGCGGACCAGGCTCCTGGAGCGGATTCAAGAGGAGTCAGCGACCGACACTGCGCTTGAAGAGGCGCGGATTATTGTGAGCGGTGGACGGGGCATGGGGGGACCTGAAGGATTCCAGCTGTTGGGGGAGTTGGCGCGGTGGTTGGGGGGCGCCGTCGGAGCCTCGCGCGCGGCTTGCGATGCCGGATGGGTGCCGGCGAGCTGGCAGATCGGGCAGACGGGGAAGAAGGTCGCTCCCGACCTTTACATCGCCGTCGGCATCTCCGGAGCCAGTCAACATGTCGTCGGCATCTCCGGGGCCCGGTGTATTGTCGCCATCAACAAAGATTCTCGAGCGCCGATCTTCAAAGTGGCTGATCTGGGGATCGTTGAGGAGTACGAGAGAGTTGTTCCCGCGTTGATCGAGGAGGTGAAACGCTTGCGCGGAGCCGAGCGCGCGTGAGTCGCGCGTCAGCGCGGGCGAGCGTTATGCGGATGGCTGGAGGGGGGAGATGAGTGGACAGACGGTACGGCTTCTAGTGAGCGAAGGGGTGGCCGTGGTGACGTTGAATCGCCCCGAGGTGTTGAATGCCATTGATGCTGCGTTGGCGGCAGAACTGCGCGATGCCTTTCGAGATCTTCGCGGGCGGGAGGATGTCCAGGCCGTGATCCTCACCGGAGCCGGACGCGCGTTCTCGGCGGGAGCCGATCTGAGGTATCTCGAGCGGCGGTTGGAGGAGGGGGCTTCGGCCGATCGCCTTCTGGACGAGCTCCTCGTTCCCTTGAATGATGTTGTTCGGATCATTCGCGCGATGCCGAAGATCGTCATTGCGGCCATTCATGGGGTCGCCAGCGGCGGCGGCTGCAATCTCGCGCTGGCGTGCGATTATCGGTTGGCGGCCGCGGGGACGCGCTTTAATCAGGCGTTCGTCCGGTTGGGGATCGCGCCGGATTGTGGTGGGACATTCATCGTGCCGCGGCTGATCGGTTGGGGGAGAGCATTCGAATGGATGGTGAGTGGGGAGTTGATCGAGGCGGAAGAGGCCGTGCGGTGGGGGCTCGTGCATCGCGTGGTTCCCGAGGACGCGTTGCTTGAGGAGGCACAGGCGTTTGCCGCGGGCGTGGCCCAGGGGCCCGTGCAGGCGCTTGTCGCCATCAAGCACTTGTTGGCGATGAGCCTCACGGCCTCTCTGGACGAGCAATTGGAGCGCGAGCGGCAGATCGTCGGCAGGCTCGCGGTGACCGAAGACTTTCGCGAAGGCGTGCGCGCCTTCATCGAGAAGCGTCCGCCGCACTTCCGCGGTCGCTGACGCGGAGGCTTCACCCCATGGGACGAGCAAGGAGGAGAGCCGATGTCCGAGGACAACGATTTCGTTCCTGTTGGCCTCGATCTCACCGACGATGACATTCACGTCGTGGGCCCGGAACCATGGTGGCGCGAGGCTTGGTATTTCGAATTCTTCGATCCGACCGCACGCGTTCAATTCCAGGTCTACCAGGGCGTCTTCCCAAATGCTGGTCGTGGTGACCTCACCCTCTATGTATTCGCGGATGGGCGTCTGCGCTATGAGCTGATGAAGATGGACTACGTGATCCCGCGCGACATCGGACGAGAGCGCTTGTGCTTCGGCCCCTTGAACCTGGAGATGCTCGAGCCGTTTGCGCGATGGCGCTTGCGCTATGATAGTCCGCGATTGCAGTTCGATCTCACTTTCCGCGCGCTTCATCGCGCCTTCAGTTGGGCAGAGGCTAAGCTCTGGATGGAGGAGGCGGCTGAAGGGGAGCGGAGCCGTCATTTCGATCAGGTCGGGTGGTACGAGGGATGGATGAACGTTGATGGGGAGGAGGTCTCCGTCGCGGCGCTCGGGATGCGCGATCGGATGTGGGGATGGGGGGGACGTGCCCTCTGGCG
>Ga0209289_100073_pt1 | contig 63397 bp, 56 predicted proteins | sample GXS110809BmetaG_FD_184121 | JGI IMG/M metagenome (GOLD analysis project Ga0209289, IMG submission 184121) | Hot spring microbial communities from Gongxiaoshe hot spring, China to study Microbial Dark Matter (Phase II) - GXS 110809B (SPAdes)... ... | reverse complement strand
TTGACTTCCAACTCAGTAGGATTTACAGGTATTAATTTATCTGAAATCACTGAGAATACCAATCTGAATAAAACCAGAACAACTATTATAACTATTTTAGCAACATTCATAAAATCACTTATAAACAAATTGCGATATATATAAATCTTCTATCATTCCTATATACTTTAAGTATTGCTCGGAAGGTGGGCGTTTGCGTATGACATAATCTACCCTATATTTTCTCATAAGCTCGGACATATATTGTTCGTCTGAAAAAAGCTCAGATACCTTTTTTATAAAATCTCTTATAAATTCTTGGTATCTTGCTCTCTTAAGATAATCTGATAAATCAAGACCAGGTGGAAGACCAAAAAATGATTTTCCAAAGTAAAAACCCAAATCTGTGTGCCCAACCCAAGAAGCAAAAGCAGCCGAAAACCTATATAAATCAACTATCTCTTCTTTTTTCCTTCCAAGAAGCTTTTCCCTAAGCAAAAATCTTTCAAAAACCTCCCGATCTGACATATCAGAGAAAAAATTTATTACGCTATGGAGCAAATATCTCCCCGTCATAACAGAAACTTTGAGCTCATCAAACAGTTCATCATACTTTATAACAGATGAACCATGCCCCTCAACAACGATTACTGATTCCTCACTGGTATTTACTCCGATCCATTCAGAAATTCTCTGGATTTTCCTTTGATGCTCAACATTTACCTTTATTATCTCCCAAGCCCAATCTTGAAGTTCATCACTCCTATTTTCACCAAAGAAAAAGACAAAAAATCTAAACCAGCTGAAGATGAAAATAATAGAAATAATAACAAGAAAAAATCTTCCAAATACCTTAATCGAACCTGAAATTTTTTCCAATGCAAATCCAAAAAGTATTCTGTTGAAGAAGTTAAATGGAAAAGTTAGATGGTGATATAAAAGCATAGAGAAAGGTAATACAGAGAGTAAATCTAATGTAATAAGTACTAAACCAGCTAGAGATGAAAAAAAGATAAAAAGACTCTTAAGAGAGAAAACTCTTGAAGCTAAAAAGCTAATAGCGGAAAAGCAGAAGAAAATAAGAAAAAGATAAAACTCCTGACTTACTTTGTATCCAGCACCCTTTACAAAATATCCTCCTCTACTTAAACCTTCCTTCAAAAAACCAAGTTGAAAATAGTTGAAAACGATTGCTGGAACCCCAACGGAAAAACCTATGAAAAGAATATAAATCAAAGCTTTCAAAACATCTCTTTTCTTTAAAAAAGCAAGATAAAGAATCATAATGAAAACTGAGGATAAAAGATACAAAATCCAGTAAGAAGATGAGTAAAAAACAATTCCAAGAGATAGACCAACAAAGGTCTTACTGATTCTTTTAGAACTATCAGAATCTAAAAAATCTATAAAAAACAAGTAGAAGATGAGGAAAAAGATCATAAAGAAAGACGGACTGAAAATTCTTATGATACTAAACAAGTGGAAAGGTGAAGCTGGGATTCCTACAAAATAAGAGAAGTGAGCGAGAACCAATGAAATAATGACATATTCATTTTTGAAAACCTTTCTTAGAATCTTCAGAAATATAAAGCACTCTAAAAAGACTATAGAAAATCTTACAGAAAGGAGGAAGAAATCCTGAAAGATAAGCTTCAGAGGATACAACATGCAGAGCACGGGGACAATCAAACCATGTTTTTGTTCATAGAAAGCAAATTCTCCACCACAAAAACCAAGTGTCTTCATCCATATGACTTCATCATGGTCAAGATATATTGGAATTCCATTTTTTATTGAGACATAAGCGATATACAGGTTAATGGCAAGCGATACCAAAACAGATATAAAAAGATCACGCATCACATTTCATACAGAAATAATTTAAGTGAGATTTTTGTTCTACTTGAGCTATATAGAATCCGCAAGGACCTGAGATATATCTCTGACTCTAACTTTATCCTCAACTCCCTTAAATTTTACAGCATCGTTTAACATTATAGAACAATATGGGCAAGCGACAGCTATCTCCTTTGCATTTATTTTTTCAAATTCTTCAAATCTCTTATAGTTTATTCTTGTGCCTCTTTCCTCCTCATACCACATCTTACCCCCTCCCGCTCCACAGCACATGCTTTTTTGCCTGTTCCTCATAGCTTCAAGTGGTTTTAAACCAGTAGATTTCTCAATTATATATCTTGGGGCATCATATATCGAATTATATCTACCAATATAACAAGAATCATGATAAGCAACAGCATTACCATTTGAAGGATTTACTTTTATCTTACCTGAATCCAAAAGCTGCTTTATAAATTGGCTGTGGTGTATAACATCAAAATCTCCTCCATACTGTTTGTAATCATTTTTTATCGTTTGGTAGCAGTGAGGACAGTGCGTAAGTATTTTCTTTACTCCTATGCTTCTTAAAAATTCTATATTCTCCTTAGCCATCATTGCGAACAATCCCTCTTCTCCAAGCCTTTTTACAGGATCTCCGGTGCACTTTTCTGCGGACCCAAGAACCTGAACCTTGACTCCTGCTTTATCTAATATCTTTTTCATAGATATAACTATTTTCTGTCCCAGAGGATCAAAATAACCGGCGCAGCCTACCCAGTACAAATATTCTGCTTCAACCTTTCCATCAACTTTCTCAAATCCAACCTGCTTTATGAACTCATCTCTTGATTCCTGTGGTAGGCCCCAGGGATTACTTTGATTCATAACCTTCTGTAATGTCTTAGCTGCTGATGCGGGAATTCTTTGGTCAAAAACAAGGTATCTTCTCATATCCATTATGAACCTTGGGTGCTCTATTCCAACCGGACATATTTCCTCACAAGCTGCACAAGTTGTGCAATCCCATATCTCATCATCTGTTATATGCTCACCGTCTGCAATCGGTGGTAAGCTGTCGCCATTACCCTTAAGTATCTGAATACCATCGTTCTTGAGTCTATCTTTCAGTTTATGGACAAGATGCATCGGCGAGAGAGGCTTGTTAGTGTTCGTAGCTGGGCAAAGATCAGAACATCTACCACACTCTGTGCAAGATATAAAATCAAAGAGTTGTTTCCAACTAAATTCCTGTAGTTTCTTTACACCATAATATTCTATCTCCCCCCTTTCAAGTTTCCCTATATCAAGAGGTTCATTGTTGCACTTTGATCCGTCAGTTCTTCTGAAAAGTATGTTGGGTATAGAAGTCATAATGTGGATATGCTTTGAGTAAGGCAAATAATTGAGAAAACCTAGAACTGTCAAGACATGCCCCCAATAGAAAATTTCTTTGATAACGAAAATTTGGTCAGTAGATAAATTTGCTCCAAGCATGACATATCCAAAAACTCTTGAAAACGGAGAAAATGTAAAGGACTCACCTTCAAGAATCAATGAACTTGCCTTCGTAATAAGCGATGTGAACATAAGGGTGAAAATAAGTGTGAGTATCACAATAGAGTCAAGAGTATTCTCGAGTCTCTTGGTTTTGATTATAAACCTTTGAACCAAGGCAAAACCTATTGCAACTATGACCAAAAACTGAACGATATCTTCAAGAAGCAAAAAAGCTGGTCTGAAAGTTGTGTTTATTATAGGTATTCTGAAATCAGGAAAAATACCCTGAATCCAATATTCAAGCGTCTCAATTGATATAATCATAAAACCCCAGAAAAAGAAAAAGTGCTTTATACCAGAGTTAAGATATCTAAGAGGCTGATACTGTGCAAAAGCATCTTTTATAACAGTATATATCCTTTTTGGTATGTTCTGCCATCTTTTCTCATATTTCCCAAGAAGAACAAGCCTTACGAGCTTGCCAGCACTATAAAAAAATCCAATCCACGCAGATATAAATACAACGATAAAAATAAATGGTCTTATTACTTCGTATCTCAATATATCATTAAAATTCAAAAGCCATGTCATATTTCCACCCTCCAAATCACCTTCCTTTTTCTATTAGGGAATGAGCAAAAAGCATTACCCATTTTCAGAAAAAATTTTATACAATAACTAAACTCACATTAGCATGCGCTTAAAAGTCAGGTTCTATACAAAAGAATACGGCACAAAACTCCTCCCAAAAGATTATAGATTCTATATTGGTTCTTTCATAGATGAAATAACAAAAACTACAAATGCTTTCGTATTTTCATTATCTTTTAAAAAATATCAAGATCATCAAATACCAGATGAACTTATATTTTCAACAGGTGATAAGGAAATTTTCCAGAAAATCCAGAAGAAATTTTCTGATATGAAGAAAAAAAATGAAGGAATAAAAATCAGAAATTATAGTGAGATCCTTATATCAGATGTCTTTCTCCTAGAAAAAATTGACTTTGACTTAGGTTCTGCCTTGTTCAGCACAGAAGTTTGCATTCTGACAAATCCGAACGCTTTTCCAGAAGATTTTAACAAATGGTTCTGTGTTCCAGAAGACGAAAATTTTTCCGAGATTCTTGAAAAAAGAACATTGCAAAGGTACTTTGCAATAAAAGGAGAAAAACCATCAACCAAATTGATAGTCAGAACAGAAAAATCCAAAACAGTATGCACAAAAATATATGACGGAGAGGAAGATTTTCTTATAAAAGGATTCAAAGGTATATTCCAAATAGAATCAGAACCTGATATACTAAAATTTATATACGATTATGGACTTGGGATTCACACATCAAGAGGATTTGGTTTGGTTCATGTTCTGAAAAACTTTTAAATTGCCATTCATAAATTCAATGAAAACCTGAACAGGTGTCATACCTTTCATAAAATCCAAAAACTTCTTACGCAGATGCCAAACTATTTCACACCTTTCCTTCGGGTGCGATAAAAAATATTCTATCTTCTCATTCAACTCCTCCGGTGTTCTATATGTCACGATTTCTATTTCATCCCCGAAAACATCTTTCATATCATATCTGGGATCTGTTAGGAAAAATCCACCAGCAGAGAGACACTCAAGAAGCTTTGTCGGTATCCCTGACTGAAGTATCATGTTGCTTACTAAAATATTTATCTTTGTCCTTCTGAATATTTCTGATAGATTCTCAAAAGAAATCCTTCCTTGAGGCAGTATGTTATCAAGTGATGGGAATTGAATATCCCCCACTCTATCTAGAACATAAACTCCCTTCAAATCTGTTGAAAATAATCCTCTTTCAAGGAGAGTAAGAGAAAGTTCCGTTACTTTCACCAATTCCATCCTCTGACTATTATACAAAGCAGTAAATCTTGAGAAAGATACCGTATCAAATCCAAAGACTTTTATATCTCTTCTTATATTCCCCAAGAAAAAGACTCTAACCAGAGGATTTACAAACTCCCATGAGATATGCTTGTAGAGAATCCAAAACAAAGGATTGCTTGGTGCCAAACCACATCTGAAGAAACTTATGTTATCCAAAAATATTTCAAATAGAGGCTTTGCTGGATTTTTTATCTTATCTATCAAGCTTTTATGAAAAATGCCCTCATATCCAGATATAACCTCAGCATATCCTAACGATCCACAGAACGATATATCTATATCCTGATCATCGGGCTTAAAATCTTGAAAATCAAACCATAGAGAAAAAGGAGAGTAAAAACAATTCGGAACGAAATTTGAAATGTAGCGAATCTGAGCCTTATCTACAAAGAGATAATTCACCGAATCATGGCTCAAGAAAGATTTAATAAAATCTTCAAAACTTATTCCCTTATGCGAGTACTTCAAAAAAGATATGGCCAAAATACTGTTCTCACCAAGCATATCATCACAGACAGTAAAAACGGGTATCTTCATATCATTCTTCGTTATAAGAACAGAAAAGCGATCTTCCTTGAACATTGGAATCATAATCAGCTTTAAGACGCCAGAATTTAGAGGTATTAAGACATCACAGTGTTTTGAGTCTTCTATATGCTCCATATCAAATATAAAAGTCTGCTCATTTAAAGGTTTCAATCTAAGCAAACTTGGAACTGGGTTTATACCTAATTCCTTGAGTTCATTACAAAGTTTAATCAACCTACCTCTTTCAGATTCTCCACCAACCACAAGAGCATTCAACATAGGTATCTTCTCAGAGATATAAAAATAATATCGGAAAATTAATCAATATGGATGAGCTCTTTACAAAGTTTTATAAATATGTGGATAAATAGATTATATTTAATACGGTGCGATAGAGCAAATACAAATCCTTATCGCTTTATCGCAATTTCTGTTTACAGAAATCCCTTAATAAGAGCTGTGAACTACTCCATCTTATAGAATATGGAGTTTCTTGCTTCAACGAGGCTATAAGCCTCTCCACAGTTCGGGATGTCCCTACACTACCATCCTTGACAACCCTTTGGTTATCAGGGTTATATATAATTATAATCCGAAAATGACTCAAGTATTTGCAATTCATCTCCACCCTATAGATGGAGTCCTCTTGCTAAATTTATGTTAAAAAACGAAAGGAAATAAGGCCACAAGAAAGCAAAAGTTATACACCTTTTCTACTATGCTTTACAACATATAGATTTATAAAGAAAACTATAAACACTTTACAAAAGATTCAAAAATTCATTTTAGAAATTTTTTGTGATTATAACGCAATAATTTTGATGATTATTATTGAGATCACAACCGCAATCATAAAAAAATTCAGGTATGAGAATATTTTTCTTACATCTTTCAAAGTTCTCACGAGAGTTATAATAGAAAGCATCACTGAAGGAACAAAAAGGGTTTTTTCAATTGTGGAAGAAAGTATAATTCCAAAGGTCAATGCAATAATTAGTGTTGCAATTATAAATATTTTGAGTTTATTTTTTCCGAGATAAACAAATGTTTTGAAATCAGATTTTCTAAAATCCTCATCAAATATGTAGAAGAGGGAAAGGGTATGGGGAATCTGATACATATAAATGAAAGCGGATAGCATTATTGGTTGAACCGATATACTTTGAGACTTTGCAAAATATCCGATAAGAGGAGGCATAGCTCCGACTACTGCTCCGACAAAAAGAGAAAATGAAGTAATTTTCTTCAAAGGAGTATAAACGAAGGAATATATAACAAAAGTCAATATGCCCAAAATCAATGATACAAAACTTGATAAAATCAAAAAAAACGAACCAGATATGAAGAAAAGTATAGCAATTATCCATGCTTCTCTTTCTGACATTCTTCCAGATGGTAGTGGTCTTGATTTAGTTCTTGAGACAAAAAGGTCATATCCCTTTTCAAGGATTTCATTTACAGCACTTGCACCTCCAGCAAGAAAAAATGTTCCCAAAAATACAAATAAAAAATTCTTATCCAAAACATGTCCTCCAAGTGAAAATCCCGCCAAGGCAGTTATAGAATTTGCGAGTGAAATCCTGAACTTTGTAAGAATAAGTATATCCTTGAATTTCTGCATCCTCTTATACATATTCAGAGATTTTTTGAAAAGTTCTGGAATTCGCAAAAATAGTTTATTTGTTCAAGTTATGAAACATGAAGATAGATACTACATAAAAAGGGCTCTGAAATTAGCATGTATAAATGCAGGGAAAACATCTCCAAATCCCTGGGTAGGTGCAGTTGTTGTCAAGGAAGGTAGAATCATAGGAGAAGGCCTTCACATAGGTGCAGGCTTTCCCCATGCAGAGGTTGAAGCCATAGAAGACGCAAAGCGAAAAGGAATATCATTGAAAGGTTCATCAATCTATGTCTCACTCCAGCCATGTAATACACATGGTAGAACCCCCCCGTGTACAGAAATCATAAAAAAAGAAGGAATAAAGAAAATATTCTTTTCATCCTACGATCCAAACATAGACCAAAAAAGCTATAGATTAAAAGAATCAATCGGTGGAATACTTAAAGAAGATGGAGATAAAATCTTGTTGCCATACTTTACTTTTATAACTAAAAAAAGACCTTACATCATAATAAAACTGGCTCAAACTCTTGATGGGAAAATAGCAGACACCACGGGTAAATCAAAATATATGACATCTCAAAAATCTCTCGAGCTGGTCCATAAATTAAGAGCACATTCAAATGCTGTTATCATAGGAGAAAAGACACTCCTGAAAGACAATCCAATGCTTAACATAAGATTTCTTGAAGAACACAAGAAGATAAAATTTATAAAAGAGAAAATTCAAGGTGAATACCCCAATCCCATCAAAATAATTATAGACTCCGATCTTTCTTCACTCCCGCAAGCTTTCAGAATGAACATAGCTTCTGGGAATAATACAGTTTTTGTTTGCACGAAGCAACCGAATTTTGATCCCCCCAAAATAAAAAATATATCTTTTATGACACTGAGAAGTTCTGATGATGGGAAAATAGAACTTAAAAGTCTTTCTGATTTTCTTTATAGGTGCGGCGTTATGATAGCTTTGGTTGAAGGTGGAGGAATGACCGCATGGGAATTTATAAAGCAAGATCTCTTTGACGAAATATGGGTTTTTATTTCTCCAATAATACTTGGTAGCGGAATAAGTGTAGGCGGAAGTAATTTTTTCAATCTTGGAAATGCCAAAAAACTCAAAATAATATCCATAAAGAAAGTAGGAGATGATGTTCTCTTAAGAATTTCAAAAGACAAAATATGGGAAATATTCTGAAAACCTCCAGCCAACGAAGAAAGAAACCACAAATAGCAACCTAAATAAATTGTAAAAGAGATCTCAAGCAAACATCACAATCATTCAGAACAGAAGATTTATTTGGGAAAAAAGCCAAAACATACTTGATTTATATGGAAAAACTTCCCTCAAACCACTGCTTCCGAAAAATAAAGAAAAACCAAATGATGAGTAGAATGACTTTGTAGGATTAAGATAAAAAACGACATCTACCTCGTTGCCAACTTTTTTTCCAGAAAAGTCTATATCAGAATACCCTAATTTATTTTTAGAAGAAGCACCTGAACCATATACCCATTTATCTTTTGTAGAGGATAGGCTGAAATCATGTAAAGATAACTCAAGTGAGAAAATATTGTATGAAAACATCGTCTGAAGATATAGATTTTGGAGATTACTAAGTGAAAACATATCTAAGTATCCATAGTATTTATGATTTGTTGGGAGCAAGTTGAAGAATCTCTGATTTGTGTTATCGCTTTGATTTTTATCTCCCGAAGCGTATGCAAAACCAATCCTCAACCATGGGCTTAAGAAAATCTCTTTTATTTCATACCCTGATTCCAAAACGAAAGAGAAAGCCTGCTGATTCTTTAGCCCAAATTTTCCAATCTGGTAAGCTCCCCAGATAACAAAATCAATTTCTCCTGGTCCCAAATCATTAACGGAAATAAGGCTCAGCCCAGGTGTATTTATAAATAAATCTTTTTGATACAGACCCTTTACTATTTTCCTTGAATCACTATACAGTATGTTAAAAAGCCTGATCTCCGTATTCTTTATTAAGTCTTCCTTGAGTGTTATAGAGGCTATAGCCAGAGCGATGTTCATAGGATTGTAGGCGGATTCAAAATCAAATCCCCCTGAAAGCACTCTTGCACCAGAAAGCCAGAAATATATTTTCTCAGTATCAATCCCTAAGCTTCCACCGTCAAACCTACGCCCGATAGCTGTCCAGTCCCAATTCCCAACCAACCTCTCCGAAATAACTCTCTCTTTGACAGAAATTAACTTCTCCATACTACTTATGTACTCAGCCCCTTCCCTCAAAGGTATCCTACCCAGTGAAAAATCAAAAGATCCGTATTTCACCTTGAGATAAAGCTCTGCTAATGAGAAATTCTGTGAATTTTTTTTACCAGATGATTCAAAGTAATTTTTACCGGGACCCGAAAAACCGTTATCAGGGAGCCTTAATGCAGAAGCTCCCTGAATCGTTCCATGAAATCTGAAAACGCTATACTTGTAATCAACCGAGCTTCTTCCTCTTATGAGGATAAAACCGTATGGGTTATCATACACCGGGAAATCTAAAAGCGTATTCCAGAACTCAGTCCTACTTCTCAAATCAAGGCTGACCTTTAACAAATCCTGACATAGGACAGTAGAAGTTTCTATAAAAACAACAGAAATAAAAACAAAAATAAAAAAAATAGTATTGCAAAAATGGGAAAACTTCATATCAAAACCCCAAACGTTCTCTTATTCTTTTAAAAATGCCTTTCCTCTTTGGCTCAAATATTACAATCATATCCTCAAGAACATCTTTACCAACTACTTCTTCAGCTGGAATTTCCCACCTGACCTTACTACTTGAAATCTTTTTTCCATTTGTGCTTATAACTTTTCCCTCAACTTCTATTTCTGCACTCGAGACCAAATCCTTGAACATAGATTTAAATATATCTCTCTTATGCAACTCACCAGTCACACGATAGTTTAGTCTGATCTCTCTTTTCCCATCGGGCAATTTTGAGAACATGTATTTGATATATCCATCAGAAAGTTTTGTTACATCCTCAAATTCAAACTCCCCCCAAACCCTCACCATATTCTCGTCCTGAAATGAGCTCCCAGTTCTTATAACTTTGACACCTTCTCTTTTCGACAATTGCTCAGCCAGCTTATCTTCATTTATAGCCATTTTCTCTTCGTCTGGAGCTTGGTATATACCTTTGACGATTACATAAGTTATTTTCCCCCTACCAGAACCATCCCCTCTTACAAAAAGCGAAATATGTACCTCGATACACGATGTCAGAGAAAGAGACAATATAACAAATAAAAACGATAAAAAAAGAGTCCTCACCATATTAAAATTATTATTTTAATTCCCTATTTCCCATTTATAGAAGATTCGTTTAGATTCACAATATACTTTCTTTCGAAACAATTAGTCGGATTTCTATCTTGTTATCCTTTCTCTGTTTTATTTTTAGATCTGACTCTGGAAATACCTTTTGTATTTTAGATTTTATTTTCTCCTTTATAGGAAATGGAAGAGCCTTTTGTCTTTTCTCTTTTAAAATTTCTTCAACCTCTCTGACACTTATTCCATCTTTGACTATTTTTTCAGCAAGTTCTTCTACCAAATCTTTATCTTCAATAGAGCAGAGAACCTTTGCATGCCCAAGAGATATTTTTCCTTCATCTATGAGTTTTTTGACATTTTCTGGGAGTTTGAGTATTCTGAGCATGTTCGTCACCCATGAGCGAGATTTTCCGACTTTTTTTGCTATATCTTCGTGCTGATATCCCATTTTAATCAATTTATCAAAAGCCAGAGCAAACTCAATTGGAGTAAGGTCTTCTCTTTGGATATTTTCTATAAGAGATATTTCAAAAGCTTCTTCATCTGTCAGGTTCTTGACTATAGCCGGGATTTTTTCAAGTCCAGCGAATTTTGAAGCTCTCCATCTTCTCTCACCGCAAACAAGCTCATAATCCCCATTTTTCCCAACTCTAACAAGTATAGGTTCTATAACCCCCTTAGCTTTTATGCTCTCTGCAAGTTCAGACAAACTCTTTTGATCAAACCTCCTTCTTGGCTGAAAAGCAGAAGGCTTTATTCTATCAACACTTATCATAATTATCTCATCTTTCTTCGAAAATCCTATCAAAGAAGAAAGACCTTTACCAAGTTTTTTCTCAACCATCAAAATTTATTTTACACCTATAGAGATAAAATTCTTATAAATCCACATTTATTCCAAAGACCTCACTGACTTGAATATCTGAACACAGCATCAAAAAAAGTCATATGAAACACAAATGTGAAAAAATTCAACGACATGATTCGTTTATCTGAAATCAAAAGGAATGAAAGGAATACCTCAAATCAGAATCTTTTTGATTTTCTTCTTTCTTCATTGACTATTATATGTGCTAATCTTGTTGGTTCAGGGATTCTAAAGCCGGCGCAAAAACTCATTGTGAGAGAAATCGCCTCCATGAGCGTCATCTTGTGTCCCACAGATACAACAATAGGTTCCTTACCATCCTGAGTGCAAAGCAAAGCTCCAACAATTCTCCCCTTGTATCTGAGGTATGAGAATTCTCCCCTCTTCTGAGGAATACTGTCAGGTTTTCCTACAAGAATGGATTTGGCAACCCCAATAGAAGGCTTATCGTAAAGAACTCCTATGTGAGACGCGATACCAAAGAACCTTGGATGTGCAATACCCTGTCCATCAACAAAAATCACATCAGGCTCATTTTTGACCTCCATAAAAGCTTGAATAAGAATAGGCGTCTCCCTGAAAGAAAGAAGTCCCGGAATATACGGAAACTTTGATACATCAGAAACAACAACCTTTTCAACGATAGAAAGATCTGAAGCGGATAAAATAACCACACCTCCAAAAAGAATATCTGAACCTATATTGTAAGATATATCAACTCCCGCTACGAGTTTAGGTTTTGAAATAAGGCTTTCTTCCCTTACATAACCAGAAAGCTCATACTGAATCCTTTTGGCTTCTTCCTCTGAAATAGACCAGCTATGATTTATTTTTGGAAGCATAATGGAGGGGAGTCTTTATCTCCCCCCACATTTTTATTTTACTGCAGCCTTGAGTTTGGAACCGCTTTTGAACCTTGGAACTTTTCCACCTGGGATGTTTATCGTTTCTCCCGTTTTTGGGTTTCTTCCCTTTCTCGCAGCTCTCTTTGTTACATACCAGACCCCAAAACCCGGAAGAACCACTTTTTCTCCCTTTTTAAGGGCGGACTGAACAGATTCAAGGAATGAGTCCACCACTGATCTTACCAGTGCTTTTGACTGCTTTGTTTTTTTTGATATTCCATCTATTAGTTCTGCCTTGTTCATCTTTTTCCCACCTCCTTTATTTACTTTTATTTTACAAGAAAACTGTGAAAATTCAAGAGATAATAAAATTCTCCAAGCAGTTTACATCACAGAAAATACTGATCCGAGAAATCTTTATTCTAAAGATCCATACTTGTCAAGTATCATCAATTTAGCAAGAGGAATTTTCCAGAAAAGGCAGAATTTTAAATTTTTTCATTTTTAATTTTGAAAATTCTTCACTTTGGTCTAATATCTTTGACATTACGAGTTTTGCATAATGTTTTAGACAAAATATATTATAGAATTACCGACCTTAAATTTTTTAAGGAAAAGTTATACCAAAAATCAAGATAGCTTGTCCTCTCTTTTCTCTTCTGAGCTTTCCAAATTTCTCAACGACTGAACCAATGGTTTTGAATATATTCCTACCGAAACCATAAACTTCATAAAATCATCCATAGAAACATTATCAAGCTGTAAAACATGCTTTCTTGGAATTATCAAAATAAATCCAGTTGTAGGGTTTGGAGTAGATGGGAGTAGAAAAACCGAATAATCCCTATCAGTACTAAGCTCAATCCCTGGGATATAACCATTAGAAAGTTTTATAGCCGTTGGCTTGCCCAATCTACCATTTGAACTTTGCATAACTTCAGTTATGTTCTTCAGCGTGGAGTATATTGATTTGGCTACAGGAATCCTTAATATGACATTTTCAAAAATCTGGATCGCAAAGTTCGCAAGGTATGTTCTTGCAAAAACACCTGTTATAAGAATCAAAAAAACAAGAGATATAAAGCCAAGTCCCGGTATATGAACACCTAAAATCTGGTCATATATCCCACTTAATATCCCGTCAAGAAAGCGGAATATTATTATCAAAACATAAACTGTTCCAAATACCGGACCGAAGAATATAATCCCGACCACAAGATTATCCTTCAAAAATCTTTTTAATTTCTCCATCAGTTTAGATGATATCTTGTTCGCGTTAATCTGAGCCATAGGACATTTTAATTTTATGCACTTTTGATATCTTTTGCGAATTTTAGGTGCATCTTTGAAAGCTCAATATACCTCTGAGAAGAGATTTTCAATGCATTTATCTCTTGCTCTGTCAGGTCTCTTTTAACTTTTGCTGGAACCCCCAAGGCGAGAGTGCCAGGAGGAATCTTGGTATTTTCTGTCAGAAGAGCTCCCGCTCCGACTATAGAAAAAGGTCCTACCTCCGCACCATTCATAACAATTGCTCCTATCCCTATCAAAGAAAAGTCTTTTATGACACACCCGTGTATCACAGCTCTATGACCAATTGTAACATAATCCCCAATAAAAGTTGGATACGAAGCTGTTTCAACATGTATAATCACTCCATCTTGAATATTTGTGCCCCGACCTATCTCCACCCAATTGACATCAGCTCTTATCACAACATTATACCATATTGAACTGTTTTCTCCTACCCTGACATCACCTATTAATAACGCGTTTTCCGCAATAAAAATGTTTTGGTCTGTTCTCGGATAAAGCAGAGTCTCCCCCTTTTTCAAACTTAAAATCACTTAAATCACCCAGTTATATCTTCAATAGTGTTCGTATCTCTTTTTACTCTATACTTTTTCACAAGTATTTTCTCGGTTTGCTCAACTTCAGGTTCTTCTATACTTGAAACTCTCCAAAGTTCTACTATAGCTTCCTCAGGTGTTATATCACATATAGCATAACCATGGTAATGAGAATTGAAAAATTTAAGATTTTTGTTTAAACTCACAAGTGAATTCTCAATAGTCTCAAGATCCTTTTCCGTCATCCTCAAAAGGCTTCCGAGGTTTGAGGAAGTTATTGAGGTTGCAGCAAATTCAACTCCAACTTTTTCTTTTAGATTAAGAAAATCATCGTAAAGTTCCCCGACCACAAATGTATGTAAGTCTCCTGTTACCACAAAATAATTTTTTATAGAGTTCTGAACTATATGATCAAATATTTTTCTTCTTTCTCCAGCAAATCCATCCCATTGGTCAAGATTAAGATACGATATTTTACCTTCTCTACTAGTAAAAGACATCTGACTCATACAGACTTCATTTCCATGAATTTTCCAAACAACACCATCATTTTGAGCTTTTTTGAGTTCTCCAAGAAACCAATCAAGTTGTTCTTGGCCAAGCATAGTTGTTTGCTCTACTTTATCACATGATGCCAAATATCTTTGCCCAAGCGCTCCTTCACCACATGGGTGCGGAGACCTATAAAGTCTTTCATCTGTCATAAGGAGTCTTGCAAGAGATCCAAAATCAAACCTTCTGTAAATTCTTATCTGCTTTTTCGGATCTTCCTCTTTTGGTTCAAAATATACATCTACAGGTAGATACTCATACCAAGCTTGTGAAGCCTGCAACCTCCTTTCTTTCTGTTCATCACTTCCCCAAAGCTCTTTGCCGTTATCTGGAGAAAGCGTATAAGCTGAATCGTTTGCAAATTCATGATCATCCCATATTATATAAAAAGGAAAATTCTCATGTGCCATCTGTAAGTACCTATCTGATTTATATATCTTATATAGCTCTCTGTAGTCCTTAAGTTCAAGGGATACTTTTCTTCCAGATGATAGGGATATTGTTCTCATCTGTGCGTACTGAAACGTAGGCTCGGATAAAGTTTCGTATATGTAATCACCAAGGTGCACAACAAAATCTATTTTTTCTCTCGAAATGTGATACCAAGCGGAGTAAAACCCGTTTGAATAATCTTGACATGACACAACAGCAAATCTGATACGCTCTGGATTTTTCTCAATAGTTTTGAAAACTCCAACAGGAGAAGATGACTTATCTTTAACGAACCTGTAATAGTACTTTGTCCCCGGTTTGAGGTTTGAAACCTTTACCTTCACCGTGTTATCAGAAGCTTCTGATGGCACAAAAACTTCGTTGAAAACCAAATTTGAAAAATCCTGAGTCTCCGAAACTTGGCAGACAATTGGGATACCTGCGTCTAATGTTCGCGTCCAAAGAATGCAAGAGTTTTGGGTAACATCACCCGAAGCAACAGATTGAGGGAAAAAAGATAGGTCAATTTTCTCTCCATTTCCTGAAGAGGAACAACCATAAAGTGGAAAATATCTTGAAAGCCAGAAAGCACCTGTTGCTTTCATCAGAAAAAGAAGATACTCCCTTCTCTTTCTATCCATTTTGCAAAAAATTAATAATTACTCAAAACCAAACAATAAAAATGATAAAGTTTAGGGAAAATAAATAAAAAACAGTTTTTGAAACAAGGGAAAATAAACTGGAATATACCAAGAAGGACTTCAAAACAATCCTTTAATCAGGAAATCACCACAACAAAAAGCAGAAATACAAAAAATAAAAAATGGAATAAAATTTAAACTATGGAGTTATTTCTGTTTTTTCTGATAAGTCTATCAGAATACGATGCAGAGGCAAAGATGATAAATAATAAAGGAGATATCATAGGTAAAGCTTTACTTAAACAAATCCCCGGAGGGGTACTCATATTTGTTGAAGCATCCGGTTTGCCACCTGGGGAGGAATTGGCGTTTCACATACACGAGAAAGGTTTATGTGAGCCGCCAGATTTCCAAACAGCTGGAGGACACTTTAATCCAGAAAAGAAAAAGCATGGCTTTCTGAACAAAGATGGATACCATGCAGGTGATATGCCAAACTTCTTTACAGATAAAGAAGGAAAAGCAAAATTCTATGTATTTAATCCCAAAATAATCCTGAAAGAAGGAGAAAAAAACTCTGTAATCGGTTTAGCTTTGATGATACACATGCATAAAGATGATTACCAGACAGACCCAGCAGGAAACGCTGGACATAGAATCGCATGCGGCGTAATAGAAAAGAAGAAATGAAATAATTAGTTTCAGGGATTAATTATTGTTTCACTTTTACTTTCATTATTGAATATCATAAAACCACAGCAGAACATAAAGAAAGTTTTAATAATTAAAGAATTAAGCTGTAGATTACAGGAATTCACATACATTTAACGTTATTCCAAATCTACATATTTGTTCAAACTCCTGTTGTCAGCTGTCGGGATTTCCTACAAAACTTTGTATTGCTCTGCCGCAAATTTTCCTCCTGCATTCTTGAGAATGTTGCAAATTTTCCTCCCTTGAGAATGGATTGAAGAATACAAAACTTTGCAATAAAGCAAAAAATATTTCTATCATACACTCTGCATATTTTGTATTATGTCTCCAATTGGCAGAAACTTCACATGCCAAGAAGCTCAAAATTATTGTAGAATTCCTAGTTATGTAATGGAACTCAAAAGAGTGAAAAGATAAAGTTGGGCAGGAGGAATCTTTTTTTATTCTATAGTTTTGAAGGCAAACTTCAATCAATGTTTGGGATTTTCTATTTTAGCTATTTCCCTAAAGGCACTGATATATCCATCTGGGGAACCGATATCAAGCCATTTTCCTGGGACCAGGCAAGCCAGGAGGGCATTTTTGTTTTCGGATGAGAACCTTCCGAAAGCACCTGCAAGCTGTATTTCTCCACTTTCATCATAGCCCTCAGACTCAAGCCAATCAAATATCTTAGGTGTGAAAACATATCTTCCTACAACCGCATATCTTGAAGGAGCCTCCTCTGGTTTGGGTTTCTCCACAACCCCAGAAAAATATATCATATCCTCACCCTTTCTCTCTACGGGTTTTATAACACCATACCTACTGATTTTATCTTTTGAGACTTTTTTGACAAGCACAACTCCTCCCAAAGGTTTCTCCCTCTCAAATACACTGATCAGCTTTTCAATAACTCCTATTTTCCCCGAAGAGATGTAAATATCATCAGGTAGTAAAACTGCAAAATTTCTCTGACCAACTTTCTCTTTCGCACATAAGATAGCATGTCCAAGTCCAAGTTGTTCCTCCTGAATAACATAATCTATTTCTAAACCTTTGAAAACAGAAAGGTCATTCAGAAGATGGAGTTTGTTTTTAATTTTCAAAAAATTTTCAAGTTCCGAATCTGGTTGAAAATATCTTATTATATCCATTTTTCTTTTTGAAAGAACCAATATGACTTGATTTATTCCAGCACTGACACATTCAAGGACAACATAATGTATCGCCGGTTTATTGTATAGGGGGAAGAGTTCCTTTGAGACAACTTTTGAAGCTGGAAGAACTCTTGTACCAAAGCCAGCAGATGGTATGACCGCAACTGGGACAGAAAACATGTTAGAAATTTAAAATTACGGAAGATTTTTTAGATTTTCCGCAATTAGAATCATCCTTTTATAACTCCAAGAGGTACGAGCTTAGCAACGATGAGAGATAGCTCCGCTTTTTCACAAACACGGACAACATCATAGACATCTTTGTAAGCTTCGGACATCTCTTCTGCCAAAAGATGTTTTTCTCTTGCACGAACTACAATTCCCTTTTTCTTCAACTCCTGAGCTATATCTCTTCCTTTTGCAATCTTTAGGGCCTTACTTCTTGACATATTTCTCCCCGCACCATGACAGGTAGAACCAAAGCTCTCCTCCATAGCCTTATCGGAAGCAACAAGAACATAAGAGTATCTCCCCATGTCCCCAGGTATTATAACAGGTTGTCCTGTTCCTCTATACTTTTCAGGCAATTCAGGGTGTCCTTTTGGAAATGCTCTCGTTGCACCTTTTCTATGGACAATAAGTTTCATCTCCTTTCCATTAACCCTATGGGTTTCAATCTTTGCCGTATTATGAGCAACATCATATAAAAGAGACCAATTAAGATCTTTTTCAGTTATCCCAAGAGATTTTTTAAGAGCCTCTTTACAGTAATGAGCGATAATGAGTCTGTTTGAAAAGGCATAGTTTATAGCAGACCTCATCGCTGAAAGATAGTTTTGTCCTTCCTTCGAACTCACACTCATGAAAGCAAGTTGATTATCTTTAAGACTCATTTTATTCCTTTCACACCAACGCAAAGCTACCCTAACATAATCCTCACATATCTGATGTCCAAAACCACGAGAACCAGAATGGATAAGAACTGTGATCTGACCTTGATATATTCCCCATGATTTTGCAATGTCTTCTCTTAAAACTTGTTCAACATACCCGACTTCAACGAAGTGATTCCCTGAGCCAATAGTTCCAAGCTGATCTCTTCCTCTCTCATAAGCTTTATCTGAAACAGTTGAAAAATCAGCTCCCTGAATAGTTCCAAATGATTCTATGCTTTCAAGCTCTCTTTCTGTCCCCAAACTTAGGTAGGAGACGGCAAACCTTGCTCCCTCTTCCGAAATTCTTTTCATCTCATTCTTTGAAAGTTTTATATGTCCTGAAAGCCCAACTCCAGCGGGTATCATCTCAAACATCGTATTCACAATATCTTCAATCTTATTACGAACATCTTTTAATGTGAGAGATGTAGTATGCAACCTAACACCACAGTTTATGTCAAATCCCACACCTCCTGGGCTAACTATCCCCTCATGAAAATCAAAAGCAGCAACACCTCCTACAGGAAAACCATATCCCCAGTGTATATCAGGCATCGCTACAGCTTTTCCAACTATCCCAGGAAGTGAAGCAACATTTATGAGCTGTTCAAATGATTTATCCTCTATCACTTTTGGTAATATCGTCTCATCCGCAAAAATAACAGCATCAACCTTCATATCTCCATGTTTTTGTATCAAATACTTGTAATCCGATATCTTTTTTACATCCATAACTCAAAAGATTAAAAAATGATGGGTAGATATTAACCAATTTAAAAACCTCCCAAGTTTTTCCAAAGTATCAGAATCATTACAAAAAGGTCCATGTTCTCAACAAAACAAAATCTTTTTAGATTTTACTGAAATGTCTTTTGGAAAATGAATAATTAAGGCTATGGATAATAGTGGAATCAACTTAAAGCCTCCTGAGGAAATAAAGCAAATAATAGATTCTTTTTTCAAATTTATTGAATCGGAAGTAATACCTCTTGAGAAGGAAAACAAGAAGATATTGGAGGATGAAACAAAACTATATGACGAAAACTTACGTCTCAGAAAGGAAGTACTTGAGCTTAGAAACTATGTGAGAAAAAAATCGGCAGAATCTGGGTTTTACACGATTTTTGTTCCAAAAGAGCTTGGCGGTGCCGGATTTGGACCGATAGCATCTGTCTTTTTAAACATAGCACTACACGCAAAATATGGTCCGGGAAGAGTTCTGATAACTCCCGGTAAAGGTCTTCTCATATCACCACTTATAGCAGGATTCGTAGAAGGTCCATCATCTGTTATACTAGATTTGAAAGATGAAATAAAAAAGTATGTCTTACCTGAACTTCTCAGTGGTAGAAAAACCCAGTGCTTTGCCCTTTCTGAACCTGAAGCCGGATCAGACATCTGGTCCCTTAAGACGCATGCAGAAAAACGCGGTAAAAATTGGGTCATAAACGGTATAAAACAATGGATAACCAACGGTCCATATGCCGATTACGCTGTGGTGTTCGCAGTCACAGATTATGATCTTTTAAAGGCAAAAAAAGGCGGAATAACAGCTTTTTATGTAGAGAAAGAGAGAGGATGGAAAGTTCAATCAATAATCCCATATATGGGGCATATAGGATCTGATACAGGAATAATATCTTTTGATAATGTAGAAGTTCCAGAAACTCATGTAATAGGTGAGGTAAATTTTGGATTTCTCAAAGCTATGGAAGGGATAGATATAGGACGACTTGCTATTGGTGCAATATGTGCTGGACTTTCCGAGTGGGCTTTAAATGAGTCAATTGAATATTCAAAGCAGAGGAAAGCATTTGGTCATTCAATATCAGAGTATCAGGCAATACAATTCATGCTCGCAGAGTCTTACATGGATACTTACACGTCTCAGGCCATATGTATTCATTGTGGATGGCTGGCACAAAATTCCGAAAGAATCCCTGTGAAGGAAATATCAGCAACCAAAGCTTACTGTGTTGAGGCATGCCAGAGAGTCTTTGACAGAGCCATTCAAATATTTGGAGGAATGGGACTTACAAACGAACTTCGCCTACAGGATGGTTTTAGATTAGCAAGAACCTACAGAATACCAGATGGAACATCAGAAATTCAAAGACGGACAATCGCGAGAAGATTGCTCAAAGGGGATACATCTATTCTCCTGTAATGGAAATATCATATAAATCAGCTGGTGTTGATATAGATAAAGCCGATGCCATAAAAGAAAATATAAAGAAGATAGCTAGTGGAACATTAAAAAGCATTGTAATACACGGAGTTGGACCTTTCGCTGCGGTAGCCAAACTCCCAGCGGGATTCATAGTTGCAACATGTGACGGCGTTGGAACAAAAATAGCAATAGCCCAGGAATTCAACAGGATTGAAGGTCTTGGATATGACCTTGTCGCCATGAATGTCAATGATATACTCGCTATGCACGGGAAACCCCTTTTATTCCTAGACTATATTGGTGTACCTAATCTTGAAACTATAAACATAGAAAAACTCATAAGTTCAATAGCTTCAGCTTGTATAGAAGCAGATTGCTCACTTGTTGGTGGAGAGACAGCTCAAATGCCGGGATTTTACGAGAAAAACAGATTTGAACTTGTCGGATTCTGTATAGGAATAGTTAAAAAACTACCACAAAAAAATAAGATATCAGAAGGAGATGTGATTTTAGCCTTCCCATCAAATGGCCCACATTCAAATGGATATTCATTGATAAGAAAACTGATTGAAGAAAAATTAATAAATCCGGAAGATCGGCTCAAAAGAGATAAGTTGATAGATGTCATTTTGCGTCCAACAAGGATATATGTCAATGATTTCTTTGAAATCGTCAAAGAATTTGGATATCCTAAAGCTTCCGCAAACATAACAGGAGGAGGAATACCTGGGAATCTCTCAAGAATCATACCTGAAAAAATGACCGCAGCGATTGACAAAAAAAGTCTTGAATATTTATCCGAAAACTTTGCTGACGGAATATTTTCACATATATCAAGATTTGTTCCAGAGAAAGAGATGATCAAAGTCTTTAACATGGGAGCAGGTTTTGTAATGATATACCCAAAGAAAAAGGCACAGATTATACTTGAAAAAATGAAGGGAAAAGTTTTCAAAATAGGGAGCATAGAAAAATGGAGAGAAGAGAAAGTAGTGATAGAATAAAGTCCATAGCAACTACCTATAAAATCAACAAACACTCAAATAAAAACCGACAAAACATAAAAACATAAAAAGGAAAAGTTAAATTATAGGTCTTCATATGTTTGACCAAACAAGAGAAAAAATTCTCCAAGCACTTTTTGATTCTGCTAAAAAAACAGAAGATAAGATTTATATCGTCGGTGGATTTCCTAGGGACCTAACTTTAGGTAAGTATGATTTCCACGACATAGATGTTATTGTCTTTGGAGATTATAAGAACTTTGCAAAACTCGTTTCGTTCCACCTCAACAAGCCAATGATTGAAATAGAAAAATATAAAATTGTAAGGATATTCTACAATGGAATATCAATAGATATATGTGCTCCGAAAGACAAAGATCTTATATCTGATCTAAAAAAGAGAGATTTCACTATAAATTCACTTATAATACCTGTTGAGAACATACTTGATCCACTAAACAGTATAATGGATCCGCTTGGTTCTGGAAGAGAAGATATAAAACTACTCTCTCTCAGAACATATGTGCATCCTGCTTTAGTTATAAAGGAAGATCCAAATAGAATCGTAAGAGCAGCCAGGTTTATAGCAGATGGATTCATCGCAGAAGAAAAACTGGTAAGAGAGTGCAAAAACAGAGTAAAATCTTTAACAGCTGTACCAAGAGAAAGAATAGGAGAAGAATTAAGGAAAATGTTTCTTGCCAAAAGGCCCTCTGCTGGATTATTCTTCCTCCGCGAAATCGGATTTTTTGAGGCTACATATCCTAAAATCACCCCTGCCTTATACAAACCTCAGAAGTCTCCATATCATTTTGAAGGAGTTTTTGAACACTGCGCAAGAGTTGTTGATATAACACCACCAGATATAGTGCTGAGACTTTCGGCTTTCTTTCACGATATAGGAAAAGCATTTGCTGAAAGAGAGATACCAGATGGCAGAACAGTTTATTGGGGACACGAGTTTATATCTGCAGATATATGTCAAGATTTTCTTTCAACATTCAAATTCCCAGAGAGCGAAAGAGAAAAAGTCAAATTTATAGTCAAAAACCATATGATATATTATTCCCCATCTTGGTCTGACAACGCTGTTAGAAGACTCATCAAAAAACTTGGTCAACACACCGATGATGTTCTTGAATTTGTATATTATGATATAAAAGCACTGAAAGATCCCTCAAAAGCTCTTGAAGGATTGAATGAATTGAAAAGAAGGATAAAAGAAGAAATAATAAAGCTTGGGAAATCGGAAATAAAAAGTCCGCTCAATGGTCATGAGATACAGAAAATATTCAATATCAAAGAAGGGAAAATTATAGGAGAAATAAAATCAAGAATAGAAAACGCTATAGTAGAGGGTAAGATCAAACCAACAAAAGAGGAAGCAATAAAATTTGTTCAAAAACTTCTAAATAATATGAAGGAAAAACAAAACTAATAACTTGACAAACCGGCCATCTTGTAAAGTCTTTCTATCCTTTTTTCAACAGGAGGATGGGTTGAAAAGAGAGAAAGGATTGAAGAGCCTGAAAGTGGATTTACTATGAAAAGATGACTCGTAGCTGGATTTGCCTCCATAGGAACACGCTCAACATAACCAGTAATTTTTTTCAGAGCTGATGCGAGAGCAAGAGGGTCGTTTGAGATTTTTGCACCGGTTTCATCTGCAAGGAATTCACGAGAACGAGATATAGCAAACTGCACTATCATAGCAGCAATCGGAGCAAGAATTGATATAGCAACAAGTCCCAAAATGTTTCCTAACCCATGACCTTCTCTGTCATCTGACCTTCCACCGAAGAAAAATAGTCCCCATTTAAGCATATCTGCAAGATACATTATAGCACCAGCTATCGTGGCTGCAATCACTTGAATCAATGTATCCCTATTCTTGATATGAGCAATTTCATGCGCTATAACTCCTCTGAGTTCAGAATCATTTAGTATCTTCATTATGCCATCAGTTAGAGCAACAACTGCGTTTGAAGGATTCCTTCCGGTCGCAAAGGCATTCGGCGACATAGAAGGAACTACATAAACTTTCGGTTTTGGTATCCCTGCAGAGACTGAAAGCTCCTGAACCATCCTGTGTATAGAAGGAGCTTCCTGTTCGCTAAGCTCCCGCGCCCTATACATAGCTAAAACTATCTTATCTGAAAAAAAGTAAGCTATCAGATTCATAAAACCAGCCATAAACAGAGCTACTGTTAGACCAGTTTTACCTCCAATCAAGTTACCCATAAAAAGTAAAAAGGCCGTCAATACAGTAAGGAGTAAAAAAGTTTTCAACCGCTCAATCATATCCATATTATTATAAGAAAAAACTCAAATATACAATTAAGTTCAGAAAAATTGAATTTACCCTTACTACAAAGCGAAAAATATTTCTATACAACTATGTAAAAACGATAAGTTTCCACATTATTGACAAACTGGAATGTCTCTTATCTTCAAATTTGAAGAACTAGTGAATAAAAAAATAAACATTACAGCAAATCATCTATTATTCTAGTCTAATTTATATTCTAATTCCTAAGCTTATCCCTCATAATCATAACATCGAGAGATTTTTAGAATTCAGAGTTTACGAGAAAAATAGATTTTATTTTGGAAATATTTTATCAGAAATAATAAAATCCACAACGAATCAGAAACGAAACAAATTTATGATTTCCAAGTTTTAGCCACCTTCAAAATAAAAGATATATCATACGTAATTGAATAATTAAAACTGAATTATGAACATTGACGGAAGGCTATAATTTTCAAATACTCCATAGTAGTTCCATAATTCCTCTGCAAATTTCTCAACTTTTCAAACCTAATTGACAAAATGTGAAGAGCAAATTGATAACAAAATATATCTTATACGAGATTGTTTTCCCTATTGTTTTTATATTTTTCTCTAAATCCGAAAACCTTTAACCATGAAGATACTATAAACCCAAAAAGAAAAAGAGGTGAACAAAAAAATCTAAAAATTCACAAAATGAGAAGAGCTCTAGAATATTCATAATTCCCCAAAAGAAAGCAAAAAATTTTCAACGATCACCTAAAACTTTCTCATATCAAAAAGCATATAAGCCGCAAAAAAATTTATCAGATCAAAACTTATGACGAGCTTCAAAACATGATATTCACCTTCCACAAATCTTATAGATGAAACAATCAAAGGAATATAAAAAGGGAAAACTATAATGTAGTATAGTGGAATATTCATACTCAAAGAGAACATAAGGAAAGAAAAAAGAGTCGATAGAGAAACCATACCTACAATAGATAAAACAACGGAAAAGATCAAGAAACCACTAACTTCCAAATTTGTGAAGAAAATAAAAAAAATAAGAGAGAAAAATGACACAAGGCAAACGATTATAAAACCTGTCAAGAACTTTGAAATAAAAAAAATCTCACTTTTCAATGGCGAATTTATAAGTGTATCTACAACATCGTCTTCAAACTCATATCTCATAACCTCAATCTGAGGAAAAACAGATGAAAAAAGAAGGATAATCCACAAAAGTTCATATGAACCCTTCTGGAAAAAGAAAGATATAATTACAACGGAAACAAAAGAAAAAGCAATAGGTATAAAAATAGGAGACTTTCTCCTGAATAGAACTTTCAAATCTTTTTTCACCAATTCAAAAACAATCATCAAGAATAATAAGTAATCAGAATATAGAAAACAACCAAAAATCTACAAATATGAGATTTGGTTTAGAATAAACTGAGAAGACGACTTGTAACAGGATACAAAGGAGATTTTGATTTGCAACGGAGATTAACAAGCCAGGTTAACTAAAACTTCGAAGACGCTTTTTTTCTTTTAGTGCATGATTCACACACACCCTTTATAACAACAGTTTTCAGTTCAATTTCACCTTTGACATTTTTTAACTTTATATCTACACCATCTTCTGGTATGTCAAATATTTGATCGCATGATTTACATATGAAATGATGATGCGGATCCAAATTTGTGTCAAAGATTGTAAGCCCGTAATATACAGAAGAAGGGAGAGAATATATAAAGCCATTTTCCTCAAATTCTCTCAAAGTGCGATAAACCGTACTTATAGATATAGATGGAATATCCTCTTTAACAGCATTGTACAGATCTTCAGCTTTAATATGGCCATGCATCTGCATTAATTTATGAAAAAGTATAATCCTTTGAGGAGTAGTTCTAAGACCTTTTTCCTTAAGCTTCTTCAAAATAATTTGTTTATCCATTATTAATAAAATTAAAAATATTTTCGCTCAAAATAAAAGTTTCAAGAAAGATCCTAAATCAGATACATAATATAAAAACAAAAACAATTTTGTGTATCACTTATGTCAGCAGACATTAAAAATTTACAACTCTATAATGAAGTTCGACCTTCCAACAGATTAGAGGAGAAAAACAAACATTCAGATTTTAAGAAATTCCAAAAAATTAGTTCCTAACTCCATACAGTATGGAAGAAGCAGTAATATATGAAGAGATAGAGGATGGTAAAATAGTCAGGATAAGGTTCAACAAACCAGAAAGAAGGAACTTAATGGATCCTGAAATAATTCAAGGTTTCACAAAGTGTGTGCAGAAGGTAAAGGAATCAAAGGATGTAAGATGCGTCATAATAACAGGGAGCGGTAATTCCTTTTGTGCTGGTGCGGATTTTTCAACATTACAGAAATTCGCTCAAGAATCTGGATACACAGGTCCAGCAGCGATAAGAGAAGGAATAATAAAATTTTACAACTCCTTTATGTCTGTTCTTGAAATAGAGCAACCAACGATAGCTTCAATAAATGGATACGCAATAGGTGGAGGTCTCGCCTTCGCTTTGCTCTGTGATATAAGGATAGCATCAAAAGATGCAAAACTATCAGCGAACTTTGCAAAAGTCGGGATACACCCTGGGATGGGAATAACCTACACTTTGCCTAAAACTGTTGGAATTGAGAGAGCATCCGAACTACTTTTCACAGCAAGATTCATCACAGGAGAAGAAGCAGAAAGGATTGGACTTGTATCAAAATCTGTAGAAATAGAAAAACTTGAGGAGCAAACCTTATCTACTGCAAGAGCAATATCTGAAAATGCTCCATATATAGTAAAGCTAACAAAAAAGATTTTGAGAAGGGAATTTCATGCAAAGGCACAGGGAGAAATAGAATCGCTTGCCCAATCTCTCTGCGGACAAATGGAAGATGCTATAGAAGGAGTAAAAGCCTTTTTTGAAAAAAGAAAACCACAATTTAAAGGAAGATGACAAACGAACCAAAGATAGATGAATTTAAAATATTAGATTACGTAAAACAAACTGCAGTCAAAGCTGGTGATATACTAAAGAGATTTTTCTATTCAAGTAATTCAGACTTTGAGGAGAAAGGAATAAGTGATTGGGTTAGCGAAGCTGATAAAAAATCCGAAGAAACAATAATAGAACTTCTTGAGGACAAAATTCATGCTGATTTTATTGGAGAAGAGCTCGGAGAAAAAAGGCGTGGAAGTGAATTTGTTTGGTATATAGATCCACTTGATGGAACCAAAAACTTTGTGAGGAGGATACCATTCTTCTGCGTTTCTATAGGCTTAGCTTACAAAAATGAACTGATTTTAGGAGTAGTATTTTCCCCCATAGATGAAAGGATGTTCTGGGCCATAAAAGGCAAGGGAGCTTACATGAACGGTAATCCCATAAAGACCTCGCAGGAAGGAGAGCTGAGAAGGTGCATTATTGCAACAGGACTACCATATAGAAGTAAAGACTATATAGATAAACACCTTATGTTCTACAAGGATATTTTTCTGAAGGGAGTTGGAATAAGACATATCGGGTCCGCAGCATTAGAGATGTGCTATGTAGCAAACGGATCAATTGATGGTTACTGGGAAATTGGTCTATCCCCATGGGATATGGCAGCTGGAGCCCTTATAGTTAAAGAAGCTCAGGGCATAGTCTCTGATATCTGGGGAGGTGATAAATTCCTTGAAACAGGATGCATCATATGTTCAAACAGAGCGATCTACAATGAAATATTAAAGATAGCAAAACAGCTTTTCCTTTAAATGCTGATTATCGGAACACTTTCAGGAACCTCTATGAATGCAAAAGAATTCCTGTTGTGCGAAATAAAATCTGAAGACAAGATAAAACCATTAGAATATTTTAAAGATAATTATTCACAAGATGAAAAGGAGATTTTAACAGACTTGACCCTAAACGGTGGGGATACGGAAAAAATAGCTTTAGCACATGACATCGTTGGGATATCATTCAGTAGATCTCTCAAAAAATTTCTAAAAGAAATTGTAAAACAACCTGAAGTTATAGGATTTCATGGACAAACGGTATTCCATAAGGAGAATGGGAAAAAGGGAATTAAGGCACTCACGCTTCAGATAGGAGAACCGTCCTTTTTATCTCTCATGGCTAAAAAACCTGTAGTATATGACTTTAGGAAAAGTGATATATCGGCTGGTGGTAGAGGTGCTCCTCTTTCCCCCCTCATACACTATATACTTTTTAGAAAGTATGCAAAGAAAATCTGCGTAGTCAATCTTGGTGGAATAGCAAACATCTCTATAATTGAAGGAGATGACTTTTACAAAGTAAGAGGATTTGATATAGGACCAGCAAATGCTCTTTCCAATTTTATCACAAAACAAAAGCTGAAAAAAGAATTTGATCCGAATGGTAAATATGCCAGTAAAGGCAAAATAATAGAAAATTCATTTCACAAAATACTAAAAATATTTGATAGAAGTAGAAAAAAAACATCACTTGGATTTGAAATTGAGCAAGCAAAAAAAATATGCAATGAAATTCTAAAAGAAGAGAAAGCAGAAGATGCTATAAGAACTGTCATTGAAGTTTCTGTAAAACTCATTTCAGATGAACTGAATATGATAAAACCTTCCTTAGCTATATTTTGTGGAGGCGGGGTGAGAAATTCCCTATTTATGAAAAGAATAAAAGAAGATTCAAAAGTTCCCGCTGTAATAAGCGATGAACTTGGAATAAAATCAGAATACATAGAACCTATGCTATTTGCATTCCTCGCCTACACAAGGATAAGAAACAAAAGAATAAATATGAAAAACATCACAGGAGCAAAAATTCCCTATCTCCCTGGAAAAATATCTTTGATGTAATCTTTATTCAAAATTCTCCTCTAACGGCCGATTTTCTCTGTATCTTTTGGAAGAATATAAAATGAAATGTTACATCCAATCAATGGTGAAACCAAGTCATAAATCAAACTTTTCAAGGAATAATTCTACAAGCCTACAGGATTGAGAGTCATCTAAAAACTTGCAAAAATTAAATTTATTATGTGTATATTTATATGCTTTCAACAAAGCATTCCGTTTTACATAAAATTCACATTCTCCGTAATTAATTATAAACCTCTAAATGCTACCTCTAAAGGATATAAACCAGCCCTCAAGATTTCCCATAATTACAGTTTTATTCATAATACTGAATTCAGCTGTGTGGATATACTCTATCACACTTGGAAACAATTTCGAGAGATTCATAAAAGAATTCGGCCTTACACCAGCAAACATAATCAAAAGCCCTCAAAACATTATAACGCATATGTTTCTACACGGAAACTGGTTTCACATAATCAGCAATATGTGGGTATTGTGGATATTTGGAGATAATGTAGAGGACAGAATGGGTCGGATAAGATACATCATCTTTTACTTCTTATGTGGTTGTGGAGCAGCTTTCACTCAGATAGCTGTGAGTTTCATCTTTGGGAGCAAAGACATTCCCATGGTCGGAGCTAGCGGAGCAATCAGTGGAGTACTTGCAGCCTATATGAAGTTTTTCCCAAAAGCAAGAATATTGTCCCTTGTATTTTTCTTTTTCTTTGTATCACTCGCCGAAATACCTTCAATCATTTTTATTGGCTTTTGGTTCATAAGCCAAGTGATAAACGGTATGCTAACTCTCCCATTTGCTGGAATTGGTGGAGTAGCTTGGTGGGCCCATATAGGAGGTTTTATAACAGGAATATACCTAACAAAAAAATTCAAGAAAAACACAAAAAGAAGAATAATCGTAGTAAGATACCACTGAAGACCTTGCAATCACAAATTCATCTTTATGAGTTCCAAAAGTTCCTGATGAATTTTTTCAGATAAGACTTTCCTACGAACTTTTGATTTACTCTCAAAAAAATCAAAACTCTGATAGGTTATCGGATTACCTATTATCACCTTGATTACACCACTCTTTGGAACAAAAGCACCTACCGGATAAATCTTCTCTGTTCCTATAATAGCTAATGGCACAAGAGGTTTTTTGATCAGATCAAAGATAAATGAGACACCTTCTTTGAAAGGTTGGACTTGCTCGGAACTCGTTCCTCTTGTACCTTCTGGGAATATGCAAATACAATCCACATCCTCTCTCTCTATAGTTCTGACTATTTTCCTCACAGAAGAAAACTCTGATCCTTCCTTTAAAATTATATGATTTTGAATTTTAAGTCCCCAACCTATTACTGGGTATTTTAGAACGGCTTCTTTGGCAACAAATTTTATTCTTTTTCCCCAAAGAGCTAAAACTACTGCAGGGATATCAAGAAAACTCAAGTGATTTGAAAAAATAATAAATTTATCATCAGGTATTTGACCAATTTTTTTGACATATAACCTTATTCCAAAAATATAAAAAAGGGTTTTGAACCAGTATGAGCAAAATATCTCAGATAGTCTCTCGGAACGTACAAGAAAAGGAATAAAAATTATAAGGAAAAAATAGGGGATAGAAATAAGAAGAAAAAGGAGAATCCTAATTACTGTAAGAATTAAGCCCCAGAGATTCTTAAATATCATGAGAAAAATTTGAAAGCTTCGGCTGAAAAACTCCTGAACCTTGAAATTATGTTTTTAAGTTCTTTCTCGTAGTTCTCCTTTTCATCTTGAAAAACAACGGATTCCGAAGCGCGAGGTGAGATTATCTTAAGAAAGTTAAGGATAGAAAAGATTTTATCAGTATCTCTGGTAGATAAGTTTATAGCATTTCTGGCAATGGTATGAGCAGAAACGAAATCTCCCTTCTCAAACTCGAGTCTAGAAAGAGCAATGTTATAATAAGGATCATTTAATATATCCTCATTCAGCTGTTTTGCTTTATCAAGGTATAATTTAGCTTCATTGAACTTTTTTTTCCCAAGCATAGCCATTGCAATAAGCAGATTGTATTTTGATTTCTTGATATCTGAATCTGTTTGTGGAATGAGTTCTTCAATCAAAATTTTCTCAACTTGGTCGTAATCACCTAAGAGAACTTTCATATTAGCCAACATTTCAAGAGTCTCCATAGTACCGTATTTATCTCCTATATCTCTGAAAATTTTAACAGATTCCGTAGCTTTTCGAACAGCTTCATCAACATCTCCGATCTCAAATAGAACTTGTGATAAATTGGCATATGCTATAGCTGTACCCCGAGTATCCATTATTGATCTTGATAAATCCAAATATTGCTTGAAGAGGAGTAAAGCCGATTCAAGCTCTCCCAGCATATATAAAGAGACAGCATAATTTGACATTGCTACACCCCTTAATCTTTGATTATCCATCCCAAGAGAAATATCATACAACTCCATAAAAAATTGCCTTGCTTTCTGTATATTTCCCATAGATAAATATGCTCTGCCCAAAGCATTGACGACATCTGAATAAATTTCCTTATAATTTCTTTTGAAGTTCTCATCAGACATCTGTAATGCTCTAATACCAAAGCCTTCACCAACACCCGGTTGTCCCCTATCAACAAAAAGATGACACAACAGAGCAAGAGTTTTTACAAATTCAGATTTCAAAGATGGATCTTGTTCCGTTTGGTTTATTATATCTTTATAGACTTTTTCAGCTTCGTCAAATTGTCCGAGCATTTGTAGGCAGTCTCCATAACATCTTTTTGCCTTGATCATCTTTGCCTTGTCTGTAGAAAATTTTTCAGCCGACTCAAAACATGCTTTCGCCCCCTGGAAGTTACCAACGTGGTATAAAATATTCCCAAAAGCATCAAAAAACTCATAAAGATCAGGTATAGATGAAAAATCTTTGATATTATCTAAGATTCTCCGCGCATTTTCAAAAAAGTATATTGCCTGTGCTAAGTTAAACTTTGATCTTGCTATAATACCAGCTTTCCTGTACATCTCAAAGGCATCCTGAAATCTTTCAGATTTTTCGGCCTGATCAGCAGCTATTGAAATTATATCAACATCATCTCCAGATATCTGAGAAGCGCACTCAAAAAGTTTGGAATGTATCTCATATCTTTTAGCTTTCAAGAGTTTATCATAAATGACATCCTTATATATCATCTGTCTGAAAATAAAAAAATCTTCTCTTTCTTCAATCAAGGCATTTTGCTTGAGTATATCTATAGCCTTTGCAAAACTCCTCAGATCATCTTCAAAAAATTTGTAAAGCACATCCTTGTTCTGGATATTCAAGCAGGACATGACTTCAAGAACATATCTTGCACTCTGAGGGATCTTATCTACTTTTGAGAGAATAACTTGCCTTATCCCTATAGCCTTGGGAATAACAAAATCGGGCTTCAGCCTTATAAAACCATTTTCAACAATGAGATCTCCAGAAGCCTCCAAAAGAGCATAAAGTTCTGATACAAAAAGGGGATTCCCACCTGTTAAAGTGTAAATAGTCGAAGTAAAATCATCGGTTGGCACCTTATCGGAAAGGTGACCTAGAAACCTCCTTACCTCATCAATTGAAAAATTAGAAAGCTCTATAAACCTCCAGCCATTATGGAATTGTTCAAGATCAACTGTTCCCTTATCAAAACCAACCACAACTGAAAATTTTGGAGAATAGCTTGGAAGTTTGAAAAAAAAATTCTTTGTATATCTATCTGCTTCAGAAAAAGAGTCTATTATAACGATCTTGTCTTTGAAAGCAGAATTCATAAAATCAGAAATAGTCTTGAGAGTCTCCTGCTCTATTTGCTCAGGTGAAAGATACTTCAATGGAGATTCAGGAAAAACTACCCCAAAAATATATCCTAAAAAATGCCATGATACATTATATTTTTTTGAAAGCTTTGAGATCATTTCTTCTTTCCTATCTGAAAGGTTATCGCCAACAGAAGTGATCATATCCTTTATGACTCCAAAAAATCCATAATCAGAGGCGATAAACTTATATGAATTCGGCAAATTACTGTGAATGAAATCAACAAAACTTGAAATTCCAACACCAGGCTCACCATATATACCTATTAACGCATAACCTGAATTCAAAATATTTTTTACTTCAGAAAATTCCTTTTCTCTTCCTATGAAGATTCTCGCAGACAACTTTTGCTCCATAAGTTCATAGACTTTGAGTTGCTTGGTTTTTCCCTTCAGCTTTATCTCTCCAAAATATTTATAACTAAATTTGTTTGATGTTAGAAGGAATGTATTCTCGTCAACGAGAAATTGCCAAGATGAAGATTCCTCCTCAAGCCTCTTTGCAATATTTACAGTATCTCCCATAGCAGTGTAGTCTTGTGGCCTTTCAGATATTGACCCAACAACAACATCACCTGTCGCAATACCGCCATGCAGTGAAATATCTTTGTAATTATCCCTTACAAATTTCATCATCTCCCAAGCTGTTCTAACTGCTCTTTCTGTATCATCTCCCATAGCGCGTGGAGCACCAAAAAGAGCCATAACCTCATCTCCTATGAACTTATCAACATAACCACCGTTCCTTTTAACTATATCGGCTAACTTATTCAGAACATCACCTATAAAAGCTCTAAGCTCCTCTGGATCGAGTTTCTCCGATAAGGTCGTAAAACCAGAAATATCGGCGAAGAGGATAGAAACTGGCCTCCTCTCAGATTCTCTCATAACTTCTTCAATCTCTTCCTTCTCAAATTTTTCATCCCTCCTCTCAATTTCTTTCTTCTCAATCTTCTCGGGCTCCTGAAATTGAACTCCATTCTGCTTTTGACCTTGTTCAACCTTTTTAGCTCCGAAAAGTTTATTTCCGCATTCACCACAGAATTTAAAGTTAGGGGGATTTTCGAATCCACAGCTTGGGCATATATTCTTTAGCTTCGCTCCACAATTTCCACAAAACTTGAAACCCCCCGGATTCTCAAAACCGCACTCCGTGCATTTCATAATACAAACACAAGAAAATTTAATAACTAAATGCTCAAGTAAAGAAATGATTTGATAAAATTCATTAAAAGTGTGAAGATACTTAGAAAATCTGCAAAAATATTTTTATTAACTAAAACAATCTTTTTGTCCTCAATTCAGCAAGGCTCTTCAGATACAATTACAAAGTATGGATATATATTCGCTGGGTTTCCAGATATTAGATTTCAAGGCGGAGGGATGACTCACCCGCACTCAGAAATGAACCCCGCAACATTAGAACTTTCTCAAAAATATGACATAAGCTTATCCACAGGAATATCCCCAATATATAAATCATCACTTCTCAAGATAACCGATAGTAAAACATCTATAATAGGAGGTGGAATATATATCAAATGTATATCTAAAAAATTCCTTTGTTCTGATGAAAATACAAATATACTTTCCGGAGACTTATCATACTCTTTTGAGATAACAGATATAACAATAGGTTTTGGAGTATCAATTAAGTGGAAAACTAATAGCAATCTTGAAAAAGAGCTGGGTAAAAAAACTTTAGTTCCAGGTATTGGAACTATTTTTAAGAAAGAATTTGACAAAATAATACTAACAGGGGGATTTTCTTCCTTCCTAATACACGATAAGATAGCGGGTGGAACGGGATTGAGCTTAAGCAATGATGATATGTTGATATTCACTCAGGTATTCTACATAGGAAATAAACTTATCCCAAACTTCGGAGGAATCTTCAGGATCCTGACATGGTTCAGATTACTTGCAAGCTATCATAAAGATATAACAGCAGGAACGGCTTTCGTATCCCCAAAACTTTACCTATGGTTTGGATATTCAACTTTCAAGAAAAATACGCTTTTAAATATCGGAGTTGTGTTTTAGTTTTTCAATGGCCCAAATTCGGTTTTTTATCAGATTTCAACTTTTGGATTTTTTCGGATTTCAATATCATAAAAATAGATTATTTCACTTCCTGCTGTTGTGTCTGTTGTTGAGATTCTCCCTTTAGAGCTTTTCTATACTTTCTTATTTTAACAGCTTCCCGAGGAGGCGTAAAAGGTTTGGGACTTCCTTTTAGTTCCCCAGACACAATTGTCCAGGAGTATATCAAAGGATTTTCTTCAACTCTACCAAGATAATCAATTGCTCTAAGCCTGAACTTATGAGCACCTGGTCTCAGATCAGAGAGTTTATAAGGTGAAGTACAATGGAGCCAATCACTATCTTCAATCTTACATTCAAAACGAACATCATCTTCGTCCGCATCAAACTCAAAAACTGCTTCTGATAAATTCGTTACTGGTGAAGGAGCAGATATAAGGAAAGAAACAGGAGGTCTAGCATCAACTCTAAACTCATACTCCTTAATTGGATCCTCCTCATTACCAGCAAGGTCAACAGAATATACCGAAATCTTATGCCAACCTTCCTCAAGGCTTGAAAGATTTATTGCGCCAGCCGAACAATCAATCCAGAATCCATCATCTACTTTACACAGCGTGATTCTATATGGTTCATTAACCTCAAATTTGAACCTTGCATCAGCGGAGGTCACGAGGTCAGAAAAACCTTCTGGAATTATTTTAGTTATAGGCGGAACAGTGTCTATCAAGAAAGTTATTTTTATAAGATCTGCCTCGCAACCCATTTCATCTTTATATTTTATCTCAAAAACTTTTAATCCATCCTCTAAATAATCCACTCTTATTCTATTTGAGTTTACTCCACAGGGAAATTCAAAGCCCTCAGTTTTACATGTAAAAACGAGACCCGGAGAAAAAACAATATCCACAGATCTTTTATTTGTATATTTTTCTGGTGCCTCAATAACTGCAGGGGAAAACTTTGGTATAAAACAGGTTGGTTGGACCGGGAAAGATGTCACCTCAGCTTTATAAAGAGTTATATACGATGGAAAAATCTCTCCAACAGGTCTACCCTCAATAAAAACTCTGGGTCTTTCCTCCTTCACAGATGTAGTTTTTTCCGGAAATACTTCCTTCTGGATCTGAGATTTCTTATCATACCCCGGACATTTTGATAACAGGAGACCAACCAGTACTCCTAATATAAAAGTTATAATCGAAGTTATGACGAAGTAGATATCTTTTTTCCACTTGTTTTCCTCGTTCGCTAAATTCATTCTCCTTACAAAAGCGCCTGGCGGGATTTGAACCCGCGACCCTTGGATCCGGAATCCAATGCTCTTCCTCTGAGCTACAGGCGCAAAAACTTTAAAAACTTAGCCTTTGCTTAATATTATTAATTTTATTTATCTTACTACTAATTATAAAAACGATTATAAAAGAAAAAAGCAATGATCCGTTACAGATTTTTGATTTACAATGATATACCATTCTATTTCAATTATATGAGGAAATACCTTTTTAGATTCATTTAAACTAAAGGAAGTAGAGAGTATTTTACAAAATATTGAAAATGAGAAAATAAGAGAACTCAAAAGAGAATTAAAAACGGTATTCATAACAAAAATAATAATATCCCGCTGAGCTATTATAAAAACTTTAATTTTCTACTCTACAATCTTTGCTAAAAATCTAGAGGACCTAATCAATCATACCAATCCAATTTTGATTTATTCAAATTTATTTAGAAAATCAATAAAAGACAAATTTTCTTTCGGTTCAAAAAAATCTTTCCGTCTCTCAAATACTAAAAAATATAGAAAAAACTAGGGCAGAATCATACAAAAAGATACAAATCTTTCTTTCATTTATCTTCACGATATACCTTATCAGTTTCTCCTTTTATCACAGAGATCGCAAATTTAACTTCTTCATCATATTCCGGATGCTGTCTTCTGTCAAGAATTTCCTCTGGAGTCATTTCAACTAAGTTTTTCTCTTCAGATTTTGGTTTGAATGATATATCCGGGGATATACCTTTTTCTTCTATATTTGTTCCAAGCGGAGTATAATAATGAGCAGTTGTCAGACGTAGTGCCCCGCCATTTGAAATAGGGATTATGGTCTGAACTGAGGCTTTTCCGAATGTTCTCTGGCCAATAATAATGCCTTTTTTATTGTCTTTTATGGCTCCGCTGACTATTTCAGAAGCAGAAGCAGAACCCCTATTGACAAGAACGACAAGAGAAACACCAGACGGAAAATCATTTCTATCCTTTCTACCACGATAATCTTTGGCTGAATTTCTTCCCTTTGTAGAAACTATAATTTCATCACCAACAAAAATATCAGCAACCCTCAGAGCTTCTGAAAGCAAACCCCCTGGATTATTTCTCAAATCTAATATTACACCCTTTAGCTTCCCATCATACAATCCATGTTTCTTTAACGTGTCAAATAGTTCATCAGCGGTTCTTTCTTGAAAGTTAGTTAATCTAACGTACAATATGTCATCTAAAAGAGTAGATCTGATATTCTTTATCTTTATTATATCCCTTATGATCGTAAAATTTCTTGGTTCATCCCAACCATTGCGTTCAACAGTTATGGTCACCTTCGTTCCCTTTTGTCCTCTGAGCTTTCTCACAGCATCTTGAACCGTCATATCCCGCGTTGATTCACCATTTATCTTTATAATCCTATCACCTGGAAGTATCCCAGCTTTCCAGGCAGGAGTATCTTCAATTGGAGATATAACAAGAATATAATAATCTTTTTTGGTTATTTCTATACCAAGCCCACCAAACTGCCCACGAGTCTCAACCTCCATATCCTTCAGCTCATCCGGAGACATATAAGCAGAAAACGGATCAAGAGAACTAACCATAGATCTTATTGCCCTCATTATAAGCTCATCCTCTGAAACCTCCTGTACATAGTTATCTGAAACTTTTTTCATAACCTCATTGAAGAGATTTATCTTCTCATAAATTTTGGAATTCTTAATACCGTCAGACGATTCTTCTGCTTTTATTATACCAGAAGATAACTTGAAAATCCCAAAGACGAGAAGTGAAACGGCCGCTATAACCCAAATGGTTTTTCCATCTTTTGAATCCATGGTATATTATTTGAATTTATTCATATTATTAAGATTTTCAAGTAAAACCAAACTTTTTTATCTTATGCATTTTAAAATAACTTGTGCACAATAGTAGAATATCTGACATCTCAAGATTCCTAACAATCGGCAATTACAGCTAAAACCTTGACAGAACCCATAAAAATGTCCAACTACTAATCTTTAGAGAAATAAAGAAAAAAATTAGGTGAATTCCTCAACAGGCAATAATAGCAAAATCATTCTAGTGAATAACAGAAATGTCCAAAAACAAGTGATTTATCCAAACAAAAAGTCAGAATAATTTTATCAGGTTCTACAAAGAATAATTTATCCGAACTAAAAATAGACTTAATAAAAATTTTCAAGAAAAATTTTCAAGAAGATTAAGATACTATGTACGGGAATTTATTGTACTCCCTACCTTTGCGATTTTTTTATAATTGATTTATGTATATAAAAGAAACTCTGTTCAGAAGCTGGGATGGAACTCATCTTATGTTGTATGACACGGTTGAAGGCAATACTTGCGCTATATTATGTAACGGTCTTGGTGGAGATATAAGAGCTTGGAGGCCAATATTAGATAAGTTTTACGAAAAGATAAGGTTCATATCATGGGACTATAGAGGACTCTATAAGAGTGAAAAACCAAGGGAAAAGAGATACAGCATGCAAGATCATGCTAAGGATCTTGAAGTTATTATTGAGAAATTTGGCATACAAAAAGCGATATTCTTCGGTTGGAGTATGGGGGTTCAGTTATGTCTTGAGTTCTATAAAAAACACTCAGACAAATTCATTTGTATGATACTTATAAATGGTGTTTCAGGAAAACCTTTTGAGAAAGCTTTCAATGGGAAAATTCCAAACACTTTATGGCAGATTTTTTTCTGTTTTATGCAGGATGGGATGAGGATGTTCTTCCCAGCAGCAAGAATTTTAGCTAAAAAAAGTTTGCTTCTGAAAGGTGCATCAAAACTCGGTCTTTTCACAATGAGTGAGTATAAAGATGTTGCAAAAGAATTAGTTCTATCTTGGCTCTCGCTCGATATGAAAGAATATGTAAAAAATTTCAAAGAGCTTGGAAAACACGATGCTGAAGATGTTCTTGAAAATATTAACTGCCCGACCTTAATCATATATGGGACATCTGATCTCTTTACTCCAGAAAAATTTGCTCTTCAAATGGCTCAAAAGATAAGAAATTCAGAAACTTTTGGCGTCAAAAATGGGTCACACTATACGCCCCTTGAATTTCCAGACAAAATAAACCAAGCTATAGATCAATTTCTCAGAAAACAAAATATCATATAGCTCTCCCTATAAAATAAATTTCTGCTTTTCCTTTTTCACTATAAAAAAATACTAAATAAAAAGCTTCCTATGGAAGCGATCATAAGCCTTGGAGGGAAGCAATACAGCATATCAGAAGGTAAGATTATAAAGACAGAAAAAATAAAGAATATAAAGGAAGGTGAGGAATTTGAACTAAAAGATGCTTTAGCAATAATAAAAGATGGGAAAATAACAGTTGGTCCAGTAAAAGCTAACATAGTTCTCAGGAAAATAAAAGATATAAGAGGGAAGAAAATAATTGTGTTCAAATTCAAAAGGAAGAAAAGATATAGAAGGAAATACGGTCATCGCCAATGGCACTCTATATTAAAAGTTGAAAAGTTAAATGCGGAGGTAGGATAAAATGTCAAAAAACAACAAGAAAATAACTATGACAGATGAGATGATTGTAAGATACTCACGCCAGATAATCCTTGATGAAGTCGGAGGTGCTGGACAAAAAAAGCTGCTTTCTTCAAGCATTTTTATTGCTGGAACAGGAGGGCTTGGAGTTCCCGCTTCCATGTATCTTGTAGCAGCAGGTGTTGGAAAAGTAGCTATTGCAGATTTTGACAATGTTGACCTATCAAACCTGCAAAGACAAGTTCTATACTCAACAGAAGATATAGGGAAATCAAAAGTAGATGTCGCATATGAAAAGCTCAAAAGACTGAATCCAGATGTAGAACTGGTAAAGATAAAAGAAAAGCTAAATGCCTCAAATATAGTTGATCTGATAAAAGATTTTGATATAGTAATAGATGGTTCAGATAATTTTCCTGCAAGATACGCGGTATCAGATGCATGCGTGATATTAGGAAAACCATATATATATGGAAGTGTTCTTAGATTTGAAGGTCAGGTCTCAACATTTGTTCCGTCAGAGGGGGCTTGCTACCGCTGTCTATATCCAGAACCACCGCCTCCCGGAGTTATGCCTTCTTGTCAGGAAGCAGGTGTTCTTGGTGTAGTCCCGGGAATCATAGGACTACTTCAAGCTAACGAAGCTCTCAAAATGATATTAGGAGTAGGAGAACCTCTGATAAACAAACTACTTGTCTTTGATGCGCTATCGACAAAATTTGAAACATTCAAGATAAGGAAAAGAAAAGATTGCCCAGCCTGCGGAGCTAATCCTACTATAAAAACGCCTCAGGACATCGAATACTGGTGTTCTGTAAGGTTTAACAACAATCAATAAATCTAAAATATTCAAATTCTCTTCAGATAAAATAGAAACTTATAAAAAGTTCAAATAAATGTTAAGTATGAACCAAAATTCACAATAGAGCTTGGTATGATCTTTTTACAAAGCTCAATCTCAACTGAATCCTACTAACACGGGAGAATCATATCCAAATACAAAAAAGTCTCTGCCGTTATATCCTCAAGCCTATCTAAATCCTCCAGGGAAATATAGGATGGGACAACATCTACTGTCAAATCATCAAGGTGAATAATCGTAAATTCTGAGAGTTCTAAATCTCCTTGATCATCATAATCAAAATGCAAATCCAAAACATCAGCAGATATATTATAATATCCTATAAGTCTCTTTATCCTTGCTCTTATACTGGAAACTAACCTAAAGGAATGCCTAACTATCTCTCTATATCGTGGATCAATGTATTTTTCCACTCTGCTCATCTCTCTTTTTGTGAGAATACTAGCAACACTTAGAAACTCGGGATAATTTTCTTCTATCATTCTCTCCATATCTGCTATGTCAGATTTTTTTGTTCCCATTCTGCCACCTCCCAAGAAAGGAGACTCCCACTGATAAGAAAATCTCCGTATTAGTCTAAATTTATTCTATCTACACAAAAAACAATTAAGTTCAGATTTTTAAGGAAAATCAGAAATTCTCTCCATGAGCCTTTATCCTGAAATGTAAAGGAGTCCCCCTAAAATCATACGTCTGTCTCAATATCTTTTCAACATGTGAAACCTGGTACTTACGAATCCCAGAAGGATCATTTACCCATAGCAGGAATTTCGGAGGTCTAATACCTATCTGAAATATCTTTGGATTTTGAAACTTCATAAAATTGAGCCGTTCCAAGTTATTCTTTATCTTAATGAGTTCAGATGGTTTGAGCTTCTTTGACCAGGACAAATAGCTCTTTACAATAGAATCCAAAAGTTCTTCTATACCACATTTCTCTGTTGCAGATGTTGGGACAAAGTATGCCCACTTTATAAAAGGCATAGTTCCCTCAAGTGCCTGAACAAACTTTCTAATTCCTCCAGCAGGTTTCATCTTTTTTATGATATCAATCTTGTTCAAAGCAACAACCAAAGCAGAACCAGACCTCTCAACAAAAGATGCAAGGTGCTTATCTTGGTGAGTTATACCCTCAAAAGAATCAACAACCAAGATAACAACATCAGAAACACTCATGGCAATAACTGAACCTCCAACAGCTTTATACTCAACAGAGTCTTTATCTATCTTTGACCTTCTTCTTATTCCAGGAGTATCAACTATCACAAACTTATAATCCTTATAATAAAATGGTATTCTAATAGCGTCCCTTGTTGTTCCAGGTTCTTCATAAACAATGCATCTCTGATAACCCAATATTGCATTCACAAGTGATGATTTCCCAACGTTAGGTCTTCCCACAAAAGATATCCTCACAAACTTTCTCTTCTCTTCCTGTTCTTCTCCTGACTTTTCTTTGATTTTCTTCTGAATACTTTCAAAGTTAATTTCTCTCCCAATCTTTTCCGAAGGCAGAGAATAAAAATCGTCCTCGGAAATAGCTTTAGAGACTTCAATCTTATCTGCTATCTCATCAAGCCTTGAGAAAATTTCATCTATACCTTTTTTACTTACAGCTGAAGTCATAATGAAATCATCCAAAAAATTAGAAAAAAGATCGTAGGCGGAAAGCTCTAATAATTTATTATCAACTTTATTCACAACAAAGATATATGGCTTTCCTGATTTCAAAACTTTATCTCTAACATGCCAGTCTAACTTATTTGGACCAGTTTTAGCATCAAAGACCGCTATTATTATATCTGCAACGGCCATGGCCTGATCCGACATTTTCTCCGAAATCTGCTGCAGCGGATGACCTGTGAGAAAATATCCTGCCGTATCCATAACGAGGTAGTCTCTTCTTTCAGAATGAACTATTGCTTCGACAACATCTCTCGTAGTTCCTGGCTCCTTCCATACCAAAGACACAGCAGATCCAACAAGTGAGTTAAACAAAGTAGACTTACCAACATTTACACGACCGACTATTGCAACCTTAAGCATATAAAAGAATACAAACCAGAATTTAAAAATTATTATCTGCAGCAAATAAAAATATAGCTTTATTCGATTTCATGTCGAAAATTAAAATAGAAAATGCAACTCTCCAAATTCAACAAAAACTTAAAGATAACATCTTTCAGCAATCTTGCAAGAAGATTTACTCAAACTCAATCAGAAAATACAGCGAATTCAATTCAAAAAAATTAAGATTCATATTGGTGTGAGAATTCAGGTTATAGTAAAACCAAACTCAAAAAAAGAAAAAGTAGAAAAAATAGATGAAACTAATTTCAAAATTTATGTGAATGATCCTCCAAGGGAAAACAAAGCAAATGAATCAGTGATAAAATTACTTTCAGAATATTTTGGAGTTCAAAGGTCAAAAATTACGATATTAAAAGGTATAAAATCCAAGGTCAAAATAATAGAAATAGGAAAGTGATATCATTCTTGTATATTTTAATCTTATTTATAGTTCCTTATTTTACATCCTTCATCAAATACCCCTCACTAAAAGATAGACAAAATCTATTCAGATTAGATAGCCTTTTGAAGGATTAAAGGGTAAAAAACTTCAACTAATTTCCTTTGTTTTTTGAAAAGATACCTCTTTCCTTTGCAAGTTTATACTCTATAGCATCTATAAGAGACTTCCATGAAGCGAGTATTATGTTTTCAGAAACTCCGACCGACCCCCATCTTGAGTTTTTATCTCTTGATTCCACAAAGACACGGACCTTTGCACCAGTTCCTTGAGAGCCAGAAACAACTCTTACCTTAAAATCAGAAAGCTCCATTTCTTTTATCTCTGGGAAGAATTTTTCAAGAGCTTTTCTCAAAGCTCTATCAAGAGCATTTACAGGGCCATTTCCATCCGATGCCGTATGTTCAAGAACTTCTCCAACTTTTATTTTGACTGTAGCCATACAGTGTGTATCTTCATCCTTTGATCTGTATATTGAAACAGTAAAAGTATCTACATCAAAAAATTTAGGCCTTCTTCCCAACTCTTGAAGTATTAGAAGATCAAGAGAAGCATCAGCAACTTCAAAATCATATCCATCTCTTTCAAGTTCTTTGACCTTAGAAAGAATCCTCCTGACAATTTCATCATCTGGTTCAAAACCAAGCTGTTCAAGTCTGATCCTTATCGCTGTCTTTCCAGCGAGATCTGATATAACGACTTTCCTTGAATTTCCAACAAGCTCCGGATTCATATGTTCATATGAGGACATATCCTTCATAATCGCATCTATATGAACTCCTCCCTTATGAGCAAAGGCTGACTCACCGACAAAAGGTTGATTTTTTGGTGGAGATATGTTCGAAAACTCCCAAATGATATCTGACACATGTTTGAGCTTTGAAACATCTTGAGAGATCTTAAATCCGAGCTTAAATTTTAGTATAGGAATTATTGAAGTAAGATTCGCATTACCGCATCTTTCACCGAGTCCATTTATAGTCCCCTGAACTTGACGAGCTCCAGCAAGAACAGCATTCAAAGAATTCGAAACAGCAAGGTCAAGATCATTATGCGCGTGTATTCCTATTTTGATTGATGGGAATCTCTCCCTTACCTCCTTAACCGTTTGAAATATGAAGTTAGGAATTGAACCACCATTTGTATCGCAAAGAACAACCCAATCAGCACCACCTTCCAATGCACTCTGAATACATAAGAACGCATAATCCTTATCAGTCTTTACGCCATCAAAAAAGTGTTCAGCATCAAATATAACCTCCCTGCCCTCCTTTTTGAGGAAATCCACCGTTTCCCTTATCATACGCAAGTTCTCGTTCAGAGTTGTCTTGATGACTTTTTCAACGTGCAATGTCCAACTTTTCCCATATATTGTAATCACTTGTGTTTGTGAATCCAGTAATTCTTTTATCTGAGGATCGTCTCCGGGTTTTTTTTCTGCCCTTGTAGTTGAACCAAAGGCTACAAGCTTAGCATGATTGAGTCTTATATTCTTCATCCTATCAAAATACTCTTTATCTTTCGGATTTGATCCCGGCCAACCCCCTTCTATGTAATCTATACCGAATTCGTCAAGAACATGAGTTATTCTGATCTTATCCTCAAGAGTCCATGATGACCCTAAACCTTGGGCACCATCTCTTAAAGTTGTATCATATATATATATCTTTTCATCAAACATACAGCAATATAAGAAAGTTAATAAAAACGGAATGAATATGAATTATTCCAAAAAGGAAACATTCAAATAACAATTTTCTTAGAATACTTATCTATACAAACAGGAAAAAATTTGATTATTAAAAAAGAAAAAATTATTTTAAGATAGTATTAGACCCTGCAAGTTCAAGATTATGAAAGAATAAAAACATCAGAAAATAGTATCAGAGACGTAAGGGATAACTATGTTAGGGAACTTTGCAATCTTATAAGTAGATAAAAATAAATAAAACGAAAATATACAATCCAAAACTACATTAAAGATTATGGGGAAAAAGATAATTGAGACTGACCTTCCTGGTATAGGTAAAAAATACACTCTAAAGATCGAGGGGAAAGGAAGCATAGTTGTTGTTATCTTGAACTCAGGTAAGAGAGAAATTTACTTTATGAGTGATGATGAAACATGCTCATTCTCTTTTGATCTTTCTGAAGATGAAGCAAAAGATCTTGGATTTATACTATCAGGTGCAGTATATGAGCCAATCAAATTAGAAAAAATGGATGTAATACTAAAGGAAATAGTAATGGAATGGTTAAAAGTAGAAAAAGATTCGGAGCTTGCAAACAAAACAATAGGGGAACTGCAGATAAGAAAAAAAACTGGAGTATCCATAATCGCGATAGAAAGAGAAAAGAAAATAATACCTAATCCTGATCCTCACACCGAAAGGATGAAAGAAGGAGATATGCTGATAGTTGTTGGAACAAGACAGCAACTTAAAAACTTCCAAGAAACATTCAGAGTAAAATAATGGAGAAATTAGCTCAAATAGGCCTCCTGTTTACATTCATATTTGCAGTTTCCGTAATATCTAAAGCAGTAAGAATACCATACATTCTTTCTCTACTTCTTGCTGGTATTATTGGTAAAATGATATTCCATTCAGAAATAATGGAGCAGATAAAAATTCTTGAAATTGTTGCACTAGTTCTACTTTTCTTTTTCATAGGGCTTGATTTTTCGTTCGAAAGATTACTAAACACAACGCAAAAGAGCCTCCTACCTGGAATTATTGATTTTGTCTTTAACTTCCTAATTATTTTTTTGATTTCATACCTTTTGACAAAAGACATAAGCTTTTCAATTTTCATTTCTTCTGCTCTCTATCCTACAGGAACAGCCATAACCGTAAAACTCATAGAGAACTACAAAAGAACACCTTATACAGAAACAGATATAGTTCTTGGTATACTAATAATAGAAGATCTAATATGCATAATTCTCGTATCGCTGATAGCTCCGACAATAGCAGGAGAAAAAATAGAACTCAAGAAAATAACAATAGGTATAATCACAATAGTTCTCTTAATGACTTTATTCTTTGTATTTAGAAAGCCTGTTGAAAAGATTTTCGTAAAACTCCCAACGATAGTGAATGAAGAAGTACTCGCATTTTTAGTTCTCGGACTAGTTCTTGCGCCATCTGAAATCTTAAGAAAGTTCAACATATCAGAAATCCTTTTAGCCTTCTTTCTCGGATGCATCGTTCCAGAAAAGTCAGAAATATATACCTCAATGCAAAGAAATCTCTATGGATTGAAAGAGTTTTCAGCAGGACTCTTCTTCTTTCTATTTACATTTGGAACAGACCTTCATCTGAATCTAAATAACATAACCATAATCATAATACTTTCTGTTGTTTCAATCATAAGCAAGATAATCTCAATTTATATCGGAACATTTTTGACCACAAAATCAAAAGCAACATCATCAAGGACAGCACTATCTATGATACAAAGAGGAGAGTTTTCACTAGTCATAGGTGGAATAAATCCCGTAGTAAAACCAATAATCTCAATCATTGTAATAATAACTTCTTTTATCGGAGTGGTTCTCTTTGCCTACGCTCCGCAAATCACAAACTATATAACGAGAAGTTCAAAAAAACAGATAAAAAGAAAAGAAAACTTATATAGAAAATAACCATCAAGGCATACAATAATTTAAGATAAAATCAAAATTCTCATTCAAATATATCTAAAATCATAAGATTGCTAAAAAATACTTTATCCCTCCAGAAGATCGAAAATCTGTGAATAAGTTAAAAGATAGAAATCCAATTTTCACTTCGAAACTAATGAACTCTTTCCAGATAGGAATCTAAACTTGTAAAAAAGTAGTTCAAAATTATTGAACAAAATCAAAAGCTTCCTCTTCGGATAATCATTAAATGATGTGATAAGATCTCTGATTTTCCTTTCCGTTTCTTTATTGAGTGGTATCATTTATATGTTATCTCAGCCAAGATTTAATCTTTATTTTCTATCACCATTTTTTTATATTCCTCTACATATATATTACAGGGAGACCAGAAATCCTTTTATTTTTCTTATTGGTGGCACTGCGTCTTTTTTCTTTACAATACACTGGATAACCCATGCTATAACATATTACGGTGGGTTCCCTTACATTTTCAGTCTCCTCCCACTTTTACTCTTGTCGTTTGTTCTTGGTTCGTTCTTTCTGCTCTTTGCTTATTTGAGAGAGAGTATAAGGAGAATTCTCACTATACCATATTCTGTATTAGATCCGATAGTTTGGGTTTCAACTGAATATGTAAAGACTTTCTTATTCACTGGTTTTCCCTGGGCACTCGTTGGATATTCAGTCTGGCAGAAGGAGACATTGATACAGATTGCAGATATAGGTGGTGTGTATATGATTTCATTTGTTATAATATCTATATCAGGTTTTATCTGTGATTTATATGAATATATAAAGAGCAAGTTATGGTTCCAAACCATTTTCTCATTTTTCTTCTGTATGCTTTTTTTATCATTTACAGTTTTATATGGGGTCTATAGGAAGGAACAGATAAACTCTATAATACAAAGTCAAGGTTCCGAAATTCCAGTTGTTGTTGTTCAACCTTCTATACCTCAAGATGAAAAATGGACTTGGGAATTTAAGGAAAAATATTTACAGGTAAATATAGATCTAACATTTTCTGCGATTGATTTTCCATACCAGACTGTTCTTGCTGTTTGGCCTGAGACTGGACTAACTTTTTATCTTGAGAGAGAACCAGATCTTGCGAACAAGGTTTTAGAACTTGCTCGTAAAAACTTTTACATTGTCGCCGGAGGGCTTGGAGTATCTGAAAAAAAAGGCAAACAGAAGTTCTACAACAGAGCTTTCCTGATAACACAAAACCGCATATATAAATATGATAAAACGCATCTTGTTATGTTTGGAGAATACATACCTTTGAGAAACTTCCTTGAGAAAATTCCTTTCATAAAAAGCATAATAGAAGATGTTGAAAAAGTCGCAGGAGACTTTACCCCAGGGGAAGAAGTTTTCCCCATAGGTGATGATAAAATTAAAGTAGGTGTCCCAATATGCTTTGAATCAATATTCCCAGAAATAAATCGTAAGTTTGTTAGGGATGGCGCAAAACTCATAGCTGTTATAACAAACGATGCTTGGTTCGGATATTCTTCTGGACCATTCCAGCATTTTTCAGTTTCCGCTGTTAGAGCTGTTGAAACAAGAAGATTTGTTGTAAGAAGCGCAAATACAGGTATCTCTGGGGCTTTTTCTCCCACAGGAAAGATTCTAAAGCAAACATCCCTACTTCAAAGGACATCCTTTCTCGTAAAAGTAAAACTTCTTGATATAAAAACCTTCTATGTAAAATATGGAGATCTATTTTCAGGATTATGTGTTGCTTTATCATCTGCCTTATATATTTTCTCATATGTCCTTGGTATTAGGAATAGAAACAAGCTGCGATGAGACTTCCGTTGCGGTTCTTGAGCTTCGCAAGGAGATTCGTCAGAAATCAAATATACCTTGCGTAAGGGAGCTTTCTATGATAGTTTTGAGCCAAGAGATTCATTCAAGATATGGAGGAGTTGTTCCCGAACTTGCATCACGAGCTCACATTGAAAATATAGTTCCCGTTTATGAGGAAGCAATAAAGAGAGCGGATATTTCACCAAAGGATATAGACCTGATCGCAGTTGCCGGAGGACCCGGGCTTCCTGGCTCTCTTATGGTTGGTGTAAATTTCGCAAAGGGACTTTCTCAAGCCCTCTCAAAGAAAATAATACTTGTGAATCATGTTGAAGCACATGTTCTTTCTCCCCTTATAGAAAATGATATTTCTCTTCCCTTTTTCTCCCTGGTGGTTTCTGGAGGGCATACAACACTGTATCTTGTAAAAGAAATCGGAAAATACGAATTACTGATCAAAACTCAAGATGACGCGGCTGGGGAAGCGTTTGATAAAATAGCCAAAATATTTAGACTCCCCTATCCTGGAGGACCAGTTATAGACTCAATATCTTCTGGTAAAACCCCGTTATTTTCATTTCCAGATGTTCAAACAGATGATTTCAGTTTTTCTGGATTAAAGACATTTTGCCTTAGATTTTCCCAAAGATGGTTTGGTCCATTCCTTCTACCTGAGTTTTTGGCATCAGCACAAAAGAAGATCGTAGATGAAATTGTTGAAAAAATTGTCAGAAGGATTTCAAAAATACCAGATTTTCCAGATACATTAGCAATAGTAGGAGGTGTCGCAAGAAATTCCTATATGAGAAATACTCTAGAACAAATAGATATAAATGGAAGAAAATTAAAAGTCATTTTTCCCCACCCAAAATATTGCATTGATAACGCAACTATGATAGCTTTTGCAGGTGCTCTGAGAAATTTACTACTTGGCGAAGTATCTGAAATAACAGATGATGTGAATCCCACGCAGAAGTTTAGAAAATTTGGAGGAATTATTTAATGCCTGAAGATTTTGATCCCTTGAGAAACTACATAAACTATACAAAACCACATATTATAAAATCCGATATTGTTGAAATTGGTTTCGGAAATGGAGATTTTTTGATGGATTTATGCAGAAAAAATCCACACAAAGTTTTGTTCGGTATTGAGGTTTCAGATAACTCTATAAGGAAACTCATAGGAAAGATCAAGAACAGCGGATTTAAAAATGTTTATTTTACCAAGATAGATGCCTTTTGGGGATTTCAGCTATTCCTTGAAGATAAAAGCGTAGAGAAGATCTATATAAATTATCCTTGCCCTTGGTTCAAAAAAAGACATTTTAGAAGAAGGATCACAAGAAGAGAGGTTCTTTTAGTCTTTTTCAAAAAACTTAAGCTTGGTGGAGAGATAATAATCAGAACAGATTGGTTTGACTTTGTAAGATACACTCAGGAGCAGGCGCAAAACTTATTTGATATATCTGTAAGAAAAATTGATGTTATTAGTCCAATTACAAAATATGAAAGAAAATGGACAAATCTGGGTAAAGATGTATATGAAATGGTGCTTAAGAAGACAAAAGACCTGCAAAATTTTGATGATATAAGAACCATAGAAATATTAAAATCAGAGGAAATGTCCAATGTTATAGATAAGATCAAAGATCTTCCTCAAGTATATGATTTTCTGTTAAAACTCAAAGGAAAAGAGCTTCGTTTGCAAGATAACACTGTGGCAAAAATAATGAATCCCTATTTAGGAAAAAATCGTTTGGTCGCCGAAGCCATTATATCTGAAAACAGCTTCATCCAGAGATTTTTCATCTGTATATGTGAGAAAGAAGATCATTATATCATTGATGTATCGGAGTTCAGTGAAGTTTTGAGGACAAAAGGTATTTTAAAGTTCCTAAGATATTTGTCAGATTTGATTTCTAATTATCAGAAGAAAGCAACAGATAATGAGTAGTTTATAACTATTGCGAGTATAACTGATCTGTTTATTGACTTTTTCACAGCTTCCGATAGTCCCTCCGCCCCTTCTTTTGCTTCCCATCCGTAATATATTGAAAATATCGCGTTTGATATACCTATAATAAAACATTTTATGAAACCTACGAGAACATCCCTTATACTTCCCGCAGATCTTACCCCATCCCAAAAAGTTCCAGAGGATACTCCGTAGATTTCAACGACAAGAAAATAAGATGATATGAAGCACAAAACTATAGATATAGGTAGAAACAAAACCGTTGCAAAAACTATTGCCCAGAATCTTGGTAGAGCAACATAGCTGAAAGAATCAACAGGAAAAACTTCAATTGATATAATTATTCCTCTATCTTTCATCGAGGCTAATTCCGCCGTTATTCTTGTTCCAGACCTTATAACCACAAGCGAGCCTGATATCATAGGTCCTATTTCTCTCAAAACTGTTATTGTTATAAAGTATGGAGATATAGGTTCTCCACTTACCGCCTTAAGTGCCAGTATGAATTCAATTGCTATACTCATTCCCAAAGCACCTCCAAATATTATAACCGGTAAGAAAGTTTCACCAAGTGTTTTCCCAAGATTGTAAAGAAATTGTACCAGATTCACAGAGGGTGTCTTCTTGAAAACCAAAAAAACAAAATAGAGAATACTCATAAAAGAATATATAATAATATGGCATTAGAGAAAAATGTTTCTGTAATCACGATATCTAAAATAGATAAAAATTATGATAATATACTCAAAACTTTAAGGAGTTTCTGTAAAACTGTATCCCAGGATAAATACAAAGAATATATACTTATTTATTCTGGAAAGGAAGATATATCAGATCTACTGGCAGATATTAAGAGCATAAAGAATTTTAGGCCTATATATTCAGAAAATTCCAACTGGTCTGTGAAGAGAAACATAGGATTGAAAAACGCTGTCGGTGAATTCGTACTTTTTATAGATGATGGGATGGAATTTGAAAGTGGATGGTTTGAAAATCTTATTGAGGTTTTTGAGAAAAACAATGATGCGTCTGTTGTATGTGGGATTGTTTTGCCTTCGGAACCAAAATCAATCTGGGGAAGAGCTCAGGGGATACTAAATCATCCCGGAGGTGGTTATAAGCTCGTCAAAGAAGATTTATATGAGATAGAATTTTTTCATACAGGTATCTGTCTTGCACGGAAAGACCTGATGCTTGAAGTTATGTTTGATGAAAAACTGATGTATGGTTGTGAAGATATGGATATATCCTTTAGAATAAAGCAGAAATTCCAAAACGCTAAATTCTTCTTAAATCCCCATGCGATATCTTTTCACCACACCAGAGATAACATAAAAGAAATATGGAACTGGATGGTGAGATATGGAAGAGGAAGAACAGATATATATTACAAACATGGTCTTAAGATGACTGAATTCTTTATACATAAACTTGTGCTCTTTATTCTTTTCTTAATTTTTCTGACTGTCTTTTCTCCACTCTTGATTCCACCTTCTGTTCTCACTTTCTATATCTTTTATTTTGTGAAGCTTTACAAGCGAGTTCAGAAATATCAGAAGGTCAATATAGATTTGAAAACATCATTGGTCTTACCTTTGGTTTTTTGGATTATGAACATCGCTTTTGATTTTGGAAGGATATCAAGGATTTTCTCTATCAGAGTGGATTCTTTCAAGAAACTTTTCAGATCCCTTTAGTACAATAAATTTTTTGCTCTTTGGGACAGTTGCAGATAGTATTAAGGCTATAGCTTTTGACTCAAGATTTTCTGTGATAAGGAAATTCCCTTGAGCAATTAGCATTGCCGACTTTGAAAGAGCTTTCAACATATTTCTAGTTGATATTAGTTCAAGGGAAGATATTGGAAATCTGTAATTTGTACCAGCCTCAAAGAGAATATCCCTTTCAACTCCAAACTCTTTTTTCATGTCAAAGCCTGTGAGTAGTTCTATCCATAGCGAAAAAAGTATTTTGTGCAGTTTAGAAGAAGATTTTACATAAAAGAAAAAATTTTCTCCTTTTGATTTGATTTTTTTTATCCTTCTGTCAGATTTTATTTGAGACATAATGACACTTACAAGATCGGATTTTTCAAATTCAGGTATTCTTCTTACGAAATCCTTAAGTATTAGAACTTTTTGAGAAAGAATCTTATCGTTTCTAATATCTACATTGATTACGCGTATTTTTTTTATTTTTTTGTTTTCTTCTGTTGTAGTAATGAGTTTTGATACTGCGTCAGAAAAAATTGTTTCGATTTTCCCTGAATCTACCAATTATTTTTTTATTCCTCTGAGTATTATATCAAATGTGTCCTCTATATCTTTCTTTCTATCCTCCGTTGAGATTAACTCCTTGACAACAGCATTTATAACAAAAGCAACCTTTTTTATTTCTACTTGCCTGAAAATATTAGAATCTATACCTTGTTTTATTATTTCCTCAATCACTTTGTATTCCCTATTTGCCAGCTCCTTTAAGCCTAGCTTTGCAACCTCGCCTTTCATCTCTTCAAGAACATCTCTGGTCATATTTAGATTTCTTACTGCATCTCTGGTCATGGAAACTTTAACATCTATGTATTTCTTGAGTTTATCAATTGGGTTGCTTACATTCTTTACTTCTTCTTCAATTTTCTCGGCAACTTTTGTTAGTTCGCTGACTATACATTCCTTAAATAGGTTATCCTTTGAATCAAAATAGTAGTATATGGCTGCAGCTGTGAAGCCAATCTCGTCTGCAATATCTTCCATAGTAGTTTTAAAAAATCCATATTTAGCGAACACTTTCTTTGAGAGTTCCAATATCTTTTTCCTCTTTTCATCTTTAACACTTTTGCGCCCTCTCATATATCATCCTCCTTTTTTTTAAAGTTTGTCAAAATTATATTCAAATTCCAGAATTTCAAGATTTGTCAGGATACAGACATGAAAACAAGGGGGAATGTTATATTGACTTCTCCACCTGTTGCAGGAAATTTCCATCTCTTGACCATTCTAAGAACACAAGAAACCATTTCTTGATCATCTATTGTTGATTGTTCAACTGATACATCTGTTACATTACCATCCCCATCTATGGTTAGCCTTACAACAATTTTACCACTGAGTTCAGGATTTCTTGCTTGAGCTTTTTGGAAGCAGTACTTAAGCGAAGCTTGGTTTTTCAGAGCTATCTTTCTTACGGTTTCTTCATCCATTTGTCCCTCAATTTCTGGTGATTCAGTTGCTATTTTTGACTGTACTGCAGCTACCTTTTTCTCTCCAAGTTCGACTTGTTTTCCCCCCTTTGCAGCGAGTTCTCCAATATCAGTTTCTCTTCTTTTTATCCCACCTGCACCAAGCTCAAGTGGTTTGAGCTCCTCTCCGGAACCAGCTGCCCTTACTCCACTTATTCCTCCCAATATCTCATCCAAACTCTGCGATACCGCACCACCTAGTATTTCCGCGAATGGACTCCCACCTTCACCACCTTTGGCTGTAAGCAAAGCCAACACACCTGTAGTTCTAACTTTCTCTCTTATGATCTCTTTCTTCTGCTGAGCAGTCATCTGCTGCTGCTCACCACCTTTCTTCTCCTCCTTCCCTAATTCACTTTCTCTTTTCACCTCTTTCTTTTCCTCTCTCTTAACTGCTTGCTTTTTCTCCTCAACAAATTCTGGAACAATGATTTGAGCAAACCTCTCAGGAAGCTTTTCTATCTCTATTGTATCTTCATCTGGTACCACCTCAACTTTAGATGAAATATAGATCACAACGAACCAGAATACTATAAAAAATATAAATAGAGGATACAGTATCCGTTTTTCTTTCTTCTCATCCAAATCAAATGGTACAAATATATCCGCCAGCTTTTTATATATGTTCTCAACTTGAGCTTGCATCATAGAGCAAATTATAGTTATAGTGTAATATAAATTAGGGATTTTTGTTTTTTTTGGTTTTTATAAACTTTAAAACATCAACATTTGAGCCTGAACGAATTCAATGAGATTTCCTTACTTCTCGTCATAAGATAGTTTATACCCATATTAATATCTTTAGGGAGATAATTGACACACCCTTACTCAAATTTTTAGTTTAAATTATACATGGCACAATTCTTCTACGTTCTGATGACTCAAGCTAAAAATCCTCTATTATTGATTCTGCTGAATATCTGTTTTTTTGTCCCACACGAATTATTTTGATCTCTTCATTATTTTTTAAAATCTTTATTCTATCTATAACATCTTTTATAATCCAGTCTGGTGTAGATGTTCCTGCTACTACTCCTATTTTACTCTTTCCAGCTATAAAATTCTCTTCTATCTCATCAGCTGTTTCCACCTTGTGAGATTCTTTTATAGCTTTACAAACCTTGTATAATTTATCGGTGTTTGAACTCATTTTTCCACCCACCACTATGACAACATCAGATATCTTTGCTATCTCATAGGCTTCCTTTTGAGCATCTACTGTAACCTCACAAACAGTGTTGAAGACCCTAACTTCAAATCCTCTCTCTATAATTCTTTTTACTATCTCTATAAAATCATCTAATTTTTGTGTTGTCTGGGATATAACTAGAAACTTCTTCATTGGTGGAACATTTTTGACATCATCTGGTTTTTGAACGACGAATGTCTTATCTGTTTTAGAATATGAAATAACTCCTATAACTTCCGGATGTTTTGGATCTCCAAATATTATCACACCATAGCCTTGTTCAGAATATTTCTCAACTATTCTTTGAGACCTTATAACAAAAGGGCAAGTTGCATCGAAGTATTTTATATCACTATTTTTAAGCTTTTCTAATATTTGCTTCTTAACTCCATGAGTTCTTATAACCAAGAAATCTCCATTTACTTCATCAATACTCTCCGCTATCCCAACTCCCTTTTCTTTGAGTCTATTTATTGCTTGCTCATTATGTATCACATATCCTAGTGTCTTTACACTCCCTCTTTCAGATAGCTCTAGAGCTTTGTCGACGGCTCTTTTTACCCCAAAACAGAATCCAGAATTCTCACCTATGTATATATGTACCATCACAATAATAATAGCATCTTTCAGCAAAGTCTTATATTTTATAGTAATTTTTGCGTCCTGATTTACTTGTGTCATCGTAATATCATCGATTTCTCAAAGAATATCAAAATTATCGATATTAAAGCATCATATATAAATATTTTGTTTATGATATTCATTCTTCTTTTATTTTTCATTTTAATAGCTGCTCCAAAATCTTCAAGTTCCAATAGCTCAGCTCTCAATATCGCTCGTTCCATTTCGGATGAACTTATAAATTCTGTTAGGCAAACACTTCTTACAGAAATAGAAAGAAAAGGCATCATGGGAGCTGTTGAAAGTTGTTCTGAAGCCTCTCAAAGGATAATCCAGAAATACCAAGATGAGAAGAAAATCTATATCAGAAGAATAAGTGAAAGGTATAGAAACAGAGCTAATGCCCCCGATGATTATGAAATGAAAATTCTAAGAAAAATCTCTTCAATGGAGAAAATACCTGAGGAGTACTATGAGGAGGTTCAAGAAAAAGATGGAACATACTTAAGATATTTTAAAACCATTACTATTCAGCCAGTTTGTCTCTACTGCCATGGAAAAGAGGAAATTCCAGATGAAGTTAGAAAATTTCTTAAACAAAAGTATCCAGAAGATAGAGCAACTGGATATTCCCCTGGAGAATTCAGGGGAGCAGTCTCCGTTAAAATTAAAACAAAATAGTCATTAATAAATCAATCGCACCTCTATATACTATAAACTCTTAAATGATGAAAAATTTATGAAACCCAAATTGTAGTGAATCTATACTTTGCAAATAAAATGTTAAAACGAAAGAAAATCTCGAATCTCCAATATTTAAAAGTTCAGATACACACCATAATAATCCCTTCTAAAAAGTCCGATAATTCTATATCTTTAAGCAATTAATAATTTTGTTCCATCAAAAGATAGATTTAATAGCTTCTAAACCAGGTGTATCAGGAGATTTCAAGTCTATATTTTTCTGAATATTCCAAATATCTTAATTACTCTTGTTTTCAATCCATGATTACTCAAAGATCCTTCAAAGCAAAGAATGTTCATTCTGCTCACGGTCAAACAAGTGTTTTTCAGAAATATAGATAGAATGGAAAAATTAGCTGACATAAACAGAGTATTTCATTAAAAAGATAGTTTGTAAATCTTGCATCTTAAAATACATATTATGATAATTTCCACACTATAACAATCGTTTTAATTCAGATTTCCAAAACGCTTGTTGTTAGCTTTTTGGTTCATAAATGCAAATTTCAATTATGATTTAAGGTATAGTTCGCTTATTCATAATAAGCTCCATGACAAACACGCAATCTCCTACAAGATTCAACATTTTTGACTTCATGGCTTTGCAAAAGATACCTTAGAACTCACTTTCCAGGACCAAATCAAACAAGATGTCCAATTATTCAGTTTCTTTTATTTTTGCTTTTTAAGATTTTGACTTATGGGTTATTTAACTTAAAAAAAATGGGAGCGCCTGCCCGACTTCTTATAGCTACCGCTATATCTCTTATTTTACTTTTGATTTACGACAGGTTAGTCATAAAACCGAGAATCCAGAACAAAATTCAAAATAAGGTCCAAGAAAACAAAGCACCCGAAGAAAAAACAGAAATCAAAGAAGAGTATAATCTTATAGATATACAGCAGCCAATAAAAACAAAAGCATATACATCTTTAGAAGATCCATACCAAAGAATAACCTTTTCTAACAATGGTATAAAAAAGATAGAACTCTTGAAATTCTCGCTTCAACCAAATTCTCCAGAAAGATATTTTTTTGACTCACCTTTAGACATATTTTTCATATCAAATGGGAAAATCATAAATTTTTCATCTGAGGTTTCAGGAAACTCTATATATTTCTACTACGATAACATAACTGGAACTGTAAGCATAGAAAAAAATTCAAACTACTCATTCACCCTGTTATACCAATTCTTTAATTCATCAACAATAAACTTCATAGACATAACTCCGCTTTTTATCATTAGGAAGTCGGTTGTAGAGGATTCAAATTTTGTAGTAATCTCATCAAAGGTTGAAAAGCTAAAGGACATCAAAAATATCCAAAATATCAATTTCATTGGAGAAGATTCAAGATATTTTTCTTTTATCTTTCATGTTCCAGGTGGTGTAAGTCCTATCGGATCATCTCAGAATGTATTCCGTGGTCAAAAGCTTTCTGGAGAAAGATATGCAAACTTCTATATAAAAATATTCTCTGGGCCAAAAATCCCGGAAGAACTTTCAAATTTCTCTCCTTCAACAGAAGCACTGGCTGGATATGGATTCCTCGGACCAATATCAGAATTACTTATCTTCCTCCTCAATCAAACAGACAAGCTCGCCAAAAATATGGGACTTTCAATAATAATAATCTCTATCCTAATAAGATTGATATTTTTCCCCCTCTCTGCGATATCTTTCAAGTCATTCAAAAAAATAAAAGAGATACAACCAGAAATAGAAAAGATAAAAGAGAAATATAAAGATGATAAAGAAAGAATGAGCAGAGAAATATTTGAGATCTACAGAAGAGAAAAGATCAATCCTTTTTCTGGGTGCTTACCACTACTTATCCAGATTCCTATATTTATTGCCTTATATAACGCTCTAATGCATTCGGTTGAACTAAGGCATGCACCATTTTTCTTGTGGATAAAAGATCTCTCCGAACCAGAAAGTATATTCCATCTATCAATATTTGGCAACAACATACATATAAGACTTCTACCTATACTGATGGGTCTATCTTTCTTTGTCCAACAAATAATAACTCCTCAGACATATCAAGATAGAACAATGCAAATCATAAATTACCTGACACCTTTGATATTTGTATTCATACTCTGGAATGTTCCATCAGGTTTACAAATTTACTGGATAACCACAAATATATTTGGAATTTTGCAACAACTTTTTGTAATGAAATTCTACAAATGAAACATGTAAGAAAAACTTTATTTCTACTATTACTGATAATACAAACCGGATGCACCATAGATACAATGTGTAAAAGGCCAGAAGCAGGGCAACTGATTGATGTAAAAGACGGAATAGCTTTAGATAATCTTATTTTTGTTCTCTCATCGCCCCAGGATGTTCTAAGCTGGTGCTCACCTTATGTCTCTGTCTTCAAGATAGATAATGGGAATATATCGTTCCAAAAAAATATAGATCTTCCTGGAAAGATAGCAGGTAAAATTGTTCTTTCAAAGGACTTGATACTCATAACGCTTCCGGATACAAACTCCCTTTACTCCACCCCTATCAGCTCTATGCTTCAAAACAAAAATGACTATAAACAAATAGTATTAGATAGCGTAGAAGACATATATTATATATCAGCCTATGAAGATTTTTTCGCAATATCATCGGCAATAAGCAAAAGGTTAATTTTTGGTAACCTCGATGATTTCATAAATTCAAACGGGAAACAAGGATTCAAAATATTTGATTCCTTTGTTAAAACCCCAGCTATCATCAAAAATGGCAACGAAAAACATGTCATTGGATTGGACGAAAGCGGAGGTAACGTATATATTTTTCCAGATAAAAAATTCACAATAAAAGATAAAGAATTAAAACTCTTCAATCAATCTATATCAGAAATAACACAAGTTTTCAGCTCTTCAGAACCAGTTTCGTATAGACCTAACCAAGTATCACTATTTTATCCCATAACTTCCTACAAGGATAGGATATTTATACCATCTAAACTAACAACTGAGGATGGGGAAACTATCACAGGAATCATATCTATCTTGAGCGAATGCTTCAAGAATGAAACAGAAGATTTAACCAACTGCTACTCATTTCTTGAATCTCCTACGAACTCAGCTATAGAAAAAATAACATATTTTAAGGCTTTCCTGTTTGAGGACACAATAGAAATAGAAATACCAGAAACAAGCAAAAAATCGGACAATAAATCATTGAAGAAGGCAGAAATAAAAAATGCAGATATCAAGCTTTGGTTCTTTATAATTAAAGAGAAAAATAACGGAAAGGAAACCGCTTATATAGATATCTGGGTAGAAAACCAAGATTATTTCCTATCCCTTGGGAGAAAATACATTGAAATTTCGCCCTTCTATCATATCTCTGATGTTAAAATATCGGATAATACTTCTTTCAATCTTATATTCTACAACAAAAATATAATCATCGAAGTCCAGAACATTAAGTGAAAGTGAGAATCTGTTTTGGCATCTACTTAAAATCTAATGTATCAATTTTTCATTCATGTATAGTGAATGTTCCAATCGGAGGTGTGAGAGAACCTCTTGAAGAGATAACCGTCTTAGGAAAAAGTAAAAACAAGATAGCTCTGATAAACATATCTGGGGTAATATCATGGGAAGAGAGAGAAAGTGGAATTCTAACAAAAGGGGAGCTATCAATAGTCTCAAGAATAAAAGAAGAACTTGATAAAGCAAGAACAGATGAAAGGGTAAAAGGGTTGGTATTAAAAGTTGATTCACCGGGAGGGCTCATTTCGGCTAAAAGTTGATTCACCGGGAAGGCTCATTTCGGCCTCAGAAATAATATATCAGGAGATAAAAAAATTCAAAAGCGAAAAGAATATCCCTATTGTATCATATATACCTTCTATCGGTGCTTCCGGAGCGTATTCATAATTACGCCATCAGACGAAATAATAGCAAGTCCCGGCTCAACAGTTGGTTCAATCGGTGTATATCTGATAAATACATGTAAGCCTTGAACGGTAAAATTTATAAAGGTATTTTTGTATGTTCTGCTATGATTTTCTCTTATTTTGACAACCAGAGCATGTGAGCTTCAATGAATTAAAAAACAAAGAAATCTTCATCAAAATAAGGCTTAAAAATATTTTGAACTTCGCAACAGGTTTGGAAAGCTCAAAAGATTGATAAATATATGGGATTCGAATTCAAAAGATTAGAAATCCCAGATGTAATTCTTATAAAACCAGATGTATTTATAGATTCCAGAGGTTTTTTCATGGAGTTTTTCAAACTTTCCGTTTTCAAGGAGAACGGTATAAACTACAATTTTGTCCAAGACAATCATTCTGAATCTGGGAGATTCGTTCTAAGGGGGTTCCACTACCAACTCGAACCGATGGAGCAGGGGAAACTTGTAAGATGCATAAGAGGTAGAATAATAGATGTAGCATTAGATATAAGGAAGAACTCACCTTGGTATGGAAAGTATGTAGCTGTTGAGCTTTCAGAATACAACAAGCTTATGCTATGGATACCCCCGGGGTTTGGGCATGCTTTCTTAGGACTTGAAGAGAAGAATGAAGTAATATACAAAACAACAAAAGAATATTCTCCACAACATGAAAGAGGAATATGTTGGAATGATCCTGATATAGGAGTTAATTGGGGGATAGACAATCCTATAGTATCTGAAAAAGATAGGAACCTTCCAAGGCTAAAACATGCAGAAAACAATTTCTTTTATAAGAAACATGAATAGTGTTTATACATGCGTTTTTTCTATTTTATCCTGTTTTCGCTGATTTTTTCACAGGCATACTCAATTACCATAGATATGGGAGCAATAAGGAAGAAAGCAAAAGAAGAAGAAAAGAAAAAAGATAAGAAAAATATAAGGGAACCATTAAATTTGAATGTCATCTCTCACAAGCTAAAAAATGGTCTGAATATATACATAGTTCCAAAAGAAGATAGTAATGGGAATTCTGCAGTTTTTCTTTGGGTTAAATCTGGAGCTTCTGATGAGAATCCAGAATTCTTCGGTGGGGCTCACATCCTGGAACACATAGTGTTCAAGGGTTCACCAGAAAGAGGTATAAGTGAAGTTTCAGATGCAATAGAAAGGCTTGGAGGGTATATAAATGCCTGGACATCCTATGATAACACAGTATATTGGTCATTAATACCGTCTGAACATATATTGGTTCCTCTTGAAGTCATACGAGATATAGTTTGGAATCCAGCTTTTTCTGATGAAGAATTTGAGAGGGAAAAAGAAGTAGTTCTAGAAGAATGGAGAAGAGGACAAGATATTCCATCTTATAGGTTGTATCACAAATTCTTTGAAGAAATGTATAAAGAACACCCATATGGTCATCCTGTAATCGGATATGAAAAAAGCATAAAGGATATAACAAGAGAGATGGTCATGAAATTTCATTCCTCTTTTTATTCACCGGAGAATACCTTTCTGATCTTAGTTGGAGACTTTGATACAAAAAAAATTTTAGAAGAATCAAAGAAGATCTTTGAAAGAATAAAACCAAGCGCAAAACCTCAAAAGTTAGATCCAAGAGCAAGCCCAAATTTTTCTGGTCCAAAATCATTTGTTATATCTGGTAAAGAAAAAGAAGCACATGTTATGCTCGGATTTCTCGGATATCCCTATTCAATAACATACTCCGTATATTTTGATGTGATAAGCGAAATTTTAGAAAAAAGGTTATATAAAAGGTTAAGGATAGACGAGATAATCGTTAATTCCGTAGATGTTGATTACTGGTCTCCTAAAGGGGTAGGATTATTTGAGATATTCTACTCTACCAAGGGAGAGAACATCAAAAAAGCCACTGATATAATATATGAGGAATTACTGAAAATAAGATCGTTTGGTGTTTCCGAAAGGGAAATTGAATCAGCCAAAAACTCAATACTTTCTGATTTTTATAGAAACTTCCAATCCGTCAGATCAATTGCTACCATGATTGGATACTCAGTTCAGCTGGTTGAAGATCCTTTGGCTCCATACGAATACATAGAGATATTAAAAGCTGTAAGTGGCAACGAGATTGAAAAAATACTCAAGGACATAATAGATGAATCTAAAATGCTCATAGGTGCATATGTAAATGAAGAAGAAAAGAAATACGCAGATGAAATTATGTCATACCAATTCAGGAAGAAAGATTTAAACCTCCCATTTTCTCTTGTTGAAGAAAAATCAGGAATCAGAAAATACATATCTCAAAATGGTATAAGAATATTAATCAAAAAAATCAATGGAACAGGGACAATATCTGTTGTATCAGTTTTCCCTGGCGGAAACATCTTTTACAATAAACCAGGGATTCCCAATCTTACAGCAAAGGTTATAACGAGGGGAACAAAATCAAAGTCAGCTGATATGATTTTAGATGAAATAAAATCTATAGGAGGAAGCATCGGAGCCTCAGCTTCCTTTGATGTCTTTTCAATATCATCCTCATTTCTTAAAGATAAGTATGAAAAAGGATTCCAGATCTTCTTCGATGTAATTCTGAACCCATCTTTTGATGAGAAAGAAATAGAAAAGATGAAAAACGATATAATTGAAGAAATAAGGACAAGGCATGATAATCCCCAAGTTCAAGCAGCTGATGAATTCATGGCGATGCTATTCAAAAATACTCCGTATGCATTACCAGATGGCATTTCCGTTGACATAGTAAAGGCTACCACAAGATCAGATATCATAGAATTTTGGAATTTTGCAACATCGGATCCGGAAAATATAGTAATAGCAATCGCTGGAGATATAGGAGAGGACCAGGACATACTCAAATCCCTTTACTTTTATGGCGAGAGATTATTCACAAAGAAAAAGGAAATGAAAATAGACTTTCCCAATAAGATCAAGTGTAATTCTCAAGGATTAGAGAAAAAAATCAGAAGAGAAGGAAATCAGGTTCATATTTTAGCAGGGTTTTGTGGTCCTTCTATTTTAGACATAAAAGATAATTTGGCAATCCAGTTAATATCAGCTTCCGTATCTGGGATGGGGGGAAGATTCTTTATGAACTTGAGAGAAAAAAAGGGGCTTGCTTATGTTGCTGCTCCGATAAGAAGAAGTTTTCTCTC
>Ga0209289_100072_pt1 | contig 64623 bp, 55 predicted proteins | sample GXS110809BmetaG_FD_184121 | JGI IMG/M metagenome (GOLD analysis project Ga0209289, IMG submission 184121) | Hot spring microbial communities from Gongxiaoshe hot spring, China to study Microbial Dark Matter (Phase II) - GXS 110809B (SPAdes)... ... | reverse complement strand
TTGCCAAGATTATATAAAGCAACCCCTTTGTTATTCCATGCCCATGCATCTCTTGGATTTATCTCCAGAGCCCTGTCATAGCAGGCTATCGCTTCCTGTAGCTTGCCAAGATTAGCTAAGGAAACCCCTTTGTTAGACAACCCCCAGGCCTCTAATTCCTGTGGTGTCTCCTCTACTTTAAATTCCTCTCCAGTCTGTTGAAAATATATTTCAGAAAGGTCCTCCCTCAGGCTCTTGAAGTCCCGGTATCTTTTTTTTGGCTCCTTTTCAAGACATCTCATTACCAGGGCATTTAATTCCTCTGGAATATCAGGTTTTAACTCCCTCGGAGGTCTGGGCTTAACCTTCAAATGATGGGCTCTGTAGCTCTCAGGGGAATCGCACTTGAAAGGTGGCTGACCTGTAAGCATCTCATAAAGCACACACCCAAAGGCATAGATGTCTGAGCGTATGTCTATCTTTTCTTCACCCCTGCATTGCTCAGGGGACATATAGGGAGGTGTCCCACAGATAGAACCAGCTACAGATAATCCATGTCTTTCTGCTCCTGTTAATTCATCTTTAACAACGCCAATATTTATCTCCCCTTTTACTCCTATAAATGTCTTTACTAAGCCAAAGTCTGTTATCTTGACCACTTTATCCCATGTGACCAAGATGTTTCCTGGTTTTATATCCCGATGAACAAAGGTTCTTCCCATCTCTTTAAACTTTTTCTCCGCATGCTCCATACCCAGACAGAACTGAATAGAAAAAGATAGGATGGTATTCAGGTCAAGCCCTTTTCCCCGTATCCAGCCTGTTAAATCAGAACCATAGGTCGTATGCCCTGGAACAAACTCAAGAAAGATATAAGGTCTATCTGAGATCTTTTTGACAAAATATGCCCTGACGATGTTTTTATGCTTCTCAAGCCTTATCCATGTCTCTGCTTCCACCATAAAGCGGTCTATTAAATCTTTGTCCATTAGATATTTGTCCTGGAAGGTTTTAATTGCCACAGGCATCATGTGAGTATGGTCATAGCAGAGAAAGACGAGCCCAATCCCGCCTTTTTTAATCTCAAAGATCTCATACCGCCCTTCAATCTTATCGCCTATTTTCCATTTTTCTGACATGGTTTATACCTCCTTTCAATTTATTGCCTTTTCTATGGCCTCTTTGAACTCCCCTGCACTCTGAAACCTCTCCTTTTTATCCTTCCTTATTGCTTTATCCACTACCTTTGCCAGTTTCTCTGGAATATCTGGATTCCTTTCACGGATGGGTATGGGAGGGTCTTCAAGAATAATCAATAGAGGGTCTCTGGGCTTCTGAGGTTTTATTAACATACCCATTAACTGCTCAAGTGGTGTTGGAAAGTTGAAGGGATACATTGCTGTAAGGAGATAGTAAAGTGTAACTCCCATGGAGTAAACATCAGCAGGTGGTTTTACAAAACGATAGTTAAGGAGCTGTTCTGGCGCCATAAACAAGAGAGTCCCAGCAGTTTGACCTTGTTTTGTTATACCAGAGTTTCCAGCCTCTGCAGAGCTCTTAGCCAGACCAAAATCGCTGATCTTTGTAATAACTTTGCCTGTTTTGCTTTTATTAAGGAGTATATTCTGGGGCTTAATATCTCTATGAACAAAAACCTTTGGATGCCTATGGGCAAAATCCAACCCCTCCAGCGCCTGACATATAATTTCACAGGCCAGTTTTACAGGAAGAGGTCCCTTATACTCCATGGTAACCAGCTTATCCACATCACCGTAGGGCATGAATTCCGAAACAAAGTAGTGCTCTCTGCCCACCATACCCAGGTCATATAGACGCACTATATTTTTATGAATTAATGAACTTATAACCGCCATCTCACGCTGAAAAAGTTTATTTGCCTTTTCATCCATTGATGCCTCTGGAAGGATCTTCTTTAAAGCAGCCAACCTTCCCGTAGGCTCATGCCATACTTTATAAACAACGCCCATACCGCCTCTGCCAAGTTCTTTCAATACCCAGTAATCTTTTATCCTTATAATATCCACCGTTTCCTGCTCCTTTGAGTCGCAATCCTCACAGAGATAAAGCGCAACATCTGATAGCTCCTCCGCCCTTCCATCTTTATTTGCCTTATTAGAGACATCCCTTTCACAGTTTAAACACCGATATTTCTTCTGAAGGGAAGGGGCAACCTTTTTCAGTTTTAATTCTTTACATTTACTGCAAAGGTAGTCGTTAATGCTTAATTCAGAAACATCTATATTCCCTATGGAAGGGGTTATATCCGCTCCGCACCTTATACACATAAATACCTCTGGTGCTACAGCTTGTTTCTCTTCCACTATACTGACCTTAAAGATAGTATCCCCTATCCGGATCAGGTCTCCATCATGGAGTTGTTCTGTAGTAATACGCTTAAAATCTACATCGCCACTCTTTTTCAAATATGTGCCGTTTGTACTCTGATTATCCTTGATGAAACAATTGGGAGGTCTTATCTCTAAAAGAAAATGGTTTCTGGAGACATACATGTCCTTACCTTTTTCGAGTCTGAAGTGGGCATGGCACCCGGGTGCATCCCTTCCTACAAGAAAACAGTCAGGCTCTGTAAAGATAAAGGTTTTACCTTTATAAGGTCCTTCAATAACCTCCGATTGTATCTTCATCTCCTTAACACCCTTTTGTTTTTAATTTTTGTATATACTGTTATATTATCCTTTCCACCTTTTTTATTTGCCTCATTAATTAGCAATTCACAGCCCTTTTCCGGCTCTCCATTACAGGTAATAATTAACGAAAGTATCTCTTCATCGGTTAGCATATCTGTCAGTCCATCGGTGCAAAGAAGGATATAATCGCCCTTTTCTATGTTTAGCATCTCAAAGGTCGGTGCTAAATCTTCGGATGTCCCCAGTGCCTGAGTTATAATATGCTTAAGGTGATGTCTTCTTGCCTCTTCAGCCGTTATCATCCCAGCCTTAACCATCTGTGCTACAACGGAATGGTCTTCTGTCAATTGTTTGATATTGCCATGTCTTATAAGATAGGCACGGCTGTCTCCCACATGGGAAATATAAAGGTTATCGTTATGCAAGATGGCTATAACGATTGTAGTTCCCATCCCTTTGAGGTTTATATCGCGATCAGCTTGCAGCTTGATACGCTCAGTGGCTATGAAGATTGCCTCCATGAGGAGTTTATAGAAATCTTCTTTTTTATCACAAGAAGGAATCTTATCTTTCAAAAATTCTCCCACAATCTCAACTGCCATATGGCTTGCCACCTCACCTCCTTGATGTCCACCCATTCCATCAGCAACAATGAAGATACCCTGTCTTTCATCCACTAAAAGGCTGTCCTCACTATTATCTCTTACCTTCCCTACATTCCTTTTGGATCCAATCTTCATTAACACTCCCCCTTTTTTATAGGGAATTTGTGATTTTATAATAAAATATTAGGTGATTGGTAAAAAAAAATTCCACCAAGTTATGGATAAATAATTAGTTGGCATAGGTATATTTTGACATAAAATGATTTATGAAATTAGATTAGTGATTTAATACATATTTTACAAACAGAAGAAACAGCAGTCTAAGAGAAAAAGGGATTCTTAAAACCTTTTCAGTATTCTGTAAGAGTCCCACTAAGTTAGGAGAAATTTTTATCGTTGTCATCCAAGGGAATGGAGTAGTAAAAAAGGAAGTATATTAGAAAAAATAGGTCAGTTTTTGTTAAAACTATTTCTTTTGGAAGTCAATCAAGCATATGTTGGATTAAGTTATAGGACAGTTCATTATCAGTTAATATGGAAGAGAATACATGAATATATTAAGGAAGGAAAGATAGGATTTTAAAGGGGGAAATAGAGATGGATGACTTTGGTGGAAATAGGGGTCGAGGGGCAGTGGGGATATTAGAAGGAAGAGTAAGTGTAGAGGTAGTAGAAGAGAGATTAGAGGCGATAAAGAAAGCAAAAAGGGTGATTTATACAGATAAGTTTAGAAGTTATGATAGTAATGTAAGGATTTAAGCATGAGAGAATAGATAAGAGATTTACGAATGTTATGGTATACATCAATGGGATTTTGGTTCGAAGGAGAGGTTATTATCATGGAGTAGGTAAAGAAAATTTTATATATTACATAAAGAATTTAGATACAATGAAAGAGGTAATTTAGAAAACGCAAGAGGTGTTAGGTGGAATATAATTACCAATCACCTTTATTTTATATATTTCCCGATTATAGGTTTTAACTTCTCTTTGGTTTCTGGGGGTATATTTTCTGGTGCCGTGACAATAGAGTTTTTCAGCGCTTCTTTACATGGGCAATTTCGTTCATCTTTTATCTTCCTTAGGAATATTCTGAGTATTTTTTGAGCTTTTTCTATATTTTTTCTGAGATTTTCAACGACCATCTGTGCATTTACAATTTCTTCACCTTCATACCAGCAATCATAATCTGTAGGGAAAGCGAGAGTGGAGTAGCATATTTCTGCTTCTCTTGCTAAATAGGCTTCTGGGAGGTTAGTCATACCTATTACATCTGCTCCGAACTGTCTCCAAAGATGGCTCATAGCTCTTGTGGAGAACTGGGGGCCTTCTATACATATGTAGGTTCCGCCTTTGTGTGTTATGACTTTGCTTTCAACCGCTGATTCGCTAAGTGATTCAAACATTTCTGGACAAACTGGATCCGAAAATCCAACATGTGCAACGATGCCATCTTCAAAAAATGTTCTTGTCCTTGATACTGTCATATCTATGAACTGCGATACCACAACTGCATTTCCAGGTCTTATGTGTTCTTTCAGACTTCCAACTGCTGAAATACTCAGTATCCTCTGCACACCTATCTTTTTCATCGCGAATATATTTGCCCTGAAGTTTATCTTATGCGGGGGAATCGCGTGTTTCCTACCATGGCGAGGTAAGAACGCTAATTTTTTTCCTTCAAGATCACCGATTATTATTTTATCGGATGGTTTCCCAAAGGGTGTATCAACATCGATCTCCTCGATTATCTTCAAATCCTGAATGTTATAAAGTCCTGTTCCACCTATAATTCCAATCATACTTGTGAAGTTTTATTCTATAAATAACCTTTTGTATTTTATCAATTTTTTCCATTTTTATTCTTTATACTCTTTTAATATATTAGACCTCAAAAGGCTTTTTAAAGATATCAGATGATGTGCTCAAGTAATTGTAGGATCGCTTTCTTCTTCAGTATCCTTTGAAACATATTTTTTGATCATACGATATAAAGTTGCTCTCGGGATTCCAGATTTTTCTTGCATTTTTTTTACATTCCCTCCGGTAGATCTATAAAGGGAGATAATATAATTTCTTTCAAAGTCTTCTAAAAATTTTTCTCTTAACTCAAAAAATTTCCCATTTGATTGATTTAGGCTCGGATATAAAAGTTTTTCTGGTAGATCTTCGGGTTTTATAACATTTCCCTGACATACTATTATTGCCCTTTTTATAACGTTCTGAAGTTCTCTGACATTTCCGGGCCAACTGTGTGCGATTAGTATTTCCATAGCATCATCGCTTATCTCATTTGTATCTTTCTTTAGCTCTTGGGAATATTTCTTGAGAAAGTGTTTTGAAAGTACTTCTATATCCTCTTTTCTTTCTCTCAGTGGTGGTATGTGTATTCTGAACACATTTATTCTCCAGTATAAGTCTTCTCTGAATCTTCCTTTCTCAACTTCTTCCTCAATATCCCTGTTTGATGCATAGATTATCCTGATGTTGATAGGGATTTCACGGGTTCCTCCAATCCTTCTTATTTTTCTGTCTTGTATGAATCTCAGTAATTTAACCTGAATTTCCATACTAACTTCTGTTATTTCATCAAGAAATAGGGTTCCATCATTTGCATACTCTACGATTCCTATCTTTAAGTTTTTTGCATCGGTAAATGCTCCTTTCTCATATCCAAAGATTTCAGATTCAATAAGTGTTGTGGGGATGGCCGAAAGATTTACTGGAACAAACTTGTTGTTCTTTCTGGAACTCCATTTATGTATTGTGTAAGCTAAGAGTTCTTTCCCAACTCCACTTTCACCAGTTATGAGAACATCACAATCTATCTTGCTTACCTTTTTAGCGTCTTCTATTATTTTCTCCATTTTTTTGCTTTTGAAGACTATTTCATCTATCTCAAATCTTTTTTCAACTTGTCTTTTGAGAACAGAGTTTTCTTCCTTCAACTCTATTATTTCTGAAGCTCTTTTTACGACACTTACCAGGTACTCCGGTGTAAATGGTTTTATAAGGTAATCAAATATAGATAGCTTTATTGCTTTTACTGCTGAGTCAAGAGATGGGTAAGCTGTCATGAGTATTATTATTGCTACCTTATTTTTCTCTCTTATCTTCTCTGCAAGTTTCAGTCCATCTATTTTGGGCATGACAAAATCAAGTATATAGATATCATATTCTTGGTCATATGAAATGGCTTTCTCGGGGTCGCTTTCAGTATCTACACTGAATCCTTCCCTCTCCAAAACTGATTTCATGGTATCAAGGATTCCTCTCTCATCATCTACTATCAGAATTTTTCTCATATTGGAGTATTTATTATGTCTTGAATTAGTTTAGATATTATTTTATCACGGGCAGAAAAATTCTGAAAGAAGTTCCTTTCTGGTATTCTGATTCAAATTCTATTATCCCATCGTTCTCGTTTTCTATTATCTTTTTAGCAATTGATAATCCTATACCCGTTCCTTTGGGCTTTGATGTGAAAAATGGTTCAAAAATTTTTTCTTTTATTTCGCTTTTTATACCAATTCCGTTGTCTTTTATCTCAGCGCATACATAATCTGATTTATCTCTTTTTGCTCTAAATGTTCTTATAGTTATTGTCTTATTTTCCTTTTCCAGATTTTCAAATGAATCAACCGCGTTGTTTAGTATGTTTAAGATGGCTTGTTCTATATATGCCTGAACACCATAGCACTTTGGAGTGTCTTCAGAAAATTCCAAAGATATTTTTATACCTTTCTTTGAACTCTTAAGTTCTATGAGTTTCAGAACGTTTTTTATGGATTCGCGTAAATCGAACTCTTCTTTGATAGTTTTCCTTGCTCTTACAATATCAAGGATAATGTTTGTAGTTTTAAATATCCTTTCTGTATGTTCATCTATAGATTTTATTTCTCCCTTTATATTCTCTGGGATACTACCTGAGAGGAGATTTTTTGTCTTCATCAAAATTACTGTTAGTGGATTGTTTATCTGATGTGATAGCACAGATGCAAATTCACCAAGCTCGGTCATTTTTGATGCATGTATCAGTTCCGCTATCGCCTTTCTTTCTGATTTTATCTTCTCCCTTAAGCTTTCTGAAAGCTCAGATGAGAAATAAAATGAAACAGATAATACCATGGTAAGAACGAAGATTGAAGAGAGAACGAACATTGGTTTTTTATAAAGCTCTCCGTGTAATTCTGTAAGCCTTAATGTATGATGTGGGATTATCCCTTTGAACTCAAGGAGAGATAAAATTGAGAATATGAGAAGAGAAAATACAAAAACAAACATTGCTGTAGATCTCCCAAGTAATATGTTTGCAAGGAATATGTGAAATGAATACGAGATAAAGAGAGGATTCTCCGTCCCCCCAGAGAGATGTAGCATAATGGTTAGATTCAAAAGATCGGAGATTATCTGTAAAAATATGTTCCTCTGGAGAGGGATTTGTTCCTTTAATTTTATAAAGATAAAATTTGAGAAAGCAAGGATTAGAGAAACAAAAGTAAGACCAAATATTTGTATATTTTCATCAATCAGATTGAGAGAGGTTGATAATCCTGTTAGCATAAGGGAGAAAATAGAAGCTATATATCTGTTTTCAATGAACCACTGGATTAGTTCATCAAGGTTAAATAGATTCTTCCCGAAATCAAATATCCTTTTTATGTTTCTTATTTTGAGAAAGAGTAAAAATACAGATAATAATGTGAGAATGACTCCAAAAATAAATTTCCACACACGAAAATTTTTGTCAATCTTAGATTTTTTCAGGTTTATATCAGTTTATTTTATGTTTGTTGTAAGGAGTTTTTCAAATAGAGCAGACAAAGTCAATTTCTTGCGATTAATATTAGGGCTATGAGGATAACTATTATTCCAAAAATTTTCTTAACTAATTTTGAGGGGAGTTTGTTTGAGGCTATGTATGAACCTGTGAATGCACCGAGAGCAACAGATATTGCTGGCTGGATTATCGGGTCAAGTTGAATATTTTTAATTTTCACCAAGTGTCCAACGAGTCCGAATATTGAGTTAGCCAAGATAAAAATGGTTCCAGCTGAGGCAGCTTCCTTCTCTTTGGCTTTTCCTGTCAGATAAAGAAGTGGAACCAAAAAAACTCCACATCCTATTCCTATCATACCCCCCAGGAAACCGAAAAATGAAGAAAATAAAAGTATAACGGAAGTGTTTTGGAAGATTTTAAATCTTATTTTCTTTTCTACTGGGTAAAGCATAAGTATTCCTATACTAATTAGAACAAGGGAGGTGATTATGATAAATACTTTTTCGCTAATTTTTAATAATCCCCCAACAAATGCAGATGGTGTTGAAACAAGTATTATTGGGATAACAATTTTCCTGACATGTTTGAACCAATTCATTGATGAGATTGTAGTTGATATTATACTAAGTATGAGAGCATATATCGGTATAAGGTTATAATCTATGTGTGCTAATGATAAATATGCAAGATAAGCGGATGCACCTCCAAGTCCAGCAGAAGAGTAGAGCAAAGCTGTTATGAAGAAAATGAGATTCCAGATGAGGCTCATGTTTTTTTTGATTTTAGAGAGTGGAGTATTATTGCTATTATCCCAACGGTTATTGTTGAGTCAGCAACATTGAATGCTGGCCAATGGTATCCACCTATGTGAAAATCAAGGAAATCTACTACATATCCCTTTGTTAGCCTTTCATACACATTTCCCGCAGCTCCACCTATCATTGCCGCTATTACATAAAAGGTGAAACCGCTGAACATCCTTGCTGAAACTATTAGCACCACAAGTACTGATAACGATAAAATATTCATAAAAATCCTGAAAGCTTGACTTTTTATACCTGAGAAGATTCCAAATATGCTACCTCTATTTTGCACGTGCACAATGTTGAAAAAATCTGTTATTTTTATTTCACCAAGGTATGGGATGTTTTTCTCTATTAATTCTTTGGTTGCTATGTCCACCGAGAAGATTGCAAGAGCAATAATTGAAAATATGATCCATCTTTTCACAGGTCAAATAATTAGTTTGGTCAAATTTACCTTGATGTAAATTCAGAAATTTACCTCTATTAATAAATTCATTGTTTTACTTATTAATAAATCTTTCTTTATAAAACTCATAGATTTTTCTGCAGATATAAATCAATTCATTTTCTTTGAGTTCAACAAAGATTGGTAATCTTATCAACCTTTCGCTTTCCCTTGTTGTGTATATGTCTTCACCAGAAAATCGTCCGTATTTCATACCTGCTTTACTTGAGTGTAGAGGAATATAGTGGAATGTTGCACATATTTTATTTTGTCTGAGAAAATCAAGCAATCTTTGTCTTTCTTCAAGGTTTTTTGCCTTTATATAAAATATATGAGCGTTGTGCTCGCAGTTTTCGGGAATGTGTGGAAGTTCTATATGCCCCATTTCTTCAAGGGGTTTTAGTAGATAGAAATATTTGTTCCATATTTCTTTTCTTCTTTTCTGTATCTCTTCTATTTTTTCAAGTTGTGCCCATAGAACTGCTGCATTTAGTTCAGATAGGAGATAACTGCTCCCAACATCTATCCAAGTGTATTTATCTACTTCACCTCTGAAAAATTCACTTCTGTTTGTCCCTTTCTCGCGTACTATTTCTGCCCTCTTTATAAACCTCTCATCATTTATCAGCAAAACTCCTCCCTCTCCGCAGGAGATATTTTTTGTATCATGGAAACTGTATATTCCAATTTGCCCTATAGTTCCGAGCGTTTTTCCCTTGTATTTTGCTGTAATAGCATGTGCAGCATCTTCAATAACAAATAGACCATATTTTTTAGCGATATCGTTTATCTTATCCATTTCACATCCAACACCTGCGTAGTGCATAGGAACTAAAGCTCTTGTTTTCTCTGTAATAGCCTGTTCTATTTTCGTCTCATCAATATTCATAGTGTCGGGTCTTATATCCACGAAGACAGGTATAGCTCCCCGAAGCACAAATGCATTGGCAGTTGATGGTGAGGTGAAACTTGACATTATTACCTCATCACCCTCTTTTATATCTATAAGTATTGATGCTATCTCTAATGCGTGTGTTCCAGAAGTTGTTAGAAAGGCTTTTTTGGCACCGGTGTTCTCCTCAAACCACATTTGGCACTTTCTCGTAAATTCACCATTACCCGATAAATGCCCCTCAGATAAAGCATCTATTATATATCTTATTGCCGATTCACCATGATATAGTTTATTGAATGGTATCATACTTATTATTCTCTTTTGATAACGCATATTTTATAGATAAAATTTTTTTGTAGGAACAGGCTAACTCTTTTTCCCCTATTCTGATCAGAACCATTTGCTTCCCCAAACTTTTACAAGACTATAAGACTATGAAGGGATTTCAATTTATAATTATGCTCACTTCTTTCTGAAGTTATCAAGTTCTTGGATTATTCGTTTGAGAAGATCATGAGGATATTCTGAATCTTCTGAAAACCATATTTTCTGCTTGATTTCGTTTTCAAAGGTATCTTTGTCTGGCGGATTGACAAATTTTATTCCAATTTCTTTGAGTTTTTGTTTTGTCTTTTCTTGTTCATCTCTTATGATTTTATTTATATTACCACCATGATTTTTCTGCTCTTCTTGAATAGCAGATTCTATTATGCTTTTTGCGTCCTGTGGAAGTTTTTCCCATATTTCTGAAGATATTGCTAAAACTCCGGGTTCATATCTGTATGGAAAATCAATCATTGTTTTTACAAGTTTGCACCATTGAAGGCTTAGGCAGGAAATTGGAGTTGTTTGGAAAGTTTCAACCATTCCTGTCTCAAGAGCAGAAAGTAAGTCCGGAACTGGAACATATATCGGGGTTGTTCCGAGAGATTTTATAAGATTTGTTATAGTTTTATCTCCTTTCCATCCCCAGAACCTCGTTTTACCAAGATCTTTAAAGCTATCTACATTGCTTTTTGAAAAGAAATAAACAAACCCGTGTTCAGAAAACACCATGATTTTGAAACCACCTTTTATGAAGTAATCTGAAAATTCTTTCTCAAATTTTTTTAGAATGAAATCTACCTCATTGTAATTTCTGAACAGGAACGGAAGATCTATGACTCCAAGTTGTGGGGCTATTTTTTTATCCCGTTTATCGTAAAAGCTCCAATATGAAGTTGTCCTATTTTGATTTTTCTTATCATTTCCTCCTCGTCTCCCATTACTCCTCCGGGATAGATCACAAGTTTTATCTTCCCCTGAGATTTTTCCCTTATTCTTTCTGACAATTCTGTAAGAACTTGCCCCCATTTAGAGGCTGCAGGTGCTAAAGTCCCAACTTTCAGCTCCTGTGAAAATAAAATTTCAGGTAGAATCAAATATACTAAAAAAGAAATTAAAACTGCCAACTTATACATCTTCATCTTGGAATTACTTACCTTCTATCTTAATATTTTAAATTTTTTTATTTTTTAATAAGTATTGTTTTGTTTTAGGGTTAGAATGTGCTTTGTCCAATATACTTGCAGAAAATGTAGAAATTTCAGTCATCTGGAGAATTTTTATGATATAAATCATGGTTGTTGAGCTGTTGTCCTTCAATAATCTTAAGGCAAGGGCTAAAAATATTAGACAAAGCAGTTAGAATGCTGTATCAAAAAATTTTTATCCTCAACTCACAAATTTATGCCAGAGGAAATTGACAATTTTTGGTACATATTTATTTGACAAAGCAGTTAATCAAGATGGTTTTATTGATGCTGTATTTCATTTTAAGACACAAGATACAGGAATATCAAATCAAGATATATGTTTGAGTGGAGCGTTATTAAATAATATAGAATTTTTAGGCTGTGATTCTATAAGATTAGTCCATTAAATACAAAGCTACTTAAATATTTAATATGAAAAAGCTTGTATTTATATTGATACTTATAATATTTATACCAATATCTTGTAAGGCTTGTATAATTATTCACAATCTGCTTAGCTTGGATAATCCTTTCTATTTCTATGTTCTCAACCCTGGATTAATATATCATCCAAAATATGGTACGATTTTTCCACCAAATACCAAACTGTACAGTTTCAAGATAAATTCAAGAGGATTTCCAGATAAAGAATGGATATATGAGAAGAAAGGCAAAAGAATGATAATATTAGGAGATTCCCAGGCAGCAGGAGTGGGACTTAAAAATGTAGAAGATAGATTCTCATCAATTTTGCAAAGGAAGCTGCCGGGATGGGAAATTATGAATGCTTCAATACCAGGATGGGGCACTAAAAACCAATACGCTTTTTTCTCTTCTGAGGGACAAAAATATAATCCTGATATCGTATTGCTTGCACACTATGAAAATGACCTTGTTGATAATGTTAATTATTACTCCACTTTTGCGACACATATCTATAATCTTCTTGGATGGACCTATAACTATATAATACCTCCGATTGCCTTGGCTTCATATTTGTTCTTAGATTTAGGTAGCAAACTATCCACTGAACTTGCAAAAATCAGATTCAGAAGATGGTATCTAGCATATGTTATACTTTACACAAATAATGAGCTTGCTGAGGAGGTGTGGGTAGAGCAGTTGAATCTGTTGAAAAAATTTAAGGAAAAAGCAGAGCAGGTTGGAAGCAACTTTATAGTTATGTCTATCCCTTTAAGTCTCTCTTTGTCCAAAGATTTGTGCTTGAGGGTCTATTCAAATTTTGCAAGTATTTTTAATGTATCCAATCTGCGGTTACAATGTAAAATAGGAACAACAACTTATAACAGGTTAAAATATTTTTTCAATGAGGAGAATATTAAAAATATAATGTTTCAAGATTATATAAATAGCTATCAAGATCCTATGACAATCTTTGGAATGGACAAAGTTCACCTTAATGAAGTGGGACACAAGATTATTGCTGATATCATTTATGAATACTTGGTGAGTAATGGCTTACAGTAGTTTACAGAATGACGAGGCGGTTCTGAATCACCAAAAATATGTAAAAGATTTATAATAGATTAGATTTCAACTCAGTTATTAGAGAGATTAAATTTTAAATGTGCCAAGAAAGATTAGAAATTCACCTGAGACAAAGGGCTAAAAAGGGAAGAAAGCAACATCTTGTCGGATATATATAAGAATGCATGTAAAACATAAATTCAACTCCAATGGTGTTATTGCTTCCTCAATAATAATTGAAGAAGAATATATATGAGTAAGAGATTTTTTGATGTGGTTGGAATTTTACACTAACTCTATCGGATAGCTAAAAGCCAACGAGAGAAGAAAAATTATAATTGTATTTGGTGGTTCCAAAAGCCCTCTAGTAAGGTTATTATTAAACTTCTTTTGTTCGTAATGAAGGAAAAGAAACTTTCACAAAGTTTGTAGAAAAATATTGATCTATGTAAGGGGAACAAGAAGAAATACTGTATTATGTAGAAATTTAGGAAGCACAGTTTAGATGATATATTATTCCCTTTTTATATTATCAAAAAACATAAAATCTATTATAACCTGAGTTGCTACTTAACAGTAAAATAAACATTCTTAACCAGAAAGTTAAGTGTTGTGTAAAGAAATTATAGACCAAAAATTGTAAGATTTCTCTGGCTATTGAAAACAGCTAAGAATTTTTTTTACAATTCAGTTAAGAATAACATCCAAAGTTTTATTACAAATCCTTTCTGTGTTGCGGTATGTTGTTATCTAAATCTGAATGGACTCCACTACATTAGGTTTATTTAAGAAAAAATTCTTATACATCTCTGAATCTTTGTTTCACTGGGATGGGGATATACGAATTAATGTAATAATACAAAGGATCCTGCACAAGTTAAATAGCTTGGAAGAGGAGAAAAATTATGAATCAGAGGTGCAAACTTTGTAGATTTTTTGGATTGAAATGAGCAGGATACAAAAAGGCAGATTTGCAGAAAAGCTAGCACAAAATTACCTTTTGAAAAAAGGATACAAGATCTTGAAATCAAACTATAGAACGAGGGAATCGGAAATAGATCTGATATGCATCTCTCCAGATGGGATTTTGTGTTTTGTTGAGGTAAGATCGGGAATAACATTTAATCCAGTGGAGTCTGTAAATTTGAAAAAGGTGCAGAAAATCATCAAGGGAGCCCTAAGTTTTGTCTCCGAGATAAACTGGGATGGGGATATACGATTTGATGTGATAGTTGTTCATCTGAAGCACGATAATCCGATAATCCAACACATAATTGCTGCCTTTGAGGAAACATGAATTTGATGTTTGCTATAGTAATTCATAATTGCTCTGTTGCAAAGTCCTGCTATGTAATTAATCAAGAGACCCAGAAATATAAACAACACTTGCGTTTTTGCTAAGGAAACTTTAAGTCAAATATGAGGATCTATGAAGAAAAACCCTGCAACAGGGCAATTTATAAATAAACTCTTTCATTTCATTTGAAAGAACTTGTGAATAAAAGTTTTATAACTCTGATATACTCGGACTGAGACCAACTTCAGATATAGAAATTTTTATATTTGCAAATTTGAAAAATTTTACGGAATATGAGTTTATGGTTTGTTAGGGTACAGAAAAGTTTCTTATCATTTTTACTAAGATTTCGGCAGGGGTCATACCTTTTGTGAATTCAAGAAACTTTTCTCTCAGGTACATTACAATATCCCTTCTCTCCGAGGGATGAGAAAGGTAGTAATCTATCTTATCATTCAATTCGTCTATGTTCCTATATGTTACAAGTTCTATACATTCCCCGAATATTTCTTTTAGTTCATACCTAGGGTCTGTGAGAAAAAAAGCACCAGCTGAAAGTCTTGTTAAAACATGTGGAGATATCCCTGTTTGAACTCCCGCATTGGTGATTAGAAGATTTATTTTTGATCTTCTGTAGAATTTACCTTGCATCTCATACGGAATGAAATCTATCCGGATTACATTTTCTAATTTGGGGATGCTAACATGGCCTATTTTTTCTGGTAATAGAAAAACGTTTTCAATAATTTGGTTGGGAGAAAGAATATTGGATTCACTAATTTGATGAATTAGTGGTCTTCCCAAACCTTGGTGAATGATTGAAAGGTCAAAACCCGGATATACAACCTTTTTCTTTATGTTTCCAATAATATAGGTCCTGATCATAGGGTTGATGAAGAACCAGGATATATGTCTATATAGCATCCAGAATATTGGGTTTTCGGAGGATATATTTTGTTCAGTAGTGGATACATTATCAAGGAATATTTCAAATGCAGGTCTTTGAAGGTCATTCAATTTATCAAAAAAACATTTGAGGAAGAGATTTTCGTATTTAGGAGAAAAGTAAACAGGAGATATATTCCCTATGAAAGATATATCTATATCTTGGTCATCATAGTTTTCTGTATTTTCAATCCCAAACCAGCAAGAGAAAGGTATATGCCAAATTTTCTTTTTGAGTATATTTAATTTTGAGAGATAGAAGGCCTGTCCTCCGTCAAAGAAAAAATAGTTTACAAGATCATGATTTATTGTTTCAGATAGATACTCAGATAGTCTTGTTTTTTCAAATGAATTGATTCTAATAAAATTTATAGCTCTTATACCATTTTCTGCTAAAAAATCATCAACTATTACAAAGGCTGTTTTCTTTAGTTTTTCTATAATTTCCATCATTCCAGTTAGTATAGCAGAGCCACTTATAACTATTGCGTCAGAAGTTGAGATCTCGTTAATCTGTTCAGGTTTGATGTATAGAGCTCCATCTTTAAACTCTAGAATAATGAGTGAGGTATCTATTATCTTTCTTACTTCACTGTGGAAAAGGCTTACTATCCTTTTATCAAATTCTGAAAATCCACCGGCTACGATACATAATTTTTTTATGTCCATCTTCTAAATAGTTTTATGAGTTTTATTTAAGTATAATAATTTAGTTTGTCCAAAGTTTATGCAAATTCTCTTTCGCTTTACTGAATTCTTGAAACTTAAATTTATATGTTTCAAAAGCTGTCTTATGTTTCAGATATATCTATATCGTCAAGTTGAATCTGATCTATATTTTAGTCAAACATATAATGAAATTTTTGTTGCAATCTTAACATCTTAAGGTGGGAAGAGAAGAAGGAGGTAAAATATGTTAAAATTTTGTGATATGGAAGAAAATCATCTCGTGATTACAAAAGTCATCAAAGGTAAGGTAGTTGAAATAAATCCTCAGAGTTTGATTAAAAACATTCATATAATAAAAGATAGATTAAAGCATGGAGCAAGATTTTTTCCAGTGGTAAAATCGAACGCTTACGGGCACGGTATAGAAAATGTAGTTCCTATTCTTGATGAGTTTTCAGATGGATATTGTGTCGGTAGGGTAGAGGAGGCACATGCGGTTAGGCTTCTATCAGAAAAACCAATAATAATTCTCAAGGGAGTGGAAAATTACCAGATAGATGAGATTTCAAATATGGGAGAGATTTTCTTGGTCGTAAGGGATCTTGAAGATTTTGAAATTAAGCTTAGATCAAAAGTTCAAAATCTCATAATAAAGATTGATACTGGGATGGGAAGGTTAGGCATACTTTATAAGGACTTACAGAAGATTCTGGATTTGTTAGGGAAATATAACGGAAAAGATAAAATCAAGGGTGTTATGACTCATTTTGCTTACTCAGATTTTTCGGATATGGAATTCATTAAAAGCCAGAATGAAATTTTTGATCGTATTTCAGAAAATCTTGAAAGATTTTTAGGAAGAAGAATTCTGAAGAGTATTTCCAACTCTGCTGGGACACTTTCTGATTCTGTTTTTCATAAAGATATTGTGAGACCTGGGATATGCATCTACGGAATATCTCCTTTTGGTAAGAACAATGATTTTTCACTAAAGCCGGTGATGTCTGTAAAAACACGAGTTCTTGCTGTCAAAATAATACCGAAGGGATGGAGTGTTGGATATTCAAGAAGGTTTATATCAGCTGATCAGATAAGGGTTGGGATTCTTGATATTGGTTATTCAGATGGATTGCCGAGAAAACTTTGGGAGGAAGGTTTTGTATTTATCAGAAACAAAAAATTCAAAATAATTGGAGTTATTTCTATGGATATGATGTGTGTTTTATGTGATGATACTGTAAGGCCTGGGGATGAAGCTTATATAATGGGAGATGTAGAAGGAATAACCGCCTATGATTTAGCTGAGAAAACAGGGGCAATACCTTATGAGATACTCTGTTCTATGGGCATCAGGTGAGTCTATCGGATTTTCACCATAACTGATGGGGATTAAATTACCTTTTTTTATTTATGGAAAGGAATTCACTAAAGTGTATCTGGCGGGTAGCGAACATAATATCTACAAGGGATAGTTTTGACAACATACTAAGCCAGGTAGTTTATACAATAGAGTCTGAACTTGAGTTTTTCCACACTCATGTGAAGATATTAAATTTTTCAAAGAAATTTTACTCTGGGGAAGAAGATGAAAGGCGAAAATCTATAGAATCTGGCAAGAAGTTTCATTCAGAGGATATAATTGATTTGCAGAATGGTTTAAAACTTGTAATAGTCCCGGTGAGATTTGAAGGGAGAGATCTTGGATTCATAAGTTCTTTATCAGAAGCCGTATCCGATGATATGATAAAGAGTCTTCGTATATGTGCTACTATGATAGGTATTTGTTTTCTTCTTATTGGTAGGGAGAAGATAGAGATTAAGAAATTTGGGGATATAGTGTATAAGTCAAAGGCTATGGATGAGGTTATAAGAAGTGCGCTGAGAGTTGCCGAATCAGATGCTACTGTTCTTATTCTTGGGGAAAGTGGTGTTGGGAAGGAGCTTGTTGCTGAACTGATTCATAAGAATTCTCCAAGAAAAGATAAACCGCTTATCAAAATAAATTGTGCTGGGATACCGGATAACCTCCTTGAAAGCGAACTTTTTGGATATAGGAAAGGTGCATTTACTGGAGCGACATTTGATAAGAAGGGAAAATTTGAGCTTGCTGATGGTGGGACGATCTTTCTTGATGAAATAGGTGATATGCCATTGAATCTTCAGGCTAAGATTCTTAGGGCAATGCAGAATAAAGAAATAGAACCTGTAGGGGGGCAACCTAAAAAGGTAGATGTTAGGATTATAGCTGCTACAAATAAAAAACTGGAGGAACTTGTAAAGCAGGGAAAATTTAGAGAAGATCTATACTACAGGTTGTTCGTTGTGCCAATATACATCCCTCCACTCAGAGAAAGAAAAGAAGATATTTATATCCTTGTAGAGAATTTTCTTGATAAATTCAATACAAAATACAAAAAGAGCGTTTCAATATCTAAATCGGCAATGAGCATACTTGAAAATTATCACTGGCCGGGAAACATAAGAGAACTTGAGAACCTTATAGAAAGATTGGTTATAACTTCATCTGATCTTTTTATATCCCACGAAAGTCTTCCGGACTATATAAAAAGTGGAGAAAAGCCAGTTCAAGAGATTGTCGCTTCCGATGAGATTGTAAATACTCCGCTTGGTGATATGATAGAAGAGATAGAGAAAAGAGCAATATCAGAGGTTATTTCAAAGGCGAAGAATCTTTCCGAAGCTGCAAAAAAGCTCGGTATTACAAGAAGGCAACTTGAGTGGAGACTCAAGAAATATAAAATTCAATTTAAAGGATGACGAAGATAATAACATTTTTGTGGTGGTAGGTTTCAGAATTTTCTCGGGATTTGGATTCTGTCCTGTGGTGAGTATTTGAGTTGCTCGATAATATTTAAGGTTTGTGCTCTTGGTTTGAGTGTTAGAGGTATGCTATGATGTAAATGGGAAATTGAATGGTTATAGAAAATCAGAAAGCAAGCAATTCAAGTGAGTATCATAATGTCTATGAAGTTCTGTAGATATTGCTTCGTTGCTATGTTGGGCTGGAATTGACTCCAAATTTTCAAAAGATTGTTTTTGAAATAGCAGGAATTACTGAAGATCTATAAGTATGTGAAATTATGTTTATAGTACTTTCCTGAACTTTTACAAGAAAAACGCTATAATGTAGGAGATATTCAAGTTTAAAGGGAATGAGCTAGGGTTTGAGTTTTTGCTGATTTCAACAGAGCATCTATTTACACTATTTTTAGTTATTTAAATACGATGATTACGACAATTAAAGTCGGTTCTGGTATATTAGATGGTGGTGGGGATATAAACTATTCAGTTTTACGTGGGGTTGCTAGGGTCATATCTGAATTAAGAGAGGAGAAGTTTATTGTTGTTTCTTCTGGTGCATTACTGATGGGGCTTTTGAAGATTGGGTTAAATTTTGTCCCGAAGAATATAAAAAAGAGGCAGGCAATATGCGCTATAGGACAGCCAGAACTCATTAGAAAGTGGAATGAAGTTTTTTCAGAGTATAATCTTTTAGCTTCTCAAGTTTTGATAACACATGAAGATATAGGACTCCCCAAGAGGGCAAAGAATATTGAGGATACAATTTTTCAAATATTTGATATCGGAGCTGTGCCTATAATAAACGAAAATGACACGGTTTCTACGGAGGAAATAAGATTCGGAGATAACGATTTTCTTTCGGCTTACGTATCTGTTCTTGTCGGTGCAAAGAGACTTATTATAATTACCGATATAGATGGAGTTTTAGATAATGAAGGAAATTTGATAAAAGAGGTTTCACCTGATAATATAAACAATGTATTAGGAAAGATAGGTAAAACACAAATCAAAAAGAGAGTTTCATCAGGTGGAATTGTTTCAAAACTTACAGCTTCAAAAATAGCTTCCGAGTTTGGTGTGGAGTGCTTTATCATTAATGGCAGGAAGATAGGTTGTCTTAGAAAAATATTTGATGGAGAAAATCCCGGAACCAAGGTTTTACCGATGAAAAAATATACAAGGCGAGAAACATGGATGCTGAATGTTATGAAGGGTAAAGGCAGGATTTTCATAGACAAGGGAGCTTATGATGCTGTAAAAAACGGCAAAAGTCTTCTCCCGGCAGGTATAAAGGATGTGAGTGGAAATTTCTCCGTGGGAGACATAGTCGAGGTTTATTTTGAAGATGAAATTCTGGGAAAGGGAATTACAAATTACTCTTCACAAGAAATTACACTTATAAAAGGAAAAAGAACGGATCAAATAGAGAAAATTTTGCCTTACAAAAGAGCTGACGAGGTAATACACAGAGATAACTTTGTTGAAATTGAATGATCAAATCTGTGTTTGGGAGCTTAATTTTGCTTACAAAAAAGTTGCGACAGCTATAGCATGATTATCCTGTGGGCTCAGGCCTATGTATTACTTCCAAACAATCTTATGCTTGTAATGAATCGTTTGTATTTATTTTTCATTTGGATTTGCCATTTAAAAGTCTTTCATAATTTATAGAACTTTTCCCGGAAAGTTCTACATTATTATTTGATGAAATATTGGCTTTCGATAGGGTCAAATATTGAGCCGAGAATTTGGTATGTCAGAAAGGCTCTTGAGTTCATTTCTGAATTATCCTATATACTGAAGATTTCTTCAGTTTACGAATCAGAGTCTTACGGTTTTGAATCTTATGATTTTATAAATGTTTGTGCTTTGATAGATACTGAACTTTTTCCAGAAACTCTTTTGAGATTTCTCAAAAGAATAGAAGTAAGACTTGGAAGAGATATTGTCAAGGTATATCCGGAGAGATTTTTCTTTAAGTCAAGACCTGTTGATATAGATGTGATACTTTGGGAGAACGGAGTGTATGAGAATGAAGGAACTATAGTTATACCACATCCGGAATTTCATAGAAGAAAATTTGTCCTTATACCTCTTATTGAGATGGGAGAAGATGTTATTCATCCGATATTTATGAAAAGACTTTCTGAAATACTTTCGGAGGTAGATGATAGTTCTTGGATAATCAAGATAATGGATAGTTTGTTTTAAACTTTCTTATTGCTGAAATTATCTTTGATAAACTTTTCAATTCTCATACAGACCAGTTCTGCGTGTTCAACGAGTCCTCCATGACTACCTTTTGGAAGTATGATAAGTTCTGCTCCCTTTATTTTTCTTGCTATCTTCATAAGAACATGTAAGGGAGTAAAAATATCGCTTTCTCCAGCTATAACCAGTGTTGGCACATTTATCTTCTCAAGAATATCTTCTGCGGAATGTTTTTTAGATTCTATGGCTATTCTTAAAAATAGAGTGAAATCCATTTTTCTTAGATTTTCAAAGTATTCTGTGAAGTCATCTATGTGGGCCAAAATTGGGTTGAGGAAAAAGAGATTTTCAGATATTAGACCTACAGATTTGCCTAATTTAAACGCAAAAGATGGAACCATAATAGATGCCCATATTTTTTGCGCTAAATCAGGGTTCAGAGAAACTAACTTAGCTACAATATCAAGAATATTTTCAGTTATAGGCATATTCATAAAGTATTTTGCTGGATTTTCATACGGACCAAGAGCCGGAATAAGCCCTGATACCATATCTTGATATCTTCGGTAGAACTCAAATATCACCTGAACACCGAGAGAAAATCCGCCGAATATTGCTTTTTTTATCTCATTCGCATCACATACTGCCTTCATATCATCAGCCAGTGCTCTTATTGAAACATCCTGAGATTTTGGAAATTTACTCCTACCGTGTCCTCTGTAGTCCCAAACCACAACATCTGTTATGTTTGAAATGTAATCTTCAACATATCTCCAATACCTTATTGTTGTTCCCATACCGTTACATAATACAAGCGGAGGAAATTCATTATCTTTTTTAACCGGATATACCCTTCTGAACCATATATCTGTCCCATCAAATGATTTTTTGTATCCAGATATTACTTCTTTTTTATGTTTCCTTTCAGACTTGAAGAATATGTTTCTTGATTCAACGAACTCTTTTTTCAGCATAGGAAATAAGGTATATTTGTAATTTAATCTTTCGTTGAGTTCAGCAATTTTTCTTTTGAATGAGATTTATTTTTTCATGTGTTTATTTCGTTCTTATCGGATAATATATATGATATTGCATCCTGTATTTTCTCGCAAACCTGTTCAGCAAGTGAAAGAGGGAAGTTAGCTTTCTTTGCAAGTTCTCCTGCCAGACCGTGGATAAAAGTTCCTATGAGAGCAGATTCTATTTCTGAATATCCCTGAGCTAAAAATCCCCCTATCATCCCAGCTAAAACATCACCAGTTCCACCTGTTGCAAGTTCAACCCCCCCTGATGTATTTATGTATATATCTTCCCCATCTGTTATTATTGTTCTCGCTCCTTTTAAGACACAGATAGAATTAGTTATTTGGCTCAATTTTATTGCATGTTTTATTCTATCCTTTTGAACTTCATTTGAACTTATTTTTAGTATCCTCCCTGCCTCTCCGGGATGAGGGGTTATTATAGATCTGATTCCGTCCGGTAGTATTGGATTTTCTGATAAGATATTCAGAGCATCGGCATCAATCACAATAGGTATGTTTCTTTCATGAACTCTTTTTATAACTTTTTCAAGTAGGTGTTTTACATCTTGATATGTCCATATACCAGGTCCTATAACAACGGCGGTTTTGCCCTCTATTAGTTCATCGAATGTTTCAACTGATTTTTCTGAGAAAGTTCTTCCTTTTGCTGGAGCGGGAAAAACCATATATTCTTTGGCTCCGGATGCAACTATTTCATATATTGGCTCGGGAACCATAATTGTTACAAGTCCCACACCAGTTCTCAGAGCCGATTTCCCAACCAAGATCGCCGCTCCCGCTCTGCCTAACCCTCCACACACACATAAAAGGTGTCCAAAATTCCCTTTGTGTGCAAGAGGATGACGAGTCCTTATAATCTCCTTTATCTTTTTCTCACGAACGAGTTCAATCTTTGATTCTCTCCACAAATCAATAGGTATTCCAATATCTTTTACCTTGAGCTTACCAACCCTATCAAACTCACCAATGAAAAGTCCAACTTTCGCAGGGGCGAATGTTACTGTTATATCAGCTTTTATTGAAACTCGCCTTTGTATTCCAGTATTTGAATCAAGTCCAGATGGTATATCAATGGAGACAACCTTTCTTCTTATGTCTTTCTGTCTCCATAGATTTATTTCATTGATTACAGATATTATGAAATCATCTTCAATGTCTCTTGAGATTCCTGTTCCGAATATTGCATCTATGACTATTTCTCTGTCTTCAAGTATTTTCTGGAGTTCTTGAATCTTTGGGATTCTCTGAACTGGGATTCCCATTTTTTTCGCTATTATGAAGTTCTGTAGTGCATCACCTTTTATTTTTTCTTCATCTTGAACAAGGGCTATTTTTATATCGTATCCCGCATTTTTGATATGCTTTGCCGCACAGAATCCATCTCCTCCATTATTTCCGCTTCCTGCAACTACAAGAAATTTGTTCAGTTTCTCTTCTTCCGCTAATTTCAGACATTCTTCCGCTACAGATTTTCCAGCATTTTCCATAAGCAATATTGTTGGAATGGAATATTCATCTCTTGCTATCATATCAAGTTCTCTTGCGGTTTCTCTTGAGACGACTTTCGTGTTCATCAAATCTATCATGTTTCACCTTTTATTTTTTTGTCCATAAAATTTGCTTTTTGAAAATTCACATTTTTATGTAAATATTCTACGATATATGGCAGGAAAAAAGGGATATCTTGAATACAGTCAGAATATAAAGAATTTCTTGCAGATTCTGAGAGGTTCTTCTGAGTTTGTTTCAGGAGAGAGCATTGCTGAAAATCTTGGCGTGACCCGTGCGCAGATATTTAAAATTGTCAGAAAGCTGGAAAGGCTTGGCTATAGATTTGAGAGGAAAAAGGGATACAAGCTTTTGGAATCTCCGGATTTACCTTTTCCCTGGGAATTAGGTGAAAATGTCATTCTTTTTGAAGAGACTAAAAGTACTCAGGATGATGTAAGAAAATTGTTTGATTCATCAAAGATAAGAGATGGTTTTTGGGTTCTCGCTCTAACACAAAAGAAAGGTAAAGGACGTATGGGAAGAGTTTGGGAGTCTCCGAAAGGGAATTTCTATGGTTCGGTTTTGCTTGAGACAGATATACCAATGAAAGATATTGTCAAAATCTCTCTTTTAGGGGGGCTTGTAGTTTTTAAAACTCTAAAGAATTTTAATGTTTCGGAAGAAATAAAAATAAAATGGCCAAATGATGTTTGGGTAATATTTAAGGATGGAAGAGTAAGAAAAATATCAGGATGTATAGCTGAAGCCTTTGGCGAGCCTGAAAAAACAAAATATGTTGTTCTCGGAATCGGAGTAAATGTAAAATCTTCACCTATCAAAGATGTGTCCGCCTCTTTAAGCGAGATAGCTACTCAAGTTTCTCTTGTGGATTTTACACGGAACCTTCTTTCAAACTTTGATAATGTATGGAGAAGTTTTGTCGCTGGAAGATGGTTTGAACTAAAAACGGAAATTGAGGATAATATGTGGAAGGGAAGAATAAGGGTTAAATATGATTCAAAAGAATTTGAAGGTTTGAGTTCTGGGATTGCAGAAGATGGTTCCCTTATAGTTCAAAAAGATGATGCCAATTTTGAGAATGTATATTATGGCGATGTTCTAATAAAAACACTTCTTTGAGATAGTTAATTGTTTTTTAAGCCCTCCAGAATAGTTTCGTTCAATTAAATACAATCATACATTGCAGCGTAGCAGTTATCCAAAATTCGTATAGCTTTTTAGTGTGGACTGATTTTACATTTCTTGAGTTTGATAGCCTCCAGGTATGTATCAATAAAACTTAAGAATCAAATTTGATGGGTTTTGTATTATAAATTTGAAGATTCTCTGGTGCTTTATGGTCTTCCAATCTGGATCTTCTTATGCTTTTAGTGAGAAATTATTAATAATCGTTCTCTCTATTTTAGAAGTAGTTTAGTCAAATTTGATTTTATATTTATTTAGATTTAACCGAGTTTCTTATCGTCAGATTTTTGGAAGGACATAAACTTAAAGAGCTCTATAGGGACTGGAAGCACAAGGGTTGCTGTTTTTTCGGTTGCTAATTCTGATACTGTTTGGAGAAATCGGAGCTGGACTGTTATCGGGTTTTCAGCTAAGGTATCTGCTGCTTCTTTTAACTTTTGCGCTGCTTGATATTCTGCTTCTGCTAGAGTTATTTTTGCTCTTCTCTCTCTTTCTGCTTCTGCTTGTCTTGCCATTGCTCTCTGCATCTCCTGTGGCAAATCTATATGCTTTATCTCAACAGCTGAAATTTTGACTCCCCATGATTCTGTAGTCCTGTCAAGTATTTCTTGAATTGTTGTGTTTATCTTTTCCCTATGTGCTAGTATCTCATCAAGTTCAACCTCACCGCAAACAGATCTTAAAGTTGTTTGTGCAAGCTGGCTTGTTGCATAAATGAAGTTTTCTACCGAAACTATGGCTTTTCCCGGATCTACAACTCTGAAATACACTACGGCGTTTATCTTTACAGATACATTATCCTTTGTTATAACATCCTGTGGTGGTATATCCATTGTTATTATTCTCAAAGAGACTTTCTGTAGCCTATCTATTATAGGTATTATCAAAACTAAACCTGGGCCTCTGACACCAACAAGTCTTCCAAGTCTGAATACTACGCCTCTTTCATACTCCTGAAGTATCTTTATCGCTGAGGAGAGGATAAATGCTCCTATTATTAGTATCGGCAGCAGGACTGATAATTCCATCAAATAAAAGTAGGCTGTGCGGGATTTGAACCCGCGACCCCCGGCTTAAAAGGCCGGTGCTCTTCCGTCTGAGCTAACAGCCCAAATATCTCTATACTTTAAAGAAACATTGTTTTGTTATCTCAAAAAACAGAATTATATTGGCTTGAAGATAATAAACTCAAAAAGTTACAACTCCCTCAATTCCTTTAGATTTCAAAAATCTTCTTATTTCTTCTGCAGTCTTTTTATCTTTCGTCTTCCCAACTCTTACTCTCCACAATGTTTGTCCATTTTTTGTTGCTTTTATTGTATATGCTGGCAATCCATATTTTCTCTTTATATCCTCTGTGTATTTTATGGCTTTCTTATAATCGTTAAATGAAGCTACTTGAACGGTCCATCTTCCTCCACTTTCCCAAACATTCTTTCCTCTAAGAGTTTCTTGTTTTTCAACTTTCTTGCTTTCAGATTTACTGGCTGATTCAGATTTAGCTTTTTCTCCATCCTCCTGATTTTGTTGCTTCATCACCTCCTGGCTAATCTCTAACCCTTCACTCTGTGCTACCTTTTTTTCTTCTATTGTTGCAGCTTCCTCTGATTCTACTCCAGATTGTTTTTTACCTGGTTCTTTCTTCTCTTTTAAATCTTTCTCTTCTTCCTTGGACTTTTCCTCAGCTTTCTCAAATACTTTCTGTAGTACATCCTCTAATTCTGTTTCCTTTGTTTTAAGGACTTCTTTTCTAAACTCTTCTCGTGCCATGCTTTTACCCAATTTGAATCCAACAAAAAAAGATACCGCTGTAGAAACTGAGAATAGAAGAAAACCTATTATGTATGATTTGAAATTTATCCCTTTTTCCTCTTCCTCAAACATACAATTAAATTTTAAAAAATTATGCTTAAGCTTTTTAGATTTATCCTATTTAGATTATTTCAAATATCATTAATTCTGGCTTTCATTGTTTCTTTTGTAGCATCTCAAATAGAAATCCTTGACTCTGTTGAAAGAAAAGTCCAAAACCTACTATATGTTTTTTCATTTTCTTTTTTTTCTTATTTTCTGAACTTTTTACCTCTATCATTGCCTGTTTCTTCTTTCAGATTCTTCTCTTCTAATGGACAAAAGATAGATTACTTGCAGACTTTTGGTTTGGTTAAAGCTAAATTCTTTTCTTTGTATTTCCTTCATCTGATCATGGTTCTTCTTCTTTTTATCCCTGCTTTCTCATTTTCTGAGAAAATTAGGGAAAAATTTAGATATGCCAAAGGACAATTCAAAAAAGAATTCTCTGAATATGTTGAAGGTAAAGGGATATTTTTCTATAGAATTTATGATAAGAAAAACGGGAAATATGAGTATATTTTGATTTCAGAAAACGGAGATATTTTAGAAAGAGGATACACTAATTTTGTGAATAAACCCTTCCCAGTATTGAAATATATCTTTGCCTCTTTCATTATTTCGCTCTCTTCATGTATTTCAGCATATGTGGGTTTCTCTAAAATCCCTTTTGGATGGATATATACTATCTTGCTTGTTGGAATATCTTCCATGCTTGTTTTCTGATGTTTTTGAAATCCCGAAATGATTTGTTATTAGTTTGGACTATAAAGATTTCTAATCCATTCAGCAGTATCTATCCATAAAGTATTGATAGGACTTTGTAGCTTGGTTGGATGACTATATACTTGAATATAGGGATACCAGACCAGCTAGCCATCATTAAAATAAACAGACCTAATACTCCAAACATTTCATATTTTAGAGTTTTTTCAAGTGTCATTCCCGGAATTGCGGCAAGGAGCAGTCTTGAACCATCAAGCGGAGGGATAGGTATAAGATTAAAAAAGAATAAAGCAAGATTTATAAACGAAGCTAAAAAGAAAAACTGTGCTATGAAATGAGGTAAATCTGATAAAATGAAGCTGAGAATTTTGAAAACAATTGCAAAGCATATGGCAAGACAGAAATTAGAGAATGGACCTGCAAACGATGATATAGCCATATGAAGAAGAGGTTTTTGAAAGTAATATGGATTTATCGGAACTGGTTTTGCCCATCCAAATTTAAAAAATATTGCAAAGAGTACTCCTAAAGGATCAAGATGTGCTATAGGATTTAGTGTAAGTCTTCCCATCCTTTTGGCTGTTGGATCTCCTAATTTCCATGCGGTGTATCCATGCGAAAATTCATGAACTGAAAGAGAAAAAAGAAGAACTGGAATAATTATGATAAGCTCTCTCAGTATATCTATCATCTGATAGTTTCAATTGAAATGTAAAAGTAATATTCTTATAAGTTTGAAAATCAGGATATTTGATGAGTTGAATTCCCTACTCGGTATTCTAAAGGTTTCAAAACATTCACTTACTCGATATACATATACTGGGATATTAACTTTTCAGGCATCAATTCCTTGTTGTTCAGACTTTGTATTTTTGCCTTGATGAATTATGCATTATTTTGCTCCATACCCTTATATTCCTATTTGCAGTTTGTTTTATCTTTTAGGTTATTTGTTTTCATATATCAGACAGCTTTTGTAGATCTGATTATAGTATTTTTCTGATGCAAAAGACTGCAATAAAGATATTCGGGATTTTTTTCAATGAGGTGCACATTATAGAAAGAGATTTTTGAAGAAGTTTCTGTAAATGATGATTATAAAAGTTTTTAAACCTTCTCTGGAAAATTTAGAAAATACACTATAAATTTATGTATGTATGGACCTGAATGATAGCCGAGAAAAGATATTACTTATTGAGAACCTTACAAAAAAGTTTGGAAATGTTGTAGCGATATCAGATGTAAGCTTTTGGGTGGAAAAAGGTAAAATAACAACTATAGTTGGTCCATCGGGTTCTGGAAAATCTGTTCTTGTGAAGCATATTTTAGGCTTGCTTCGTCCTACATCTGGTAGGGTTCTATATAAAGGAAAAAATATATTTGAAATGAGTGAGAAGCAATTATATGAAGTCAGGAAAAATTTTAGTTTGCTTCTTCAAGATGGAGCTTTGTTTGATTCCATGACAGTTGAAGAGAATGTTGCCTTCCCATTAACATTGAGGAAAATTCAAAAAAATATCATAAAGCAAAGAGTTGAATTCTACATTGAGAGTGTAGGTTTGAAGAATTTCTTGAAGAGATATCCATCTCAACTTTCAGGTGGGCAGAGAAGGAGAGTTGCCTTAGCAAGAGCTCTTGTAACGGAACCTGAAATCATAATTCTTGATGAACCAACTACTGGGCTTGATCCGATAACCACAGAAAGTATTGAATCTCTCATATTGAATATAAAAAAACAAAAACCTGATACTTCATTTATAATCATAACACACGATCCATTTTCTGCCTTCAAGATGGCGGATAACATTGCTGTTTTATTTTTCGGAAAGTTAGTTCTATTCGGTCCTAAGAATATTGTGAGCGAACTAATGGAGAAAGAAAAATTGATATTCGATATATTTAAAAGAGCTAACATATCCCTCGTTGAAGAATTTACGGGCTGATTGGTGGAGAGATGATTTTTGGCTGATTTTGATTACATTGTTTTTTATGTGATTCCTTTATTTTTTATACAATCCTGATGAAGTGGAAAAGTATAATTACCTTTTCTAAAATGTACCTATGTTTCGAACTTTGATTACGGTTTTTTTTATAGCCATTTCATGGCATTCTGTTGCTCTTTCACAGGATTTCGAGGGTGATGATGAAATATTCGGACCGACAAGGGTCAATGGTGTTGTTGGTAATGGAGCCTTAAGTATCGGGATTTCTCAATGGGGGGAGATTACAGTTCTTAGGTATCCTTCTCCTTCTTTTTGGGATCATCTTGATTATAAAACTCGTGAAGGTGAAAGATCAAGAAGTCTTAAATACTTTGGAGCTCTTGAGAACCAAGGAGGGTTTGTCTTAATATATGATAAAACGAATAATAAACTTATTTCGCTCAGAGATTTAGACCTAACAAGTATAATACAATACTATAAAGATGATTCTTCTGGAATTCTTATAACAGAATACACGTTTGATCAGAATACTAAAGTTTATTTATACGATTTTGTTCATCCAGAGTTGGACATTTTTGTGCGGAGAGTAGCCGTCGAAACTAATAGTTCATCTGAGCTTTATGCAATACATTACCTAAATCTTGCTCCAACAACGATAAAGATTCCAAAGCTCCCAGTTGAAGATTGGCAAGATGATACAAGAAACGATTTTGCAGCCTTTACACGAGATGATGGAACGGTGATTCAATTTGTCCCATTCTTTTTAGATAGAAAATCTCTTAAGGCAGAATATGAGAAGATCAGAAACTACTCTTATGACCAGCTCCTGAGTTATTCATCTAAGATTACCGGAATTTTCCTGGCTTTCAGGTTTTTTGGAGAATATGATAACTTCGGATATGTCGGTTTTGATGGAAGATGCGGAGACGGGAGAATTCTTCCTGAAAATAAAACCCAAAGTGCTTTCTCAAAGATTCAAAGCTTAGATATTTTCACTTCAGAAAAGACATATAGCACCTGTTCGGCTGACGCTTTCTCTTCTACAAAAATCTGCTCAAACGGGACATGTAAGGATGCTTTCTTTGTGCTATCTGCTGGAAAAACATTAGATCAAGCTCTACAACTTTTGAATTTAAATGTTCAGAAAATAATAGATTTTGAAAGATACACTGATTTATTCTGGCATTCCAAAGTTTCCATCTTGGAATCTCAAAGTTTCTTTACATATCTTACTGAACCAGAGAAAACATTGTGCAGAAGAGCTTTGATATCATTGATTCAAGCGACAGATAGAGAAACTAAGGCAACAGTTGCATCCATTTCAACTCAACCCCCTTATGCGGAGGATTGGCCAAGAGATGGGGCTTATTTTAACTTATACCTTGATCTTGCAGGTTTTTCCGAGCTTTCTGAACAGAGAAACCTTTTTTATGAAATGGTGCAAAGTAAAGAGCAGGAGGGAGATATACCCCCAGGAACATGGCGTATGAACTTTTATGCTGACGGTATGATCGGAGGACCTTGGGATTTTGAAATAGATCAGGTAGGTTTTGTTCTCTGGAGTTGGTCAAATCACCTTAACTTTGTGAAAAATAAAATTGAGTTTTCTAAAAAGATTTACGAGGCTTTGAAACTCTCTGCTTATGAAGTTTTAATAGGCTGTAGGGATCAAAGTGGATTGCAGTGTTTGGCTCATGAGGACGATCAAATTGAAAAGTCAATAACTATGGTTGGGGCTGGAACTGTTTATACGGGAATAAAAAGTGCAATGAATATTGCTCAAGTTCTGGGGGATTCCAATCTTTATAATCAGCTTAAGCAAAGAAAGATGGAACTTGAAGGTGCTATAGTAAAGAACTTCTCTCAACAAGATGGATTTGTCTTTTCTCCAAATGATCCTCATCAAGGTATGGCATATGTTCTTTTCCCAGCAGATTTTCCTATGAGTGATGATTGGGTTGAGAATTATGGAAGATCTGTTGTAGGTGTTCTTTACTATAATTTCTATGAAAGGAAGCATCTTGTCTATGAAGCCAAATGGATAATTTCTCTCATAGTCGCATCGGAAAGACTGAAAAAAACAAGGTTTCAGGTGTATCAAGAGTTCCGTAGGGAAGCGGAAAAATTCCTTAAGATACTTGTCGAAGAAGTTCCGACATCAACTAAACACATGGGAGAGACTGTCAGAGTTTTTGAAGAGAACGGGAAATATAGGTACGAGAATAGAATAGCTATACCTCACATATGGGAAGCTACCCTGACTTGTCTTACTTCAATAGCTCTTAGGTATCCTCAAACTCTGGAAAAGATGGGCATACTTCCAAAAGAAGAAAAGATTTCTTCTGGTTCATTCTGTTCCTCTTTTAAAATAGTAGAGATCTTCCAAGTTTTCTTCTTTCTTTTGCCTTATTTTCTAATAAGAAGATTAAGGTTGTGATTCTTTCGTAAGATACTGAAAATTTATCAGACTTGGTAGAAATAGTTTTGTTTTTACTTCGTAGATATCAGACTTATTAAATGTTATAATAATACTTATTGCAATATGAGTAAAATTTTAATTGTTGAATCTCCAACAAAGGCTAAAAAAATATATCAGTTTCTTGGAAATGGATGGAAAGTTCTCGCTACATATGGGCACATAAGAGATCTTCCCCCAGATAACATGGGGTTCTCTATATCTGACCTGCTCAATGGAAATATCAATCTTTATTTTAAGGTTCTGAAAAAAAATGTTGTTTCCTTTCTCAAAAAAAATCTAAGCGCAGCAGATGATGTGGTAATAGCTTCTGATCCGGATAGAGAAGGTGAGGCAATTGCTTACCATGTTGCCTGTGTTTTGGATCTAAAAGATCCGAAGAGAGCCGTTTTCCATGAAATAACTAAAGATGCCGTTATTTCTTCAATTTCTAAACCCAGGAAAATAGATATGGAATTAGTTCATGCTCAGATTTCAAGGAGAGTTATTGATAGGCTTGTGGGTTATACAATATCTCCACTTCTTTGGAGGATAAGGAAAAATTCTTCAGCTGGCAGGGTTCAGTCTGCAGCTCTGCATCTTGTTTCTATGAGATGGAAAGAAGTTATGAATTTTGAGAAGAAGGTATACTTTGTTGTTTTTCTAGATTTTGGGGATTTCAAAGCTTTTCTTTATGAAAAAGATAAAGATGGTAAAGTTAAAATAAAGCATTTTTATTCGGAAGTAGAAGCTCAAAGTTTTATTAAAAAGATAAAACAAATTCAGCTTTCGGATTTTAAAAAGGGAGTTGATTTTTCCTATCCGAATCCCCCGTATATTACTTCATCTTTATTGCAGAATGCTAAGTCTATATTAGGTTTTTCTGCCGATTTCGCGATGAATATTGCCCAGAGTCTTTTTGAAAACGGATATATAACATATCACAGAACTGATTCTGTTTCTATTTCATCTGAAGGTTTTGCTTTAGCGCGTAAATTTTTTGAAGAATCTGGTATTTATGATATACAGGAGGTTGGAAGAAGATGGAGATCAAAAGTTGCAAATGCACAAGAAGCCCATGAATGTATTAGATTAACGCCAGCGGGATTTGCAAAATTCAAGAAATTATTTGAACAGAAACCTTCTGAATTGAGGTATAATAAATCTTTGTCTCCATATGACAAAATGATCTATATCATAGGATTGAGATTTCTCGCTTCCCAATCAAAGAATGCTGTTTATGATACGGTTGAGCTTGAGTTCAGATCACCAAATATCAAAGAGGATATGTTTTTCAAAGCTAAAGTTAGAAAGCTAAAGTTTGAAGGTTTTCTGAAGATTTGGAACTTTGAACCCCCAACTACTGATGAACAAGGCAGTGAAGGTGAAAGGGCTTATTCAAAAGCACTCTCTCTTGAGTTTGAAAGATATATTAGTTTGGGAAGTTCTACAAAATTGCTTTATTCTAAAAAATATACTCAACCACCTCCTCTCTATACTGAGGCTTCATTGATAAAGGAGTTGGAAAAACTCGGTATAGGTAGGCCATCTACATATGCAACAATAATTAAGAATCTCAAAGGTAGAGGATATATAATTGAGGAAAACGGAAAGATAATACCAACACCTGATGGTCTTCTTCAAGATGAGATCCTTTCAAGAAATTTCCCAGATATATGCTCACCTGAATTTACGGCAAAGATGGAGGAAGAATTGGATAGGATATCAAGGGGTGAAGTAAATTGGGTCAATTCTCTTAAAGAGATGGCTGCAACTTATATGGAAAAATTTAAAACCTTTAAAGAGAATGTAGAAAGAAATATTGTGGAACTGAGGACAAGTTTTGCAGAACAAGGAAATACTAAAACTAAAAAAAGAAATAAAAGATCAAGGAAAAAGCTTAATCCTTCGGTGTGATGAATCTTATAAATTCTTAAGTTATATCCTGAACAAAGTTTATTCATTTTAATGTTGGCTTATGATTTTCATCAATGTTTCAACAAGACAAAAAATTGTAAAAAGTTCAAACTGAATAAGAATAATTGTATTATTATTTATGTCCATATGTAATAGGTGTTTTAGAGGGGAAACAATTGAGATCAAGGTGGGTAATCGTGTTTGGGATTACTGTGGAAATTGTAGATCAATTAATACACTTGATAATGGTTTTATATGTTTGGTTGATTTTTGTGGGGGTGATGAAATGGTTGTTCGTGCGGCGAGAATCTCCTATGGTAAGGAAGTAAAAGGGTCTGAGCAGGATAAGAAACTTATAAGTTATATGATGAGACACAAGCATGGGACACCTTTTGAACATTCACTTTTTATTTTTCATGTTAAGGCTCCAATTTTCGTTGCCCGTCAATGGTTTAGACACAGAATCGGCTCCTTCAATGAAATTTCTGGGAGATATGTTGAGTATCAGGAAGAATTCTACATACCAAGAAAGTTGAGAAAACCAGATCCCAAAAATAAACAGGGGAGCATCGAGGCTGATTTTCAGAATGAAAAAGAACTTGTTCAGATTTTTCAAGATTCAATATCTTCAAGTTATCAGGTTTATAAAAAGCTCCTTGATTCAGGAGTTGCGAAGGAGGTTGCAAGGGCTGTATTACCGCTGGCTCTTTACACACAGTTTTATTGGTCTGTTAATCCCAGATCTCTTATGAATTTCATAACATTAAGAATTTCCGATGATGCGCAATATGAGATAAGGCAGTATGCTGAAAGGATAGTTTTCTTTATGAAAGAAAAGATGCCATGGACATTTTCTGCTTTTATAAACTTTGGATTTGAAGGTCAAAGCGATTTTATAGAATCTATTAAAAAAGAGAAACAAAATGGTTAGATTTTCGTATGTTCAAATTTATAAAAATAGGAAAAATTTATAAATATAATTGATTTCAGAACTTTAATACTATGGGCTTGCTTGAAGGCAAGGTAATCGTGATAACTGGATCTGGAAGAGGAATAGGTAGAGAAACTGCTATACTCTCTGCTCGTGAGGGAGCTTCAGTAGTTGTAAATGATATTGATCCTGATTGCGCTTTTGAAACACTGGAGGAAATAAGGAAAAGCAATGGTAAAGTAACGGCTTATATAGGCGATGTATCAGATGAAAGTTGTGCAAGAGATATAATTGAGCTGGCAAAGAATGCATTCGGTAAAGTAGATGCTCTGGTAAATAATGCAGGAATAACTCAAGACTCTCTCCTGGTCAGAACAGATTCAGAAAAATGGGATAGGGTTATAAAAGTTCATCTGCGCAGTGCTTTTTTATGTACAAAATATGCTGTTTCGGAAATGATAAAAAATAAGACTCAAGGTGTAGTAATCAATTTGACTTCTCCCTCTGGCCTAAGGGGAAATATAGGTCAGGTGAATTACTCAACAGCTAAAGCAGGATTTATTGGTTTCACGCTTACACTTTCAAAAGAATTGGAAAGGTATGGAATAAGAGTAAATTCTGTTGCTCCAATAGCATGGACTCGCCTTACTCAAGCCATTCCAGAGGATGTATTAAAAAAGAGGGGAGATGAATTCGCTCAAAAACTCAAGTCTGCAAAACCTGAATATGTAGCTCATTTGATTGCCTTCTTGATCTCTGACGAAGCAAAAGATATAAACGGACAGATTTTCGGAGTGTTTGGAGATGAGTTTCATATATGGTCTCTTCCTAAAATAGTCTTCAGAAAATCAAAACCTGGGGGTTTTAATTTCTCTGACTACATAAGTATGATTAAAGAAATAAAATCGTATCTACAGGAACCAGAGGGGAATGTCGGGTAAGGAATTGCTTTGTTGCATTCATCAATCCTGTGATGAGTAGGCGAGTTATAGCTTTTTTGCATCCATCAAATGTGTTATGATATGAAAAATAAAATACAGTACTTGACCATGATTGCAACGGAGCATATAGGAATTTGAGAAGTTGAGAAGATAGCTATAATTTTATGGAATTGAATTTGCTTGGAGTATGGATCCTTTCAGTTTATTTATTTTATGACTACTTCAAGTGGTATTGGATTTGTAATACACCAGACCGCGGGACATCTTTCCATTGCTATCTTCTTTGCTGATTCTATGTCCTCGGGCTTATTTTCTGATTCAACATTGATGGTCATTTTTATTTTTTCCACTACAGGTTCATCTGATATTCCGAATGGTCTTTTAAGATTGACAATGTTTTCTGCCGTTATCGATAGGGATTTTATATTCAGTCCTCTTTCATGTGCTACTGTTGCAAAGGTTGCAAGGAAACATGAAGCCATTCCGAACAAACAATATTGTAATGGATTTGGGGCTATTCCCTTGCCTCCCATAAAAGGAGCGCTATCACACTTGACTACTACTTTCGTTCCAGATGGTATTTCCATCTCTGAGTACATCTGTGGTAGGTTCTCATCCATTTCCCATTTTACCTGAACTTGCATTTTCCTCTTAAAGAGTTCGGGATTGTCCTTTGCTTCTTCAATATATTTCTGTATGCCTTTTGTATTGATGTTTTTCATATTTGATAATTTTTGAAAATATTGTAAAACAAATTTAGAATTTAAAAATTTAGATTTTAAATGGAGGTCCGCCTTTATGAGGGTTAAATTTGTTGTTCCAAGAAGGCAGAGAAGAAAAAAGATAAAAAAGTTAGCCAAGGGATACTATGGGGCTCAATCAAGGTGCACAAAGATTGCAAACCAGTATGTTATAAGGGCTCTATTTCATTCTTACAGGGGGCGGAAAAAGAAAAAGAGAGATTTTAGGAGATTATGGATAGAGCGTATAAATGCTGCTGCAAGACAGAACGGTCTGAATTATTCAAAACTTATTTATGCCTTGAGGAAGATGGGAACACAGATAAACAGAAAAGTTCTTGCCGATTTAGCTTTCTCTGATCCTGTTGCGTTTTCAAACCTATGCCAGCAAGCAAGAAATTTCGCTACTTAGAAGGTGCTCAATGATAGGATAAATGTCGGTATAGTAGGGCTGGGTTTTGCTGGAACCATACATATAGAAAAACTCTCTCTCAACAAGTTTATACATATAACGGATGTATGCGATGTTGATCAGGAAAAGCTTGAGGCTGCCAGAGATTTGATATTCAAACTTTCAGGCAAAAGAGTTAGAACTCATAAGAATTATGAAGATATTTTCAAACATGATATAGATGCGATATTTATAGCGACTCCTGCAAAAACACATTATGAAATCTTGAAACTTGCTATACAAAATAAAAAACATGTCTTTGTTGAAAAACCCCTTACATCTAGCTATAAACAAGGATTAGAGATAGCTAACGTTGCAAGCCAGACTGGAATTATAGTTCAAGTTGGGCACGTGGAAAGGTTCAATAATGCTTATAAATTTGCAAAAGAATACGTTAAATCTCCCGGATACATAAGAGCAGAACGATTGAGTCAGTTCCCCGGAAGAGGAACAGATATAGATGTCATCTTTGATATAATGATTCATGATATAGATGCAATCGTTGGTTTGATAAAAGATGTAAAGATAGATTTTGTAGAAGGTATGGGAGTTCCGGTCATAACGGACAAGGTTGATATAGCTACTGCAAGGATAAGATTTTCTTCGGGCTGTCTTGCCGAGCTTACATCATCTCGTGTTTCTTACAGAAAATTTAGAAAAATGCGTATATTCCAACCGGGAATATATATCTCTATTGATTTCCTTGAAAGAAAAACTGAAATATACAGAAGAATTAGAAATAATGGAAGATTTGAAGTTGAAGCTCAAATAAAAACTTTTCAAGATTCTGATCCTATGAAAGATGAGATAGAATCTTTCATAAATACTCTCAGATCTGGAAGGAATTCAGAAATACCTCCATCGGAGGCTTTAAAATCGGTTCTTATAGCCGAAAAGATAAGAGAGTCCTTGTTCTTCATGCAAGAAAATTCAATAGGATGATTTGTTATTCATTTGGTTAAAGGGAAAAGAAGAATATAGAAATCTATTGAAGTTTGCATGGATTTTTTGCAAGGCGTCTGATAAAATTCTTCTTATTTTTATTGTTGAAAGAGAACTTTATGCAATGTAGGATTACCTGAAAGAAGTATTTTGTTCCCGGAAGTATACCTATATGCGAAGAGTATTTGTTGTATATCGTCTCAACTGGAATCTCTTTGATCTTGAATCCAAATTCGGTAAGCAAGAATATTACTTGTTGGTCAAATATGAAATCATCTGAAAGTTTATCTATGAAATTATATATGGTTTGGGCGGCTTTAAAGCTATAACATCTATATCCAGAGTGAAATTCAGAAAGATTTAATCCAAGTGTTTTATTTTCTAAGTAAGTGAGAAACATATTTACAATGAACTTAATGTATGGCATTCCACCTCTTATGGCAGATAACTTATCTGACATTCTTGAACCTATTATTAATCCTACGCTGTCATCGTCAATTGATTTGAAAAATTTGGGGATATGGACTGGATTATGTTGCCCATCTCCGTGTATCATGAGAATTTTATCAAAAGAATTCTCAACAAAAAATCTGAAAGCGACTTTTTGATTCCCTCCATAACCTAATCTCTTTTGGTTCCTTATAACATGATCTGCTAATTTTTTGGAAATTTCAAATGTTCTATCTTTACTTGAATCATCTACAACAAGTATAAAATTATCACGGCAGATGTTTTTTATACCATTTATAACACTGGCTATTGTCTTCTCACAGTTGTAAGTTGGAATGTATATTAGTTTCATAGTTTCTACTTATCATAAGTGTATCAAAATAAAAAAATTAATAAGACAAATCTGAAAATGATTTACTGCGTTTGGAATCATTTTAGTTTTGTTAAATATCTTTTAAAAGATATAGAAAAAACCATCAAAATTTTTGGACCTGTTTTATCTCAACCGAGATTTATTTTAGAATTCATTTAAATAAAAAATTGGTATCTTAAAGTATTAAGAAGAAGTTTCATATTTCCAGAGTGAAAAAATGTGAGGAGCTTACTAAATATCTTAAAATCTAAAAGAGATATGATCTTATATTATTTATCCCTTTCCATTATGATCTTAGCTTTTATCCGATTTGAGTTAAGGGTTATAGATCAACTTCAGGTGATTTTTTCTGAACCTATCCTATCAGGTGATATAAGAATTTCTGGACCAAAAGATATGTTATTCGGGAATGAGTTCTTCGGAATGGAAAAACATCTTCCACCAGTACTCTATCTTTATGTCTTAGGAGAGAGATTCTTGCTCCAAATAACAGACTATTCCATTTATTACATTCCATCGATATTTCTTAAGATTTCTTGGAAGATATGTGGAGATATAAAATGTAATAGGATAGCTTCTTTGATTTTATCGGTATTCTTAATTATCTTAATCAGCTTTTTTGTTTTCAAGATATATGGTTTTTCTTCTGCCATTTTTGGTGCATGGTTTTCTGTGATTTTTATGGGATATGGGATACAACCTGCTAATTCGGAGATGTTTGGGGTAAATATGTGTCTTCTATGTTCTGCATTAACGTTCTGGAATTTATACTTATATCATAAAACCGAAGAAAGAAAATATTTTAAGCGGAGTATAATATTTTCATTATTCGCTCTTAACTCTCATACTCTTTGGGGGTTTGTAATAAACTTCTGTACATTCTTGGGATTTTTAAACCGGCGTTTAATTAGAGCATTTAAAGAAACAAGCCTTAATGAATTTTTAAAAATATTAATCCTTTTTGTTTTACTTACCTTCCCTCTTTTTATAAGTATTGGTCTTGATGTAAAAGGGCCAACAGATTATCGCATAAGTTTTGATATATTTAGTAATCTTAAAAATATATATCATCACTTAATCTTACTTGCTGAACAGCAAATTGTTAGCACTTTTTCGCTCTCAATACTCTTGTTTTCTACTATTATCACTTTATTATCTGCGAACTACAGAACAAAGATTGAAAATAGAGCTCCATTCTTATCCTCTTTATCACTTATCCTTATGATACTTTTAATCTTGGCTTTTTTATCAGAATATGGTTCTATCAGTTCAACTGATCTTTTCCTGAGGGCAATAAAATATGTAAATTTTTATACGCCATTTTTGCTCTCGTCCTTGATATCTTTTATCCTGAGTTATGTGAAAATCAAAAACAATGGATTGAAGCTATTGCTAAAGTTAATAACAAACACAATTATATTGTTATCATTATCCTATTATACTCTTTCAGTTTATACTCTTTCAGTTCGAGGGCTTGAACCTGATAGACCTAATAATGTTGATGAAGTTATAGTGAGAAACTTGGAAAATATACTTGGAAAAAACTGGATTTCCCTTCAAGATCAAAGGAACCTTGTAAGTTATCTTTTGGAAAATGATATTTATAGTCTTTATGCTATAGTTCCCCCAATATCTGCTATCGGATTCATTGATATTTTATCTAAGGATAAAATTAAAGCAAAATATATATCTTGTATTGATAAACTCAATGAAAAAGATCTTTTTTCTTTTTTAAAAAAGTCATTAACAAAGGATTTAAGGGAGAAGATTTTTGTTGTTGATCACTCATGCAAGGATAAGATATTCTTGGGATATAGATATTATTTTGATCCATTGCATGAGATCAGAAGGGGAGGCCAAACTGTATATTATATTATGAAACTGCAGATAAAAAATTAGATTTCTATAATCTGAAATAAATATTTGATTTTGAGTAAAATCAAATTTTCTATTATGTCAAAAACCTCAAATCGTGGAGGTAAGAAGATAATGATCGTTTCGGATAGCTTTCCTCCCGTTCCATCTGGAGTCTCAAAATATGCTTATATGATGGCAGAGAAGTTGCTTATTAATAATCACAAGGTTATTGTTATTACCGGAAATGTTCAAAAGAAAGTTTCGGAGGATGAAAAGATACGAGAGCTTGGAGGTTCGGTCATAAGGTTAGGAAAGCTGATAAGTGTTTATGCTAATGGAACAAGATGCTTTATAACTCTTCTTGGTCCAAAGGATTTTATATCTATGATGAGTTTATTCAATAGTTTTTCCCCAGATACTGTTGTTCTTCAGGGACCTCTTGGTTTAACATTACCATATCCAGCGACTTTATTTTCAAAATCTTCCAAAAAGATAGGTATCTTTCATTCCTCAACTGATAAACCCAATCTCGCTTTTATTCTTTTTAAACCTTTTATGAAACCGTTTTTGAATGCTCTTGATGTAAGGATAGCTGTCTCTAACCGTGCAAGAGAGGAGATTGAAAAATATTTTGGCAAACAGGATTTTCACATAATACCCCCTGGTGTGGATACAAGATTTTATAATCACCGTGTTGCTGATAAATCAAGTGATAAAATAGTTTTCTTCTTTCTCGGAAGACTTGATGAAAGAAAGGGAGTTGATGTGCTCTTGAGGGTCTGGAAAAAAATAAGGAGATTTGCAATAAAGAACAAAAGAGAAGTTCCGGTAAAACTCCTTATAGGTGGCGATGGTCCTATGAGAAATCTTGTCCAAAAGGAGTCTGCTTTTTTAAAAGATGTAGAATATCTTGGTTTTGTTGATGAGAATGTTTTGCCCAAAATATACGCCTCTTCCGATGTCTCAATTTTTCCATCTAAAGGTGGAGAAAGTTTCGGAATAGTTCTTATAGAAAGTATGGCTTGTGGAACTCCACCACTGGCATCAAATATAGCGGGATACAGAGATGTTGTGAAAAATGAATATAATGGTTTGCTCTTCTCTTCAGAATCTGATTTACATCAGAAAATAGAAATTTTAAGCACTGACGAAAATTTGCGTAATCAGCTTAGTAAGAATGCTCTGTTTTCTTCTAAAAACTACGACTGGGACAAAATAATTGAAGAAATCCAAAAGTTATTATGATGAAATTTTCCTTGCCTTGTAAAAATAATTTAACATACCTTGGTATGTATTAAGAATTCTTAGTGTAAGTTCAACTTTATCTCCTATCTTTATCTTATCTTTAGGATCTACATCTGTTCCCTGAACATAGATCCTCGCTCCATTCTCAAGTTGGACGACGAGCATAGGAAGAGGAGGGAATATTTCTGAATACGAGCTAAGATAATCTTCTGTGAATGTAAAGACTTCTCCTTTCTTAGGGAGTTTTTCAATTTTTAGGTTTTTACTACCACAAACAGGACAGTAATTCTGCATTGGAAAAAAAGCATTTCCACATTCCATACATCTTTGTCCATACAATCTGATATTTTGTTTTTTCTCTCTCCAGAGCATAGATACAGAAGATTCGTCTTCTGGGAAACCATCAATATCCTTTATTCTCATATATTCACCGAAGGTTATAAATCTTTTTCTCTCAAAGTTTTTAAGAATTTTTTCATATGGAGATTTTTCTCCTGAGAACTTGACTTTTAAACCTTTAAATCCTCCACCGAAGGATAGAAGATATAGTTCTTCTCCAGCTTTTAGAATTCCAGTTGAGTAGGATAGCATAACTGCTGTATAACATGTTCCAAGACTTCCAAAGGTCTGAATTATATCATCTTTTATTTTCAAATTTTTTGATAAAAGGTAAGATGTAGTATATGTAGGGCCAGAAACAAAAAACTTTTTTCCGTTCTCCAGAGAAATCCTTTTCAGTAAAGAAAGGTATTCTTCTTGCACGACAAATCTTTGATCTACGGAAGATATTTTGTTTCCTCGATTTTTATATACATCTGGTATTTCTTGAGATTTAAAGATAAATTCTTCTATCTTGAAGAGATATTCGGTCTCTGAATCAGATGAGATGAGAACTCCTCCGCCAGAATCTGATAGACCAAAATCTATTTCAAAATCATCCGATCTTCTTTTTTCTCCGCAAACAACTAAAGCATGTTTTACCTTTCCTGAGTCTACAAGATTAGATGCTATGTATAATCCATCAATAAAAGAACTACTTCCTCCGATAATGTTCAGAGCCAGCGTATCTTCTGGTAGGTCTAGAGTCTCTGATAGTAGAGCGGCTGGATTCCTTTCCAAGTCATTGAAGGAAGACGAAACGAAGATAAGTGCTATATTTTCTTTCCCTCCATTATTGCATATTTCTTTTGCGCATTCATATGCAAGCGTTATTGGGTTCTCATCATATGAAGCTATAGCTTTTTGAGATGGTGTAGAAACTTTTATCTGCTCTTTTATACTTTCTCCTTTTAACCTCAAAAAAGGGATATAACCAATTGCCTGCTTTATACAAGCCATAATTCGGATTTTAAGAAACAATCTCTTTCTTTTTGTAATTATAGTAAATTCTGAAAAGTGGGGAGAAGAGAGAAATTTTATGTCTTTAATGTTTTCATCTATTTTCTATTTCATGATTTAATATAAGTTTATTATAAAGTCAGAAGAATCTTTTATTCTCTTGTAGCATTTTTCAGAGTTTGATTTGTATTTGGATTTCAATTGTGTTTAACCAAATGCTAGGAAATTGCGTGCTGATTTGTATTTATTTCTAACGATCAAATTTAAGCCAGAAATTTTTGTTATTGCTGATTTTTTTTAGGTCTACGCCTGCTGCTTTGAGTAATTTATGCCTTTTACCTATCTCAATGGCTAGACCTCTTGTTACGTATCTTTTAGTCAGTTCTGGAATAAGCTTTGGCTTTTCTTTCAGGATTATGAGGAATACAAATAGAGCTAATTTTAAAGCATGTGATCTGAATTTTGAAGATATTGTAGGATTTTTTGAAAAAGCTACACCAACATCAAACCACCTCTTAAAAATTTCGGAAGTTTTTTCATCGTGTTGATGTATAACTGTAATTTTAGGATTATACATTATTGAAAAACCGTTGCTGAGAATCTTTTTTGATAGTACTAATTCCTCCGAGCATATAACACCCTCAGGGAATCCACCCAATTCTTCAAATGTTCTACTTTCAACTGCAAAACAAACATTTGAAACAAATATATCCTTGAAATTATATCCTTGAAATTTTATAATCTTTTCATCGGGATATACGAATTTCCTTTCAATTCTCTCAAACAGGTTTGCTTGGTTTGTAGTTAAGTGTTTCCCATATACTCCTTTGATTTTTTCATCTATTGATTTGATTATTTCCCTTGCAAATTCTTCTCCAAAAGGTTTAGCATCTTGGGTCATGAAAAGTAAGATTGGATATGAAGACAATTTTGCTCCCTTGTTTCTCGTTACTCCGTGATCAAAAGAATTTTCTTCAATAATCGTTATCCTTTTATCATTAGGTATATTATTTTTTATTTGAAGTGAGCTATCAAGTATTATCAACTGTTTTATCTCCTGGTATTTTAGTAATTCCATTTGATTTTCAAGATACCTTGGATCAGATACTGGAATTATGGCACTTATCATAATAGATAGAAAAAAGAAAATTTTATTTTAGGTAATTTATTTTTTATTTATTATGAAACATATCAAATTTTTGATAGCTTTACCTTTTTTTTCTGCCTTTATTTATTGCCAGCGTAGAGAAGTTCCCAGATATGTATTGGAGAAGAGTAAAAAAATTAATTTCCCTGAAGTATCGGAAAGTATATGTCATGATTTAGAGGATAGTAAAACTGAAAATGTTAACAAGGATGAAAGGAATATTTATGTGTCCATATTTCTTATCAAGTCAGCATTGGATATTGCCGAAATTTTCTTATTTGCAAATGTTATTTCTTTATACCAATTATCAAGTTGTGATAAAGGTGAGGTAACGGAGAAAAGGATAAAGAATCAATCAGGAGATTTTACTGAAAAGGATTTTAAAAAGTGTTTATATTCTGGATCTTTACTTGATGGAAAAATTTATCTTTCTCCCGATATATTGAATTTTTCAGATTTCTGGATATTGCAAAAGACAGAATATATTAAAAAATATATTCTTTTAAGAGAAGGGAAAATCAGAGTCATTCCGAATATAAATTACTTAATTAGTTATGCTGTGAAAGATTTTTTCCTATATTCTTTTACGGAGTTATCTTCCATTGTGAGTGAGAAGCTCGTTTCTTTTCAGGGATCTGTAGCGATACAAATTCCATATTATGTAAGGCTCAAGGGAATTTATAGAGAATATTTGATAGATAATGATATATACTACTCAATTCAGTTTCAGGATTTTATGGTAAGAATGAGCATGGAAGCCGAAGGTATTTCTATGGGGTTTGGAGCAAAATTCAAGGTTATTTCTCCTTATGTTTGTGGTGATTTTGAAGCAGGATCAGAGAATTTTTCTTTATCTCACTTATCCTTTTTATCTAATGATTCTTGTGGCTATAGAGGAGAATTAAAACTCAATGATCAAACAATTAAATTTCTAGATAATTCAATATATGTTGGTCAAAAGAAGTATTTCTGTTTTGATATATTTGAGTGAATGAACTTGAAGCAGAGATTATAAAGTTGGTTTTTCATTTGAAAATCGGGTTGGAAGCTCAATTGATATGTTTGATAGATTTCAATTGATTAGGAAAAGTTTTATTTGTTTAGCTTATATTTTTGAGAAATAACAATCATAATTTTTTCGTTATTACGGTAAAATAATATCCAGAAGATGAAAAAGGAAAAGAATCAAAGGAGTTATGTTAAGTCTTTAAGATGTAGGGAGTGTAAGAGGGAGTATGAAATAGCTCCTACGAACATATGTGAGGTATGCTTCGGCCCCCTTGAGGTAGAATATGATTACGATTCGATACATCTTGATGTAAGAAGGATGAAATCAAGAAAACCTAATATGTGGAGGTATAGAGAACTTTTACCCGTTGATGGTGATCCGATTGTTGAAGACGTTGGTTTTACTCCTCTTTTTCGTGCAAGGAATCTTGAGAGATACTTTGGTTGTAAAGAGATATGGATAAAGAATGACGGGGTGAATTTTCCAACACTGTCTTTTAAGGATAGGGTTGTGGCTATTGCTGTTAAGAAAGCTAAAGATTTTGGTTTTGAAGCTGTAGCTTGTGCTTCTACAGGGAATCTCGCTAACTCTGTTGCTTCGATATCTGCCATGTTTGGTATGAAAGCTTTTATATTTATCCCTTATGACCTTGAACCTACAAAAATTCTTGCAACATCAATATATGGGGCAGAGGTTATAGGTATAAGGGGAAGTTATGATAATGTCAATCGCCTTTGCACAGAAATTTCAGAAAGATACAAGATTGCCTTTGTAAATATAAACATAAGACCGTTTTATTCTGAGGGTTCGAAAACATATGGTTTTGAAATAGCTGAACAGCTCTCGTTCCGTCTTCCTGATCATGTTATTGTTCCGATGGCAGGCGGTTCTCTTATAGTTAAGATTTGGAAAGCTTTCAAAGAATTTGAGAGACTTGGTATATTACGCGAAGTTAATGCAAGAATGTATGGTGCTCAACCTGAAGGATGTGCTCCGATAGTTAATGCTGTTAAAAAGGATCTAGCTATATTTACACCTGTGAAGGAACCGAAAACTATTGCAAAATCCTTGGCAATAGGTAACCCACCAGATGGATACTATGCAGCAAAGGTTATAAGAGAATCTAAGGGTTATGCGGAATCTCCATCAGATAAAGAGATTATAGAGGCTATAAAAATTCTGGCGGAAAAGGAGGGAATATACACTGAAACTGCTGGGGGAGTGACTTTCGGGGCTTTCATAAGGCTTTTATCATCTGGAATTATATCTAAAGGTGATAGCTCTCTGATATGCTTGACTGGAAATGGACTCAAAACTCAAGAAGCTCTTTCTGAATCCCTCCCACCTATAAAAATAATACAGCCAAATATTGAAGATTTCCAGAATCTCTATGCAGAAAGATTGCAAAACTACAGAAATAACATTTGAAAGAGTGGATATAGGCCTACTCAATACTTTAGAGGAAGCGAAAAAGAGTTCAATACTATCAAAGATAGGTAATACACCTATTGTTAAGCTTGAAAGAATAAAAAGTTATATAGGGATACCGAGAAACATAACTCTTTGGGCAAAACTTGAAGGATTTAACCCTGGAGGTTCCGTGAAAGATAGACCCGCTTTCTTTATGATAGAAGACGGAGTAAAAACTGGCAAACTTACCAGAGATAAAATACTTATTGACTCAACATCTGGGAATACTGGAATAGCATATGCTATGATATGTGCTGTTTTGGGCATAAAAGTTATTTTGTGCATACCAGCAAATGCATCTTTTGAACGCCTTAAAATTCTTACTATTTTTGGAGCGGAGTTGAGACTTACTAATCCGCTTGAAGGGTCAGACGGAGCTATAATTGAAGCGAGAAAAATTTATGAGAGTAATCCTTCAAAGTATTTCAAACCAGACCAGTATTCAAACCAAGCAAATCCTCTCTCTCATTATTATACAACAGCCCTTGAGATATGGAGAGATACAGGAGGTAATATAGATTTCTTTATGGGAGGAGTTGGGACTGGTGGGGTAATTATGGGAAATGGGAGAAGGTTAAGAGAGCTCAATAAGAACATCAAGATAATTGCTGTTGAGCCGGAGGAACCAATTCATGGTCTTGAAGGTTTGCGAAATACGAATTATTCCTATATTCCACCTATATTTGATGTTAGCTTCCCAGATATGTATATAAGAGTCAGAACTGAGGATGCTTATCATATGTGCAGATTACTTGCTTTAAAGGAAGGACTTTTTGTCGGAGGTTCAGCTGGAGCAGTTATGAAGGCTGCCGAAATTTTCGTGAAAAATTATCTCATAGATGGATCTTATCCAAGAAAAGATTATAACATAGTTCTTCTGTTCCCTGATTCGGGTGATAGGTATTTTTCCTCAAGACTATGGGAAGATAAGAAATTCGCAGATATTCTTTCAAAAATCAGATGGAAAAAAGATTCTTGAAGATTTTAACAGAATTTAAAATCTTATTCTGAATTCCTCTTTTCTTATAATAAGTTCTATTTGTCCTTCTTGGATTCTTTTAATCTTTATGTTTTGTATAGAATCACCTTCTGATAAAAGGTATTTTTCTCCGTCTAATTCAATTAGAACTATTTTTCTCCCATCAGATATAGCAGAACCAATAAGTTTAAATTTTTCGCTTTTTGTTGTTTTATCGTGATCTTTTCTTGATTCTTCTTTATTTCTCTTTTTTTCTTTCCCCTCTATTTCTATTGCAAATGGGTCTTTTTTTATTTCAAGTATGACTTCTTTTTCTGCTGCAAAAACCTCTGCTGTGCTAAATAAAATTATTATCAATAATATTTCCTTCATTTTGAGATGACTTTTGATTTTTCAGATGATATAAGAATGTCTATGTCTTCTGGAATTTTTTCAGCTTTGCTTGTTGGTGTTCTTTGAGTTTTCACCCTGATTATTGTTGTTATATTCCTTTCTACATCAAAGTCATATCTTATTGCTTTCTTAAAGATTTTCTCACCTTTTATGGTAAATACAACATCAATTACATGTTTTCCCGGTATGGCTTCAGATTCGTCATATATTATTATTTCTTTTCCAGAAGCTTCATCTATTTTTTTCTTTTCTTTTATACGTGAGACTTCAAAACCATCAAGTGTCACGCTTATTTCCTGAATTTCGGCTGACTTCAAATCGTTTTTGTAATAGACTGTTATTTTCGTCCCAGTCAAAGTTCCAAGTAATATCATGTCTTCAAAATTCTTCAGAGCTTTTCTCGTTTCAAGGATTTTGAGTTTGAGCATTTCTATTTCTTTCTGAAGCCGCTTTAACTCTTCTTTATATTTTTCTTCTGTTTCTGCTTGTTTCTGCTGAGCATTAACAAAATCTGGAAAATATGTGTACAAAAATAGTGCGATCAAAGCAAAAATATAATACTTCATAATAATTTTAGAAAATCGTAATTGTTAAATTTATTCTTGAAAATCTATGATGATGGTAAAAGCGAAAAATATACTGGTAATTTATAATTTATCGCTACTGTATGTCTGAGAAACTTCGTAGGTATTTATTAAATAAGATTATAAATGAATTTGTTTTTTTCTTTTCTATATTATACATTATCTCCCTTATCGTATCATTTCTTAGATACACAGAGGTGAAAATTTTTAAATTATACCTCTTGTTTTCATTGTATATTTTACCTTTTACAATGCATTTTTCTTTTTTCACAGCATGCTTCTTTGCCTTTAGAGAAATAAAAGAAAAAATTCTATATCTTACAACTTTTAATTTATCATTCTGGAAATTCAATCGCTTTGTTTTACTCTTATCTGTGTTGTTCTTTTCCCTTTCTTTATTTTTGTCCTTTACATTATCTCCAAAAGCTTTTTTCTTGGTTCAAGAAAATTTGCTATCTTCAATAAGGGTCCAGAGGAAGGATCAGAAAGATTTTTTACATTGGGGAAAAAACATAGTTTATGCAGAAAAGATAAATCTAAATAAAAATTTCATAGCAGCGCAGGACGGATTCATTTTTGATGGAGAAAAAATCCTGAAGTTTCAAAAAATCAAAATATATATAAAATCTCCTGAAAGTAGATTTAGTAAAGATATTGCAGAACTTATAATTGATGAAGGAGAAAAAGGAAAAAAAGAAATTATATATGCTTTCTCAACATTTTTCTCCCAGGTATCTTGCTCCTCATTTGTTTTTGCTTATCCATATATTTATATTCTATGCAATCCATCAATGGTTCTAATATCAAAATTTTTCAGAGATTCTCTTGAGGTCCATAAATTTTTGATTGTATCTTTCACTTTACATTCTATTGTACTTTTGGGAAGCTTTTTTATGGCTATTAGGAAATTCTGATTTTTATTTCTCAATCTATTTCAGGACAGAAGATCTCTGAACTTTGAATTTTTACACTTTTGTATATCACTTTTTTCCCAATTTCATCAAAAATTATTTTTTTCTCAAGAATTCCTTTTATGACCATAGGGTAAAGCTTGTGTTCAAGATAATGTATTTTTTCTTCTATTTTTTCATCATTCGGGGCGATCGGAATTGCTGCTTGTGCTATAATTGGACCACCGTCTACGCTTTCATCTACAAAGTGTATTGTGCATCCGGATATTCTTAGACCTTTTTTAATTGAAAGCTCTATTGCGTTTGTAGTTCCTTCAAAGGCTGGTAGCAAGGAAGGATGGATGTTCAAAATTTTCCACCTCCAGTGAGATATAAAATTTGGGGAAAGTATTCTCATGAATCCAGCAAGCACTATCAAGGTGGGTTTTTCTTTCTCAAGAATTTTCAGAGCTTTATTTTCAGCAATTTCCTTTTCTCTCCAGTTTATTACAATTGATTTTATACCATGATTTATTGCTCTTTTTATGGCACCGGCGCTTGCTTTATCTGATATCAGGCAAGAAACTTCTGCTGGAATATAACCTTCTTTTGCTTTTATAACTATGTTCTCAAAATTTGAACCGCTTCCTGATGCAAAAACTACTATCTTTGTTTTCATTTCTAAAAACAATCATAAAATCTTTTTTTAGGTTTTGATAAACTCAATGAATTTTTATTGATTTTTTAAATTTTAACGCTCGCTAGAGCTAGATTGAGTATTTCTTTCGGGTATTATTTCATAGACAACAGCAGACAGAAAAGATACAATTACACCAATGATAAATACAACAGGAGCAAATGGTATAACAGGGTCAAGATAGTATTTTGTAAAAGCTCTTGCAGATGATATAAAACCAACTATCATAAGAGATATACCAACTAATAGAGTTCCCAAGGTAGCCGATGTTCTTAAAATATTTTTCTTTTTTTGGAACGTTCTTGGAGTTTCAGCTAAGCCTACTGTTTCAAGTGGAATAAGAGGGAAAACTTTGGCAAATAATAGAAAAATAAGGAGTCCAAAACTTGCTATCCCAATAAGTACCATTATCTCTACTGCGGTTATGTTGTATTGACCTTTGGGATATGGAAGGAAAAAGCCGTGTGTTTGAGATGGAACAACAAGCACGAATCTTTTTGTGAATGCAGCTATGTTTACAAGCAAAGCTGAGATAACTGTTGGCCCTGATAGAATTTTACCACTAGAAAACTGGTAGAATAGAATTAAGAAGCTTATGACAAGAGATATAACTGTTATCCAAAAGTATGGAGCATATGTTCCAAAAACTATAATGTGAGCTATTTCTCTGTCTTTTTTAGGTGCAGCATAATTTGATGTTAGTTCTTCAACAATCATAAGATATATGTATGTTATAGTCAAGAACATGAGAATGTTCCCAAGAGTTCTTATTGCCTCGGATGGTATTGAATCTTTATATATCTTGTTTAAGATGTATGCAAAAATAATGATTAGACCTATTCCAGATATACCAGCCATTATCACAAAGGAGGGAGCTTGGAGGGCGGAAAACCATCCTGGTCTTCCCGAATGCAATCCGAATATAAAACCAAGTGTAGAGCTGGCTATTACGAGCATAGGAAGGATAAAGATAGCGAACCAAAAGCTCGCTTTTGAGTGTCTCTCGAAATCTTCAGGAGTTCCTTTAAATCCCGACGCCCAAATTTTATAGATTATTTTCATTATTCCTTTTGTTTTCCTTGAAAGTTCATAAGCATCAGATCTTGTTGAAAGGAAGAAATAAATTAAGCTTGCAAAAAGATATCCTGAGATTGCCATACTGAATGTTCCGAACATTGGTGATGCAATTCTAGCGTATCTTGGTAGGTTTATCAGAGCAGAGATTACTCTTCCTTGATCTGATAGAACACACATTACAGCAAGTATCGGAGATATGATGCTTATAAATTCCGCTATGCGAGTGATTGGTTTTAGTTCAGATATACCAAAGATTCTTACTGCAACGGAAGTAGAAAGTCCTCCAAAGCTTATTCCTGCGAAAAATATAATAAAGACTACATACAAACCCCACGCAACTCCTCCAGCTCCGGGGGTCCTAAGACCAGTTACAATTTCTCCATACTTTAGCTGAAGATAATAACCAGATATTCCTATTGCTATTCCTAAAATTGAAAGCAAGACAAACAAAACCCAGAGCCAACTTATTTTCATCAGTCTAAAAAACTCAATAGGATCTTTTCTATCAGAAAGCATATTTATTCACCTCCCTCTGTTATGTATTTTCTTTTTTCTTTTGCAAGATAAATTACTTTTGGTTCTGTTCCTAGATTTTCTTCTATACGAAAGGCTCTTGGGCTTTTTGCCAGTTGAGATACTATGCTTTCTGGATTTGATATATCACCAAAGACAATTGCTCTTGTTGGGCAGGTTTCTGCACAAGCAGGAAGGTAGCGAACTTCTTCATCTTTTATTTCTCTATCTTCATCCTTTACTTTTTCTTTTAACTTTCTTAATCTGTGAGCACAAAAAGTGCATTTTTCAACTACTCCTTTTGGGCGTGTTGCTACGTCTGGATTGAACCACTGCTTATATGTCTCAGGCCAATGAGGTTTTGTCCATACAAAATATTTCCTTTCATATGGACATGCAACCTGACAGTATCTACAACCAATACACCTATCCCATATTTGCATTACTATTCCTTCTTCATTTATATATGTAGCTCCAACTGGGCAGACCTTTGTGCATGGTGGATTATCGCAGTGAAAGCATGGAAGAGGGAGAAATCCCTTTTCTGTTTCAAGAATTGTCATCCAGCTTATTTCCGCTCCAAACATTTTTTCATCATCTCCTGTAAATGGGACATTATTTTCAACTTTACAAGCAATAGCACAACCTCCACAACCTGTACAAAGATCAAGATCTATAACCATTGCCCATTTAGGTCTTTTTTTATCTCTATTTTGTTTTTTATTTTTATCTCTATTTTGTTTTTTATTTTCGTCTTTCCTTGTTAGGAATCCTAATGCTGAAGATATAAGAGAAGAACCAAATGCTAAGGCGACAAAACTACCGATGAATCCAATGATTTTTCGTTTATCTTTTCTATTATCTTTTGTACTATCTTCTATCATTTCATTTTTTGTTTTATCTTTAATCATATTATTTTGCTCCCCTGTGCTTTTTTATTTTCACCTTAGTTGCCCAATGCGAAAGGTTGTCTGTATCTCCAACAACCGGCAGAAGTATCTCGCGAGGATTTACACCTTTATCTTTTGCGAATCTTCCATATTCTTTGTGTCCCTTCCCAAGTTCAATTAAAGCACAATCTGATGGAATCCCTTCTCTAATGATAACAGCAACTTCAATTTCGCCGATTTGCGACTCTACTATTACCTTATCACCATCTTTTACATCAAGCTTTTCTGCCAACTCAGGGGATATCTCTAAAAATGACATATATGATTTATAAGATGGAATTTTTCTGAGCATCCCCCCAAGTTCTTGTAGGTATGGGATGTTTGCTCCAGAGCCTTCTGCGTATGTTATTGATTTGTACGGTAAAAGATATATATCTCCTTCACCTTCCCATTTTGGTTCCTCTAAAGCAAGTTTCTTTGGGAAAAGAAATTTGGGGGTTTTGACAGCAATGTCCTCTCCTTCAAACCATCCTTTCTCCTTTATTTCTTCTATATCGTAATCCTTAAGTCTTTCTTTGACTGCCTCTTCAAAATTTTCCCATGGAAAATCTAATCCGAGTTTTCTTGCTATTTTTATCAAAGAATCGCAGGCGTTTTGAGTGTTGTATAGAGGAGCAACTACGGGTTGCCTTATCCCAAAAGATGGATTTATCACAGATGAATGAGTTTGAGTATCTTCAAATCTTTCAAGGAAGGTGTGATCAGGAAGAATAAGATCTGCTAGAGCTGTTGATTCATCCATAAATGGACTGAAACTTATAACAAAAGAATTTTTTAATATTCTTTCCCACCTTAGACAAGCTGGTTCAGAATAGAGTGGATTCCAGTAATAAAGGATTATTAGATCTATATCGCTTTCTGGAATATTGTAAAATGGTATTTTCTCTCCCTTGGGAACCTCTGGATTATTTTCCCAGTCTTTAAATTTTGGGTGTTGCCTTATATATAGTCCCCCAGGTTGATTTATTCCGCCTACAAGGACAGATAAACATAATGCGGTGTATGCTATTTTAAAACCATTCGTTGTTGATGTTGATCTCTCATCGGTTACTATTACTGATGGACGTGAGAACCAGAGTTCTTTTGCAATTCTTACGATATCCCTATCTGGAACACCTGTTTCTTTTTCAACTATTTTTGGAGAATAGTTTGACACAATCTTTGAGAATTCATCAAATCCCTCAGATATATTCTTGATATCTTTATAATAGAGACCTTCCGAGATAAGAACATTGGCGATACCGAGCGCGAGTATATCATATTTGCCAGGCCTTATTTTAATCCATTCATCTGCTTGTTTAGATGTTAAAGATAAAAATGGTTCAACTTGAACAACTTTTGCTCTGATGGTTGGTGTTCCATGCTTTATCTTGTAAGAAGCTCGGGATAAGCGAAGACCATGGCAAGTTGATTCAAAAAGAGCAGCTCCTAGGCTTAGTATATAATTAGAATTTTCAAAATCATATCCGGGTATATCTTCTACACCTGTTGCTTCTTTCATAGCCATTTTCAGAGCCTTTGTTGAGTATGATTTGTCATAGTAATCGTAAAAAAGAGGAGTTCCTATTGAGTATGCGAATCTCTCAAATAGGTCTCGGGAAAATCCGATTGGTCTCCCACATAATATTGCTATCCTTTTTGCCTTTGAAATCGCTTTTGCAGCTTCTTCAATGGCTTCATCCCAACCTATATCTTTGAATTCTCTCTTTGTTCTTGCAATCAGAGGATTTTTGATCCTGTCTGGATCATATAGGGTGAAAATTCCTGTCAGACCTTTGGGACCAAGTACTCCTCTGTTTGGTGTTGATATTGGGTTACCAGATATTTTAACGGCCCTTCCTTCAACAACTCTTACATCTATTCCACACCCAACATGGCATTGGCCGCAAGAAGTTTTGACTATTTTTTCTTCTCCAAGATAAAAATCTTCTCCCCCAGGTACAGGTGGTTTTGTGTAAGGAAGAGAAAACTGTTCATCATTTAGAATTCTGGAAACAGGAAATCCAGCAAGAGCTGATTCTATAATTCTTCTTTTTTTCGTATCTATGTTTTCAACTTTATTTTTTATCCTCCTCCAGAGCATAAGTATTCCTCCTTCTATCTGTGGCAAGTATAACAATCAACTTCTGCTTTCTCTTTCAAATGACATTGTATGCAATCATACATCCCAAGTTTTACATCTGGTTCAGAGACAGGTTCTTCAACTTTCGTATAATCTCTGTGGCAATTTTCGCATTTCATATTTGCCCAACTGACATGTGCTTTGTGAGAGAAATAAACATGCCCAGGCATTCTGTTTACTTTTACCCATGGTATTTGTTTATTGGCTTGATTATATTGTCTTACTTTTTCTTCCTCTTCTCTTGATTCTTCTTTCAATTCCTCTGGTGGTTCAGAGTGGCAGTCAATGCATATGTTTATAAGGGGAAGCGTGGCGTGAGCTGATTCCTTGACTTTTATATGACAATCAGAACACTCCATCTCTTCTGCCTCTATGTGGGCTTTGTGATTAAATTTTATTGGCTGGATTACCTTTTTTTGTTTGAAAGTTAGAGAAAGTGAAAGCAATGACAAGAGTGTCACAATAGCAACGATAATTTTTGAACTCTTGTATCTTAAATAAATCATTTTGCTTTTTGCCTTAGCTCATCATACCATTTTTTAATCTCTGCTTCATCAATCTTCGTTTTCAGAGTTATGAGCCAATTGACTATTTGTTCCAAGTCTTCGTCGGTTCCTTTCCATTTTTCCTTGTGTTTCTTACCTTCTTCATTAGCTATTTCTTTCTTCTGGTATTTCTTAAGCCATTCCGCATCTCGTTTGATTCCAACATCAGAAAGGTCCTTTATCTCCTTTTTTTCTTTCAGTGATGACGGAAGTGGTTCTATACCTTCTGATTTTACAGAATGACATTTGTTACATTTGTTCTCGATAAAGAGTTTTTTGCCGTCAGCAGATGCGCCTTTAATGGATACAAGAATAAAAACAAAAAATGTAAAACATATTGAAAAAGTTCTTGCCATGTTTTTTGACCTCCTTTACTATTTATGAATATAATATTTTTATTGCAAATATTGAAAAAACTATTCCATGTTTCCCTTTCTACCTTATTTGTTAATTTTCACGGATTTGTGTCTCATGTGTGAGATTCTGGTCTCAATTATGATACAAACCATTGAATTTATTGTCTTTGATCAGAAACAGGATGTTTATGATTGTGTTGATTAAATATTATTACATATTATACAAAAAATAAAATTGATAAATCCGATTTTCAACTATCAAGAATTCACTTTAGGGGTTTTGGTGAATTGATAATTCATACATAAATCCAAATTCCAGCATATTCCGTTGATACAGAAAAAATGAAAAATTAGGGCAAAACCTTATAAAAATGAAATCATGGAAATGACTCCATCAGATGTGATATCCGAACTCATAAGAGAATCTTTCTTTTTCCTGATATTCTTATTGTTTTTCTTCTCAATTTCTTTATCATACCTCGTTCTTTTAGAAGGTGGATTTAGATTTAGATTGCTTTCTTCTCTCTCCTATGCGTTGCTTCAGATATATATTTCAAATCTTATCCTTTCTGCCTTGTCAATCAAAAAGATGATTCCATTTGTTGTTATTAACATGATTGTAGCATTAGCATTAGTGATTTACAAAAAGAGGTTGATTCATTTATCTTTGTTATCTCATAAATCAATATATGTGAAGATTATCTTCGTTTCAGTGGCTATAATTCTTGCTTATGTTTTTATGATTTCGTTTTTCTTCCCTTCGGCTGGAACAGATGATATAGGTTATAGATTGCCAGTGGTTTTTGAAAACATAAGAACAGGAAGCTTGTTTAAAATGAACCAAGAATGTGATCCGCGCATGGCATTTCCACAAACACCTTACTCAATATTTGAAGCATATATACTTATCTCTGGAAGTGATAGATTCATTGAATTTTCAAATTTAGTTTTTCTTATCATATCTATTGTTGCGGTTTATTCTATTTCAAGAACTTTAGGGGGAGATAAAAACCTGTCACTTATAGCATCTATGTTTGTTCCCATAACGCCAGTCTTTATAGGGCAGTTGAGATCAAATTATGTTGACCTTGCATTTGCATCTCTTTTAGTTGCATCTTTTGCATTTCAGCTCGAAATTGTAAAGAACAAAAGAAGAGATTTCTGTATCCCAATGTCTGTTTATATGGGACTTCTTCTCGGAACAAAATATACTGCTTTGATCTTCTTACCCGGTTTTGAATTCTCTCTCATTTTATCACATAGAATTGCTCTTGGGAACTTGATAGCTATATCTATAGCACTTCCTCATTATCTTATCAACTTTGTTAATCTAGGATTCCCGATATATCCTGTACCATTTTCTGAACTGGGTAAGAGAATTTACCCTCAAGGAGAGAACATTCTGAATATGTATGTTTTCTTTCAAAGATATGTGCGTAAATTTGTTGCATTTTTAAAATATGATAATTTAGAACTCAGTTATCACAAAGGATTTGGCATAATCTTTTGGTGTATAAGTCTTCCAGCTTTCATTATTTTTTGTTTGAGAAGAATAAAAGAAAAGAGAATATTTTTATTCTTTATTTTTAATGTTTTTGCTCCACTTATATATCTCCTTTGGTCTGTTATCCCTACGATACATGTTCAGGCAAGATTTCTCATGTGGTTTGTTATACTGACATATCCTTTTATCTCATTTTTAAAATTGAGATATCCAATCATCTTAACTTTTTTTTTAGCTCAGTTCGTTACAAATTTCCTAAAAATGAGGAATCAGGATCAACCTCTTATCCATCCTTCTCCAATATTTGAAACTATCAAAGAATTTCCCGGGTGTATCATGTATGATGCTTTCTTCCTAAGATATAGTGTCTGGTTTAAGCATATGTGGAAATTATCCACTATCTTGCAAATTATTTCGGAAAGTTCTGATGAGCAGCTGAATATAAAATGTGCTTATTTATCTCAGGATGAACTTACCGAGGGTTCCTGTCCATTTTTGTTCTATGGTCCCATAAGGAGGGGAAAAATAAATAATTTTTCCTCATGCACTAACTCTGTAGTTAAACCAAACATAATTGTAGTTATAGGGAAATATAACAACCACATTGAAAATTTTGTTCTTGTATTAGATGAGACAGTTGAGGACCCATATGGTAAGGTTGAAATTCGAAAGCTATTTGTGCGGAGCGATCTGTATGAAAAGGTAAAGGTTTCTTTGGATAATAAGAGAGATTGTTTTTTTTAGTGATTTTTTTAGTTTTCTTCTGCTATAGGAGAAAATAGAATGAACTATCTTGAGTGAGTTCAGCATGAGGTTATGTTTTTTATGTGCTTTGTTGCAAACACATTTCAGGCACAATATAGTAAAAATCCTTTTTCTTTCATAAGAACAAAAAATTTATTCCATACCACTAAATGAATATTGTATGCAAGAGCCATTTTCTTCTTTGTTTCTTCTTTTCTCCCAACATTATCACTGAATTTGCTATCTTGTACATCTAGGATACGAAAATTTAAAGAGTGAAAGTATGGGGAGGAGTGAGAGAAAAGGGGGAAAATTTAAAAATTTTGATGATTGCGACTAAGCAGTTTTTATGTATCATTAGTGAGATTTGGTCTCAATTTTGATACTAACAGTGATCAGGTGATTTGATATTTCCTGGAAGTGTCTTGCAAATGCTATGTGTTGGGATTCTTTATAATCACCTTTTTGTGTTTATTTTATTGGCACGCTTTTTGCTATTACGATTATAGGAAAAACAGCAATGATGAGGGGAGGTAAAGGAATGGAGAAAAGAAATTCGGTTGATTTAGTAAAAAGGGATGTTTTAAAGAAGGCTGGTATTGTATCAGGGATTTTGACTCTTGAAACCCTTGTAAGATGTGAGACGAAGAAACCTGTGGAGCAAAAGGAAGAAATAAAGTATCCAGGGGAAAAGGTGGGCTCTCGGATAACATATCATGATAAATATCCTATTGAATATTCAGAAGAATTTATACCTTCTACATGCTGGATAGGGAAACAGGACTGCTCACTTGTATATAGAGTTTTGACTCAAAAAATCAATGGGCATCATGAGATTAAAAGACCCGTGAGCGTGGTTGGTCTTTACAATGAAGCTGAAAATATTTATAATCCGCGAAACAAATGGGGACTTTGTCCAAAAGGAGTGGGTGCAAATATTTCTGCCATCTATGACTACAATAGGGTAAAGTATCCGCTTATGAGAATAAACCGTAAAGGGGAGAAAGGAAAATTTGTGAGAATTTCATGGGATGAGGCTAAAAAGATAATATCTGAAAAACTACTTGAGGTAAAGAGCAAAGGGCAATATGTTCTTTGGCAAAAGGGTAGGTCAAAATCGGCGGAGCTCTACGATAACGCTTTTGTAAATTCCTTGAAAGGAAACGGTTGGAATGTCTATAAGATAGGACATGGTTCTCATTGCTCTGATTCTGGGTATCGTGCATGTGAGCTAACAGTTGGAGAACATGCTGTTTTAAACCCTGATTACAAATACACTGAGTATGTGATTGATGTTGGAACTGGATCATTTACAAAATCTGGAGGAAATAAATTGTGCTTTATATACTGGCCCCAGGTGTATCAAGAAGCGAGAGAATCTGGAAGACTTAAAAAAGTTGTTGGACTTAACCCATCAAGGTATGCTTCTGGTTATAAGATTGATGAATGGATACCTATAAAACCGGGAACAGACCTTGCATTCTTTTTGGGAGTTGCTCACTACCTTCTCTCTTATGATTTGATAGATAAGAGCTATCTCAAAAAATACACTAATGCACCATTTCTTGTTATACAGAAAAAAGGAGACAAGGAGGGATACTTCATTAGGAATAAAGACGGAAAGGAACTTGTTTGGGACAAAGCTCAGGGAAAATTTGTGCCTTACGATATTGCTCAGGATCCAGAACTGTTTTTTGAAGGTGACCTTGATCCTGCAACTTTAGATTCAAGTCTCTTGCCTTTGAAGGTTAGAAAACAGGTTGGTAGTTCAAACGCGGATTATAAAGTAGGTCTTGTAGATTTTAATGAAACTGTAAAGGTTAAATCTGTTCTGAAGATTTTTAAAGACACACTTATAGATAACGGGTGGACACCTGAGTGGGCAGATAAAGTCTGCGATATTCCATCTCTTACAACAGCGAGAATTGCAAGGGAACTTTATAAATACTCAGGAATAGCTGAAGATAGAAAGATACAAATAGATGGAATAGAGTATCCTTTAAGACCTGTTTCTTTCCAACTTTATCACTTGTCTCAAGTCGAGCTAGGTTTTCAGCTTACAAGAGCAATTCTTATAGTTTCTTTACTACTTGGTGCTTATGGTGTTCCCGGAGGTACGATGGTTGATTTTGCACCAGGGAAGTTTCACAATAATTTCAAAAGTTTGGATGAGGGAGTCGTTAAGGATCCACCTTATGACTATACATTATCGAGTTCTAAATTTTTCCCAATAACTACACCAAATCCATCATTTTTGAGTAGGGTACTTGTAGCTCCTGAAAAATATCAAGTTGATCCTAAAAAGCTTCCGAAGTTTGCATTTGTTCATATGAATAATGTTGCGGTTTCATATGTTGATATACCCCAGATTATTCGTGGTTGGCAGAATATTGATTTTGTTGTTGTTCTTTCACCGTGGATAGATGAAACTGCTTCTTTGTTTGCAGATATAGTTTTGCCCATAGCAACAGCTGATAAATACGAAGGTCCTTCCTCAGGGAAAACACCTTATGAAACTGCTGATACTTTAAGAATACCACCTATTCAATCGCTTTGGGAGTCGAAAAGTGAGATCTCAGCTTATATGGAAATCTGTGAAGCTTTGGGAATTCTTTATGGTGATAAGGGTTACATTGCTAACATAAATAAGGAACTCAATCTGGGAGCGAATTCTCTTGATGTCAATAAGAAACCAAGGGATGAAGAAATTTTTGATTCTTGGGCTAAATCAAAAGGTAAGGATCTGAACTACTTTAGAGAGAAGGGTTTAACCCCGGTCTCTCAAATAAGTTCTCAAAAGACATACTCAATAAATTTATGGAAGACAGACCGTATGAGGATTTATGCTGAGGCTCTGAAAAGATATCAAGATGAGATGAAAAAGCGCGGCGTTGATAAAATATATTGGCAAGATTATACTCCTCTGCCGATGTGGAGAAATCCAACGATGGAAGCTTCTGTAGGATATAATTTCTATCTTATATCGATCAAGAAGATTGAAGGCAAGCAGTCAAGAACAGCTTTTATTCCTGTTCTATCTGAGATTATTGGGGAACAGAAAGTAATTATAAATGAGGATACGGCGAGATCTATGGGGATACAGAATGACGATTGGGTTTATGTTGAATCTCACAATGCTTTAACTGGTGAGACAAGGAGAATAAAGGTCAAAGTTGAAACTTCAAGGACAATAAGACCTGACACTGTAGCTATGTTTCATCACTTTGGAATGTGGGCTGATCCAAGATCTCGTGAGAAGGGACCGACTCCTAATGAGCTGTACTTTGGGCAGGAAGGTTATATCCAATGCACGCAGGATGCTTCATTTCATGTAAAGGTAAAAATTTATAAAGCTTAAGGGAGGTAAGAAGGTATGGCAACATACGGAATGGTAATAGACCTAACAAGGTGTGTTGGTTGTAGAGCATGTATGGTGGCATGTAAAATTGAAAACGGAACCCCTGCGGATATATTCTTCATGTATGTTTTCAGGTTCGAAGAAGGAAATTATCCGAATTCAAACATAAGGTTTTTACCAAGACCTTGTATGCATTGCTATAATCCCCCTTGTGTAAAAGCTTGTCCGTTTGACGCTAGAATAGTCTGGAAGGGTGGGACTGTTCAGACAGATTATGATAATTGTAAAGGTGCAAGACTCTGTGAAAAAGCTTGCCCATACGGTGTTAACTTTTTTAATGTTGAGGAACCTTTTGAAAATTTATATATTGATTGGACTAAAGAGGAGCTCAAAGATATAGGAAATATTTTCGGATGGTGGAACCCAGATACTGCAAAGGTTTCAAGATGGGATGAAGATCCAAATAAGAAAGAAAGAAGACTTGCAGGTGGAGGACATGTCAAAAATACGGTTTCAAAATGCACATTCTGTATACACAGGATAGAAGCCGGGAAATCAAAAACAGCTTGTCAAGAAGTTTGTCCTGTAAGAGCCATATATTTTGGAGACCTTGATGACCCAAATTCTGAAGTATCTAAAGTTCTTGAAGGAAAGGTCGAGAGAAAGAAGGTAAAAATTGAAGATAAGGAAGTTCAAGTTATTGTCCCAAGGGAAGGTTCAGGCGTTTTTACTTTGAGACCTGATATAAACTCAGATCCTCTTTCTGCAACATATCCAAAGGTCTTTTTCTTGGGCGATCCTCCAGGTGAAGATGCAGTTCCTATAGATTTGGTTCCAGTAAAACCTAAAACTCAGTTGGAAGGTGATGAGAAATATGGAAACCTTGATATACCATTCGGAGCACCTCTGATGAGAAAAAAGGAATTACAGAAAAATGGACAAGCATCAAAGAATATCAAAGAACATAAGTTTGTCAGAATTCTTAAGGAGAGAATGAAAATGAAGGTTGCAAGTAAGCATGGCAATCAATATAAGTCCTGACAGTGTGATGGAGAAGAATCAAAGGATACTAACTTATAAGTTTCTTTCCCTTGCTTTCCTTTATCCAACCGAAGAGAGAAAAGGGAAAATTAAAAATATGGTTGGATTCATAAAGAATAGGACTAATTTGATGGAGAATTTTTTGAAAGAATATGAGAAAATACAGGATTTGCAATCAACTTATATTTCCTTATTTGATTCTGAGTGTGGCGGAATTATTCCTCCATATGAGGGAGCTTATTTTGATTTGTTTTTGAGACCATATGTTGTCATTAGTGTAGAAAGGGAATATATTAAAGATGGCCTAATTTGTTCCTCGGAATTTCTGCCAGATCATATTTCGTGTGAATTTGAGTTTATGTCTCTTCTGCTATTAGATGGTAAATATGATAGAGCAAAAGAATTCTTTGTCAAGCATATTGGAAATTGGGTTCCTTTATTTGTAAGGAAACTTAAGGATTCTACCGATTCTATATATGCAGGAATCGGAGATTTTACCGATAGATTTATCAGATCTGAAAGAAAAATGTTTTATACGGAGAGGAGGGATTTTCAATGAACTTGTTAAAATACACTCCGATATTTTTTGGTTTTGTGGTAGTTTTATTTTTTTCTCAGTTAGGACATGGACTTTCTACACCTGCTTATCTGAAGTTGGATCGTGCCCCAGATGCTGGTCAGGAGGAAGGTCCCGCAACATTTCCTCACCTGATACATCAGAGAATGTTTATGTGCTATAGCTGTCATCCTTCAATATTTTCTTATGGTAGGGATCTTTATACACATAAGGATTTTGATGAGGGAAGATTCTGTGCAGAATGTCATAACGGAAAAATTTCATGGCATATAGATGATGCAGATTGTCAAGTATGTCATTACGAAGGAGGTGAAACCAATGAAGAGGAATAATGTAGTTTCACTTTTTTTTGCGTTCATCTCTCTTTTCATCATTAAAACAGAATCTTTTGCCGATCTTGAATTTGGAAATATCAAGATAAACGGAAAGTTTGATCTTGCCTTTGAATCAAAAGAATTTAATACAAATCCACTTCAAGGAAAACCTTCTTTAATGAACTATCATCATTTTGTCTTTCTGACATGGAGAAAAAAAGATAGTAAGTTTTTCTTTACTTCCGAAGTAGTTGAAAGATATTTTTATGAGTTTGGGGCAAAAATAGATCCTATTTCACTAAAATTTGGTAAAATTCTCGTTCCTTTTGGTCCTGATCCTCTCTTTCACAAAAGCTATGGGGGCCTTGTTGGTTTTGATCAAAAGTTTCTCCCGGTTGTGTGGTCAGAACATGGGATAGATGTATCTTATACTTATAAAGGAAAAGATTTCGGTTTGATAAATGAAATTTACATTGTAAATGCACCTCGGGGAGATCAAAGCAAAGTTTTTCTCCCAAATGCTCCTTCATCTTTAGATAAGTTTGCTGTTGGTGATAGAATTACAATAGGTGTATCTAAAATCATGATTTTTCTCTCTGGATATTTCAATCAATACAGAAGCAAATACAATTATATCATGGGTGCAGCTGATGTATCTTTGCCATACGGATTTTTTGGGACTGGGATACTTGAAAGATTTTCTCTATCTGCTGGAGTCCTTCGTGCTAATGTTGAGGGAGATCCTAACAAGGTCGGTAAATATTTTCATTTTGCGGATTATCTGAGATTAGGTGTAATGCTTCCTATGAATCTTGAATTCAGATTCATCTCGGGGACAAAAACTATTCAAAACTATGAAGGTCTTGTTTATGATAAAAGTACCGCAGATGAAAACGATACAACATCTTTTAATTTTGCTCTGATCTACAGGCGTGAGGGGTTTTCTACTCAATTTCAATACATAATAAATATGGAGGGGCGCTATGAAAGGAAGGATGACTTATTTAGGGTTATGGTTGGTTATGAGTTTTAGTTTAGCGTGGCTTTCTTCTTGCGGACCTATTGAAAGAGGCGAGGAGAAAAAAGACCAGGTCCCGGAAGAGGTTAGTTATTCAAATGATGTATATCCTATCCTTAACAGTAAGTGCTCATCTTGCCACGGTCAGGGTGGTCCAGCTTCTTCTACAAGGTTCAAACTTACCGGAGACGCTAATCAAGATTACGAGGTTATAAAATCTTTGATTGATACACAAAATCCGGAAGAGAGTCAGCTTTTGCAGAAGGGTGGAGGGAAGATAGCTCACGGTGGTGGCGCTGCGCTTAG
>Ga0209289_100071_pt1 | contig 65171 bp, 54 predicted proteins | sample GXS110809BmetaG_FD_184121 | JGI IMG/M metagenome (GOLD analysis project Ga0209289, IMG submission 184121) | Hot spring microbial communities from Gongxiaoshe hot spring, China to study Microbial Dark Matter (Phase II) - GXS 110809B (SPAdes)... ... | reverse complement strand
GGTGGGACCACGATCTGGAAGACCAGATAGCGCGGTATCCGGAGGTATTCGGTCATGGTGCATGAAGCTGGGGACTGGAAGGACTACCTGTTCGCTCGCCTCCAGCATCCATATGGTCTGCTGCAAGGGGCTAGCAGACGTACCCGTCGGTGAATACCCAACTGTGCGCCGGGAGATCGAAGAACTCGTCCGCCAGAGGCTGGCTCAGTTCTAGGACGAGGGTATCCGCCGCCCAACAACCTCGCCTGCTGGACCAGGGAGGCGAGTCCTGATGAACCTCTGAAGATTTCCGCAAAGAAGTGCTTGGGTTCACGGCCGGCAATGTCCCTGGCGGAGTTCCTGAGAGATCGCAAAACCGCCAACGCTGTCATCCGCTCGCTGGGAGTACTGGGCGATGTGGCAAAGAGGATCCCCAACAGTAAGCATATGCATATCGCTTACTACAGGCCTCGTCGGGCAAGGGAAGTTGGTTTAGAATCCGTTTGTGAACGCCGATCGTAAAATAACGACGCGTCGTTACCAAATAACCACGCGTGGATGCTCATCAGGAGGACAGGCGATGAAGGGACGAGAGGAGATTATGCGCATCCTGCGGGAGCATAAGGCGGAGCTCCGGGAGAAATACGGCGTTCGCGAAATTGGCCTCTTTGGCTCCTATGTGCGCGGCGAGCAGCGCCGCCGGAGCGATGTGGACATCCTGGTGGAGTTTGATGTTGTGCCGGGTCTCCTCAAATTCCTGGAACTGGAGGAGTACCTCTCCCGTCTCCTAGGTGTTCGGGTGGACCTGGCGCGCAAGGCGTCCATCCGCCAGGAACTGCGGCTTTCCTGAAATATCCGAACCTCCCCATGCTGGAGAGCAAGCAGGTTTTGCTCGAGGCGGTTGCGAAGGGCGTGCAGGAGGGCGTCTTCGGAGTGAGAATCGGCGAACGGACATTCTACAAGGAGCCTCTGTCCCTCGACCAGATGGGGAGCGACGCGGTTCTCGTACGCGAACCGGCTGAGCTGTCGGATGTCGGAGGGGAAGTCAAGGGCACAGAAACGGATGTGGTCGTACAGGAACTTCAAAGACCAGGACACCCGCCGGGTACAACAGGGTATCCGTCGGGTGGAGAGAAGACCGTTGAGTCTTACACCCTGAGGGCCACCATCCCCTGGGACAGACTGTCGGATTTCGTCCGCGGCGTGGTAATGCCTCTTCGGCAGGATGGCGCACAATTGGAAGTTGAAGTACGCCTGAAAGCCCAATCCGCGGCCGGGATTAAACTCACCACGCTGGAGCAGAAAGTCCGGGAGACGCTTCGCCAAATCGGAGCCATCGTCATAGAAGAGGAAGCTCAACAGCACAAAACGGCTTGAACCCTCGGTGTTCAGCGAAGTTATCTTGCTGCTGCCTCTGCCAATGTCCGGCTCTCCCGCTGCGGGCGCATCGGAAGAAGCCGGCGAATCCCCCTTGCTGAGGCACTGCACTCATACTCTGAGACTGGTCCCAGACACCACCCCGAAGCCGCCAAGGCAGTGGGGCATATTGGGCACCGGCGGTGGATAAAATGGCCGACTGTTCTAACGTCCTCCACCGGTGGCGTGCCACCTCAGAGACGGTTGCGCACGTCCTTACAGAGCAGGCGCCACCTGTAGCCTGGGCTGATGCCAGAGGTAGCTCGGTTACAGGAAGCTCCGGAGAGGCCGAAAACACTTCAGAAATGGCCGACGTCGCAATGGGCTATAGAGCTGTAGAAGTGCTGACTGCAGAAGAGCTCAAGGTTCCATGGGCCGATACCGGCTGAGGTTCGGAAACTTGCGGTCCCATCATTTACCCAACGTGTTCCCGCAGCGGAAAGGCGCTGCCGAGAGGGTGCGTACCCATCTGTGAGATTCCAAGCGACGTGAGGTTGATGCATCTCCAATGAGAAAGGTTACAAGCGTGTTCCATCAGGGCCAAGCCCTCAGCGGTATCAATTTTGCGGATAGGAAACAGCCAATCAAAGGGCTGCTCCAGCAATTGCTGCAAGGACAAAAAGCAGCGTTCGTCTCTGGCCGTTGCCAGGACGATTAGAGATTCCGGCGCTTCCGACATCCCATGCGTAGGCTAAGCTATGAAGAGCTCTGTCAACAGCGCTTATCGCTAGCCGAGCTTCGCCACGTGCCTCGCCATCCCATCATCATCGTGCTGGACAACATTCGAAGCCTATACAACGTGGGCTCTATTTTCCGAACAGCCGACGCCGTCCGGGCTCAGGAACTCATCCTGTGCGGCTACACTCCCACTCCACCCCGTCCGGAGATTGAGAAAACCGCCCTGGGAGCTACGGAGAGCGTCCCTTGGCGATTCCAGCCGTCGGCTGTGGAGGCAGTTTTAGAACTGCGCCATCGCGGGATCCGGGTCTTTGCCGTTGAACTCACTGATCAGAGCCGCCCGTATGACAGTCTCACACCGGAGGATTTCCCTGCTGCCTTCGTCTTCGGCAATGAGATTGTGGGAATTCAACCGGCCGTGCTCCAGCAGTGTGACGCCGCATTAGCAATCCCTATGTATGGCACCAAGCACTCGCTCAATGTCGCTGTCGCTGCCGGCATCGTACTCTATGAAGCCCTTCGCTGCTATCGCGGCAGACAATGGGAAGTTCCCCACGTATCTGGTTATTCCGATGCACCTCCGGATTGCTGTTCCCCATGATCGGCTCTACACCCCTTTGATTGAAGGCACTGCGCGGTCAATTCAGCTCCTCCGTGTCCCCGAAGAGGAGTGCAGTCGGCTCCTGCGCGCTAACCGAGTTGAACTGGCCCTCCTTTCCCCGCTGGCATACGGACAATGCATAGAACATGCTGACTACCGTATTGTTCCCACCTCCGCTATAGCGCTGGAAGGCTATACCGAACGGGTATGGTTGTACTTCCGCCCCGGAGTCCGAACGCTGTCGCGCTGCATCGTACCGTCGCTGACCGCCTTCCTGACACAGGCACTCCGCATCGTGCTACAGGAAGCCTACGAGCTGGATCCTGTCTTGATCCCCGCATCGGGTATGAGCGTACGCGAAGCCCTCCACGAAGCTGACGCCGTCCTGAGCTGGGAGGAGGATTCTCCAGAAATGGAGCGGCTGGACGTAGCAGAGGAATGGTTCCATGCCTTCGGGCATGCCCTCCCTGTGGGCTTTTGGGTATGCCGTCCGGAGGAGTTGCCTGCTGAATTACCCAGACTCGTCGAGCAACTGAGCCGACCTGGATTGGCCCCTACGGAAACTGTTACCGAACAGCGGTCACCCCTTCCATCCTATCCGACCTATCCCGGAGTTATCCACTGGCACTGGGACTCCACTGTTGCCGAAGCGTTGAAAGCAACTTTGGAATTGCTTTACTACCATGGGCTTGTACCACACCTTGCGGAGGTGAAGTTATGGGACGGAACACAGCCCTCACAACAGGGGCACTACTCCTAGGACTTTTCCTCAGCGGTTGCGGTCCGACATACTGGCCAGTACTCTACCAAATTGAGCGTCCCTTGATGTTCCCTCCCGACCGCTCCCGAGATGCATGGGGAGCGGCTCTCAACCTTTCCTGGGGCGAGAGTATAAACTCCCCACCCTCAGACTTTACCAACGTTACCGCCAGTGCTGGCTACTGCCTTGCAAGTAGCTCCCGAATCCTCTGTCTTCGCAGCTCCGTGCTTGCCTATGCCGGTGAAATTGGCCGCGAGGGCTATGGAGGTCTGGCAACAATTCACGAACCGAGCATCAACCTACCCATTGGCCAATGGCTCAGCCTTAGTGTAGTCTCGGAGGTCGGCGGCTCTTTAGAGTTTGGAACCTACGTAGACAGGCACTTCAACAACAGCCCGCTTTTCGTGCCAACGGTCGGTTTCGGTGGCGGTTTGACACTGCACTTCTCTCGGCACTCCCATCTGGTCGTAGATGGCCGCCTCCTTCCCGGCTCCGTGCGTATAGCCTATCTTACCTCTTCTTGGGGGGTCCACTTTTCCATTCTTCGGGGAGGAGCGGCTTCCACCGGGCTCAGCTACTTGCTGGGCGAGGAGAAGCCAAGGCAGCGGTGATAAGACGGCGAAACTCCCGGATATTTGCTGCAATATCCCCTCGGAAGAGCCCGGAACCGCTAACGATCACCGTTGCCCCCGCACGAACGACTTCGGCAACATTGCCGGCATGGATACCACCGTCGACCTCAATGTCGAGTGCCACACGAGCGCGCTCTAGAAAATCCCGCAACTGCTCAATTCGGCGAATGACCCCAGGAATGAACTCCTGCCCACCAAAGCCAGGATTGACAGACATCAGCAGGACGAAATCACAGTACGGAATCGCTTCATAAGCGTAAGTCAAGGGAGTGGTGGGATTGAGCACAATACCGGCGCGTTTGCCCAGACGGCGGATTAGCGTCAGAGCCCGATGCAGATGAGGGCATACCTCCACGTGCACGGAAATCCAATCTGCCCCTGCCTCGGCAAAGGCAGGGATAAGGCGCTCGGGCTCCATGACCATCAAATGGCAATCCAGCGGCAACCGCGTGTGGGGTCGCACAGCGGCTACAACAGGCGGACCAATTGTCAGATTCGGCACGAAGTGCCCATCCATGACATCGACATGGAGTACGTCGGCTCCGGCACCTTCACAGGCGGCAACAGAGTCTGCCAATCGGGCAAAGTCCGCTGCCAAGAGAGAGGGAGCAATCCGGATTGTGGGAGCACTCATTGCCGGCGACTTGCACTGCGACGATTCGCCATCCGATCGCGCTGTTCTTGCCGAGCTGTCTCCTGCGAACGCTTCCAAAAAAGCTCCAAGCGACGCTGTATCTTCCCAAAGAGCGTGTTGGGTGGATAGGTCCCGTCAGCTCTCTGGACCCCAGCAGAAAGCCCCATCAGCAGCGGGATTGCCTCTTCAAAGTGACGGATAGCATAGATGTGGAACCGACCTTCCCGCACGCTGTCAATAATAGGTCTCGGCAACATAAGGTCGTCCACGTTCTGCCAAGGGATGATGACGCCCTGTGTCCCCGTAAGCCCCCGTGCGAAGCAGACTTCAAAAAAGCCTCGGATTTTCTCATTCACTCCACCCACGGGCTGAATATCCCCCTTCTGGCTTATTGAGCCCGTGACAGCGAACCCTTGTCGGATAGGAACTTGCGCCAGTGCCGAAAGAAGCGCATATAGCTCTGCTGCCGACGCACTGTCCCCCTCAACGTCAGAGTACGACTGCTCAAATGTCAGTGAGGCCGAAAGTACCAGTGGATGGCGATGAGCAAAGCGTTCCCGGAGAAGCCCCGCTAAAATCAGCACACCCTTGCTGTGGATGCGCCCACTGAGTTCTACTTCGCGCTCAATGCTGAGAATACCCCCACTGCCGATGCCCACGGACGCAGTGATCCGGACAGGCTTACCGAAGCTATACGTCCCCGTTGAGTAAACGGTCAGCCCATTGATTTGCCCGACCCGCTCGCCCGTTGTGTCAATGAGCAGGCTTCCCTGCAGGATATACTCTCGGATTTTCTCATCCACCAAGTCATGGCGCCGACGACGAGCCGCCAAGGCTTCCTCTACATGGATTCGCTCAATCCGCTTAGCATTTTGCTGCTGAGCAACGTAGTGCGCTTCCCGGACAACATCGGCCAAATCACTGAAGCGAAGAGTCCACTTCCGCCGATCTCCCGTCCATTCCGCTGCCCACTCTGCCAGAGCAGCAATTGCGCTCCGGTGGGCCGGCAGAATCCCCTCCTGTTGGCTCAGCTTCCGCACAAAACGGGCATAGGCCAACAGTAGCTCTGGTGAGCGCGGAGCCTCGGTGTCAAACTGGGCGTGCATTTTGAACATCTTCGGAAAGTCCTCATCCAGCAGATACAGCATCGTGTAAAGTTCTGCCGGTCCAATCAGGATGACCTTCAGCCGCACATTAACCGGTTCTGGCTTGATTCCAGCCGGCAGGAGTGCAAACAGCGGGTCCCATGCCTGGATATCCAACTTGCCGTACAGCAGAACACTTTTAAGCATCGCCCATACCCCGGGCTGGACCAGCGCATCCAAAGCGTTGAGGATAAGGTACCCCTGGTCCGCTCGCAAGACCGAACCGGCCCGAATGGAGCGGTAATCGGCCGACCAGAGTCCCCGCCCATCTACGGAGCGATCAATGGTGCCGAAGAGATTCGCATACGTAGGATTCGTCTCCACGATGATCGGGGCACACTCCGTCTGGCTATTATCAACGACAAGGTTGACATCGTAGTAGCGCAAATGCTCAGCCAGTGCCCCTAAGCGTTGCTCTGTCTGCGTGGGTGACTCTTGAGGCTCTGCAACGAACAGATGAAGGTGCTCCAGCAGATCTTGCTGCAGGTCGCTGAGGAATTCGCTGATGCGCTCGTAAGGAAAGCGCTCTCGGAGTTCATCAAAAACCCCCCGAATGAGCACCATTACGGCAGAGCGGTCGTGCTCACGGAGTGCCTGCTGGTATTCACGCCACAGCCGCGCCGAAGAACGGGTCAGCTCCTGAAGGCGGAAGCGGGCTTCCTCATAGCGCTGACGCAAGGCCTGTGCCTCCTCTAGGGTGAGCTTTCGCCCCCGGACGTAATCGTCTAACTCCTCAATCGTGACCGGTATTCCATTAACGACGGGAAAAACTTCCGGTTCCACGCCCGCTGGGGTTTCAACCTGCCCTAAGACAAATCCCTGCTGCTTCAAGTCCTGCTCAAATTGTGCCAGCAGTTGGCGATGGCGCTGCTCATAGCTTTGCGCAAGCCCATGGCGCTGAGCCCGGAAGTCCTCGCGCTCGAAAAGCTGTGGAATTCGCTGTCGAAGGAGCGTGATCGCTTGCCCCAGAGCCTCGCGAAAGGCCCTTCCCTCCCCCTTCGGCAGACGGAGCAGACGGGGTTGAGTCGGATCGCGGAAGTTGTGCACATAGCAGTAGTCATACAACGGCGGGCATACGTACAGCACCTCCTGTAGAATCTTCTGGACTGTTGCCAAACGTCCCGTGCCCGAAAGGCCGGAAACGTAAATGTTGTAGCCCGGAGCCCACAGGCTCACCCCTAAGCGAAGCGCCTCTATTGCCCGAGGCTGCCCAACAATTTCCTCCAACGGTTCCAGCTCCTCCGTCGTTTCAAAGGGCAGATCCTCCTCCGGGCACTCCCAGCGGAGCTTCTCTGGAGGTACCTCTGGGGGTAGACGTTTCCGCACCCTCATATCCCCTCCCCACTTTGAAGTTGGCTCACCCGGCACAGGGCTTTATACGGACAAGAGCGGCAAAACGTGCCTCGGTACGGCGCAACAGGGAAGAGTCGGCGCCGGATTTTTTCTACTGCATCCTGCGCATAGGCACGGGCAGCTTCCACGATGTCATCAATACGCACGCGCCGATCCCAACAGGAGATCACGCACCGCTCAGATTCCTCGGCTTCGGCACCACCGAGACGGCGGTGGGGCCGTAGAGCATAAAAAGCAGCAAAGCCATATTCGGTCTGAAGCCCATACTCACGGGCCAGAATCTGCCGCGCCGCCCAGAGATAGAGCGGCAATTGGAGATGGAACCCCCGCTGGCAATCCAACAACGAAGCTTGTCTGTGGAGCGCACTACTTTTGTAATCGGCAATCCCCACCAATGCCTTCCCTTCTGCCGTCATCGACAGCTCTATGCGGTCAATACGCCCCCGCAATCCCACATCCTCCGTCAATGGCACTGGTTCGACCATGCCCGGGTGCATCCCAAATCCCAGCTCAAAGGCAACAGGGACAAAGGCAGGACGTCTGTCTCCATGACACTCGTACTCTCGCCAACGCTTGTACTCCTGAAGCAGCCAAAACCACAACAGCCCCTGGCGGTCTTCCGTCCCTAATAACGCCTCTGCTTCCAAGGCAAACCACGGGTGTTCAAAGCGCACGCGCTGCAATTCCTCAGCAGCAATCTCCCGCAGACGCCGATAAAGCTCCTGCCCTCCTTCATCTAAGGGAGCGCTTTGCAAAGGAGGCAGTTCGCCCCTGACCGAAGAGGCTATCTGTTCCCCCTTCTCCTGACGCTCACGGAAGAAGCGGTATACGATACGATGCAACAGCAATCCCCGCTCCAGCGGGGAGAGTTCTAAAGGAGCCATTTCCAAGGGACGCAACCCCAGCACATGGGCAGCAAAATATCGGTACGGACAGCGGCGGTAGAGTTCCAACTCCGTAGCGGAAAAATATCTCCCCACACGATGCCGGTAGCGTTCCTCCTGCTCTGGTGCTAAGTACAGTGGGTACTGTGCCGCATCGGGTTCCCACGGCTGGGGAATAAGCAGAGGATAGGCACCATCTTCCAGCGTTGTGAGCTCCTCTGCCCGCTCCCACATCAGAGCTATGAACTCACTTGCCGTCCCTTGAACCGCAATCCACGGAATCCGAGCATACTGGGAGTGGAAGTAGGCGTTGCCTTCTTCCGCATTCCCCCCGTGGAACCACTTGAGGAGCTCGGAGGCGTTGATAAGACAACCATCATCCTGCAGCGAGGTAACCTTAAGCAATTCATCCACGAAGGGAGAACGGACTACTTGCTCATCCCCTTGCATGAGCGGGTACGTGATATAGAGCTGCTGCTGTTGCTGCTCCAGCGCTTCCGGATGATTGGTCAAAAACTGATAGAAGAGCATCCGCTCTGCCCGGCGATGGCGCTCCTCAGCTTGCGGAATCTCGTAGCCCAGCAGATGCTCTGTGCGATACGGCAGTGGGAACTCCCCATCCAGAGCCCCGCAGAGGATCAGTACTCGAAAGGGGATGCCCCGGGTCTGCTCAATGGAAGTAATCGTCACACCGGCACCCGGCTTTTCCCGCACCTGATAGCGCTCAGCACGGAGCGCTGTTGTAAACCGCTCAACGTACTCGGCCAATGGGCGAGGCTGCTGCCCCCAGCGACGTTGGAAGATTGCGGCAAACTCCTCCGTTAGCTCCATCAACCGCGTCAGCGCCCGAGCATCCCGCTCAATTTGTTCAAGAACAGCAAGCCATTCGGCATCACTTCGCCACCGCTGCTGTCGGAGCTGCGCATATGCCTCGCCGATAGCCTCATAAATGCCCATCTCCAGCACGATATCCCGCCTCAGTAGCTGCAAAAACTCCGTCGGGGTATAGTAGCGCTGATCCCAAGTCAGGCGCTGCCGCAAAGCTTCAAAATCCTCTAACGCTCTCCGACAAGCCATCAATTCCTGCCGGACCTGCTCCTGCTCCAAGGGATCGCTATAAGGATCTGCCTCTAGCAGCTGTAATTGTTGCTGCAGGAACACACAGGCTTCCTCTAACTGCCGTATCCACCCTTGAGCCCCTCCAAAACGGTGCCCTCCAAGGATGCGCCGCCGACGAGCTACTGTGATCAGATTCACCCCGTCAATCGGGCGCCCGTCTGCCCCAAGGAGACGAACATAGGGATTGTACACAAGGCGCTCCAAATCAATACGGCGGAATCCATTCAGCGGGAGTCCAAGTAGGCCCAGTGCCGCAATGACTACTGGCGACTGCACCAACCAGAAACGGTCGGTCACATTGGCAGGAATACCGTAGAGGGCAAAAATTTCTCGGAAAAGCGCCGAATACTGCTCCGGTCGGCGCATGACAACTGCAATCTCCCGCGGATGATAGCCCCTGCGGCACAGCAAATCTTTGACCAATCGGGCAATGAGAAGCACCTCCTGCTCCCGATCTCGGCACTCCACAATGGTGACCACAGCCGAAAAGCCGGGATGGCGGATTTCCCGCTCCGTATTGAATAGCCAGCGGCGCAGATACGCCCCCAATGGCAGGAAAACCCGTTGCTCCGGCGGCGTCTGCTCCGTCATCAAAATCGGTGGATCGGTCGAAAAGGACTGGTACCCCGCATCTCGGAGGCGCTCAACAACTTCCTGGAAATTCCCGAAGAGGGGTCCATTCTCCGGGGAATAGTCAATGGAAATCACCACCGGCAATTCCTGCCGAGCTAACGCTTCCAAAAAGGCAAGCTCTGGACTCCGGAACTCGGAGAAACCCTCAAGCAGAAGAAGCTCCGCTTCGGGGAAAAGTTGCCGAAAAGCGGCGCTCCCCCGTTGGAGCAAGGCATGGGTAACTAACTCCCATGCCCGAGGTTCATCAACGAATTCTTCTCCCAAGAGAGCTTCATACGCTTGAGCCAGGGCAACGATATCACGTAGGCGTGTTATATCCACAGCGGGATCCGCACGTTGCTGCGCCTCTTCCAGTCGCTCCTCCAGCACAGCAGCCGTTACCCCATCCCGGCGGAGTCCTCGGATAACCCCGGCTAACTGCTCCAACAACGCCGGGGGGAGAGCCGGAGCTTGACGCCGATAAAACATCAATGGGGCCCGATGCGCTGCCTCCTCAAAGAGCGCCAACTGATGAGCATCCGAAAGCACAATGTAACGCCCCGGCGGGAAGAGGCGGCTGAAACAACTCCACAGAAAGCCCGCCAATGTGAAAAGAGTCGGCTCCGGAGAGGACTTGCCCGCATGGAACTCTGCAACCCAACGGAAGAACTGCCGCTTCAGCCAGCGTACACGGCGCTCTGTAGGAACAAGGCACAAGAAGCGCTCTGCCGCATCCACAGCTGCCGCCTCCCGCAACAGCGCCTCCACACGGAACCGCTCGGCAAGCTCCCGCAAGATATCCCGACGTGGCTGCCAACGGAATGATGCCGCCGCATTGAGCAGAAGGTATGCCATCCTCCTGCCTCCGCTCCTTTGGTTATTTTGCAGGGCGAAATTGCAACTTTTCCAGTACAACACCCCTCCCCGCACACAATGTTTACCGGTATCGTCGAAACCTGTGGGCGACTCCACCGAAGGGACAAGACCCTCAAAGGTCACCGCCTCTGGATTGAGACCGCTGAGCTTGCCCCTCAGCTCTCCCTTGGGGACTCCATCGCTGTCAATGGAGTCTGCCTCACTGTCGCAGAGATAGCCCCACCCTACTTTGCCAGCGACCTCATTCCGGAAACTCTGCGCAAGACAACCCTAGGGCAGCTCCGCCGCGGGGCTTACCTGAATCTGGAACGTGCCCTCCCGATCACCGGACGTGTGAACGGACACCTGGTTCAAGGACACGTTGACTGTATCGGCCGAGTCATTGCCGTTGAACGTCCCTCGGGCGAGCACCGGCTCTGGATTGAGCTTCCTGAGGCATTCCAGCTATACGCTGTACTTCACGGCTCTATCTGCGTTGACGGGGTGAGCTTAACAATTGCTCGCCTCCGCACCGACGCCTTCATGGTTGCCCTGACTCCGACAACCCTGCAGCGGACGTCCCTGGGGCGCCTGCGAGTCGGCTCCCGGGTAAACTTGGAGTTTGACATCATAGCAAAATACGTAGAAAACCTGCTGCGTCCGTACGTACGCTTGTTCCTCCAGCAGCCTCCCTCCCATGAAGCCCAGACCCCGCACGCTCGGTGAGCTGAAAGCCTCTGGCTATCGCGTACTGCCGGTCAAGGAAGAAATGCGCCGGAACTTGATTGAGAAGCTTCGCCGTCGCGAGCCTCTCTTCCCCGGCATCATCGGCTTTGACGACACCGTTATCCCCCAGCTCGCCAATGCAATCCTGGCAAAACACGACATCATTCTGCTGGGCTTGCGCGGACAGGCAAAAACCCGGATTGCCCGGATGCTTGTCAACTTTTTGGATGAATACGTCCCCATCGTCGCCGGTTCTGAGGTCAACGACAATCCCTTCGCCCCTATCTCCAAGTATGCCACAGACTTGATTGCCCAGCTCGGAGACGAAACCCCGATTGAATGGATCCACCGCTCGGAGCGTTATGGAGAAAAGCTCGCCACACCCGATGTCACTATCGCCGACCTCATCGGTGACATTGACCCCATTAAGGCAGCAACCCAACGGCTTCACTACTCCCACGAAGGAGCTATTCACTTCGGGATTATCCCCCGGACAAATCGCGGCATCTTCGTCATCAACGAATTGCCGGACCTGCAACCCCGCATCCAGGTTGGACTCTTCAACATCTTGCAAGAACGCGATATCCAAATCCGGGGCTTCAAAGTCCGCCTGCCCTTGGATATCTGCATGGTCTTTACGGCCAACCCGGAAGACTACACCCGGCGCGGGACAATTATCACTCCACTGAAGGACCGGATCCAAGCCCAAATCCTAACTCACTACCCGCGCACGCTCGCCGACGCCCTCACCATCACAGAACAGGAAGCATGGATTCACCGCACCCCTGACATGGACGTCGTTCTGCCGCTCTATCTGCGCCAAATTGTAGAAAACATCGCCTTCGTCGCCCGCAATAGCGACTTCATTGACCAAAGCTCCGGTGTCTCCGCCCGACTCAGTATTTCCACGATAGAGGCTCTAATCTCCAATGCCGAACGTCGTGCCTTACTGACCGGCGAACGGGTCATTGCCCCCCGTATCATTGACCTCAACCGAGCTTTGACAGGGATCACGGGGAAGGTGGAGCTCGTCTTTGAAGGCGAACAGGAAGGACCCCTCAAGGTCGCCAAAGCGCTCATTGGGCGCGCAGTGCGGGAAACCTTCACATTGTATTTCCCCGATCCCCTGTCCCGTCCACGCCGCCGCGAAGGTTCTTCCGCTGCCGAACAAAGCCCTTATGCAGAAATCATCCGCTGGTTTGAATCCGGAAACACGGTCACCATCGACGATGCCATGCCGACGGATGCTTTCGTTGCTGAACTGGATCGTGTCCCCACGCTTCGCCGCCTTGCCGTCCACTATCTCAAAGTCGATGAGCGAAACCCATACGAGCTGGGAACCGCTATGGAGCTCATCCTGGATGCCTTACACCAATACTCTAAGCTGGCAAAAGAGGAACTCGACGGCAATGCAACCTACAAGGATATGCTCGGAACCCTCTTCCGCAGCCGAACGGAGGAGGAGTAGTGCCATTCCCATGAGGCAGTACCCCACAGTTTTTAAAAGCTCCCAGGAAGACCCATGCTTCCATCGCCATATAACGCCACGCGCGAACTGACCATCGGTATTATCGGCGGCGGACAGCTTGCAAAAATGTTAGCCCAAGCTGCTTACCGCCTGGGACTACGAGTAGCCATCATTGAGCACGGCGCCGATTCCCCTGCCGGACGCATGACCCAATTAGAATTTCCCCAGGGCTGGACCTCCCCCGAAGCACTTGCCACCTTTGTCCGTGTCAGCGACATCATCACCTTGGAAAACGAGTTTGTTACCCCAGAGCTCCTGGAGCAAATTGCCCATCAACGCCCAGTTTATCCCACCCCTGAGACGGTCCGCCGCGTTCGGGATAAGCTCATCCAAAAACAAACTATGGCTGCTGCCCACATCCCTCTTCCTTCGTTTGCGGGTGTCAGCACTCCGGAAGAAGCCCTTGCCTTTGCCCGCCAATACGGCTTCCCTTTTGTCCTCAAGACCCGATCTTTCGGCTACGATGGGTACGGGAATCGTACCATTGCCCACCCTGAGCAACTCCCCCAGGCATGGTCCGAGCTGCAGCACTATCTCCCCGATGCAGCCTTCCTGGCTGAGCAATTCGTCCCATTACAGAAGGAGCTTGCCGTCATCGTTGCTCGGAATCGCAAAGGCGATATCGCCGTATACCCCTGTGTAGAAACTGTGCAGCAGGACCATGTGTGCCGTATTGTCTACGCGCCCGCCCCTATCCCCGAAGCACTCCGCCGCCAGGCACAGGAGATTGCCGTCGCTTGCGTAGAAGCCATTGAAGGAATTGGGGTCTTCGGAGTTGAACTATTCCTGACCACTGCCGGACACCTCCTCTTCAACGAGATTGCCCCACGTCCGCACAACTCGGGACACTATACCATTGAAGCATGCTACACCTCCCAGTTTGAGAACGCTATCCGGGCTATCTGCGGGCTCCCCTTGGGGTCTCCTGAGATGTATGTTCCCGCAGCGGTGATGATCAACCTCCTTGGAATCCGCAGCGGCAGTGGAATACCGGATTCTGTGCTGCCTGCCTTGCAGGTTGACAAGGCATGGATTCACCTCTACGGGAAGCAGCAAAGCCGCATTCGCCGAAAAATGGGGCACGTCACTGCTGTTGGACAGACATTAGAAGAGGCATACGAGCGCGCGCGGCAGGCCGCTGCCGGCATTATATGGTGAGCCCCTCCTGGCCAGTGTTCAAGGTGCTCAGCAAAATGCGGCGAGCCTCCCGAAAGCTTAGGCGCCGGATTCGGTGCTTGAGTGGCACAATAGCCGCCGGCATAGTGCTTAGCTCCTCCACCCCCAGTCCAACCAGCAGCTCCGTTGCTTGCGCATGGGCTGTGATCTCCCCACAGACGCAGACGGGGATTCCGTGGCGGCGCGCCACCTCCACCACATGCACCATTAAGCGCCATACGGCAGGATGGAAAGGATCATAAAGCTCCGCCAGCATCTCATGCGTCCGATCAACGGCAAGGGTATACTGCGTCAAATCGTTGCTCCCAATGCTAAGGAAATCTGCCAATGGCGCCAACCGTTCCATTATGAGTGCCGCTGCCGGCGTTTCCACCATAATGCCAAAGGGTAGCCTCTCCCCATAGAGGATCCCCTCCCCCGCCAAGCACTGCCGAACAACCTCCAGTTCATGGCGGACAGCAAACACTTCCTGTTCTGTACTGACCATTGGCACCAGTAATCGTACATTGGGCATCACTGCTGCACGGAGTAACGCCCGCAACTGCGTCCGCAGGATTTCCCGCCGAGCCAAAAGGAAGCGGATCCCTCGCATTCCCAATGCAGGATTGCGCTCCGGCACGAACTCATAGCTGTACTTATCCCCCCCGAGATCAAAGAGGCGAATTGTCACCGGCTGCGGATAGAAGCGCTCGGCAATCTGGCGGTACCAATGGAATTGCTCCTCCTCCGTCGGCAGACGCCCAAGCTGTAACGGAAGAAGCTCCGTCCGAACTAGCCCAATGCCCTCAGCCCCTACCAAGAGCGCTTCCTCTACGTCCTGCATCGAAGTAAGATTGACCATCAAGCGGAAGCGACGTCCATCGGTTGTCTCCGCTGGCAGCTTTGTAAAGCGGACCAGAATCCGCCGGCGCCATTCCGTACTGTCCCGATGGCGCTCGTACCGACGGCAGGTCTCCCCATCCGGATGGATGACAACAACGCCGGTATACCCATCTACCACGAGAGGATCACCCTCGGCAATTGCCCCAATAGCCCCCCGTAAGCCAATGACGGCCGGCATCTGAAGGCTGCGCGCCAGAATAGTCGTGTGCGACGTGATTCCCCCTACAGCGGTGACAAACCCTTGTGCACCCGCCCGATGGAGAAGCAGCACATCTGACGGGGTCAGCGCTGTGGCAACGACAATTGCACCAGCCACACGACTATAATCCAGACGCTGTTGCTGCAGAAGCGAGAGTAGCCGATGGAAGACCTGCTCCAACTCCACTCCGCGCTCTTGAAAAGACACACTGGAGGAGCGACGCAGACGACCGATGATTGGTTCGAACACCTGCTGGAGTACCCGTTCCACTGTACTTCCTGCTGCTACTGCCTTCCAAATGCGCTCCTTCAGTGTAGCCTCTGTCAGCATGCGCAAATAACTATCAATAATCGGCACAACGGCTGGAGCTTCGGCTGCAGCAATTTCCCGCGCCTGCCCCCACTCGGCACGAAGCGCCTCCACCGCCATTTGGTAGCGCTGCCATTCGTCAAGCGGCTCAGCCTCTTGCGCAGCAGGTGTCCCCTTCTGAGGAGAGAGGATAACCGCCGCACCAATGGCAATCCCTGGAGAAGCTGCAATTGCTCTCACCCACCGCTCACTATTCCCCCTCAGAATGCTCCGCTCTGCGCTCTTCCCCTGGGAAGAGAACCTACCCCCTGCTGACGAGGAACTCTCCACTACCGCTACACCATGTCCGACATACCCAAGAGGAAAATTACAACATCACCTCCATTCACATCCCCGATTCTTCCCACCCACCCTCCAGAAAGGCTGCTATCTGCTCCACCGCACTGGGGGCGTCCTCACCCTCGGCGCGAATGAGAAGCTCCGTTCCCTCCAGCGCGGCAAGCCCAATGACTTCCAATGCGCTCTTCGCATTTGCCACGAGACCATTTCCAATAAGCTGGATATCGGCAGCAAAGCGCGAGGCTAAGACTGCCAGAGCTGTTGCCGGACGTGCATGCAACCCCATGGGCAGCCGAACCACAACCCGCTGCTCCACCATCCCTTTCTCTCAGGGGTTACCCCAACGATGCGACGAAATAGGCCTCCCCGTCGGGTGTCACCTCCCGACAACCAACCGCCATAACTGCACTCCCTCAAGGGTCTGGTACACGAGCAGAACCGGTCGCGATAGTCCAACCGGCGATTGAACGCACCACCGCCCTTCTCCTTCCGGCACAGCTACGCACCCAATCCTACTTCCCACCAGGGAATATAGCTGCAGCCATCCCCTCTGTCCCCGCCTTCCTTCAAGGCAGATCCACCCCCCGTCTTCCACCATAGCCGTTTCAATCTCATGGGGCTCCTCCACCGGTAACACCCTCCCCTCCACTTCTTGCCACTCCCCTGTGATCGTCCGCATCTGTACCTGTTCCTCACCGCACACCCATCCCTCGCCTACCAAGCGGAGCTCTGAGATTCCCTGGACAGAAGCCGCGAAAATCACCGCTGAGTCCAGCCTCACAACAACTCCGCGCAGAAGACGATCTCCAACCAAGCGGACTTCTCCGGCTTGCTGTTTTCCACAAATCGGCACGATTCCGACAAAGACATCGGCATCGGCTGGTAATAGCCACTGACGGAGCGTTTTCTCCTGTCGTCCTGAAAATTCCGCTATAGCTGGCAAGACCGTCCCGTTTGCTCCTCTATCCCGACGATAGCCATAGTTCTGCAAGACCACCGCAAGATCACGGACCCCAACCACACCATTACCATCGCAGTCAGCATACGTCGCCTCTGGTTGCTCCCATGCTAAAGCCCATTGAGGCATCCATTCCGTACTGGCAGGGCTGCGCCGATATCCCACCGCTCCCCGTCGCGCATAGAGTCCGACAGAGGCTACATCCCGCACATCTACACTCCCATCGTCATTGGCATCCCCAGGCCAGACCTGAAGGTAGCCGTGAATAGGAAACTCTACCAAGCTATTGGGCAAAGCCACCGTGCTATCCTGTCGCAGAACCCATGCCTGCACGGCACGGAATTGAGCCATCGTTCCATGAGGAGCCCCAGGAGCCACAACAAACTCCAACTCCACAAGCACAGGATTGATACCCGGCTGCGTTGAGGACAATGCCGCTACATCGACAAACTGTTCATCCCCTCGTACATCGGTTCCGGGAACAACAAGCGTTGCACCCGGCGGAAAATCTCCTTTCTGCCAGCCGGCAAACGCCAAGATTCCCGACGGACCGTACCACAGCCGGCATCCAGCTCCATAGGCAATCCCTACCGGAAGCGCTATCTTCAAGCGGAAGCGCTCCCCAGCAATGACAAACCGCTCATTTCCTCCATCGCTCCGCACAATCAGCACCCCTTGCCCCCACAGAGAGAATGTCCCAATCCCGATGCCGAGCAACACGCGCCACATCTCTATCATCCCGCATATGCGAGGTTCCCAGCAAAAGAGCTGCCAAACAGAATGCCAGTCTTAGCGCCGCAGTTGACGCACCGAGGGCAAATACCGGTGGAACAGCAATGTGAGGAGGATCCCAAGGGTGATGCAGGAATCCGCTATATTGAAGGTCGGCCACCGCGTGTACACTCGCCCGAAGAGGGTGAAGTCCGGAAATTCTACATCAATGAAATCCACCACCTGACCGTGCAGCAGCGGAGCTTCACCGTAGAGAACACCGTAGAAGGCACGGTCTATGAAATTCCCCATCGCCCCTGCAAACAGGAAGATAACACCCAACCGCGCCCGAAATGGAACCCCTCCCAGGTGACGCAGATACCATCCTAACATCATACTGACGGCAAAAGAAAAGAGCGTCAGCAGGACTTTCGCCCCTCCGACGGGAAGCCCAAAAGCAATACCCGGATTTTCCACAAAAGTGATGCGGACCCATTCCCCCAGAATGGGAATACTCTGCCCGGGCACCATTCCATGGTGCACAAACGCTCCAATCCGGAATCCCTTTACCAGGATTTTGCTCAACTGGTCAAGAGCAACCAGACCAAAGGCAAGGAGCCAATCCCGTCGCACAACGGTACCTCGCTGATTATTCTTCCAACGCCTTCGCTTGATGGATCGGGATAATGCGGTCAATACCGTCCTCAGGGCACCGACGGTGAATCTTCCACGAGGCAGAAAGAGTCGTAATCGGAACGGCCATCAGGCGCTCCTTTGCAATCAGAATACCACATTTGCGGCAGATACCATAGGTCTTATCGGCAATCCGCTTGAGCGCTTCATCCAGCTTCTGCAAATAGTTCGTCAAGCGCTGGATTTGCGCATATGTCCGCTCTCGTTCCCATGCCTCCGCCCCTTGTTCTGCCGGATGAAGCGCAAAGATTCCCCCTTCCTCAATGTAGTTGAAGGAGTTCAAGTCCTCCAAGCGCTCCCGCAGAAGCCGTAACTCCTCCAGAGTCTTCTGTCGCTCCGCGAGGATGATCTGGCGGAACATCTCCAGCTCTTCATCGGAGTAACGCACCTTGGGTGCCGAAGATGCAGAAGAAGCTGCTTCCGCTGTCGGTGAGGATACTGCCGGCGAAGAAGCCGAATTTTCTTCCTTCACGCTCCTCTGCTTCCGGGAGCGGCGAACCGTTGGTGCCTCTTCCGAAGCTATAGATTGGACCCGACCGCCTCGCTTCCGAGTTGCCATGCTTGTCTTCCTCCTTGCGCTGATTCTACTGTGCTCAAGCGTTCAAGACACACAGAGGCGTGATAACCGCTGACCTCAACCGTATGCCCAGCAGGGCAGGGAGCAAAAATAAGGCTTTCTGCCAGTGTTTCCCGTTGCACATAGTCACGCATCTCCTCTATAGCCTGCTGAAGTTCTGGCGGAGCAGCGCAGATAATGCGGATGCGGTCCGTTACCTCAAAGCCGCACTGTTTCCGCAGCTTCTGAATACGGAACACAAACTCCCGCGCTAATCCTTCACGGCGTAGTTCCTCATCAAGCGTGGTATCCAATGCAACCGTCAGCTCTCCCTCGCTTGCAAGCAACCATCCTTCTATGTCCCGGCTTCGCAACTCCACCTCTTCTACTCCGAGCTCAATGCGCTCTCCCTCCAACTCAAGGCGTAACCGTCCCGTTTCGTGGAAGCGACGCAGTACCTCCTGCGGAAGCCCTGCAAGCATCCGTTCAATCTGTGGCAAACGGTTGCCAAAGCGCTTTCCCAAAACGTTATACCTGGGCTTAGCTGTCCAGTAAACCACGTCCGCTTCCGAGGCAAGGAACTCAATGGCTTTGACATTGACCTCCTCCGTGATGAGCGTCTCCACGGAACGGATATCCCGCTGCTGCTGCGGTGACACCGCTGGGATGAGTATACGCCGTAGAGGCTGCCGAGTCCTGATGCGCGCCCGCTCCCGCAGCTGGCGGACCAGAGCCACAATCCGTCGCGCCAGCGCCATACGGCGCTCAAGCTCTGCATCGACAAGGCTCGGATCGGGCTGCGGCATATCCAGCAAGTGCACCGATGGTGGTTCTTCCATCCGCCGCAACCGCCAGTAGAGGACCTCAGCAATGAAGGGAGCCACCGGCGCTATCATCAGCAAAATCCCACGCAGCACTGAATAAAGCGTCTGATAGGCCGCCAACTTCTCCCGGTCTTGCTCCCCTTTCCAAAAACGACGCCGATTCCGCCGGACATACCAGTTAGAGACTTCTTCAACAACAAACTCCTGGACAAGACGCACCGCCCGAGTAAGCTCATACTCCTCCATCGCCTCCCTGTACTGCCCCAGCACCGTCTGCATACGGGAGAGAATCCAGCGATCAATTTCCGGACGCTCCGCAACAGGTACCTCCGGCTCCCTTCCTGAAAACCCGTCAATACGGGCATAGAGAGCGAAGAAGTTGTACACATTCACCAGAGCCCGCAAGAAATTCGCAACCACCGTGTGCCGAATTTCCTCCTCATTGAACAACATGGGCTTCCACGGTGGATTGGCCCAGAGGAGATACCACCGCACAGCATCGGCACCATAGCGCTCAATGACCGCAAAGGGATCAACCACGTTCCCTTTGGATTTGGACATCTTGACGCCGTGCTTATCCAGAATCAGCTCGTTGACCACCACCGAACGGAAAGCAGGACGGTCAAAAAGCACTGTCGCCAAGTTGTGCAGCGTATAGAACCAGCCGCGGGTCTGGTCCACCCCTTCGGCAATGAAATCAGCAGGAAATTGCTCGGCAAAGAGCTCTTGGTTTTCAAAGGGGTAGTGGAACTGAGCAAAGGGCATGGCGCCGGAATCAAACCAGACATCCACAACTTCGGGCGTACGGCGAAAGAGCTTCCCATTCCGCACGAACACGATCCGATCAACGAAGGGGCGATGCAGATCCAGCTCTACTCCTGCTTCCCGCACTGGGACCCGACGCCCATCGGGGAACTCATACAGACCCTCCATCAGCTCAGCAATAGAGCCGACAGCGAACATCTCCGTCCCATCTTCGCTAATCCAAATCGGGAGCGGAGTTCCCCAATAACGGTCACGCGAGAGAGCCCACTCCTTAACCTCCTCTAACCAATGACCAAAGCGTCCAGCACCGATTTCCGGAGGCTGCCACCGAATCTGGCGGTTAAGCTCCACCATACGCTCCTTGTACACCGGCGAACGCAGAAACCACGATTGCCGAGCATAGTACATGATGGGATTGCCCGTACGCCAACAGTGGGGATACGTATGCACGTAGTCAAAGGTTGCCCGATACAGCTTGCCCATCCGACGGAGCGCCGCAACAATGTCACGATCCGCCCCTTCCTCTACGCGATCGTTGTAGCGGAATGTCTTAATTGCCCGCCCTGCAAATTCCCGGATTTCCGCCGTGAAGTGCCCGTCGGGTGTCACCGGCTGTAGGAGAGGTAACCCATACCGTTGCCCAAGCTCAAAGTCCTCTACCCCAAATGCCGGCGCAATGTGCACAACGCCCGTCCCTTCCTCCGTGGAAACAAAGTCCGCCGGCAGTACCGTGAGAGCATGGGGATATTGCGTACGGTCCAAGGGGATATCGGCAAAAATCTGCTCGTAAACACTCCCTACTATCTCCGCGCCTGGGAGACGCTCTATCACCTCATACTCCCCCTCTAAGACCGAAAGGCGTTCTTCGGCAAGTACCAACTGCTCCTCTACCCACTCCTCCCCGAGCCGATACCGATTGCGTACCCTCACATACGTGATTGCGGGGTGCACGGCTAAGGCAACGTTGCCAAAGAGGGTCCACGGCGTCGTCGTCCATACCAACAATGCTGCCCCCGCTAAACTGGAACGGCTGGGCTGCAGAATGCGGACTCGCAGGAAAACGCTCGGGTCACGCACCTCCTTATAGCCCAGAGCTAACTCATGGGAACTGAGCGGAGTTTCAATCGTGGGCGACTGCGGTACGACCTTGAATCCCCGATAGATAAGCCCACGGTCAAAAAGCTGTTTGAGCGCCCACCAGAGTGACTCAATGTACTGGTTGGAACAGGTGATGTAGGCATGCTCCATATCAATCCAATACCCCATCCGGCGCGTAAGACTGCGCCAGCCTCCCTCCATCTCAATGTGCTGCCATACAAGCTCTTTGCATGCCCGATTGAAGCGCTCAATACCGTACTGCGTCTCAATATCACGCTTGTTGACAATCCCCAGCTGCTGCTCTACTGCTAGCTCAATTGGGAGTCCATGGCAATCCCATCCCGCTTGACGCCGTACGTAGAAACCACACATTGTCTTATAGCGGCAGACAACGTCCTTGATCGTTCGCGCCAATACATGGTGAATCCCAGGCTTGCCATTCACTGTGGGCGGTCCCTCATAGAAGCGAAACCGAGGAGCATGCTGCCGCTGCTGGAGCGAACGCTCAAAGATACGCTCCCGCTCCCAAAACGCCAATACTTCCTGCTCCAACGCCGGATAGTTTACAGATTCTGGCAATGGATGCAACCACATCGTGTCGCAAGACCACTCTTACTTTTGCTGACCAAAACCCATAGGACCTACAATTTTACCGCTTTCGCGGCACATAGTCCCATGCCCTTTGCTAAGGCGGTGGGACATGATAATTTCGCTCAGTTATCCACCGCACAGGACAGCAATGGATAAAGTACCGCCGAATCCCAACTTCCGTGAAGCCATCGCTGAAGCCCTCCAAGGACAACGCCTGATGCATTACCTGGGATGTACACTCACACACATAGAGCCAGGATACGTCGTTGCTGAAGTTACCCTCCAATCCCACCACCAACAACAACTCGGCATTGTCCACGGCGGGCTTATCGCTACTTTAGCCGATGTTGCCGCCGGTTTTGCCAGCTTTACCTTGACTCCCCCAGGGTTCCAACCAGTAACTGCTCAGCTCCAAGTGCTGTTTTTCCAACCGGCAAAAGGAGAGCGTCTTCGTGCCTTCGGTCGCGTTCAGCACGCCGGACATCGCCTCCACTTCGCCGAAGCGACAATTCTCGCCTTGAACAACGACACAGAAACCGTAATCGCACAGGCAACTTCCCTTCTATCCCTCGTTCGTCTACCACCTTCGGATTGATACCCAACGCCCCCTCTTTTCGTCTACTACAATGGCACAAGTCACCTAAACCGGGAATACCTGCCCATGCCAATCAACTTTCAAAAGTTCACGCTCAAATCTCAGGAAGCTCTCCAACGGGCCCATGAACTGGCTGCTGAACTTGGAAATCAAGCAATCGATCCACTCCACCTCCTAGCAGCATTGCTGGAGGATGAGACTGGGACCATCTCCACAATCCTCCACAAGCTGGAGATCAATATCCCTGCCCTGACCCAGAAGCTGCGGAACGAACTCAACCGTTTACCCAAAGTCACTGGAGCGACAGAACAGCATCTTTCACGCGAGCTCATCACAGTCTTAGAGCGCGCATGGCAGGAAGCTACGGCGTTGAAGGATGAATACATCAGCACAGAGCACCTCCTCCTGGCCTTGGTAGAAGAGAACACAACGGCATCGCGTCTGCTGCGCCAATACGGTCTTTCCAAAGAAACCATCCTCCGCGTCCTGACCACTCTACGGGGGGTGCATCGTGTTACAGACCCGATGCCGGAAGAGAAGTACCAAGCCCTCCAGCGCTACGGACGGAATCTGAACGAGGAAGCCCGCAAAGGAAAGCTTGACCCTGTTATTGGACGGGAGGAGGAAATTCGGCGCGTCATGCAAATCCTCACTCGCCGGACGAAGAATAACCCTGTCCTCATCGGGGAGCCTGGAGTAGGGAAAACAGCTATCGTAGAAGGCCTAGCCCAACGCATCATCGCCGGCGATGTGCCTGAGCCACTCAAGACCAAAACAATCGTCGCTTTGGACCTTCCCGCCCTTGTGGCAGGCACTCAGTTTCGCGGACAATTTGAAGAACGGCTGAAAGCCGTCGTGAAGGAGGTTGTTGAATCCAACGGTGAAATCATCCTCTTCATCGATGAGCTCCACACCCTCGTCGGTGCCGGAGCAGCTCAAGGAAGCATTGATGCAGCCAATATTCTCAAGCCTCCTTTGGCTCGCGGCGAGCTTCGCTGCATTGGAGCTACAACGTTGGATGAGTACCAAAAGTACATCGAAAAAGACCCGGCCCTCGAACGCCGATTCCAGAAGGTCTACGTTGACGAACCTAGCGTGGAGGAGACCATCTCTATCCTGCGTGGACTTAAAGAGCGGTACGAACTACACCATGGTGTGCGGATTACTGACGCTGCAATCGTTGCTGCCGCACAGCTGTCGGCACGGTATATTACCGACCGCTTCCTTCCCGATAAAGCTATTGACCTCATCGACGAGGCCGCCAGCCGCCTACGTATGCAAATTGATTCCCTTCCGGAAGAGCTAGACCAATTGGAACGCCGCATCCGACAGCTAGAAATAGAACGGCAAGCCCTCTTGCGCGAGCTCAATTACCGTGGTGGCGATGGACTCGCCTAACGATATCCCCTGCCCGAGCTTTCCAAACCTGCCTTCCCTCGCCGAAGAGCTAGCCTCGCTTCTGACGGAGCAGAATAACCCTGCAACTTGGGATATAGACCTTGCAGACACTCAGCGAATCCTGGAGTTGATCAACGCCGAAGATCAAAAGGTTGCCCCTGCCGTTGCCCGAGAAATTCCCGCCATTGCTCGCGCTGTGGACCGAATTGTAGAAGCTTTCCAAAACGGTGGACGCCTCATCTACGTTGGAGCAGGCACCAGTGGACGGCTGGGAATCCTGGACGCCGCTGAATGTCCCCCTACCTTCGGCACCTCACCTGAGTTGGTACAAGGGATTATTGCTGGTGGAGAAGCCGCTGTCTTCCGTGCCCAGGAAGGCGCCGAAGACCGTCGCCAAGACGGCGCCGCAGCAATTGCTGCACGGAATGTCTCTTCCCAAGATGTCGTCTGTGGTCTCGCTGCCTCCGCCCGAACCCCCTTCGTCATCGGAGCCCTTGAAGAAGCATACCGGCGCAATGCTACTACAATCCTGGTAACAACCAACCCCCGGGAGCAAGTCCAACGGATGGAAATCGCCCGCTATACGCACATCCTCATCTGCCCCGAAGTAGGTCCAGAAGTCATTGCGGGCTCTACTCGCATGAAATCCGCCACCGCACAAAAGCTCATCCTCACGATGCTCACCACCGCTGCCATGATCCGGCTGGGGAAAACCTACCACAACATCATGGTGGACCTTCAACCAACAAACGTGAAACTCCGTGAGCGAGCCAAACGTATCTTGATGTTGTTTGCAAACGTAGACTACACAACCGCAGAACAGACTCTTCAGGAAGCGGGCTGGGACACCAAAGTGGCGCTCCTCATGCTCCTGGGACATCTCCCCGTAGACCAAGCAAGGGAACTCCTTGCCCAACATCACGGGCGTATCCGCGAAGCCCTCCTCCGCAGGCGGTAAACCCACACCTGTCTTGCCTATCTACCGGAGGCAATTATTTATTATTTTTGCAACGAGTGCCAAGACCGCAGGGGAGATACTATGCGTAAGCTTGCCCCCTTCACAGCCTCCCTCTTGTTGGTAACTGCTTATGCCCTGTCCCATATTCCCCAACCCTACACCTCCGGGACAACAACGTCGCCGATTCACACTATCCGTTCTGTCGTTGAGTTCCTCCAGCATAGTACCTCCTCTCTGCAGAATGCCCCTTCCATTCCAGCCGCTCCTTTTGCTCATGAGCCTCTCCCTCTTCGCTCCTTTAATCTTGGGAGCTTCGTGCCTCGGACATTCTCCCTCTCCCACCGCCAGACCCCTTTGATAGCCTTTGCTCCGAGTGGAACTCCAAGCTGGGTGGAATTCCCGTTAGGAATCGTACGAATGTATGACCTCCTCTCACCACAGCATTCCTCTACCTCGCAACGCGTCCCTGAAATCCCTTCTGTCCTAAATGCCCTCACACTTCACCGAGATCTCCTGCAGCTGGCCAATCCTTTCCGTGAACTCCGGTTACTTTCCTTGCAAACAGACGAGCTAGGACTTTCACACCTGCGGTTCCAACAACTCTACGAAGGTATCCCCATCTGGGGAGCGGACTTCTACGTTCACGTCCGCTCCGATGGCACTATTGCTCTCCTGAACGGACGCTACATTCCAACGCCTGCCGGGGCTCCCACACGCCCCCGCCTAACGACAGCAGAGGCAATCCAAAAGTCCCTGGAGCACTTGCAGCACCTCACTATTGTTGAACCTCTACCCCAAATGTTCACCCAGCTTCGGGACGAACTCTCCCAGGCAACAGCCTCTTTAGTGCTACTTCCTCATCCGCTGAGCGGAGCAGTATACCTGTGCTACGAAGTCCAAATCATCCCGAACTTGATAGAGCACTACACCGTTCTGGTGGACGCTTTAGACGGATCCATCCGCTGGCATATCCGAAATACTTGCTCCCTGAGACCAACTGCACACACTGCTCGACATAGTGTTCCCACATCCTATCCCTTGCATTCCCCCATAACAATGCCAGGTGACTTTGTTAATGCCTCGGGAACCGATCTCAACGGCGTCCAGCGCTCCTTTCGCGTCTACCGCCACGACGACAATTTGCACTACATGATCTGGGATTTGCCCAGCCTAGACCGATCGCGCTCACAACTTCCTACCAAGGCAAAAGGTGGCGCTATAACCCTTACAGCAAACAATAGAGACATTGACCCCCGGAATCCCCAAGTCTATCACATCACTTCCCCTAGCACTACCTGGACCGACCCTGCGGCTGTCTCCGCCCATTACAATGCCTACCTTTGCGACACGTATTACCGAAATACCCATGCCCGCAACTCCATAGATGGACAGGGCGGAACGATTATCTCTATTATCCACGCCACACAAGAAGGCCGGCCGATGGACAATGCTTATTGGAATGGCGGCCTCAAAATCATGGTCTACGGCGATGGAGACCAATCGTTTACCCCCCTTGCCGGAGGACTGGATGTAGCCGCCCATGAAATGACCCACGGTGTTACCCAGCACACAGCAAACCTGGTCTATCAATTCCAGCCAGGAGCCCTGAATGAGTCCTTTTCCGACATCTTCGCAGTCATGGTCGACCGGGATGACTTCCTCTTGGGCGAGGATATAGTGCGGAGAGAAACAGGGGCCATCGCTCTGCGCGACCTGGCTAATCCAGGAAATCCCCGTGTTCTATCACGACAACCAAGTCACATGAACGAGTACGCTAACCTGCCCATAGAGCAGGACAACGGAGGAGTCCATATCAACAGCGGTATCCCCAACCGTGCAGCGTATCTAATCATCCAGGCTCTCGGGCGAGAAAAGGCAGAGCGCATTTACTACCGAGCGCTGACGAAATACCTGACGCGAACCTCCGAATTCATTGACTGCCGCCGCGCCGTCATCCGTGCAGCCCAGGAACTCTATGGACAAACGGAAGCCCAAGCCGCGGCCCAAGCCTTTGATGCCGTGGGAATTTACGACAGCGGTGGCGGAGGAGGAAGCGGTAATGAAGTCCCCCCAGTCCAAGGCGGTACATGGTACATCGCCTTCATCCTCTCCGATGGACGGATTGCTCTCCTCCGGACTCAGGACGGGCAGAGTGGCATCATAAGCCCAGACAACCCCAGTACAAAAGTGTTGCTTTCCTCAGAGGGCTTTCCCCTTTCCCAGCTGAGTACTGCTCGCAGCGGGGATAGGATTTACTTCATCAACCAGCAGGGACAACTGGCTTTTGCGGACTTGACTCAGCAGCGCTTCTTCGTCGTTTCCCTACCCCAACTTTCTAATCTGCGCAATGTCTGTATCAGCACCGATGGAAGGTTTGCTTCTCTCCTGACCGCCATCATAGAGCCCTCTATTTACATCACTGATGGACAACAGGTAGCTCGCCTTCCTCTCACTCCCCAAGTGCCCGATGGCGGGGCGGTAAACACAATATGGCTTGCCGACGTTATGTCCTGGACGCCAAACATGCGCGATCCCCGATTAGCCTTCGATGCCTATAACGTCCTGCCCCTCCGAACCGGGGACACGCTGGAATACTGGAACATCTACGAATGTCGGTTTGCTGGACCAGCAATTTATGAACTAGTTCCCCCACGTCCCGAAGAATTCAGCCTGGGGAATATCGCCTACAGTAACACCGACCCGGACCTTGTTGTTTTCAATTACTTCAGCCATCAGACGGGGATTTACGAAACTGTGATAGCAAACTTCCAGGCCGGACAAGCCGTGGCACTAGGAACATCTCAGTGGACATATAGCGGGCAACCACTGCTAGATGTCCAGCGCCCGACTTTCTCGCCGGACAACCGCTTCTTGGCCATGGTTTCTCCAAGCACTGGCTTGCTTCTGGTTGCAGATCTTCAACAAGGGCAGGTTGGAGCTTTGGAAGTAGGACAGCCTGTCTATCACCCTCGGTGGTTTGCCATAGGAGCTACTGGAGTTGCTTCGGCCCAGGAAAGGGAAGATCAACTAGTGGTGTACGTCTCTGCTCCCAATGAACTCTTCGTCCGGTATTATCTCCCCGAGGCCGCACCTATCGGCTTAGAGATTCTGGATCTGCTGGGACGTCCATGTTGGACACTTCAATCTTCCCAATGGCAACCGGCGGGCTGGCACGAGCTCCGTCTCCATAGGCCCTCTCTCGCACCGGGACTCTACGCCGTCCAGCTCCGCCGAGGGCAGCACGTCCGAGTTCGCTCCTTCTTGTGGCTGCGTTGATCGGTGCCTACAAGGGTTTTGGGCATAGAGACCTCTGGTGACCCGCTGAGTGTTGCCCTGGTGGAAGACGGGCAACTTCAGGGTTTTTTCCTGTTGGGTGAGCCTCGTGTGCATGACCGCGCGGCAGCAGAGCTGGTACGTCGCCTCCTAGAGGACTGTGGTCTGGAGCTATCCCAGCTTGATGCTGTTGCCCTTTCTGCTGGTCCGGGCTCATTTACGGGTTTACGCATTGGTGCCAGTCTGGCCAAAGGCCTTTGCTTTGAAGCTCCTCCTGCCTTCGTTGCCGTCCCCACATTAGAGGCCCTGGCAGAAGCAGCCGTCCCCGCTGCTCATCTGGCTGGTGCCCGGTGCATCATGGCATGCGTTCCTTCCCACATCACACAGAAAGACCAAGGAATTGAAGGATGGCTCTTCATCCAACGCTTCTCCCCCACCGGTATACCGGAAAGCAACATAGAACGGCGTCCTTTAGACGACATCCCGGCCGATTCCCACACCCTCCTCTGTGGTCCTGGAGCTCCTTGGGTTCCTCAGGGTCTTCACCTCCCAATATTAGAACGCCTCTCAGCCGAGTGGATCGCCCTTGCAGGCTTCTACCGCTACCTCCGCGGTATGGTCACCTCCGTAGAGGAGTTCACCCCCTTGTACGGCATGGAATTTCAACCCCGAACGCGGGGAAACCAATTATGAACCCGACGCCAGCGCCGCAATAGCTCCCCCCGAGCTACTCCATAATAGAGCGTCGGCAGCACGATGAGGGTTAAAAACGTGGCAAAGATTAGCCCGTAAATAATCGCCCACGCCAGGGGCTCCCAAAACGCCGCGCTGAACCCTCCGAAATACAGCTTTGGGTCAAAGCGAGTCAGGAGGCTCCCAAAGTCCATGTTCAACCCAACAGCTAAAGGAAGGAGCCCCAAAATTGTGGAGACGGCTGTCAGCACGACCGGGGTTACCCTCGTCGCTCCGCCCCAGACAACCGCCCGACGGAGCGCAAGCCCTCTTTGCCGCAAAAGGTCAATGTAATCAACCAGCACAACCCCATTGCGGACGACAATCCCTGCCAAGCTTACTACTCCAATCCCGGTCAACGCAATGGAAATGGTCAATCCACTCAGCAAAAAGCCCCACAGTACTCCGATGGTGCTGAACAACACGGTGCTCAACACCAACAGAGGCTTCGTCACAGAGCCAAATTCCGTTACCAAAATCAGTGCGATCAGCGCCACGGTTACCAGGAAAGCAGTCTGGAGAAACTCTACTGTCTTCCGCTGTTCTTCCTGCTCGCCAGTTAAGCGAATCGTATAACCCGGGGGCAACGACAGCCGCGATAGAGCTCTTTGGATCTGAGCGTTGATAAGCGGCGCACTGTATCCGGGTAAGACGTTGGCACTGAGTGTAACGACCCGCTCCTGGTTGATCCGGTTGATGGAGCCATAGGTTGTCGTGTACGTGGCCGTGGTAACCGCCGAAACGGGCACTATGCGGAACTGCCCCGTTGCCATATCCCGGAAAGCCACCGGCACATTGAGCAAATCCTGCAATCGCTCCCGATAGGGCGACATCAAGCGGACCTGAATAGGATATTCCTCCTTGGCTGTTCGGAACTTAGAGGCTTCAACACCATAGAGAGCTGCCCGGAGCGCTCCACCAATCTGACCCGTGGTTAGCCCCTCGCGGGTAGCCTTCGCCCGGTTTACAGAAATCAGCACCTCTGGCTTTGTCTGCTGAAGATCTGTTCGCATCCCTTCAATGCCAGCAATCTGGAGCGTGTCCATCAACAAGGAACGGACCCGCTCGGCTAAATTCCGTAAAGTGTCTAAATCATCCCCGGCAATTTCAATGTTGACCGCTCGACCAGTCGGCGGACCAGCTTGGTCTTTATCCACCACGATTTGGGCACCTGGTAAATCCGCCACTGCCCGGCGAATGGCTTCCAGATATCCCCACGTAGAAATCCCTTTACGGTGCTCCTGATCTACAAAAGCAACGGTCAGACGCCCCTGGTGAGGAGTTACTCCAAAACTGATGCGGAATGGATCTCCGGCCGCAACCCCCACATTCACACTGATAGAACTCACCACTGGATTGTTCTCCCCCAACACAGAATAGACCCGCTCTTCCACAACCCGCATGAGAGAATCTGTCACTGCTGCATCCGTCCCCACCGGCAACGTCACGTAGACATACACGAAGTTGGGCTCTGGGTTAGTGAAGAAGATGACCTTCGGACGCACAACGCCCACCAATCCAATAGTCAGTACAAACAGGACAGCAATTCCCCCAACGAGCATCCACGGCCGGGGACCTCGCAGAATCCAAAATCCAATACGACGATAGAGCTGGAGAATAGCAGGCCAAATCTTTCGTTGGAAAGGCTCAATGATGAAAGGGGTAAACACAAGCCGGTTGAAAACCCAAAGCACGGCAATCACCCATGTAACCGTCGCTGCCCCGCTGAAGAAATCTATCCGACTCCATGCTCCAAGGAGATAGCCCAATGCCGAGAGAGCAAAGAGTAGTCCCATTCGGGTGATGATTTCCCGTTTCGTCATCGGTTGCGGCTGCCGCGGCATGAAGTATAACGCAAAGACGGGATTGAAGACGTAGGCTACCAGAAACGATGCCGATAACGTTGCAATGAGCACCACCGGCAAGTAGAAGAGGAACTCACCAACAACCCCAGGCCAGAAGAGGAGGGGAACAAAAGGCGCCAGAGTCGTCAAAGTCCCCGCTAAAACCGGTGCAAAGACTTCTCCCGCCCCTTGCTTGACCGCCGTCACGATATCCAGCCCCTCCCGCCGGTAGAGCCGATAGGTGTTTTCTACGACAACGATCGCATCGTCCACAATAATCCCCAATGCCAAGAGGAAAGCAAACGTGACCACAATGTTAAACGTAAAGCCTATGAATGGGAAGGCTAACATCGCCAGGAACGACGCCAAAGGGGTGGCTAACCCCACAAAGAGAGCATTCTGCACCCCCATGAAGAACATTAAAGAGACAACCACGAAGAGAAAGCCTAAGATGATGGCATTGGTCAAATCGGCTAAAGTTGTGCGGCTCCGCACCGACTGGTCATTCGTAATGACAAACTGCACAGACGGTGAGCCAACCTGGCGCTGGAACTTCTCCACGATCTGATAAATCTGGTCAGCTGCCTCTAATAGATTTTCGCCCGCCTTCTTTACCACACTGAGCGTAACAACGGGTCGGCGATTCAACCGTGCGTAGCTCTGCTGTTCTTTGAAATCTTCCACAACCGTGGCAATATCGCCCAGGCGCACTACATTCCCCGTCCCGCTACGGACGAGGATGTTGGCTATCTCCGCCGGAGTCTGGAATTCCGCAGTAAGGCGGACATTCAAGCGCAGCCCCCCTGCTGAGACTTCTCCAGCAGAGGTGTTGAGATTCTCCCGACGAATTGCCTGCTCTACATCACTCAGGCCGAGTCCAAAAGCCCACAGCCGATACGGGTCAACATCCACCCGTATCTCCCGCTCCGGCAACCCCACGATATCCACCCGGCGAATCTGCGGTAGCGCTTCAATTCGGTCACGCAACTCCTCGGCATACTCTTTCAGCCGCTCTAACGGGACATCCCCCGCAATGCTTACCTGCATGATGGGAAATTCGGAGAAATCAGTCTCCAGAATGCGAGGGTCTTCAGGCAAATCAGTGGGCAACTCCGCCTTGGCTCGGTCAACAGCATCCTGCACCCGCTGCTTGGCAACGCTGGGGTCAACTGTCGGCTCAAACTGCACAACGACCGTGGAGACATCCTGCGCCGAATAACTCCGCACCTTGCTGACCCCACTGACCGCCTTCAGTTGCTTTTCTATCGGACGCGTCACCAAGTTCTCCACATCCAGCGGCGAAGTACCGGGGTAAATTGTCGTCACCACGATGGTCGGGACAACTACATCGGGGAGTAGCTCCTTGGGCAAGCGCACGTACGTATATATGCCCAACGCTAATGTCAGCACAGCCAGGACATAGACAGTAACCCGGTTTCCAATCGCCCAATTTGTCAGCCGAAACTCTCGAGATACCATTTGCTCTCTCCCACCAGAGTTACAATCGTACCCGCAGCCCATCCCGCAACTCACCGGAGGAGCGAATCACAACCTCCTCTCCGGGGCGGAGCCCCGATAGAACCTCTGCCCGATCAAAAGTCACCAAACCCAGGCGGACTGGACGCTCACGCAGGATAGCCCCGTCTGAACGACGCTCAACCACATACACTATAGGCGCGCCATTACGACGCTGCAGCGCAGCGGTGGGTATCGTCAGTGTCTGCAGACGCTCAATATCAGCAATGAGCACATTGCAGCTAAGACCAGGACGAACTCCCTCCGGCAGGCGCTCGGGAACAAGCTCCACACGGAATGTCCGACTTCGGCCGCTCACGGCTTGTCCGACACTGCGGACTCGAGCCGGGACCGTGTCATTGAACTCGGGGAAGAAGATGCGCGCAGCTGTCCCCGTCCGCAGCGTTGCTACGTACGCTTCAGAGACCTCTGCCGCAACATAGAGACTGCTGACATTGACCAGACGTACAGCCGGGGCCCCCGGCGCCACGAGTTCCCCTTGCTTGACGAAGACTTCGTCTACAATCCCTGCAAATGGCGCCGTAATCCGTGTCTGCGCAAGCTGCTCCTGCAGCGTCGCCAATCGCCGCTCCAATGCCTCCCATTGCTGCTTGGCATTTAGGTACTGTATCTCCGCAACTGCCTGCGCTTCCCAGGCACGCTTGTAGCGTTCATAGAGCGTCTTAGCAAGATCGCGCTGCACTTCTACCTCCTCAATAGTCCGACGCAAAACTTCCGAATCGAGCTCCACCAGCAGCTGCCCGCGTGCCACTCGCATCCCGGGTTGCCCATACACCCTGACGACACTACCTGCACTCTTTGCGCTCAACGTTACCGTCGTGCGTGATTCTACCATCCCCGAAACCTCCAACAAGCGCTGCAGCGTTCCGAGCTGTACTGGCTGGACGACTACGGAAATCCCCTGTACTGTGGCTGCGCTCCGAAGTCCCAATTCCCGCTCCAAAGCCTCCACCTGACTCTGCAGGCGCGCAATCTCCGTACGGAGCTGCTCCAAACGACGTCGCTTCGCCTCAGGGCTCTCTGTCGCAGACCGACAGCTCAGTAATAAGACCATCCACCCCAGAAGGACAACGCTTACGAGGATGATTCTCTGTGCCATCGCCAGCCACGGAGGAGTAATTCTACAAGTTCATCACACAACTCTTCGGGTGTTACCCCCTGCATCAAACGACTCCGATAAGGATGGCGTGCCAGTAAGATTGCACCACTGAGCACAACCCAGAACTGCGCCAGTACCCGCTCCGGTACCACTCCCGGAGGAAAAACTCCCTCTTGAATCCCCCGCTGTATCAAGGAAACTCCACGGAGGATCGCCCGCTCTTGCAAGCACTGCAACTCTTGCAGTAACTCTGGGCGTATCTTCTGCACGGGAAGCTCAATTGCTGTTGAGACGTGCATCAGCAAGGTGAAATACTCCGGATACTGCTCAGCAAAGCGCCAGTACTGCCGAGCAACCCTACGAATCGCTTGCTCAAGCGGTTCTGAAGCTGCCTCAGAAGATGCCCGCGCCATGAAATCATCCAGAATGCGCAGTCCATCTTCCAACAGCGCCACGTAGAGCTCCTCCTTTGTGGTGAAGTACTCGTAGAGGGTCCCCTTGCCTAACTCTGCTTCAGAGGCAACCATGTCCATCGTAGTGTTGCGGTATCCATGTTGGAAGAAGACCCTTCGGGCAGCCTCCAGAATCATTCGTCGCCGCTGTTCCCGCTCCCGCTTCCGCCGCTCCGCCGTTCCCATAGGCTCTAGAACTCCTGAATCAGCCACGGATCAATGCTGCCGGTCAATGCCTCTATGTCCACCTGTGCCACTAAGTAATCGTGGAGTGCCTGTGCGTACGAGGCCTGCGCCTGCCGAATAGCTGCATCAGCATCGATCACTTCCAATTGGCTCCCCAACCCCGTACTGTACCGAACACGGGCAATCTCATATCCCCTTTCAGCTTGAGCAACAGCACTCCGAGTCGCCTGAATCCGTTGCTGCGCTACCTCTGCCTGCTGCCGGGCAAGCAGCACCTGTACCTTCACCGCCTCCCGGAGTTGCTCCCGCTGCTGCTGAAGCTTCTGCTGCTCCAACTCCGCCTGCTGCACCCGTGCGTTCGTTTGAAACCCTTGGAAAAGGGAAACCGTAAACTGCACCCCAACAACAGCACTCCGAGCTGTCAGAAAGTTGGAAAATGTAGAGGATTGCCCTTGGTAAGCATACGAGCCAAACCCAACGAGGATCGGATAGGACTCTGCGCGATAAATCCGGGCAATACCATGCTGAACCTGCTCCTGGAGCTCCAATGTTTGCAGTTGGAAGTTGCGCCCCAATACCCGCTGAACCAATTCCTGCTCCTCCGGCATCTCCACAGGGCGATATTCCGTCCCCAAACTGCCTACAAGCTCCACCGGCTGCTCCTGCGGTAGTCCAATGAGAAGCTTCAATTGACGCAAAGCAGCCATATAGCCCAATTCCGCCTGGGCAACAAGGGTCCGGACTTGCTCTACCTGCACCTCCGCTCGCAATGCATCATAATCCGCAATTAACCCTTGCGAGGCCAAAACACGGGTGTCCTGGGCAAAACGCTCCACCCGCTGTAGACTTGCCTGCGCTGCTTGCAAAAGCTCCCGACTCAAAAGCGCGGCATAGAAGGCTTTCTTGACTCCAGCAACTGTTTGCGCAACAACTGCCTGATACTGCTTCCGAGCCGCCTGCGCATAAATTTGCGACACTCCAATCCCTGTCAACACCGCCTGATTGAACAACACCTGCGTTGCCTGAAGCTGCACCTGGAAGCTGTTCTCCGAACCAATCCGCACCGCCTGCAACTGACCTGACTGAGGATTCCGGAAATCCGGCAAAAAGAACACCGGCAGCAGAAGGTTACGATTATACCCCGCCACTAAACTCAACGAAGGGAGCGCCGTCCCCACCGCTTCCCTCACCCGAGCATCCGCCCGACGTATCTCCAACCGACTGACAACTACAGCTGGGTTCCGCTCCACCGCAAGCCGAATCGCCTCAGAGAGGGTAAGTTCTACCGGCTGCTGCGCAACAGCAATCCCCACAATCCCTACAAAGCCAAGCAAATACCACCGCATGTTGACTAATGGTCAGTTTCCGACCGACGGTTGCAAAAATACACCTTTTCCGCTTCTCACCCTATGGAAGCCCATCAGGTTCCTGTGGGGAGCAGAAACACAGGGTGACTACAACCCAGCAATATCCCTAGCCTCCAGCAGCGTGGAAGAGGAGTGTAGCGTAAAAGCGCACCGCCCTAAGAAGCTCAGGGATCGGTAACCGTTCGTTTGTGCCATGGAATGTTTGGTACTCCTCAGGTGTCAAGCGGACGGGTAAGAAGCGAAAGACATTCGGCGTCAGCACGGTGTAATGCCGTGCATCGGTTGCCCCCAGCACCAGATAGGGAACTACACGGGCCTCTGGAAACACAGCCCGAGCAGCACCACTAATCAAGCGGAAGCCTTCCCCACGGATATCGGCCACCGGCGAAGGTAAGCTCAGAAGACTCTTCTGGCGGACCGTCACTCTTCGGTCGGCGACAATCCGACGCACGTGTTCCAAGACTTTCTCCGGCGTATCTCCGGGCAAAAGGCGAACATTTACAGCCGCCCGCGCGGAAGCGGGGACAACGTTCTCTTTGATGCCAGCATGGAACAGAGTCGGTGCCATCGTTGTACGGACCATCGCATTGCCGCGCGGTGTTTGCTGAAGCTGCCGAAGCAGAAGATTCCCAAACAACCACCGGTTTGCCACCATCATCCTCTGCAGGAAGGGCATCTCCGGGGCGACCGCCTCCAGCATATTCACCACCACCGTTTCCAGGCGGGCAGGCATAGGGGAGCGCTCCACCGCCGCCACTGCCGCAGCAACCTGCCCCAGCGGGCTTTCGCGAGGCGGTGCAGAGGAATGCCCGCCACTGCCCTCTGCATAGAGCTCCAGCATCATATACCCTTTCTCCGCAATCCCGACCATGGCCAGCGGTCGCTCCACTCCTGGCATCATTCCAACAGTAACAGCTCCCCCCTCATCCATGACCCATCCCAAACGCACTCCGCGCTGCCGAAGCAAAGACACAATCTGCTGAGCACCCCGCGCCCCTCCCACCTCTTCATCATGCCCGAAAGTAAAGTAGATGTCCCGAGTCGGCTGGAACCCCTTCTGCAACAAAGCTTCAGCTGCCTCCAGAATGCTCATGACTGTCACCTTATCGTCAATAGCCCCTCGTCCCCAGATATACCCTTCGGCAACCACGCCACCGAAGGGTGGATACTTCCACTTGCCCTCCGTTCCAGGCTCTACAGGTACAACGTCCATGTGCCCCATAAGGAGCAGTGCAGGTAAAGTCGTATCGCTTCCACGCCAGCGGTAGAGCAGGCTGTAACCACCGACTCGTTCCCATTGCAAACGGCGATGAACTTCCGGGAAACTACGACGGAGGAATTCATGGAATGCCTCAAACTCAGCGGCCTCTACCTGCGCAGTATCCTGGTGGGAGATCGTCCGATAGCGCAATGCCTCTGCAAATCGCCTCACGATACTTACAGAGTCCCACTCCAGTGACGGTTGCCATAGCGGTTCCGCCTCTATCCCACGAAGACTTAGCGTTCGGTAAAGCACAACTCCTCCGATGCCGAGCACGACAAGAACCCCCGTGAGCAGAACAACCCGACGCATCACGCCCTTGCTCCCTTTGACACATCTCCGCTACAAAAATAGTCCTCCTCTCTGCTCGCCCCTCGCTCCCCGAGCCCCTTTATTACTTCAGCAAGCAATCTCTGCGCAGGAGGTGAACAGAACTTCCTCACACGCCGCTTACCCGCTTACTGTCCATCACAGTGACAACAGCTTCCTGAGGCCGCTTCGATTGCCCATCCCTCAATTTCCGCCCAGGGATACCCCGCAACCGCTGCGCCCCACTCCAGAGGAGTCCTACAACCACCAGCATCCCCCCTAGCCAGACCAAGTTGATACCTGGCTTAAGAGAAAACTCTACCGTGAACACCTCCCGCTCCCGAGCGCCCCGAGGACGAACTCCTATCACAGCCTGTGAACGGGCAATATCCTGCCGCTCAGGAAGAATGCGGAGTAGTCCTATCTCAAAGAGGTCCCGTACGGGAATCCACTCTGGCTGCGTACGTTCTAAGTCAAGCATCCGCATTGGCAGACGGAGTGTATCGGACCGGGGAGCGTTCGAGGACAGTTCGATCCACACAGCAAGCGTCAGGGTGTCACCCTGCACCGGTCCCATCTCAAAGCGCAGCAGGCGGACCTGCACGGTGCTATCGGTGGGAAGCCGCCCTATTTCACCCCGCCGAAGGACAAGCTCCGCTGCCGCACCCTCTGTTTCTACAGCTTTCGGAGCCATGTAAAGGTCAGCGGCAACCCGCCAAGCAATCCCCGGTTCTAAAAAAGCTGCCTGCCGCCGGTTGTAATCGCTCCAGAAAAGCACCGGGAAGAGCTCTGCACGGGAATGACCAGTTTCAACGCGAACTCGATAGCGCCACTTTTCCCGGTCCGTATACTGCCTCTCAATCTGCTCCCGCCCCTCGTAGGTTAGACGATATACCCCTACTTGAACCGGCTCCCCCTGGGGCAATCGCACGTGGACCGTCCACGACAGCGATGCCAGCGTCACAACTCCCAGCACCAGCAACGCCACTCCCGCATGAGCACTCCAGGCCCCGAGCATCCGTGGATTACGCCGAACGTGCTCAATCAGAAGTCGTCCATTGATCCCTAGGGCCACCCATGCCGTTGACCCCAAGGCAAGGAGTGCTACATCTCGCACTCCAACTGCCCATAGGGACCCTGTTCCCACCACAGCAACGCCCAGAGGAAGGAGAAGACGTCGCCCGAAGAGACGTCCTGGCGTTGCGCGCCATTGGAGCAAGAGCGAAAGCCCATTGAGCAGCAAAATCCATGCGCCGATGGGTATGTGCAGTACATTGTAGAACCGTTGCTCAATAGCGACCTTGGGCCGCCCCAATAGCTCCGCCACGATAGGATAGCTTGTCCCGACGAGCACAACCACGGCACTGACCGCCAATCCCAGAGCACCCAAGGCAAGCATCAGCTCTCGGGAATTCGGCGGCAACACAAGGGCCTGCATCCCCAACTCTTTCCAGCGCGTAAAGAGGAAAAAAGCGCTGACCCCCGCCCCTGCTACCATCAGCCCCAGCAACAGCGCATAGGCAAAGAAGCCCGGATCCACGAATGAGTGTACGGAAGTGTCGCCCAAAACTCCGCTACGAGTCAGGAAAGTTGAGTATAGCACTGCAAGGAATGCCAAAACAGTCAGCACGACATTGGTGCGGACAACTCCTCCCGTCCTCCGCTGGATAAGGACTGTATGCAGAACAGCGACAGTGAACAACCATGGGACCAACGAGGAATTCTCCACCGGATCCCATGCCCAGAATCCCCCCCAGCCCAATGTCTCATATGCCCATAGTCCCCCCAGCAAAATGCCTAATCCAAGGACAGCCGCAGCCCCACCCAACCACGGGAGTGCTGCGATGACCCACCGCTGGTACTCCCGCCGCCAAAGTCCTGCTATAGCCAAGGCAAAAGGCACCGTCACCAATGTAAACCCCAGGAAGAGCACGGGCGGATGGAAAACAATCCAGTAGTTGTGCAGCAAGGGATTCAGCCCCCGCCCGTCGTGTGGCTGGAATCCCTCCGCAATCCCCTGTCCAGCGTACGTTTCCCAAACAAAGGTGAAAGGATTCTTCGCCACCAGCAATAGGAGCATCCCGGCCAATACACCAGTGTACACGCTCATCACCTCTGCCTCCCATCCCCAGCGCCGCGCGAAGGCTCGCACAGCAAATCCTACAAGCGCCAACCAGAAACTCCACAGCAGCAAGCTCCCCTCCTGCCCAGCATAGCTACTTGCAATCAGCAAATGGAGCGGCAATTGCCGAGAGGAGTGAGACCAAACGTAGGTGTAGCGGAACTCATGGAGCAGCGTGCTTATCAGCAAAACCAACCATATCACGCTCACTCCAATGCCTACCACCGTATATCCCAGCCGGGCCGGCACTATATACTCCCGTCGGCAACGGGCAAGCACGTATCCAACACTCGTTGCTACTGCAAGCGCCCAGACAAGATGAACCAAAAACTGAGCTACCATTCCTTCGTCTATTCCCGTCGCACTTCAGAGGCATGGAAATACGCCGATGTTCCTCCATGGGCATGTCCAAGCACAACCACCCGCTCCCCTATCCGCAACGGCGGTAGAGCTTCCCCACCTGTGTACTCAACGGCAAAGACAAAGCCCTCTTGGTCCTGGAGCCAAAACGTTGGACTGACACGCCCAGGCTGTGGCAGCGCATGCACTGTCCCCCGAATCATTACCTTGAGAGCCCGCTCCTCCCCAGGCTGCTCCTCGGCCATCCGCAAAGCCTGGGCAAATGTCACCTCGGGAAGCTGTGCGAAACGCTGGGCAAGAAAAAGTAGCACTGGAACCAACACCACAAAGACGCCCAAAACCACCGTGCGGAAGCGCATCACTCCTGCGGCAATGGACTGCCACCCTCGTACTTGGAGGGACACTTCGTCAAAATGTCGTTCGCATGGAATTCCCCTCCAACAACCTTACCCCGCACAACGATGCTTTCGGCCAACTCAAAGTTATTCGGCTTCGTACCGACGTAAACAACCGCGATTCGGTCCCCCCGATCATCCTGTAGCACGAAGCGAAAGGTATTCATCCGGCTATCATATGTCGGCGTCATATCCCGAACCCATGTCCCCTTCACTTGCACACGTTGCCCCACACGCACAGCCTCTGCTATGGAAACATACCGGACTGTCGTCTGCTCCAAGGCAGAAATTCCCAAAGCGATAAACCCAAGCAACGCAGCGCCACCGAACCAATAGCGAGCACGGATACGCATGTCTCCTTCACTCCCCGTTGTCCGCGGTTATGGAGACGAACGTGTATACCCCTTCGTCCAACGGCTCAGACTCTATAAACGCCCTGTCCCGACCTCCCGTTCCCACACCCGTTGAAGACGCCGCAGCCTCCGCTCAACCCATAGGAGCAATCCGGCTACCCCCGCCCAGACAACCAACACCACCCAGAAGACGACGTACTCACCGTGCTGCTCCAAAAACTCCATCATCGGCAACTTCCCGCCATCGAAGGATATCCCGTAACTGCAGAACCCGAGTTACACAACTCCACAGCCAGCCGAACAGGGCCGTGAAAGCCAGCAACGAGAAACTGAAAAGAAGCTGCTTCAGCGGATTGAGAGACCCCGGCGATGGGTCAATGACCGGACCAATCGTGGAATCACCTCTCCCGCCAGGGTGGAGGCTTTCCATCATACGCGGGAGCACGAATATCAAGAACGGTACCGTGATGAAAGCAAATACAAGGTAGACGCTTCCCAACCGCGCCCGCTGTTCCCCTTCCGGCAGCGATGTCCGCAGAGCGAAGTAGGCAAGGTAAATCAGCAGCAGCACAACAATGGTTGTTTGCCGGGGGTCCCAATTCCAGAAAGCACCCCAGTTAAAGCGTGCCCAAATTGCTCCCGTAAGGGTTGCCAAGACCGTGAAAACCGTCCCCACGATCACTGCTGCCATCGCTCGAATGTCCATCCAAGGTTGAGGACGTCGGAGATATTGCAGGGCGAAAATCATTGCCAGCGCATAGGCAAATACTGCTACCCACGCCAGTGGAACGTGGAAGTAGAGAATCCGCGCCCGCTCTCCCAAGCCAGGAATGTACGGCAGAACGACCCACGGCTCTATTGCCGTAATGCGCTGGGCAATCCATACGCTGTCCGAACCAGTCCACTGAACCCTGACTATTGCCGAGCGCGCTCGTAGAAAGCTCGCAGACGGCTCTTCTGCAAAGAGCAATATCGCTTCCCGAGACCGTCGCCCTTTGTCCTCCACTCTCACTTGCCATACACGACGCGTAGTATCATAGCGTGCTGGGCTAACACAGCGCAGCAGGACTGGCACGGTTAGCTCTGCTGTCCGCAGACGCTCAGCCTCCTTCCTGCTCATCAGGGATAGCGTTGCCCGCTGCCACTCCCGATTGACTGCAATGAATGCTTCATCAAAGCTCCCCCCAATGGGAGGCAGTAGCACCGCACACAGCAATACCGTCAAAATCCCAATGACCATCCACTGCCACCACAACGGACGCGAGCGTTCCGGAGGATATACTACCGCCACCGCAATCCCAACAGCAAGTGCTCCCAAAAGCAGCACGTACTTCATCACCCTCACCTTCCCACAAAAATACCAAAAGCCTTGGCGCTATCCCTATGGGAGGTCGCCCTCCACGACGCCTGGAAATCCGTAATTTTCTTTCTCAGTCTGCAGAACCGTTACACTACACCCCCTGCCACAATGTGGCTTGCCTGTGCTCTCCTCTGGTTCTGGACTCTTTCGCTAAGAGCGGAGGACAATCCGTTCCGACACCTTATGGAGAGAGCTCAGCCCCGACCGGAAACGAAAGTATCTGTTCCCCTTCTCCCTCTCCGGCCCCTCCTCCCGTCTGCGCGGCTAGCCCCGTTTCCAAACGTGAACGTCATCGCCACGGAAAACGATCCGTTACCGATCCAGAACGAATCCTCCATTGCTATCAACCCCAAGAATCCCCGCAACCTGATCGCTTCCGCGGTAGATTACCGTGGCAATTCCTCTACCTGGGTCTATGTCTCCAGCGATGGTGGGCGCCGATGGCGGAATATAAACTTAGGCAAACCTTTCCCGGATTGGGTCTCCTCAAACGATCCCTCCGTCGCCTTCGATGGCGAAGGACGTGGATACCTTTGCTATGGCGGCTTCAACCTCAATACCGGGGAAAACGGGGTCTTCGTTGCCATCAGTACCGATGGTGGCACGACGTGGCAATCTCACATTCCCGTCATTCTCCATCGCGGGACAATGACCCCAGACTCGGCCTTTGAGGACAAATACTACATCACCGTGGACAACTGCTTCACCTCACCGTACTACGGACGCATTTACATCCCGTGGAAGCGCGTCATTCCACGTGATGCTTCTACTCAAATCGTGCTTGCCTTCTCCAGCGATGGTGGACGAACCTGGAGTCTTCCCGTAACCGTCAGTGAACGCTTGCCTGCCTCTTCGGAAGATACAACGTATGGACAAAGCTTTCCCTTGGCAGCCACAGGTCCAGACGGCACCGTCTACGTCGTCTGGAACCATGGCCCGCAAAAAGCTATCGGCTTTGCAGTCTCCCGCGATGGCGGGAATACCTTTAGTGCTCCACAGCTCATCCAGCGCTACCGTCCTCTGGGGACAGCGAAGCGAATCCCGGAGGGCATACGCCACACCGTCAAAGGAGGGGTCCGTGCAGAAACCTATCCCGTCCTGGTCTGCGATACTACGGCAGGACCGCGCCGCGGATGGCTCTATCTCTGCTGGGCTGCTGACTCCATCCCTAATATCTACTTCTCCCGCTCCACGGACGGCGGACTTACTTGGAGTACCCCCATTATCGTCCACTCCGATACTACCGGAGACCAATTCTGGCCCTGGATGGCTCTGGACCCCACCACGGGCGACTTGGCAATCATGTACTTGGACAGCCGCGATGATCCCCAGAATCTACTCGTCACCGTCTCCGTCAGCTACTCCAGTGATGGCGGAATGACATGGGTGGATCGCCGCTGTGGTGATACCCTCTGGGACTTGCGGCGGAATCCCTTCCGAGAGAACGCCTTTGCCGGTGACTACAGCGGTTGCACCTTCTACAACGGCTGGGTCTATCCATCGTGGGTAGATATGCGCAACACTACCTTCAATACCGCTGACAACGACGTCTACACGGCTCCTATCAACGTTCGTGCTCCCATGCCTGTGGCAAACTTTCGCGTCTCCATTATCCCAGACACTCCAACGGCGCTGCGCCTCCAGTGGGATTCTCCCAACAGCCGCGTCTTCGGGCAACCACTCCCGGAGTTTACATATGTTCTGTTCCGCAACGGAACCTTCCTACGCACCCTCCCTCAAGGCATCACTCGCTATATAGACACTGGACTTCAGCCTCACGAACTCTACCGCTATGACCTCATCGTCGTTGCTGACAGCGATAGTAGTGCTCCCAGCTCCGACTCTGCCCGCGCAGGCGGTGCCCGTGAACCCGCACCTCCGGAGCTCTTCCCACCAGCTATCGTACAATCGGACACCGTCCACCTTACTGTTCGCCTCCCCCGTTACCGGGCCGATGGCTTTACGCCGCTTACGAATCTGCGCCAGCTTCGTCTCTACCGAGATTCCGTCCCTATCACCACAATCTCGGTAAGCCCTACCGACACCGGACAAACGATGACGCTGACAGACATTGTCCCGGCAAGCGGATTCTACCAGTACCATGTCACTGCCGTTGCCGGTACTGCTGAAAGCCAGCCCAGCAGCCGCTATCTAGTCTACGCCGGAACGCCTAACCCCGAGCTCTTTGAACCATTCGCTGAACCCGAACTTCCACCCTCCCGGTACTACAACAGCGGCTCATGGGCTTTGACCACCAGCTTCGTCTACTCGCCCCCATTAGCAATAACGGAGTCCCCCGAAGGACCGTACCCCAACCGTGCTCGCGATACTCTCCTGCTTCCACCCATCGCTGTATCTCCTTCGGTCCTGCTGGAGGTGAGCTTTGTTCATGCCGCTATTGTCCATCCCACGGATACAGGCTTTGTGGAAATTGCCTACAACGGATGGGATTCCTGGCAGCTCCTCGGTGCCTACAATGCCTCGCTCTATGCCCCATGGGCAGACTCCGCGCTGAGCTCCGAAGACTGGCGCTTTGAACGGTACCTTCTCTCCCCGCCCGATACTGCTCGATTCCTCTGGGTACGTTTCCGCTTCTTCTCCGGTCCTCTCCGTACAGCCGAAGGCTGGTTCATTGACGACATCCGTATCTATCCCACCACAGGGATTGCCGAACCGAGCAAAAACAGTATTATCCTTTCCCCCAACCCAGCATCCCTCTATCTGCAGTGCCGGCTCCCTGAGTCCCAAAGCGCAATCTTTTCCGTCCTTGATTTCCTCGGCCGGGCACAAGTGCTCCCGATTCTCCAGCGGAATCGGGACGAGATTGTGCTTGACATCCGTTCGCTGTCGCCAGGTCCATATCTTTTACGGGTTCACTCCACTGACGGCTCTGTCCGCACACATCCCTTCCTCGTACTCCGCTGAGTAATGCCGGAACCCCTCTACATCGTGTTTGACATTGAAACTGTCCCCCTCCCCTGGGAAAGCTTTGCTCCCAGTCAACAGGAATTTTTGCTCCGCGGCGCCCATTCTGAAAGCGAGCAGGAGCGGCGTAAAGCCGAAATGGCTCTTTCTCCTTTCACAGCCCAGGTTATCTGCCTGGGGCTACAGATTATGGAAACCACCGGCGATAATACCTGGACTCTCCGCAGCCGCGGCGCTTACGCCGTTGACCCCAGCTGCACCGAGGGCGAACTTCTGCCAGAGGCTTTGGAAGACGGTACCCCGATCTACCGATGCACTGAACGCACGCTCCTGGAGCAGTTCTGGAAGCTCCTGGACAAATATTCCACCGCCCACCTAGTCACTTTCAATGGACGCAACTTTGATGCACCCTTTCTCATGCTCCGATCGGCGCTGTACCGCATCCGTCCTTCCCGTAACCTCATGGAAGGCACGCGCTACCGCTATGGTGGACATACCGATCTGCTGGACGAACTCTGCTTCTATAATCCTCAGCCTGTCGGTGCAACGAAACGCTACAATTTTGACTTCTATGCCCGCGCCTTCGGTTTAGAATCCCCGAAATCCCATGGTATTGACGGCTCACGCGTTGCCCAGTACTACTACGAGGGACGCCTCCTGGAAATCGCTGCCTATTGTCTTGCTGATGTGGCGGCTACGTGGGAGCTGTTTCTCCTCTGGTACCGCTACCTGCGTTTTGAGAACACATAGCCTCTGGCTTCTCAAGGTTCCCTACACGAAGGGGAGTTTCACCACTTCTGCAGCAAATCGCCGTCCCCCGTGCCCTACAATTTCAATGCGAGTGCCCGGCCCAGCATAATCCACCGGTACATACCCCATTCCAATACCCAGGCGCAGAATCGGTGAGATATTACCGCTGGTCACGTGACCAATTGTCTGCTCCCCATGCACGATAGCGTAATGCTGCCGGGGGATTGCCCGCTCGCTTTCTGTGCGAAAGCCTACTAACCGCCGCTTGATCCCCTGCTGCTTGACCCCTAGCAGAACCTCCCGACCGTTGAAGTCCCCTTTATCCAGCTTGGTAATCCAACCCAACCCTGCCTCCAGCGGATTGGTGGTCTCGTCAATATCGTTGCCGTAAAGACAGTAGCCCTTCTCCAAACGCAGGGTATCCCGAGCCCCCAACCCCGCCGGCTCAATCCCAAAAGCGGCCCCCGCACGGAAGATCTCCTGCCAGACATGCTCGGCCGCTGCCTGATCTCCTTCAAAGTAAAGCTCATACCCAAGCTCACCTGTGTAGCCGGTACGAGAGATAAGCATCGGAACGCCCGCCAGCTTCCCCCAGCGGTGGTGGTAGTACGGAATCTCTAACAAAGGCACCTCCGTCAACGCCTGAAGAGCCTCTGCTGATCGAGGCCCCTGAACCGCCAGCAAATGGGTCCGCTCGCTTACATCCTCCAGATGCACGCGATATGCCCCAGCATGCGCCCGGAGCCATTCGAAGTCCTTCCCAATGTTTGCAGCGTTGACCACCATCATATAGAAGTCGCCGCAGTGGTAGAGGACCAAATCGTCCACAATGCCCCCATGGGAATAGCACATCGCCGAATACTGTGCCCGCCCAGGAACGAGCTTGGAAACATCGTTGATCGTCATCTGCTGGAGGAATGGCAACGCCTCCTCACCCCAGATGCGGAATTCCCCCATATGGGACACATCAAAAACTCCCACCCGCTGTCGCACTGCCAAATGCTCATGCAGAATGCCTTTCGGATAGTGAATGGGCATCTCAAAGCCAGCAAACGGCGCCATCTTCGCTCCTAACCGCCGGTGAATGTCCGCAAAGATCGTCTGCTTCATCTTTCTGGCTCACTCCGCTCTAACGATCTCGCGCACATGGACAATGCCAAACCGTGCCGACACATAGGCTAAATCCGTAAAGCTTGCACTCCCGGCCGCATTGACCCCTGCTCCATGGAAATCGCTATAGGCTGCCGATTGATTGATCCACACTGGACCGACGAAATTCAGAGCCACGGGGGCCCCTGCCTCGGTAATAGAGGCAATCGCTCGCTCCTTGAAATGCTCATCGGTCGTATACACCGCTGTCACCAAAGCCCCTACTGTCTGCACCAGATGGACCATCTCCGCTAATGCCTGCTCGGCATCCGGAGCCCGCACAAGGAAGGCAATCGGACCAAACCATTCTCGACCGTAGAAGGCCCGATCCTCCTGCCAACGAGCTTCCAAAAGAACGGGGGTCGCTGTTCGGGCATGCGGGAAATCTGGGTGCGAAAGGGAGGCACTCCCCCGCAGCACGGGCAATCCTAATGCTTCGGCTTGGCGGACGCGCTGGAGTGTGCGCTCGCTCTGGATGGCTCCTAAAGTGGGCGGACCCGCCTTCGGGTTTTGGACCAGGGCATCAATAGCCGAGACAAGCCGTTCGGCAAACGCCGCAACCGATAGTTTCCCCTCCGGTGTCTCAATACCCTCCTCCGGCGCAATGATGTTCTGCGGTGCCGTACACATCTGCCCACTGTAAAGGCAGAGACTGAAGGCAAGGTTCTCCAGGGCTGCTCCGAGATTGCTCACCGAGTGCACTAGCACGGAATTGACACCGGCCTTCTCCGTGAAGACCACCTTCCCTCCCAATCGCCGCTCTAACTCTGCGCCGAAGGCAGGACCGCCAGTATAATCCACGATACGGACTGCCGGATGTTCCACAACCTCCCACGTCAACGGCTCCTCAGGAGTACAAGGCAGGAAAACGAGCACATGGGGGTCTACACCCAGGGCATCCAGCACCTGCTGGAAGCGGGCAACGAACAGAGCCACAGGCAACATTGCCAGCGGATGCGGCTTCCACAAGCATCCGTTCCCTGTGACGAGGTTGGCAAAAACGCCAGGCAAGGCATTCCACAGAGGAAAGGTTGAACACCCGATGACAGCCCCCAATCCTTTCGGAACCGTCACAAAACGCTTGTGGAGAACGATTTCCCCTTTCCCGAAAGACTTCCTCCACAACGCTTCGCCAGCAAAGTACTCCAGTGCCACAACTCCTGTGGCTACAGCTTCCAATGCGCGGTCGAAGGCATGTGGACCGGAGGCTTGGAAAGCCATAACGAAGCCCTGTCCGGTCGTATGCATGGTGGCATAGGCAAGAGGGAAAAACTCTGCCGCTGTCTGTTCCAGAGCTTCAATCAGAATTGCAGCTCGTTGGCGTGCACTGAGACGTCGCCACTGCTGCTGCGCTCGCTGTGCACGCTCTACCGCCGTGGCAACCGAGATCTGCGGGTATTCTATCCCCAGCGGGAATCCATACGGGGACTCCTCTCTTCCCACCCATGCACCATCGTGAACTTGGAGCAGCTCACGGAACGGTTTGTTCAAGAGAGACTCAAAGCGGTGTCGCCCCTTTTCGTTTGCATCTTCACCGTAGATCTTGCCACTGGGAATTTCCGCCCAATGGGCATAGAAGGTCCGTTCTCGTACCGCAGCGATTGCCTGCGCAAGCGTTCCAGCATGTTTGTCTATCAGCTCTTCCCAAGCCATGAGCCCTTCTTTTGACAAGCGGAACTTGCTCAGCATTCAAACTTAGGCTTTTCCCATGCTCTATACGCCTGCCGCCTTGAAAATCTCTTTCTCTTTATGCGGATGCTCCTCCATGGCTCGTCTATCCGAGCACACGAGCTGGATACTTAATGCAACCGGCGGAGCATCGTACAATCCAACTTGCACGACGCCTTGTTCTGACACTGGGGCTTGTCAGCTTCTTTGCAGACGCAACGTACGAAGGAGCACGGAGCATTACCGGACCTTTTCTGGGAGTGCTGGGCGCCAGCGCTGCCACAATCAGCCTCATTGCCGGTTGTGGTGAACTGGTTGGCTATGCTCTCCGTGGGGTCTCAGGCTACTTGAGCGACCGAACTAGCCGTTACTGGCTCTGGATATGGCTGGGGTACAGCGTGAATCTCCTTTCCGTCCCCCTGCTTGCTGCAGCTCCTAATTGGGAAGTGGCTGCTGTCTTGATTGTGAGCGAGCGATTGGGAAAGGCACTCCGTACACCTGCTCGCGATGTCCTATTGGCCTCAGCCGGACGCTTCCTTGGCTACGGTCGCGCCTTTGGTCTTCATGAACTGCTGGACCAGATCGGGGCTGTCCTGGGTCCTCTCTTGGTAGCAGCTGTTCTAAGCCGGGGTGGGGAGTACCGAAGTAGCTTTATAGCCCTCCTTGTCCCCGCCGTACTTGCCCTAATAGCACTGCTGCCTGCCCGTATTACCCCGACATTACGGTCAGAGTCTTCCCAAGCTCGCACCGTATTCCGTATCCGCACCCTCAGCCGCCAATTCTGGCTTTACATTATCGCCATGGCGCTCACAGCAGCCGGCACAGCAGATTTTGCGCTCATCGCCTTCCATCTCCAGGCAACCAGTGCCATACCCTCCGCATGGATTCCCCTTTCTTACGCCCTGGCGATGGGAATCGATGCCTTAGCTGCCCTTATCCTGGGACGCATGTATGACCGTGTAGGGCTCCGATTACTCCCCGCCGCGGTCGGTATTGCTACTGTAGCAGCACCTCTGGTCTTCCTGAGCCCCTTCCCCGCCGCCCTTGCCGGTCTTGTTCTCTGGAGCATCAGCATTGGTCTTCAAGAATCTATTGCTCGTGCAGCTCTTACCAACTTCGTTGCTCCTGAATGGCACGGCACGGCGTACGGAATCTTCCACGCTATCTTCGGAATCTCCTGGTTCCTCGGCAGTGCTGCCATGGGATTGCTCTATACATGCTCCCCTGCACTTCTGGTCACCTTCGCCATCACGACATACAGTGTCGCCTGCCTCTTGCTCTATCTCCTTGCCAAGGGCCGTCAGATGTAGGGGACCTCCTCATACAAACTGCCTGTTTGCTGACCCTGTGCCTCCGATTGCTATTGCTCCCCGGACTACCCAACGGCAGCCGGGGAGCATGGTACGCGCAGGCAAAGCTCTTTCAGTACACAAACAGCGGAAGAAGAGCAGTCCGGTCTCCCGCCACAAGGCGAAGAACATACGAGCCAGCAGGAACCATTGGGCGCGAAAGGGGGAGCAAAACAGCTAATCGCCCCGACTCTCCAACTGGAAGCTGCCACGCATAGCAGCGACGTCCGTCAAGGCTGAATAGCTCCGCCTGGACCATCTGCCCTCCATACCCAGATAACTCCCATTCCACCCACACTGGACCCTCATTGAGAATTGTTGGTCGCACTCGCGGCTGTCCCGCCTGGAGAGGCTTCTGAGCAACCGAGGTAGGCAACACCAGCCGAAAGACCGCCAAGACGCTATCGGCAGCATACGCCGGCGTAAAGACTTGCGCAACCCACAACTCCAGTGTATCTCCTAAGCGTCGCACTGCCATGCCCTCAGCAAGCCCAGTCAGCGATAAGACCTGTAGAATATTGCCCGTGGCAATATCGATCCAGCGCACTTCCCGGCTATAGGTGCTGACCAACAGGGTCCGTTGTCCGTTCGGCAGAGTCAACAGAAGCGCTTCCCGCGGTCCACCATAGCCACTGGTACCCACAGCGATCGGCATCCGATGCCAAAGGCGAGTTGTTGGGTCTATCAAGAAGATTTCATGGGAGCCATTGGCGACAACGACTAATGTGTCCCCGGAGAGGAGCAGGAAATTCCCCGTGTCTCCGACAGGTACAATCACTGTAGCTGAGTCTTTGGCATTCGGGAGGAAATGGACACTCGCATTATTGCCCCCGAAAGTTCCCTCGCACAGCACAATGAGCTGTCGCCGGGCAGAGTCCCAGAGTAGCTGTTGGATATTCGGACAGCCCCCAAGGCGGAAGCTGTCCACTATCCCAACACCAGGAAGCACTTTGAGGATAAGTCCCTCCTCAGAAGAGGCACGTCGGCTGACAACGAGCGTATCTCCGAGCACAAGGACTGCTTGCGCTGCTCCCAAAAGCACTGTATCCTCATGAGGCTGCCCGAAAGGAGGAAACGTATGCCGTGTCAGGCGATCAATTCGAGGTAAGTAGAGCACGAAACGGTCGCCTTCTCGTCTCACAGCAGGGCGCACAGGAAAGCTCAATACCCCCCACGGGAATGTCCAATTGAAGCTGGAAAGAGAACCCCCAGCTTCTTCGTATGCAACCGTTAAAGAGGGCGGTTCATCTTCGGCATCTGGTTGCCCATTGAAATTTGCGTCCACCCCTACACAGAGCACGTATGCCGTGCTAAAAGAGTCAGGGTTTCCCTCTCTTGCTCCCCAGAAGAGCCCAACAGGGGCTTTCCCCAGCGTTTCATGAAAGCGAACAAACTCCCACTGGTACTGCTGTGCTATCGCAGAGAACCCATAGAGAAACACAAAAGCACCCAAGCAGACAGAGCGCCTGACCATAGCACATCGCTCAGATTGATGGAACATACACCACTCAGGAATGCCCATGCAGGTGGGGAAAGGGACTGCTTCGGCAAGGAGCCCCTACTACCGGGACAGCCTGTACTGTGCAGGCTTTCCATCCCCTTCCCTTGCAGGCAGGTCTTCCGGCTCCGGGTTCTTCCTCCTCCCCTGCCTTCCCATCTGCAAGCGCAGACAGTGGCTGCCTTCTCGGCTTTGGGGAATCGTCCCCCGTCACGGCGGCACAGACCGCGCAGGATTTGCACCTGCTTCCCTATTCTCCAGGCTTACCCCAAAGGGGCAAGCCCAGCACCTGCAAAAGGCATCTAGCAAAAATAGCAAAAACCCTCGCCTCCGCCAGGGCGGAAAAAAGGAGCTCTATTACATAGGAGTGCCAATTGTCTGGCGACAATTGTATATTTGCACTGGCATCCATTCCTTATGGAGAAAGTCATCCGTCATCGCATAAAGAAGCCATGTATCTGCGTCCTGAAGAAGCCATAGCCTCCATGATCGCAACGGCGCAGAAGAAAGCAGGGCTACCATGGCAGATACTGATCATACGCGGATTCCTCTCGGGTGCATTGTTAGGCTATGCAACTTCCTTAGCACTGGTGCCACAGGTACAAGGACTGCCCCCGTTCGTCGGGGCCATGATTTTCCCTGTTGGCTTCGTGTTATTGGTCCTGCTGGGGTTAGAGTTGGCAACTGGGAACTTTGCTCTATTGCCGCTGGCCGCATTTGCGCGGCAACTCACTGCCACACACGTTGTCCGTAACTGGCTCTGGGTGTACGTAGGGAACTTGCTGGGCGGACTCTGCTACGCCCTGTTCTACACGACGGCAATTCACGATGAGAAGTTAAGTGCTCTCCTCATCACACTTGCCCATCGGAAGACGCTCGCTTATCAAGCAATGGGCGCCGCTGGGTGGGGAATCGCCCTGCTCAAAGGGGTTCTCTGTAACTGGATGGTCACGCTGGGTACTGCCATCGCTTTCTTTTCAACAACGACGACGGGCAAAGTGCTGACCATGTGGCTACCGATTATGGCATTCTTTGCTCTCGGCTACGAGCATAGCGTGGTCAACATGTTTGTTATCCCGTCCGCCCTCTTCCTGGGAGCGCCTTCTCTGACGGTGAGCACCTGGTGGGTGTGGAATCAAATCCCGGTCACTCTCGGCAACATCATCGGCGCCATTCTGTTGACCAGCCTTCCTCTCTTGACATATACCCGGTCCGTCCCACAAGCATAAAGGGAGCCGCGTCATGTCACAGAGCACCGTACTTACCTTATTCTTGCTCGGCACAGCTATCATTGCGATAGTGTTCTGGTGGGTGTGGCGAAGCTCTTATCAGACCGCTTCTCAGAGTGTTGAACCTCTACGACGGTGGGTCTTCATTGGGCTGCTCGTCTTCGCAGGTATCTTTACTGGGCTAACACTTTCCCGAATGCCGTATTTTCTCTACGCCGACGAGATGCCGGCACGGGTTGTGCACGTTGTTGCCCGGCAATTTGCCTTTGCAATCTCAGAGCGACCGATTGAAAACGATGCGGACTATGCAGCAGCTTTAGGTCAGACGGTAGAGCTTCCCGTAGGTCAGGTAGTGGAATTCCGCGTGACTTCCTTCGACGTCAACCACGGCTTTGCTCTCTATGCTCCCCATGGGCGGATTGTAGCACAAGTCCAGGCAATGCCTGGATACATCAACCGGCTACGGTGGCGCTTTGATCAACCGGGCGAGTACATTGCCCAATGTCTGGAATACTGTGGCGCTGCCCATGCTGGTATGCACGCCCGCTTTGTGGTTAAATAAGGTCAAACAAACAGAGGAGCACCCATGAAGGCGTTGGACCGCATTACAGCTGCATGGATTGTGACAGTGTTGCTTGTCTTCCCCATTGCAATCCTCTTAGGTATCCTAATGCGCCTCAACCAGGCGAACGTGCTGGAGCTGTCATCGCTGACTTTTTATTCCTTTATGACAGCTCATGGACTCCTCATGGTGGGCATTTGGTTCACCATGAGTATGGCAGGGGTTAGTTACCTGCTCCAGCGGTATGTTGAGGTCAAAGTGTGGCCAGTCACCCTGGGGTATGTACTGACGCTTGTCGGGGTTGTGCTTCTTCTTGCAGCAATTTTTCTCGGCGACTTCCACACTGGATGGTATTTCCTCTACCCACTCCCTTTCTATGCCCGCACCGAGCAATGGGCAACCACAGCCTTCCTCCTCTCTCTGGGGAGCCTAGGAGTAGGCTGGACTGTCTGGGTACTGGGATTGCTGGTAGCAATCCTGCGGAAATACTCCCTCTCTCAAGCACTAGCGTGGCAACACTTGGTGGGTAAACAAGAACCCGAGACACCCCCGTTTATCCTTATTACGACGACAACTCTCCTGGGACTGGTACCCGCATTCATTGCCGCTGTCGTGCTGCTGGTGCTCTTCTTTATTGAGCACCTAAGCGGAGTTAAGCAAGACGCCCTGCTGATGAAGAATCTCACCTTCTACTTCGGGCATACGCTGGTCAACGAGATGCTCTACTTCGGAATTGCAACGCTCTACGAGCTTTTCCCCTCGTTTGCTGGGAAGCCACCATACAAGACCAAACCTTTCGTAGCAGCAGCATGGAACCTGGTATTACTGGTAGTATGGACGGCGTACTTCCATCACCTGTACATGGACTTTGTGCAGCCGACCGTCGTTCAATACATTGGACAGCTAGCCTCCTGGATTGCCCCAATTCCCGCTGTTGCCGTAACCACATTCTCTGTATTGGCGACAGTATACCGCTCGGGAATGAAGTGGTGGTTAGCACCCACGTTCTTCTTTACCGGCGTGATGTTCTGGATTATCGGCGGACTTGGGGCAATTCTGGACGCTATCGTAGCCAACAACTTTGTACTCCACAACACGCTGTGGGTGCCGGGTCATTTCCACACGTACAATCTCCTGGGGAATGTGCTTTTTAGCCTGGGCTTCATCACATGGTTCGTTCGGGAAAAGAGCGGTGACGACAGTAGCCGTCTCTACCGCCCCGTAGCAACGTTGTACCTGCTGGGAGGAACTGGATTTGTCTTGGCATTCTTCATTGCCGGGAGCGCTTCGGTCATGCGCCGGGTGGACAAGTACCCGCACCTGGTCAGCAGTGGGAGTTTCTGGGCCCTTATCGGTGCTATTTTTGCACTGTTTGTCCTGACAGCTGTTCTCTTCTACGTCTTCCATGCTGTCCGACGATGCTGGCGTGTATTAGTGGGCTCCTCCTGATTGCAACAGGTATCCTAGGAGCACAGCTCAACGAGGGGCGCTATTATCTGCGTAGACTGCCTGATGTTCCCCTCATACTCACAGATGGGGAGCAGACGTCCCTGTACCGTTTCCTCCAACACCAATCCATCCTCCTCACTCTTTTTTCGGCTCGCTGTGGGGGACTCTGCTCCCCGTACCTTCTCTTTCTCAAGCAAGCGCTGGGTACCGCACCGGAGGGCTTTACCGTATTAGCCCTAAGCTTTGACAGTCGCGACACTCGTTCCGACGTCCGGGCAATGGCACACCGCTTAGGACTAGCAGAACAGCCAGGATGGCGATGGGGCATTATTCCTCCGGAGCATATCCCACGCCTACTGACCACTCTGGGTTACTCCGTGCGATACGACAGCGCTCGCAGGGAATACGACCACTCCATTGTCGTTGTAGTCATTGACCGACGCGGAAACATCCTCCGCCGCATGGAAGGAATTCAAGACGCGTCGCTACTCAAAGACCTTGTCCGTGAAGCCCGGGGAGAGTTCGTTCTATCATATCCCCTCCCCACAACAGAAGTAGCTCTCCGCTGTTTTGAACTGGACAAAGAAACCGGCTCTTGGCGACTGAGCTGGGGCATGGCGCTACTTCTGATTCCGCCAGCAACTTCTTTCGTTGTTGCCGTGCTCCTCCAATTACTGCTCCTCCCCGTGCGACGCGCCAAGAGCTGCCAGAAGGGAAGTGCATGTTAGTCGCATAAGGATACAAAAGCCTCTTCCATGCGGTCTTCGGCAGCGGCAGATTTCTATTGCTCAGTAAATACTAGGTGCTACTTCCATGCGCAGATTGCTCCTCCTGACACTTGTAGCCGGAATTTCTGTTTCTACCCTCCGCACACAGCAGAATGCGTTAGCAGTGAGAGGATACTTCTTCGGCGATTACTTCTACAAGCCCGGCGGAGACTCCACAGCGCTTCCAGGACAATATACCCAGTACCGGCGGGATGCCCATGCGTTCCAGTTCCGCCGCCTCTACTTTTGGGCTGACGCACAGCCAAGCACTCGCTGCTCGGTACGGTTCCTCCTGGAAGCGACCGACGCCTCGTTAGACGAGCGCCGACGATACTCGTTCTTTGTCAAAGAGGCCTCCATCACATGGGATAGTCTTGGCTTCCCATTTGTGCAAGTACAAGGTGGTCTCATCCCAACGCCAACCTGGCGCTTAGCAGAGCAGTACTGGGAACGCAGCCTGGAACGCACTGTTACAGACTTCTGGAACTGGGGAAATGCCGTGGACTTTGGTATTGCTCTCCGCGGTCAGTTCCCGTCAGAACATCCTATCGTTCGTAGCACTCTTATGGTGGGCAGCGGAGAGGGACCACGTCTGGAGATAGACCGTTTGAAAAAGCTTTACGCCCAAATCGCCTTGCAGCTATGGAAGACCACGTGGCTTGAGCTCTACAGCGACTGGGACATTACCACAACAGCACAAGGCACCAGCACGTTCAAAGCATTCCTGGGACACCAACAGCAATGGTTCCGAGGAGGAATGGAAGTGGTGCTTCGCCGATTCCACGTATCGGGGCAGTTGGTTTTGCCAGTGGGGATCAGCTTTTTCGGCAGCTTCCGGCTGCTGGAAAAACCGGCACTGCAGACTATAGCTCGCTATGACTGGATAAACGACAACCGTCGGACATCCGACCAAGGCTTCATCCATCACTTCGCGCTCGTAGGGCTGGAATACGCTCCTCTGCCACAGCTCCGCCTGACACCGAATCTCTGGCTCCTGGGACATACTGCCAAAGGAAACACCCCTCACCTCAAAACGGATGTCGTCGCCCGTCTAACCTTTTTCGTGATGTATCCGTAATCCCCCGGCGCTCAACTTAGCATAAGGGTTCCCCTATAGGGCGACTACCAAGTGTGTATCTTTGCATTGTGCACTCCGCACGCGCTCCTCTCTCCAGCCGACTACTGGGAATATGGAGCCCTTGCATTCTCACAAACCTGAAGAGCGCTCGACGTGCAGAGAGGGCAACGCCACTGGTGTTGCAGCACAACCCCGCGGAGGAATGGACGCTGAAAATGCTGGGACACCCTGGAGAGCCTCACGAGCTGTCTTGGCGCTTACTACTGTTGCAGCCCTCTCCATAGGATGTAGCAACCCATTTGTGGGGGCACCTTTGCCGAACCTCCCCCCAGAAACACTACTTTGGGTTGATACCATCGCAACCGCCCAACAAAGCCAAGCCCATCTATTCTGGCGTGGAGACGATCCCGATGGATTCGTTATCGGTTTCCTTGTGAGCCTCAATGGAAAGGAGTGGTACTACACACAGCGCCGCGATACTGTTGTCAGCTTCACGGTCGGTACAGAGGATACTCTCTACCTCATCGCCGTAGCTGCCGTTGACAATTCTGCTCCTCGCCTCCCTCGAGCAGGCGCGCGAGTAGAATTTGTTGACAGCAACGGTAATGGGACTCACGATGACGGCGAATCCTTTGTAGGGCTGGAAGGGGCTGTAGACCCCACTCCTGCTCGCCTCTCCTACCCCGTCCGCAACAGCCCTCCTCGGCTCTTCTGGGGAAGCGATACCACAGAAGCGGCCGCCCGCAGCGTATGGCTCCCAGAGACTACCTTCACGGTAGCCACATTCCGCTTCACCGCTGTTGACCCCGATGGTCCCAACCAGATTGCCTACTACGAATGGGCACTCAATGACACAAGCCATTGGAACCTCTTACCGGCGACGACGGAGTTCTTCACCTTGCGAGAAGCCGATGGTCTACGTCCAGAAACGGAAAACCGTCTCTTCCTGCGAGCGACTGATATCGGAGGACTCCGAAGCCCGGTGCTGGAGTATCCCCCACCAGGTCGCCGATGGTATGTCCACAAACCCAAAGGACCCCTTCTGCTCATACACGACTACGGCATTGCCGATGGAGCAGATACATTTTACACAAACGCCCTCCAACGTATTGCGGGCGGACGCCTCCGGGACCGGTTTGACGTGCTTGATATCCGCAGCGGACGCACTGCACAATCTCCTCCCCGCAACATACCCCCTTTCCTGAGCCCAATGTTTGTGGAAACCCTACGCCTCTTTGAAGCCATCCTGTGGTACGGTGACCCACAGTTTGCTCTGGACATTGCGCAGGCAGTTCTACCCGAGTACGTGCGCTCCGGTGGGAAAGTGCTCCTGGTCACCACATTGCCCAGCGTCATTAACCCGTCCGCTGCTTATAGCGACATTGCCCCAATAGACAGCCTCAGCCAACGAGAGCTGTTCTCCACCCCAGCAGCATTGCCCAACGGAACGGTTCTCCTACCCGACAGCACCCTTCCAGAGGGTTCTTATCCCGCCCTCATCAAGGAGCGTGGGGTTGCCGTCGGCATCCACGCCCTCTTCCCGAACGCAACAGCAAGACCGTTATACCGACTTCCTGCCAGCCCGCATTATTCAGGAACTCCCACCGTTGCTGTCCGCAGTGGGAATCGCCAAGTCTTCTTCCTCCACTTCCCTCTGCATCTCTTCAACCGCGACGGAGGAGCGGAACAGCTTCTGGAGCGTGTCCTTATTGGGACATTCGGACTACAATGAGCAACTGCTGGAATCTGCTTGTTGGATTCTTCGTCCTCGCCCTGGCGCTCTGGTCCCAACAGAAGGGGACCCTTGTCGGACGCATAGTGGATGCTGCAACGGGTGCGCCACTCCGCTCGGTCACCGTGCGGTTAGTCGGCACTACCTACGGTACCATTACCGCGCCGGACGGAAGCTTTACCTTGCGGAATCTTCCTCCAGGAACATACGTCTTGGAAGCTACCCTCCTGGGCTACAAAGCACTCCGGCAAAGCGATGTTCGGCTCCGCCCTGGGGATACCATCCACCTTACACTGCGGCTGGAGGAAACTACTCTTACCTTAGGCCAAGAGGTGGTCGTGATCGGGGAGCGCCCGTTGGTAGATGTGGAACAAACGCAGTCTCTGCGAGCCATTGGACAGCAGCAGTTAGAACACTCTGCCGCCCCGACAGTCGTAGACGCACTGATTCAGCAGACGGGTGTACTGCTGCAAGACAACACACTCCACATCCGTGGAGGACGGGGATATGAGCTGGCTCAGTTGGTGGATGGGATTCCGGTGCAGGATCCACTGGCTGGTTCTGGCTTCGGACTGACGCTTTCCCCGGAGGCTGTCCAAGAAATTGAGCTCATCAGCAATGGTTTCGCAGCTGAATACGGACAGGCAACCTCCGGTGTCCTCAACATCCGCACAGCAGAGCCCAGCCGTTCACCCCGACTCCGCCTCTATTACCGTCCAGAATGGCGCTTGCACCGACGGAATCCATACGACCGTGACACAGGAAGCATTGAACAGACAGACCGCTTCAGCCTCAGCTTCAGCGGACCCGAACCAATGACTACCTGGGCATTGCCGGCGCTGGGGATACGCTTACCGGGACAGCTTGGTCTAGTGCTGACAGCCGACGGGACCTTCTCCGATGGCATAGTTCCAGAATTTGCCCGCGTGCGCCTACGCTCCTCTTTCCTTCCTGCATGGCTTGCCCAACGTCAAGATAACAGCATCTCCACCTTCCTCAAACTCAGCTGGCAACTCACCCCCGCCACCCGCCTACTCTACGTCAACGCCCGGAGTATGGCGCTTAACCAGAACACGCGCACAATACAGACCACGCTTGAATACCTTCCCCCTGACCCAGGCTATCAGTACCAATTTCAAGGTCACTTTGACGGCGCCCTTACCTTCTCTACCCTCCAACAGCTTCACCTGCTTGCATGGCAACAAAGTCTTGGTCCCCGTCTCTACTACGAACTCCGGCTGGGCTACACCGGCTGGCGAGTCCGCGCCGACGCCAATGGACGGGATTATACACAGTACAGCGAACCCCAGGACATTCCAACCCTGCCGCCCCAGTACTACGACACGGGTGATTCCAACCGCACGGGGATCATCCCCGGAGATGGATTCTACGATATCGGCACAGCTTGGAGCTGGCGCGAGCACTTTGCCCGTGAGCTTACGTTCAAGATGGACCTTACAGCATTCCTGGCGGAAAAAAATCAAGTCAAAACAGGCACGGAACTCCGACTGCAGCAACTCCAATACTGCGAAATCTTTGCCCCATGGATACCCCCCTTGGGATTGAATAACGACGCCTTCTCCGTCCGCCCCCGCCTCTTGACCCTCTATGCTCAACACCAACTAACACACAAAGGTTTGGTCCTACACTACGGGCTGCGCGCCGAGGCATGGGCACCAGGACGGCTGGTCGATGAAGCTATCGCTCAGCCTGACCATCCCACGATCACGGAGGAACAGCGGCAGTCGTATCGTTCCCGTACCTTCCCCGCCCTTGGACTTCGCTGGAAACTCCGCCTCCAACCTCGGCTCGGCATCGCACATCCGATCACCCCTACACAGATGCTCTATTTCAACTACGGACACTTTGCAAAACTCCCTCGTCCACAGCACGTCTACGCAAAGCTTTTGCCCCAAGCGGCTCGCTCTTCATACCAGCGTTTTGGCAACCCCGATCTGAATCCGGAGACCAGTATTGCGTATGAACTGGGTCTGCGGAACCAGCTCACCACGGATGATATCCTTACCGTTGCCCTCTTCTACCGGGATATCTTCGGATACGTACAAACCCGTCCTGCTCGAACCCACAATCCACGCTTCGTGGGCGGAAGCTTCATTACCTACGTCAATGCCGACTATGCTCGTGCCCGTGGGATAGAAGTAGAGTACCGCAAACGCGCAGGACAATGGTTGGAAATCAGTGCGGCTGTCAGCTATAGCTCCGTTACCGGCAAGAGCAGTTCTGCCGACCAAGGGTTACTCATTGCCCGCGGTCTGGTCCCTGACCGACTTACAGAAGACCCCATGCCATGGGACCGTCCATGGGATTTCCAGCTCAATTTCTGGCTTCAAGTTCCCAAAGGCTCTGCTCCCCTGGGGCTTTCCTTCCTAGAACAATGGCGCCTATGGACCCGTTTTGTCCTCCGTTCTGGACGGCGGTACACACCAGCAGTCCCTGTCATTGATCCCGTAACCGGACAGCAACGCCGCCTACCTAATGGACGTCCACTTTACGAGCTGGACCAGAATCGCCCATACAGTGCCCTGGCTCAAAGTTACCGATGGTGGGAACTCGCCCTCAGCCGCGACATCCGATGGGCAAGTATGACACTCCGCCTTCGGTTAGAGCTGCTGAATCCATTCGATTGGAAAAACCCCGCTATCGTCAATCCTGTTACCGGACGTGCCTATGAATACGGCGATCCCACGCCGGTAAGCTGGAATGACCCCCTCTACCCTGACATCCAAGCCCCATTGGACCCGTATCCTTTTAACCCCGCCCGATACGAACAACGGCGCAGTGTACGTCTTGGTATCGAAGTCCTGTGGGAATAAGCCAAACGGCGGATGATGCCTTCACCATGGCGTTCGGCAATGTGGTTCAGCATTGGCGCAAACTGGATTAGCGCCGTCAGCTTCCTGATCGCCTATGCACTATCGGCAAACATATGGCTACTGATTCCCAGCGGGATTTTCGCTGTAGCCGGAGTTGTGCTCTTGCTCGTCTGGCAACATTTGGGGAAAAGGCTCACAGAGTGAGACGGCGCCCATGGAGTTCTACCCCCTCCGCTCAAATCTGCAATGGACCCTCTGGACAGAGGAAGATGAAGCGGTGTTGATCGCCCAGGACCCGTTGGAGTACACACCGGAGCCATTTGCCGTGTCACTGGAAGCATATCCGGTTATTGAAGCTCTTGCTGAAAGCCGCTCGTGGAGCGAGTTCTGGCAGAAGTTACATGTCCATGGGATTCCCCATTCAGCCTCTGAGCGAACCCAATTACAACGCTTCGTGGCTCAGCTGGACGAACACTACGCTCTCCTTAGCCCTCGCTTTGCGCAACGCCGGCGGAGTTGGGAAGCTGAGTACCGAAGCCTTCCCATCCGCACAGCAGCATTGGCGGGAACTTGCTATCCCGATCAGGAATCGGAACTACGACACCACCTTGAAACCAGCCTTGACAGTGCTCCCGAAGCGGATCTTCCCACAACCGCCCCTGTTGCCGCCGTTATTCCCCATATTGACCTCCGCGTAGGAATGAGCAGCTACGCGGCCGCCTATCGGATCCTGCGGGAGTTTTCGCCTGAGCTCATTGTACTGATAGGGACTTCGCACTATGGCTGGCATGCTCCATACATCGTAACGGAGAAGGATTTCCAGACCCCCTTGGGAACTCTTCCCACGGTCCGCCAATTGGTCCGCCAGCTCTGCCAAGCCTGCCCAGAAGTAGTGACCGATGTTGATATTGCCCACAAGCCCGAACATTCGCTGGAGTTCCACGCTGTGTTCCTCCAACACATCTTCGGTAACCAGGTAGAAGTTCTCCCCATTCTGGCAACTTCCTTTGGGAAATATGTGCTTTCTGGTCGCCCCCCTGCTTCCGACTCATCCTTGCGCCATTTCTTCCAAACCCTCCGGGAACTCGTCCTCCGTTCCGGTCGGCGTACCCTTTGGATTGCCAGCGCTGACATGTCCCACATTGGGCGAAAATTCGGCGATACTAGCGACGCCCGCATTTTGCTCCCCTCTGCCGAACAGCATGATCGTTCCCTGTTAGAGGCTATGTGTCGCTCTGATGCCGAGACCTATTTCCGCCTCATCGCCGACGTCGGCGACCAGTACCGCATCTGCGGTCTACCGCCCGTGTACACGCTGTTGGCAACCCTGCAGCCTCGCCAGGGGGTTCTCCTAGACTACCAACAGTGGTACGAGGCCGAAACCCAGTCCTCCGTTACCTTCGCTAGCCTTCTCTACTACCCATAGTAGCAGAGCAAATGGCCATGAAGAGCTATCGCAAAGAGCTGTGGTTCCATACGCCAACGCGACGCGCCTTCATCAATATTACGCCCCTGGTGGAAGAGTGTCTCCGCGAAAGTGGCATCCGAGAAGGTCTTGTGCTCTGTAATGCCATGCACATCACTGCGAGCGTCTTCATCAACGACGATGAGCCGGGTCTTCATGCAGACTTTGAGGCATGGCTTGAACGCCTTGCTCCTGAACACCCCCACTCACAGTACCGCCACAACGATACAGGCGAAGACAACGCTGACGCTCATCTGAAGCGCACTCTTATGGGACGGGAAGTTGTCATCGCTGTTACCAACGGACGCTTAGACCTGGGTCCATGGGAGCAAATCTTCTATGGTGAGTTTGACGGGCAGCGTCCAAAGAGGGTTTTGGTCAAAATCATTGGCCAGTGATGACTTTGCACGATGGTGTATGGCTATCCTGGAGTGGCGGGAAGGATAGCGCATTAGCGTTACTCTCCCTCCGGCGACAAGGAATTCCCGTGGCTGGACTGCTCAGTACTGTCGTTGGTTCCCCTCCTGTCGTTCCTTTTCACGGTATTCCTCTTGCTACGCTCCGGCAGCAAGCTCAGGCATTAGAGCTCCCACTCTGGACGCTCCGTTTCCCTCAACCGCCCTCAGATCTCTTGTACGCACACCGCCTGCGCCAATTACTCCGTCGCCTCCGCTGTCGTGCCCTTGCCTTCGGAGACATCTTCTTGGAAGATGTGCGACGCTACCGGGAAAGAACACTTGAGGGACTCCCCATCCATCTGCTTTTCCCACTGTGGCAGCGTCCTAGCACGGAACTAGCAGCCGACATCCTGCGCAGCAGGATACACGCCATCCTTACCAGCGTTGATGCACGTCTCCTTAATCCCTCCTGGCTTGGACGCCCCTACGACGAAACTTTCCTCCATTCGCTTCCCCCAGAGGTAGATCCTTGCGGCGAACGCGGCGAATTCCACACCTGCATTCTGTACATGCCTGGATTCCGCTTTGCCCTCATCCCCTTTCGGAAAGCAATGACAACATGGGCAGACCACTGGCATGTCCTGCTTATCCGCACTCGGCAGCAAACAAAATCACAGCAGGGAACCCATGTCGCAACTACTCATCTCCGTCCATAGAGCCGGTCTTCAGCGCCTTCCAATAGCCCAGCGCACGCTGCGTGAAGCTGTCCGTTTCGTTCTCCACCATGAAGGGATCCGTTCAGCAACCATCCGGATCATCATCGCCGATGATCACACAATCCGTACTCTCAACCAACGGTATTTGTCTCACGACTACCCCACGGATGTCCTGACGTTTGTCTTAGGGACCGAGCCGTTGGAGGTAGAAATCTATATTGGCGGCGAGCAAGCGCGTCGCCAAGCTGCTGAATACGGTGTCCCCATAGCCGAAGAATTTCTCCGACTTAGCATCCACGGAGTTCTCCATGCGCTCGGTTACGATGACCAAACGCCGACACAACGCCGAGCGATGGAGGCGCGGCAAGAGGATTACGTTCTCCGTCTCCGCTCCTGGCTCCAGCAGAAATAGAACCACTGACGCCGCGCAAATGCCTTCTGGGTTCAATTGTAGGCTGGCTTGCTGAAACCTTAGATAATCCACACGTGATACGCAATCATCGCCATTTTGCTGTCCGCAGTATGAATCGGCTCACCCGGTTAGGGTTCTCCCCTGATGAGACTCCACATCCCATAACCTCCCTCTTCCGCCGTCCCCGCAATCATCCAACCTGTTTCTGTCCCTTCCCAGCAAGCTAACCATTCTCCGAAGATGCCCTTCAACGCTTGATGTCCATGCATTCTCGCTGGAACGGTTGCTAACCCATCGCGGAAGATTGGATACCCGTCGCACTGGACAATATCCTCCACGAGTCCTTCCCTACCTAATCCCGAGCTCGTTCAATGAGCCTACCTCCTCCGGGAAGAGACGCCGCCTCGGAAAAGAGCTCTCCATACCCTTTCCAGAGCTGCTGTACTGCCCCCTGGACGTGCACAACCGGAATTGCCGTAACAGCATCCGGAGGAGCCCCTGGAGGCGGGACCAGAACAATCGCCCGCTCTGTATACGGTCCCCAGCGCCGAGGATGGTGGGCGGGTAGACGGGAGTATAGCCCCACCACTGCCTTCCCCAAAGCAGCCGCAATGTGGAGCACCCCCGTCGAATTTGCAACAACAACACGAGCCTCGGCTACCAAGGCAATCAACTCCTCTGTGCTCAAAACCCCAAACAGCAACCGTGCCCGAGGATAGAACCGTTGGATACGCTCCGCTATAGGGCGCTCCTCCCCCGTACCTGTAAACACGCACGGTATCCCACCTACTTCCAGCCGCTCGGCGAGTTGAGCAAAAGACTCCGGCTTCCACCGCGGAGCAGACCCCCTCCCCCCAGGATGCAAGAGGACAAAACCTTCCGTCGTCACCCCACACCTATATATTAGCTCTTGCACTCGCTGTCGTGCAGTTTCAGGCACCACAGGCGGTAATAGGGATACCGGCATTTCCCTCACACCAGCAGCGAGAGTAATCATACGCACATTATACTCTGCCTCATGCCGCTCTGCCGTACGCCGGTGCTCGTAAATCCGATGCGTGAACAGAAATGAATACCACCGATATCCACTCCCTATCCGATACGGTATCCCTGTCCACCACGCCACCGCTACTTCCCTGAAGTCAGGGCGCGGAAAGAAAAGAATTTCAGGCTTCCATTTGCGCAACTGTTGCCGAAGTGTAGTCCGGTCCTGCACAAAAACTGCTGTCATCCCCGGCTGCCCCTGGAGAAGAGCATACACCCGAGGATGAGCAAAGAGCAGAACATGGACATCTGCCCGCAGCCGGCGAAGTGCTGCTACCATCGGCAGAGTCAATACCATATCGCCAAGATGGTCGGTCCGGACAATCCCGACGGAGTGAGCTTGCCAAAACGCTGTACGTAATGACTCCCACTTCATCCCCCAGGCTCTGCACCCATGATGGTGTAAAGCTTACCGACACTAAAATTCACCTCTGTCTTCCAGACAAACAAAAAACCGGCGGCTGTCTGGGTAGACCGCCGCCGGTTGGGCACCTTCCCTTCTCCTCTTACCTTACCACTCGCA